>Ga0078972_1003136_pt1 | contig 50705 bp, 52 predicted proteins | sample YelNatPaOPGAMG01_FD_67568 | JGI IMG/M metagenome (GOLD analysis project Ga0078972, IMG submission 67568) | Hot spring thermophilic microbial communities from Obsidian Pool, Yellowstone National Park, USA - OP-RAMG-01 (SPADES assembly) (version 2) | ecosystem: Environmental > Aquatic > Thermal...
TTTCAGGATCTTTTCCAGGTAATTAGACTGGCTTGCGAAAACCTTGAGTTCAGAAAGAGGAGAGAGGAGATAATTCTGGCTTTGAAGGAAATTCTGGTCCATTTCCAGTTCCTAGCTGACAAGCTGAGAAATCCGCTTGCGATAATATTCGGCGCGTTGGAAATTAAGGATGAGATTGGAGTCGAGAAGGCGTGCCATTTCGTTAATGAAGGTGCGGAGAGAATAAAAAAGATACTCGATGAGCTTTCGGAATGGGAAAAGAAGTTCAGAAGGATTTCTAAAACTATTCTTTGATCAGAAGCGCACAGATGGAAGCCGTTAGCAGCGCTGAGTAGAAGAGAATAACGTAGTCTGTTATCTCGAAGAGCGAGAGAAATCTGTTTGTTAGCATAACCGATGAAAATACTGCGAGGGCTGAGAAGCTGAGCTTCTCCTTGCGCATGAATTCTCTCCTCTTAAAAGATTAAAAAGATGTCGGATTAGAAATTTCTTTGCTGAATTATGAGAAAAGATTAAATTGGAAAATCTCTCATTTTGCAAACTTTATTAAAACCATGCCAAATTCGAAGAGCACGCACATCGGAAGCGCAAGCATCGTTTGCGTGAATATATCCACAGTTGGCGTTACTATTGCCGCGATCACGAAAAAGAGGACGTAAGCATGCCTCCTGTATTTTTTAAGGCCTTCGTAGCTAACAACCCTGTTCTTTGCAAGGAAAAACATTACAACCGGGATCTCGAAAAAAAGGCCGAAAAGCAAGATCATGAGGAGAACAAAGGTCACAAATTCGGAAAGCGAATAAAGCGGTGTCACCCCATAGGATATCGTTATGCTATGAAGGAATCTGATGATTAGCTTGACCATAATGAACCCGTAAATGCAGCCGAGGATGAAAAGCGCGATTGAAGCTGCTGCATATGGTTTTGCGGAAACTCTGAGCCACCCCCTTATTCTTAAGACTTTTGAAAGGATTAGAATAAGATAGGGGACAACAGCCGCTACTCCGACAGCGAGCGACAGCTTCAGGCTTAAAACAAGGGCTTCAAGCGGGGTAATAACAACTGGCCCCATGTATGAAGCGGATAGCCTTGAAATCTTCTTCATCTCCTCCCTTACAAGAGTTGTGTTGTTTGCGTTCTCGCTTATTCTGTTTGCTATTTCCATAATCTGCTCTGCAAGCCTTTTTGCCTCCTCCGGATTCGGATTCTGGTATGGAAACATCTCCTCTACGACAAAGGATACAAGGATCGGGGAGAAGGGAAAGAAGGAGAAAGTAACTATTGCCAGTATTGCGAATAACTTTATCAGATTCTTCCTTATCTCAAGAAAGAACCATGCCCAGTCCCTTGCTTCCAAAAGGACACCTCAGAGGCAGTATTTCTCTGCAACGTATTGCTGTATCCCCTTCAGCGTGTTGTTTATGAAGAAATCCTCCCTCTTCTTTATATCGTCATCCAAAAGCTTGTAGTTTGAGAACTTTGAATCCTTCTCCATAAGCTCCCTCCTTGCAAGCTTTGAGATCTCCTTCTCATCTCTTATATCCTTTCTGCACATTATATCGTATATTGTTGAAACCCAGAGCTTTAGCTGCTTTAGAGCTCTGTCTGCTATTTCCAGACTGTCCCTCTTGAATCCAAAATGTCCGAAGCAGAGCTTTTTGCTTCCGAGCGAAATAAGTCTTTCAATCGAATCGACTGCAATTTCGTACTCAAACTTCGGCGGCGTTGCCGGGCGCAAGTAGTAGTCGCTTTGAAGGGGCATGTGAACGCCGAAAGCCTCTCCAGCGAAGAGAAAATCGCCATAAACATAGCTCTGATGATGCGGCGCATGCCCCGGTGTTTTAATTATCTCCACCTTCCTTCCCGCAAATTCAACTTCATCCTCGTGAATGCTGCTGCTCTCTATCCCATTTGGCTTTCCGTATGCTTCTGCCAGGCTTCCCAGAGTTTCAAGAGAAGCTTTCCAGAGCCTCTCCGGGTTGATCAGATGCTTCTTGCCCGATTCATGCACCACAATCTTTGCCTCCGGATGCTGCGCGAGGAATTCCGCAATTCCGCCAGCGTGGTCGAGGTGTATGTGAGTCAGCAGAACGAATTCAACCTCTCTCACCTTAAGAAAGTTTAGGGCCTCGATAAGCTTTGGAATTGCAGATCTCGGGCCTACGTCGATGACTAAAGCCTTTTCTCCATTCTTAACAATCCAGCTGCTTATGAACTTCCTGAATCCCTCGATATTTAGGGGAAGATCGATGAGGTAAAGATTTTCCGCGACTTCAATGATGTTCATAGAAGAAGTTCCCCCAGGACTCTAATATCTTTTTCTCCAGATCGAGCCTGCTTTTTCTTCATCGATTTGAGAAACATCCAGAAATTCCTCAAAGCTGTTGCAGGCCAGTGAAATTCCCTCAAGAAAGAGATCCTCGTATTCTTCCCTGCTAACCCCGAAGTAATCCCTATCGCTTGTCCCCCTCCAGAAAATCCTGTTCCTTTCATTTTCAACCATCAAATCGGGCGAGAAGAATGGAGCGCCGTAGTACTTCTTGACAAAATCCCTTCTTCCAAGCTTGCTCCTCTCAAATCTGGTCAGATCGAGCAGTATTATTTCATCCCCCCTCAAAACAGCCTCGTAATCTTCCCAGGGATCGTAGATGTAACCGATCTTGAAAAGCTCGTAGAGGAGCTTTGCGGTCAGCTTTATGCACTTCCCGATCCTCGGATCCTCTTTCATGATGAAGCCCTCTCTGAACTCCGAAAGCGGAATGCCATCGATCCATTCTTGCAGCATGAACTCTTCGGATAAGTAAATCGGTTTTGCAACGTTTTTTTCGGGAAATTCGATTTTTTTGAAGCTCTTTATGCTTGAATTCGGGGAGAGAATGTTCAGTGCGAATTTTCTCCCATCCAGATCCAGCTCGAATACGTAATATCTCACCCAGGCTGACGCGAGCCTTACTTTTGCCCTTTCAAAGCTTAGCGGTATTTCCTTCAGAACTTCCCGTATCTTTTTTTCCAGCGTTTTCCTTCTTTCCTCCCTTGTGCTGCCGAAGAGAGCGTATTTCGGCAACCTTACAGTTAAACCCCAGCAGATCACGAAGTCTTCAGCGATGCTTTCGTCGAATTCAACCTTCATACCGGATATTCGAAGTTCTCCATGTTGAGATCGGGAACAATTCTCAGTACTCCTTCCTTTCCGCATTTCGGACAGCGCAGAATCAGGATACGCATGTCAAATTCGGAATATCTCCTTCTGAACTTTCCCCTTTCTTCCTTCAGGATTTCCATTTTCGAGCCGCAAACCGGACAGCAGGTCTCCATGAGGCTAATATTCAGGCCCCCATATTAGTCTTGTGGAGTTCAATCCCTTCCAGAAAAAGTTCAGAAAGGGAGAGAAGAAGGTAGCTCTGGTTTATCCGAACAGATATGTCGGGGGAATTTCCAATGTGGGACTTCAGCTGATATATGCAAAGATAAACGAATTTGCTCACTGCGAAAGGTTCTATTCGGATGTCTTCGATGGGATGAGGAGCGTCGAAAGCGGTACAAAGCTCTCTGATTTCGATTTGGCCCTTTTTAGCCTGCAGTACGAGACTGACTACTTCAAGGCAGTCGAGATTATAAGGAAGAGCGGTTTTAGAGGGCTCAAAATAGCAGGAGGTCCGTGCGTGATGGAGAATCCTAGACCTCTAGTGAGGTTTTTCGATGCCTTTTTCATAGGAGAGGCAGATGAGAGAATCGAAGAAATAGTCAATGCGAAGGAAGTCGAGGATTTGAGGGGAATTGAGGGAATCTTTACTGGACATGAGGAGAGGGTTAAAAGGGTTTTTTGCAGGCTTGGAAGGCATATTGAAGAGGAAATAATTGGAGAAGGTGCATATGGTAGGAGTTTTTTGCTTGAAATTGGAAGAGGCTGCATAAGGAGATGCAGCTTTTGCCTTGTGAGGCAGATATATTCCCCTCCGCGCTGGAGAAAAGTAGAAGATTTGCCAGAAATAAGAAATTCGAGAAAGGTTGCAATCATCGCCCCGTCTCCGACGGATCATCCGCATTTTAAAGAAATAGTCCAGAGTCTGGTTGAAAAAGGATTTGAAGTCTCTCCCTCTTCTATCAGGGCGGATGCTGTTGATGAGGAGCTTGTTGAAATCCTGAAAGCTGCGGGCGTTAGAACCTTAACCCTTGCCCCGGAAACCGCTTCTCCCATTCTTTCAGATTTTTTGAAAAAGGAAATGAGCTTCGAGGATGTCAAGATGGCCGCGGAAATTTCTGAAAAAGCCTTTGAAAAGCTAAAGCTTTACTACATGATCGGAATTCCGGGGGAAAGTGAAGATGATGTTAGAAAAATTGTGGAGGACGCGGCCTATATGAAGAGATTCATTCCGAAGGTAGAGATATCTGTGAACCCCCTTGTTCCAAAGCCTCACACACCACTTCAGTGGTTGCCCTTTGCGGAAATTAGAGAACTGAACAGGAAGATTTCGATCATAGAGGAGGAGTCGGAAAAGCATGGAATCGAGTTCTACCCGCCGAATTTGAAGGAGTTTGTAATTCAGACAATTTTAGCCCGCGGTGACGAAAAAGTTTCGGATTTATTTTTTGGAGGTAGCTACAGAGATTTTTCCCGATTTCTGGAAGGCTTCGACTTAGAAGAACCATTACCCTGGGATTTCATAGATCATGGCTATAAGAAGTCAAGGCTTAAAAAGGAGTTTGCGGAGCTCCTTGAACTCTTGGATAGATCCTCGGGCAAAGTTTAAATACTCAGAACGGTACGTTGATTTCGGGGTAAACCGCGATCAAAGAAAGCTGCAGAAATATTGATAAAAAATCTGAAGGGCCGGTAGCTTAGCCAGGTAGAGCGCGGGACTCTTAATCCCGCAGTCGGGGGTTCAAATCCCTCCCGGCCCGTTTTTTCTACAATATTTCTGAGTTATGGCCTATGTTTTAAAAAATAAAGAATTTGCTCATTTCCCCGACCAGGATGGTCTCCTTCTTTGCACAAAAGCCTTCATGCCTTCAGCAAAGTCCTGGGTTGGAATCAGTTCAATTATTTCGTGCAAACTCTTCTCGATTGCAAATCCAAAGACATTTCTGTAAGCTCTTGCGGCCTCTTTTATAGCCCTTACAGAGAGCGGGGCAAGCCTCGCAATCTTATTAACGAACTCCACTCCGGCTATTTCAAGCTGGTCTTTTGGAACTACTATGTCAACTATGCCGAGCTGTTTTGCCTCTTCTGCGTCCATCTGATCCCCAGTTAGACAGTAGCGTATCATCCTTCTTCCGATTACGGCCAAACCTAGGGAAGATGCTATTGGTGGCATCGCTCCAATGAGTCCTTCTGGAACTGAGAAGACGGCATCATCGCTGGCAATTACGATGTCAAATGCCAGGTTTAACTCTAACCCACCGCCAAATGCTATCCCGTTCACCAAAGAGATCACAGGCTTCTTATAATTCGAAATTGTGTTTAGAAGCGGCATCGCTATGTTTGTGAAGAATTCCTTTCCATCCAGGAACGATTTCCATGAGCCCATCACAGCTATATCGTCACCGGCACAGAAAGCCCTCCCCTTTCCAGTTATTACCACGGCTCTTACTTCCGGATCCCTCTCAGCCTCTAAGAAAGCCTCATTCAAACCTTTCCACATTTCCTCGTTAAGCGCATTCAGCTTATCCGGTCTGTTCATTGTGATAAGCGCGTAATTGTCCCTTTTCTCGTAAATAACCGGTCCAAACTCTTTTCTGTAATATCTCCACTTGTAAAACCCTTCTCCGGTCTTCTTTCCAAGCTTTCCTTCTGCAACCATGTTCGATAGTAGCGGATCAACGCTCCCGTCTAGGGCCTTTAAAACGTTGTCAATTCCGAAATCGTCGGCCATTTCCAGTATACCCTTGGGATATCCCATTCCGAGGACCATTGCTTTGTCTATGTCTTCTTTGCTTGCAACTCCATTCCTTATAAGCCAAGCAGCCTCGTTTATGCCTGCAGCTAGCAGCTTTAGCGGATTTACTTTGTATGCAGATCTTGGCAATATTTTTGCCCTGCTATAAAAGCCCTCATATTCATAGAATCCCTTTCCTGTTTTCATTCCAAATCTTTTCTCCTCCATCATCTTCTTTAGGATTTCCGGAACTTCTAGGTCCATTCCCCTTTTCCTAAGTTCGTTTATCACATTGTACAGAACATCAACTCCGCTGAAATCGGCAACTTCAAGGAGTCCCATTGGCATGCCAATCCTGTATTTAACCGCTGCATCTATTTCCTCGGCTCTGTAACCCTTTTCCATGAGCTTCATCGCTTCGCTGAATATTCTCACATTTATTCTGTTCACCACAAACCCAGGAACGTCTTTCTCTACAACAATGTAGTCCATCCCGATAGATTTCGCGAATTCGACTGTCTTTTTTAGCGTTTCATCGCTAGTTTTCTCGCCCCTTATTATTTCCACAAATCTGATCAGAACTGGCGGGTTGAAGAAATGCAGGCCTATAACTCTGTCCTCCCTTTTCGTGGCGGATGCTATATCGGAAATCGGAATTGTTGAGGTGTTTGTCGAAAGCACAACTTCAGGTTTGCAGTTTTCATCGAGCTTTTTAAATACCTCTTTCTTAACTTCAGTCCTCTCAACCACGGCCTCTATTACAAAATCGGCGTTTCTTGCGCATTTGGCTAGATCGGTTGAAGTTCTTATTTTATTCAGCACTTCCACAGCATTTTTTATCGATCCCTTTTCCTCCAATTTCTTAAGGCTCCATCCGATTTTCATCTTGGCGGATTCCAGTATTTCATCCGAAACATCAATGAGGTCAACCTCGTGGCCAGCAATTGCGCAAACGCTTGCAATTCCGTGTCCCATCGTTCCTGCACCAACTACGAGAACCTTCATAAGATCACGATCAATTTAAGGCATAAAAAGTATAAAAATATTGCTAATCTTTTGCCTTGCTTCCTTTTTGGATGTAGTAATCCTTATAAGCTTCCCTTAAAGTCCTTTTGCTGAATTTTCCAACGCTGGTCTTCGGTATTTCATCGACAAATATGATATCATCGGGTATCTGCCATTTTGCAAACCTCTTCGCTAAGTGTTCCTTTATTTCCTCCTTCTTTATGCTTTCTCTGTACTCCGCCTTTGGAACTACGAGTGCAAGAGGTCTTTCCTGCCACTTTGGATGCGGAACACCAATTACGCACGCTTCGAGAACTTTTGGATGGGCCATGATGTAGTTTTCAAGATCTACACTGCTTATCCATTCTCCGCCGCTTTTTATCAGATCCTTGAACCTGTCCACGATTTTTATGTATCCGTGCTCATCGATCGTTGCAGCATCCCCGCTCCTCCACCATCTACCGGTTTCATCTTCCAGGAAGGATTCAAATGTTCTCGGGTCTTTGTAGTACTCTCCGGTTATCCAGGGTCCGCGAATGCAGAGCTCCCCTACTGTTTTTCCATCCCATGGCAGCTCTTTTCCGCTCTCGTCGACTATTTTAACATCGACTCCAAAAACTGGTATTCCCTGCCTCCTTTTTATTTCCCATTTCTCTTCCTCGCTCAGATTTTCAAGCTCCGGTTTCAGGAAGTTGTAACAGACGAGGGGACTCGTTTCTGTCGCACCGTATGCATGGATGATCTCAATTCCGAATTCCTTCAATCCTTTCATCATCGCCAATGGCGGTTCTGTGGCTCCGCTAAAGGCCCTTATGTTGAATTTTGGCTTTGGCTCAAGCCTGCGAAGATAGTTGAGCATCGGTATGAATATTGCGGGAGCACCGGCTGTAACTGTAACTTTTTCACTCATCATTATATCGACCAAGATCTTCATTTCTTCAAGCGTATATCTGCCAGGAAAAACCAGCTTTGCCCCGGCTATCGTTGCAGCGAAAAATGCCCCCCAACCAGTAGCATGGAACATTGGAACGATCTGCATGAAAACGTCATTCCTGCTCATGTTTAAGGCTGTCAGGATCGCCATGGAGTGCAGCACAATCGATCTGTGTGAGTAGTAAACACCTTTTGGCTTTCCCGTTGTTCCGGAAGTATAGCATGCGGAAAAAGCTGACCTCTCCTCGATAATAGGAAAATCATATTTCTCTTCCTGATCCTTGAGCAAGTCCTCGTAACTCAGCGTCTCGAAAAACGTCTCAGGTGGCTTTCCGTCGCTCATAACGACAATTTTGGCCTTCAAAGCTTCAACCAGCGGAATTACTAAAGGTAGCAGGGATTCATCGACGAAGAACATCCTCGCGCCGCTATGCTTTGCAACGTAAATCAACTCCTCCGGATGCAGTCTTAAATTCATTTGAAGCAAAACCGCGCCGATTCCGGGTATTCCGAAATAGAGCTCGTAGAACCTGTATGTGTTCCAGCTGATAACACCTATTCTGTCTCCAACCTTAACTCCGAGACTTTCTAGCGCATTTGCAAGTCTCGAAACCCTTTTTAAGGCTTCTGAATAGTTGTACCTGAAAATGCTGCCGTCAAGTTTTCTTGATGCGATCTCTCTGGTCGGAAAATACTTTGCCGCGTATTTAAGCATGTCTATAACGTTCAGCTCGTACTCCATCATTGTTGAGGGGCTTCGGAGCAGTCTCTCTAGCGTAAAGTTTATTACCTAGCATAAGGATCAGAAAGAAGATCTGGAAAGGCAGAAACAAAGACTTGTCAAGCTAAGAGCAAAGGGTTACAAACTTTTTCTAGCGTAAGTTTTATAAACTTGAATTGAAAATTGCATACGTTGATGCCTGTGCCCGATATGTGGGGAAAAATTAAGCCCGAATGGGTACAGGCAAATGAAATGCTCCGAATGCGAGCTGTGAAGAATACCAGATGGATGTGGGGGCTTCATCCGTTCACCCCGAAGGCCCTCCCATGAAAAGAGGAGGGAAGGGATGAAAGTTAATGCTAGACCAGAACGGAAGCCTTTAACCATCATAACTTCCACCACTAAATCATTTTAATTTTCATTTATAAATTTTTTGAATCACAAAAAATTTTTATACATTGAATAAATTATTTTTGTTATGTTCGAGCTACCTGAGGACATAAAGCTTCTGAAAAATGCGGTAAGGGAATTTGCTGAAAAGGAGATAAAACCCTTTGGAAAAGAATACGATGAGAAGGGCGAATATCCATGGGAAATTCTTAGAAAGGCTGCAAAATTGGGTTTTATAGCCCCAGATCTACCCGAGGAGTATGGCGGCTCAAATCTTTCAGTTCTGGGCTGTGCTGTAATTGTGGAAGAATTTACGAGGGCGGATAGCAGCATAGGTACTGCAATCTTCTCATCTTCTCTGGGCTGTCCGATGGTAAAATATTTTGGAACCGAGGAGCAGAAGGAAAAGTATCTGCCAAGAATTCCGAAAGGGGAAGCTGTTTCAGCAATTGCGATAACCGAACCTGACTGCGGGACAGATGTTGCGGCTATAAAGACAAGGGCCACGAAAAAGGACGGAGGGTGGATTTTGAATGGCACAAAGACTTTCATAACTAACGGAAGCATTGCGGACTGGGTTGTCGTGCTTGCGAAGACGAATCCGGAACTAGGATACAAGGGTATGAGCGCTTTTATCGTTGAAACATCGTGGAAGGGATATGAAGCAAGGAGAATAAAGAAGATGGGGCTTAACTGTCATGATACCGCAGAGGTTTTTCTTAGAGACGTCTTCGTTCCTTCCGAGAATTTGGTCGGAATGGAAAACATGGGTTTCTATCAGCTAATGCGCTTCTTCAATGAAAGCAGAATTGGAGTTGCAGCTTCCCAGCTTGGAATGGCGGAGGGAGCATACGAAAGGGCTTTGGAGTACGCTAAGCAGAGGAAATCCTTTGGAAAGCCTTTGATAGAGCATCAGGCTGTTGCGTTCAAGCTGGCTGACATGTTCACGGAAATAGAGGCTGCGAGACTGCTTGTTTATAGAGCTGCGTGGCTCGTGGACAGCGGTTTTCCGAACCCGGCTCTAAGCTCTGCTGCAAAGCTTTTTGCGAGCGAGGTTGCGGTTAGAGTCACATATGAAGCCGTTCAGATCTTTGGTGGCTATGGATACAGCAAGGAATACGATGTTGAAAGATATTACCGGGATGCAAGGGTTGGAACAATTTACGAAGGCACGAGCGAGGCGCAGAGAATTGTTATATCTAGATTTTTGGCGGGAAAACTGGGATGAGCATCGCATTATAAAAAATTTTTAGGGCTTTGTAACAATTGCAACCGAAGCCACAGAATAGGGGCCGCCAAGGTTATGGGCAAATCCAGCTTCAGCATCTTTAACCTGCAGACCTTCAGCTTTTCCAAGCACCTGTTTTGCAAGTTCTGCAATCATTCTCACACCGCTCGCCGCAATCGGATGTCCGAATGACTTCAGCCCGCCGTCCGGATTTATCGGAAAATCTCCGTCTATTGCAGTAACGCCTTCCCTTATCAGCTTAGCTCCCTCCCCCATCTTGCAGAGCTGCATGTCTTGGTAGTTTATCAGCTCCGTGATCGTAAAGCAGTCGTGGACTATGCCGAAGTCTAGCTGCTTTCTCGGATCTTCAATTCCTGCCATTTTGTATGCCATTTTTGCGGCTTTTACTGTTGCTGGAAAGCTTAAAAAGCTCTCAGATGGTCGATGCCATGGATGCATGGTTTCTACAGCCATCCCAATAGCCTTTATCACTGCATACTCGCACCCCAGTTTTTTGGCTATCTCGGGGCGCGTGAGCACAACAGCTGCAGCTCCATCGCTAACCGCACTGCAATCGTAAACACCGAGCGGATAGGCGACAATTGGTGCCTTCAGGACTTCCTCTACTGTCACCTCTCTTCTGAAATGAGCTTTGGGATGTCTTGCTCCATTGTAGTGGTTTTTCACGGCAACTAGGGCGAGATCCTCTCTTTTCCATCCCCATTCTTTAAAAGCCCTGTTTGCGGCCATTGCAAACATTCCTGGAGCGCTAACGACCGGCATTCCGATGCTGAAAATACCCTCAATCGGAGGTATACCCCTACTGCCCGCATCCATTAACTTTTCGACGCCCGCTGCCATAACTATATCGTAAGCACCGCTTGCAACCGCGAAGCAGGCATTGCGGACGTTATCCATCCCTGTTGTGCAGTAATTTTCCACTCTGCTTATCGGCTTTCCAAAGAATTTCAGCGAATCGCTGAAAACGTTTCCGCTTATTCCTGTAAAGGGATAGAATGTTCCGCACCATACCGCTTCGATGTCCTTCAGTTCTAGGTTCGCATCGTTTAAAGCCTCATAAACAGCCTCAACCAGAAGATCGTCGTGGTCTTTGTCCCAGTGGTGTCCAAACTTCGTCACCCCGCAACCTATGATTGCAACTTCCATAAGATCACCTCAAAAGCCTAACCTTCCAACCATAATACCTGAAATTATTCTTTTCGAATAGAAGCCTGAAAGTCCTCTCAACTTCTGCGTCGCATTCTATACCCTTGAGATCCGTTAATGTATCGGTTACCTCGAACAGCACTCTACCCCCGCCATCCAAATCCACTACAGCTACACAGTGCGGATGCGCACCGTCGCCGATGTAATTCCCCGGGGAGACGAGGTAGTCGATTGTGAAAGTGTAAATCTTTCCCCTGTATCCGAGCTTTATCTCCTCGAAGTAATCCTTCGCTCCACATTCAACGCAGCATCTGCTTATCGGGTAACTGATCGTCCCGCACCTTCTGCACTTCATGCCGTAGAATCTTATGACGGATTTCTCCTCTCTCCAGAGTTTCGCTATTGAAGGCCTGTCAGGAGCGTCACGGTTTGCCGTAAGTCCTTTGTTGTACAGATATTCCCCATAGCTAATTTCCTTTCTGCTTTCTAGCATCCTGCCGAGATTTGTTTGGACGGGTTCATTTATCTCTATCGCAATCACGTCTGCCCCTTCTCCATAGCTTCCAAGCAAAATTCTTCCAGTTCTGTCAAGCTGTGATGCAAGCAGAAGCATCGGATGCGCGGTTCCAAGAATTCCCACATTTTTGAAGAAAAATTCCTGCGGTTTTGCTCCAACGGCTTTCAGCAAGCTCTCATAGCTCTTCGGATCTGGAGCGGAGGCTACAATGCGATCGAAGTCCATTGGACTCATCCCCAGCTTTCCGAGCAGCGACATTGCGGAGCGCTGGATACTTGAGGCGTATCCAAAAATAGCGTCAAGACGGGCATCGAAGCTTATGAGCTCATCCTTGAGCATCCAGGCCCCTGGCAAAGGCTGGTATGAGGAATTGTATCCAATTATCTTTGCTGCCCCCTCCTTTTCAACGGCAATCGCAACAGCACCGTCACCGTATATCTGTTCGTACAGGCTTCCGGGTTTTATCGGAATACAGTCCGCTGCAACCACTAGCACCCTTTTAAATTTTCCAGAATCAACCAGTTCATTTGCCGTAATCAGCGCATTTGTTGAAGCCCTGAAACTGTTTGAGAAATCCATTGTAAACGCGTTGTCCAAATCTAGGGCCGATGCTATAAAGCTTGCGGACTGCTTGATTTTGAAAGGTGATGATGTGGAAGCAAAAAGAAGAGCGTCAAACTCTCCTTTGAGCATCCTCGCAGCCTCAACGGCCATCGTTATGCTGTCTTCATCCCAATGTGCAACGGATTTTTCTCCGCCCATCGAGGGAAGCCCAGTAGCTTTTGCGATTTCTTCCCTTTTTAACTTCCAAACTGGCAAATAAACGCTGCAGTCGCTTATCGATGCCATGAGCGCATTTTACTCTAAAATATTTAAAATTTTTGATTAATTTTTTTCGTTGCAGCGCGAAAAATTTTTAATTGACTTCTCTAAAAATAAAATATGGGTATCCCCGAGCAGTTAAAAAAGGCGAAGTTCATCTGCATTGAAACTTATAAGAAAAATGGGGAGGCTGTTAGAACTCCGGTATGGTTTGCGATAGAGGGAGATTTAATCTATTTCCATACTCCCAAGAACTCCGGGAAGGTGAAGAGATTGAGGAGAAATCCAAGGGTTCGTGTGGCACCATGTTCAAGGTTTGGGAAAATAGAGGGGGACTGGTTTGAGGGCGTCGCTACTGAGCTCGCCGAGGGGGATGTGGAGAGGGTAATAAAATTAGTGAATTCGAGACTGGGATTCTTGGACAGGATTATCAGCCTTTTCCACAGAAAGAACAGGTTGGCCTTCTCTATTAAGCTCCTCGGGTCTTGAAATGAATATCGGCACTCCGATCTGGTACGGGCACAGACTGCATTTTTCTCCGCTTCAGGAAATATGCGGTCCTTATTTCCTCTTTGGTCATCTCATCCAGAATTTCCCCTGCATGAGAAACCTCAACTTTTTAAATTCGTTCTATCCAGATAGATTAGGACTTTTGATATCGAAAGATAGATATATATTTTGAAAAAATGATTAATGCATGAGGATCAAGACTGGAATTCCTGGTATGGATGAAATACTCAACGGCGGAATTCCGGAAAGGAATGTTGTTCTGCTCAGCGGTGGACCGGGAACTGGAAAAACGATTTTCGGACAGCAGTTTCTTTGGTATGGACTGCAGAACGGTGAACCTGGAATATATGTGGCCCTAGAGGAGCATCCGGTTCAGATCAGACAGAACATGGCAACATTCGGATGGAATGTTAAGAGCTTTGAGGAAGAAGGAAAATTCGCCTTGGTGGATGCTTTCACTGCAGGGATTGGAAAATCCAAGGAATACGAAAAATACATCGTTCAGGATCTCACCGACGTAAGGGAACTGATGGACGTTCTGAGGATTGCAATAAAGGATCTAAACGCAAAAAGGGTGGTTGTGGACTCCGTTACAACGCTTTACATCAACAAGCCAGCAGTTGCGAGGAGTATAATTTTGCAGCTTAAGAGGTTCTTGGCCGGAATGGGCTGTACGGCAATATTTGTTAGTCAGATAAGTGTGGGAGAAAGGGGATTCGGCGGTCCCGGTGTTGAACACGGAGTGGATGGAATAATAAGGCTTGACTTGGACGAAATAGATGGAGAACTGAAGAGATCGATAGTAGTGTGGAAGATGAGGGGAACAAGTCATTCGATGAAGCGGCACCTTTTTGAGATAACATCGAGAGGGATAGTTGTCTATCCGGATAAAATTGTTAAGCTGAGGTGAGAAAATGGAGGTCCCTCTTAATCCGATTAGCAAGGAAGAAATTCACAAGCTTGAAAGCATATTGCTCTTTGCAACGCTTTTCAGGCCAGAGGTTATTGAAATAATAAAGGATCCGGTTGAGCGCCTAACCTGGGTTGATAGTTTGGCTGTTGCGGCTGGAGCGATTGCTAGGGAGAAAGCGAGGATGAATGTTTCGGATATTGCAAGGGAGCTCGGAAGAACGGAGCAGACAATCAGAAAACATTTGAAAGGAGAGACAAAGGCAGGAGAAATTGTCAGGGAGACTTATGAGCTCATAAAAATGGGAAAACTCAACGAATTGCTAACTTTTGCCAGCGTTGAGGATATAAAGAAGCTGAAAGCGGAAAATGAAGAACTAAAGAAGAGGATAGAAGAGCTGAAAAAGTTGAAGCAGGAATTAGATGAACTCAAAAACAAAATAGAGGCTGTAAGGGAGGCTGTGGAAAAAGCCCTTTCGTGAGAAAAGCTTAAATTCAGGACATAAAACTTTTAAATGCTCTCGCCGCCTAAAGCTTTGAAGCATTGCGAGCGATGAAAGGTGGCTCCCCTTTTTCCAAAAATTCATATACTAGGATACAACTTAGCCCATGGAGTTTGGCACAGTTGCACCAACTTTTCCCCCAATCAGCGAGGCTAGGAAAACTGCAAAAAGGCTTGAAGAGAAGGGCTATGATGCGCTTTGGTTTGCAGACCATTTGATGGGCTGGTATCCGCATGATATATGGAAAGAAACTGTTTTCTCTCTCCGCTATCCCTCTTGCCATATGTTCTACGATGCATTTTGCGAGATATGCTATTCAGCTCCGGAAACGAGTAGAATAAAGTTTGGGGTTTCAGTAACAGAAATTATAAGAAGACATCCGGTTGTAATGCTCCAGCAGGCTGTAACAGCGAATCATGCAACCGAGGGCAGATTCATTCTCGGTATAGGGGCTGGGGAAGCTGAAAATATTGTTCCCTATGGTTTTAACTTTGAGAAACCTGTTGCAAAACTTGAGGAAGCACTTCAGCTAATAAGAATTCTCCTAAATTCGGATGTTGGGGAGAAGATAAACTTTGAGGGAAAATTCTTTAGGCTAAAAGATGCTGTTTTCGATTTAAAGCCCGTTGGGGAAATGCCAATTTGGATTGGAGCTCATGGAGACAAGATGCTCAGATTGACTGCGAAATACGCAGATGGCTGGCTTCCAACAACGCTTCCTCCAGAAATTTATGCCGAAAAGGCCCAAAAGTTGGAAAAATTTGCTAGGGAGGAGGGGAGAAATCCTGAAGAAATAAAGAAGGCCATTTTCGTAAGCGTAGTTGTTGACGAGGATAGGAAAGAAGTGGAAAGGCTTCTTGGAACTACAATTCTGAAGATACATGCTCTTCTTCTTCCATCTGAATACTATGAAATGCTTGGATATAAACATCCCTTTGGAAGATTTTATGGTCTGCTTGATTACATACCGACGAAGCATTCTAGGGAGGATATAATTAGGGCTGTTAATGAAATTCCGGATAAAATTTCTAAAATAGCTTTCTTGGCTGGTACGAGGGACGAAGTAGTTGAAGAGCTTGAGAAATATGAGAAGATGGGGGTAGAGCATGTAGTTATATGGAATCTGACGTATTTCGGCGATGTTGCCAAGATAAAGTCTTCATATGCTTTGATAGATGAAATAATAAAAATGTTTAGATAATCATTTTACAACTGAAAAACTCGTTTTTTTGGGCGAAGTTAGAAAAAGGAATGCTAGGGCCTGTAGAAAAATCGCTAGAAAAAGTATCAGGAATCCTATGATGGTTGGCAATAGGATTGCAGAAAGTAGATATGTGTTTGCGGAAATCTTGAAAAGTGGAACATTGGTGGTTTCTGCAATCAATTTTAAGCTTTTTCTCAAGAAAAAAGAAGCTAGGATTAGAAGGATCCAGAGAGCTAAAATATCGTGCACCAATATCGAGAAAAGCTGCGAAACTAACTCGACGTTTTCGCGCAGAACGGCAATAAAGGCGGATGAAAGTATTAGGAAGGGAAAGAGAAATATTGAAGCTATCAGAAAGTCCCTGAAAATCTGATTTTTGCCCATCGTTTCCGATATTTTTTTAGCAGCGATGAGCACAAAAATGAGTCCTGAAATTGCCAAAGCCCCACCAAATATCGGATAAATTAGCCAAGAAAGCATGAAAGCGCTGCCTATAAATCCAATAAATCTGGCTATTCCAAGAGCCATAAGAATTTTAGCGCTGTGAATTTAAAATTTCTGAGGATTCAGTTAGCTCACTTTATCTCGTAGCTTTAAAAAGAGATTTTCAGCTTTAAAATTAAGTTGCTTTGGGGATAAAGAAAGTCGGGAAAATTTAAAATACAACGACTCTTCAGTATCAGAGGGGTTTAAATGAGCTGGAAGTCTCATGGTTTTAGGTTCAAATCTGGGAGAAAACTGAAGAAGAAAGTTAGGGAGAAAGGATTGAGGATTAGAAAGTTCCTTCAGGAATTCGAGATAGGGCAGAGAGTTTTGATACACATTGAGCCGTCATCGCAGAAGGGAATGCCCCATCCGAGATACCAGGGGAGAAGCGGTATAGTAGTTGGCAAAAGAGGAAGAGCTTATCTCGTTCAGATAAAAGACGGTAGCATAGTTAAAACTTTGATTTCCAGACCCGAGCATCTCAGAGCCTTTTAAAGGGATTTGAATGTTTAAGGAAGTCAAGAAGTTTGAATACATCACCATTGCAGAGGCAAGGGAAATAATGGAGAGAATAGCGAAAGAAAGGCAGGAAAAGGCCGAACTCCTTTTTGAAACTAGAAGAGCTTTGAGGCATTTAAGAAATTTCTCAAAGATGAGTGCAGAAAAAGCCAAGAAGCTCGTCGAGGAGCTAAAAAAACTTCCGCAAGTTGATAGAGATGATCTTGCTGTTAAGATAGCTGATTTAATGCCCAGAGTGGCGGATGAAGTTAGAATAATCTATTCAAAGGAGAGGAATCTGACAAACGAGGAAATTGAGCAAATTCTTGAAGTAGTGAATAAATACAGGGAGTAGAAAGCTATTAATATAGAGAATATATTTTTTATTGGAGGGAAATATGGAGGCAGAGGAAACAGGCAAAGCCAGCAAAATTGAAAAGTATGAAGATTATGCTTACATCCTTGACTTTCTACCTTATGGCCATGTAGACGATAAAAGACCTCTGCACAAGAGAGAACCCCTTGCCCAAGTAATAGGGGAGAGGTACTTCACACTTCTCGAGCTTAGCATAAAGAAAGACAAGAACCCGCTTGTTATGGACAGAGTTTACATAGGCAAGGGTGAGAGGGATGTTGTCAACAGAATAAAGAGGAAGCTGAGGTATGAAGATTTGACACCTTCAGCAAAAAAGGAACTACCTTTTGTTGTTGAGAAGATTGTAAGACTTAGGGAGCAGGAATTTGTCGAATTCTTTAACAAAGCTGGCCCCATAACAACTAAAATGCACCAGCTTGAACTTTTGCCCGGCGTTGGCAAGAAGACTATGTGGGCAATAATTGAGGAAAGAAAGAAGGGCCCGTTCAAGAGCTTTGAGGATCTTTCGAGCAGGGTTAAGGGGGTTCAGCCGGTTAAGCTGATAGTCGGTAGAATCCTGCATGAAATTCAGAATCCTAGTACCAAATATAGGATTTTTGTCGAAGCTTAGTTGTCTTCTCAGCTTTAAGACTGACCTTCTCCCCGCCCTAAAGCGGAAAGCTTTTGGGATTTCTTGGAAGACTTTCGGAATCAGAAAAATTTATAAATGATCATGATTAGATCGCTTATGGAATGGAAGGAAAAGGGAAAGAGGCTTGTAGAAATTCTAAAGTTAAAAACTCCGCCAGTGGGTATTAAGTTCTTCGAAAAGGAAGTCGAAATTGAGGCTTTCAGACCCTCTAAGCACGGATTGAAGATGGCAGTGTGTCAGGCAATGTCTTTTGCCAGGTTTAGTGGAAGAAGTGTTCTCCTTAAGTCCGAAGATTTTGCATGCCCGCCGGCGATGCTGATATATGGTGTTGCCGTTTACGATAGCATTAAGGAAATCCTCGTTTCCGCAAAATGGTTGAAAGACTTTGAATGCGAATACGAAGAAAAAAAGCTGCCTGCGGGAAAGTATAAAGCGTTTTTAATTGGCGATCTAACAAAAATGGATGAAAAACCAGACGTTGTACAGGTTTTCGGGAACCCTGAACAAGTTGGAAGGCTAATACAAGCCAGGACTTATTTTGGAGGTTATGTAAAAGCTTTTCTGACTGCAAAAACAGCGAGCTGCGCGGAGGCAATTTTGCCAGCACTTTCCGGGGAGGTTGCAGTTGCAATTCCTGGAGCTGGTGATAGGGTTTTTGCAGCTCTTGATGAGAACGAAATTGTTTTTGCCATGCCCTATGACTGGCTGGACAAAATAATTGAAGGCTTGGAAAACGCTGGAAAGGGGGCAAATGTTAGCTATCCGGTGCAAAAGTTCCTTCTGTTCACGCCGAGATATCCAAGGAATTATAGAGAAATTGCGGAAAAATTCAGGATTGTTTAAGCATTTTTATTTTTTCAACAAATCTGTTTAGGTCCTCCGCCATTGCCTGCGCCTCGCCTGATGAATGCCAGAAGTATTCTACTCTTTCCGTATCCACACCAAAAGCTTTCAGGGCGATTTTGAGCATATCAATGCGATCCTTTGCCTTGAAGTTGCCGTATCTGAAATGGCACTCGCCAAGCCTGCAGCCTGCAATTGCAACGCCATCTACCCCTTTTTCTAGGGCTCTGAGAATCCATGCTGGATCGACGCGCCCGCTGCAGAGCACTCTTATAACCCTTATATTTGGCTCGTACTGAACCTTCAGAGTTCCAGCCAGGTCTAGGGCTCCGTAAGCGCAGTACCAGCATGCAAAGACCAATACGAGCGGATCCGCGTTTTTTTCTTCGGTTAGAGCATCGATCATGGCTTCAATTCCATCATTGCTGAAGAAGCCCATATCTATTGCATCAGCCGGACAGGCGGCAACGCATATTCCGCACATTACGCAGGCCTTGGGATTTATCTCGGCCTTCTTGTCTACGCTCACAGCTTTGAACATGCAGACACTCTCGCAGATTCTGCATGCTATGCATTTTTCCTTGTCAACGAAGGCATAAAACGGTTCAACTTCTGCAATCCCGCCAAGTATAAACTTTCCAGCTTTTGCAGCGGCTAAGCCCGCTGTTGCAATGCTATCTTGGATATCCTTTGGCCCGCTTGCGCATCCGGCAACATATATTCCGCGAACATTTGTCTCAACGGGTCTCAATTTCGGATGTGCAATCTCAATAAATCCATCCTCTCCGGTACCTATTCCAAGCCTTTTGCATATTTCTGCATTACCTTCAATCCCGACGGCAAGCACAACCAGATCGAAATCCTCGGAAATTATTTCTCCTGTGAGAGTGTTTTCGTAACTTAGAGTCAGACTACCGTCCTCTTTTTCCATCACTTCTCCAACCTTTCCGCGTATGAATCTGACTCCTGAAGACTGCACTTTTTTGTAAAATTCTTCGTACATTCTTCCAAAGGCTCTTATATCGATATAGAAAATTGTAACATCTATTTCAGGATATCTTTCCTTTATGGCATATGCATTCTTCATGCTCGCCATACAGCAAACCCTGCTGCAGTACTTGTTCGTTCTCTCATCTCTGCTTCCAACGCAGAGTATGAAGGCCACCTTCTTTGGTACAGAAGAGTCCGAGGGCCGAAGGAGCTTTCCTCTTGTTGGACCGCTTGCCGAAAGCAACCTTTCCAGCTCCATCGTGGTGATAACATTCTTGAATCTCCCATATCCGTATTCGGGCCTTCTTCTGGGATCGAAAAGCTTGTATCCGGTTGATATTATTATCGCCCCAACTTCTATTTCGATCTTTTCCGCGTGTTGTTCGAAATTTAACGCCTTTGGTTTGCAGGCTTTTTCGCAAAGCCTGCAACCTATACAGTGTTGCCAGTCAACTGCAGCGTAGAGAGGGGTGGACTGTGGAAAGGGGATGTAAATGGCCTTTCTTACGCCGACTCCGAAATCGAATTCGCTCGGTACTTCTACGGGACAGACGCTGCTGCAGTCGTCGATGCAGCCCTTGCACTTTGAAACATCTACAAATCTAGGATGCTTTATAATCTTCAGTTTAAAGTTTCCCGCACTCCCTTCAACTTCTTCAACCTCTGCATTGGTTATAACCTCTACATTTTCATGGCTCCAAACCTCGCTCATTTTTGGGGCTAGAATGCAAACCGAACAGTCGTTTGTAGGAAAAACCTCGTTCAGAAGAGCCATATGTCCTCCGATGCTGGGATTTCTTTCTATAAGGTAGACTTTTATTCCCATGTCGGCAAGGTTCAATGCAGCTTCTATCCCAGCTATGCCGCCGCCGATTACTGCCACGCTCTTTTTTACATCTATCTTTATTTTTTCTAGCGGCCTCGCCTTTCTAAGCTTTGCGACGTGCATTCTTATCAGATCTCTTGCCTTCAAACTGGCAGACTTGGGTTTCGTCTGGTGAACCCATGAGCATTGTTCGCGAATATTGGCAATTTCAACGAGATAGGGATTCAGCCCCGCTCTCTGTGCAACCCTACGAAATGTTACCTCATGAAGCTTCGGAGTGCATGCTGCAACGACAATCGCCTCGAGATTTTGCTCCTTTATGGCGTTTGCAATTCTCTCCTGACAAAAATCGGAACATGCATAATCCAGATCTTCCGCATGAACAACATCGGGAAGTTTTTTTGCGTAAGAGACGAGATCTTTAACATCAACGATTCTGGCAATGTTGAATCCACAGTGGCAAATGAACACGCCTATCCTCATCGATCAACGTTGGGGATTTTTGTTATAAACTTTTTCTAAAAAAGAATTTAAAAGAAGTAAAGAAATCCGAGAGTTCGGTTCCAGGAATGTGGAAAGGCAAAGACTAAAGCTTCTGGATTTAGCTTTGGAGAGTTCATATCTTTAAAGCCAGCTCAAAAGCCTCAGCCGTTGCATCTAGGGCTTTTCTCGGTCTGACACAATCCCCTATTTTGTATATTTCCTTAACTTTATCCTTTAGCTGTTCATAAAGACTGTCATTCGGTTTAGTTCCAACCGCGATCACGGCTGTATCGCATTCGAGCTCTTTGATGCCTTTTGGAGTTTCCACAACTACGCAATTCTTTCTGATCTCTATCGCCTTTGTTTCCGTTAACATTTGTACTCCCCTCTCTTTTAGATACATCAGAATGGTCCATCGCGTGCTAATTCCTATATCCGCTCCTATCTTTGGTAGCATATCGATCAGCGTTACGTTGCATTTATCCGCCAGCATGGCTGCAATGTCGCAACCAACTCCCCCGCCACCGATCACAACAGCCTTCTCTCCAACCTTCGCTTTTCCAGTGAGAACGTCGAAAGCTGTAACGGCATTCTCAACACCGGGGATATTTGGAATGATTGGACTGGCCCCAACAGCTATTATAACAGCATCCGGTTCTTCGGCCAGAACTCTCTCAGCTGTTGCAGCGGTGTTGTAGTATATTTTAACTCCCAGTTTCGGAAGAACGTTCATGAAGTATTTTCCGACCTCTGCAAATTCATATGCGACTGGCGAAGCTGAAGCGATGTTTAGCTGCCCGCCGAGTTTGTCGCTTTTTTCGAACAGAACAACTTCATGCCCTTTCTTAGCCAAAAATTCGGCTGCAGTGCATCCGGCAGGACCACCGCCAACTATTACAACTTTCTTTTTTCTTTCAGCTCTTAGATTTCTGATCTCGGCTTCCCTCCCAAGTGCAGGGTTTACGAGACATGTTATCGGCATTCCCTGCATCACATAGTCCATGCAGCCCTGATTGCATGCAACGCAAATCTTTATTTCATCAAATCTTCCTTCCATAGCCTTTTTTGGCAGTTCAGGATCTGCAAGTAAAGCTCTGAACATTGCGACCATATCGGCTTTTCCTTCCTGCAGTATCCTTTCGGCAATTATTGGGTCGTTTATTCTGTGGGAAGCAATAACGGGTACCCCTACGCTCTTTTTAATCTCTTCAGCAAGGTAAGCAAAACCACCTCTTGGCACAAGCATTGTTGTTAATGGCTTTCTTGATTCGTGCCATCCTGCCATTACATTGATTGCGCAAACACCGGCATCTTCAAGGATCTTTGCAATTCTCTTCATTTCTCTTACCGTGTTGCCTCCCTCTATGAACTCGTCTCCCGCTATCCTTATGAGTACTGGAAATCTTCCACACTTTTCCTTTATTCTCTGGATTATCTCCACTGCAAATCTTGTTCTGTTCTCAATGCTCCCCCCATACTCGTCTTTTCGCTTGTTTGTAGCAGGACTGAAGAACTGTGAAATCAAATATCCTGCGGATCCGATTAGCTCAACCGCATCAAATCCGGCCTTTTTTGCCCTCAAAGCGGCCTCTGCAAATTCCTCTTCTATTTTAAGAATTTCCTCTTTTGTCAGCTCTCTCGGTGTTTTCCTAGTGAAAATCGGTGGGGGAATTGGTGAAGGGGCGACTGGTACCCTGTCAGGATCTAGTGAGATCTCGTATCTTCCGGGATGCCATAGCTGAACCGCACATTTTACATCGTAGGAATGAAAGACTTCGGCAATTTTTGCAAGCTCGGGTATGAATTTATCATCGTATATCGATATTCCGCCGAAGAAATGTGGTTCTATTTTTGCAATTCCTACTACTGCAAAGCCTATTCCCCCCTTTGCCCTTTCCCTGTAAAACTCTAGAAGTCTCTCAGTCACTCCGCCTTCTGGAGAATGGTAATTAGTCTCTCCCGCGGGCATGACGATTCGATTCTTTATTTTCATTCCCTCTATCTCAATAGGCTCAAAAAGTTTCATAAACACTGTTTGTAGACCGCTAAAATAGCTTTTGGTTATTTTTGCAAAAATTTTAAAAATAATTTCGAGTTTTTAGTATGGTACGAGTGGATTTCATGAAGACTTTCAGAGAAGTTGCGAAAGAAAGGAGTCTGAATAAAGCCGCCAAAAATCTTGGATTGTCTGTCAGCACAGTCAGTTTTCAGATAAGTTCACTTGAGGATTTTTATGGAGCAAAGTTAATCAGGAGAGGTGCAAGCGGTGTGGAAATTACCGAGGAAGGTAAAATAGTTCTGAAGAGTATAGAAACTGTTTTAAGTGCAATTGAAGAAGCTAAGAGACTTATATCAAACGTGAAAGGAGAAAAAGTGGTTATAGCGTCCGGTATTGTTGGATTAAATGTCGTTCATGTAATTCAAACTTTTTTAAAGTCAAAGTATCCGAACCTTGAAGTAAGGCTTGAGTTAAGAGGTGCTCATGATTGTGTTGAAGGCATTCTTGATGGCAAATACGATTTTGCAATAGCGGGAGATATCAAAGAAGAATATAGGACTGATCAGAGGTTGTTTATTCAGGAAATAGGGAAGGATCAGCTGGTACTCATTGTTTCTCCAGAGCATCCGTTAGCTAAGAAAAGGGTTGCAAAGTTGGAGGATTTGAAAAAAGAGCCTTTGATAATGCTGGGTGAAGAATACGGAATAACGACCAGCACAAAAAAGGCTTTGGAGGCCAGCGGTATTAGTTTTAGCGAACTAAACGTAGTCCATGTTGAGGATTATTATTCAAAGTTGCATGCAGTCAGTAATGGGCTGGGGGTTGCAATAACGTCACATCTTGCCGTTTGTAGAGTATGTGGGCTTGGGCTGGTCAAAGTTGTGCCTGTAGCGGACTTGAAGAGTGAGAGGAAAATATACTTTGTTTCATCAAAAATTGCGATGGAGAAGGAGAAAATTAGAGAATACGCTCAGTTGATATCGCTGAAGAGCAGACAAATATTTGAAGAGTTAACCGCAACCTGTAAGTGTTTTGGAAGCATCTAAAAGAAATCATTCGGAAAGTCAGCTTTGGAACTGCTAGAAGTTCGCAATCAGTTTAATATGTTTGAAATGCACATTATGTGCAAAATCTCATATTGGACAAAAGTTTAAATACAAATAACAATTTTGGACATGGGAACAGTTAAACCCTCGTATATTAAAGTGATAGCGACAGAATTGATGAAGAGGTATCCAGAAGTCTTTACATCGAATTTCGATGAAAATAAAAAGCTGGTTTCTCAGCTGACGAATATAAGGAGCAAGACTATACGAAACAGGGTTGCCGGATACATAACGAGGAAGGTGAACAGGAGTCTAAAGGCTTCGAAGGGATAGAAATGTTTAGAGGGGTAATTCCTGCTTTGGTAACCCCCTTCAAGGAAGACTTCAGTGTGGACTATGAGGGAATGGCAAGAAATCTGGACTACATGGAAAAGTACGTTGATGCATTTGTTCCATGCGGTACGACAGGGGAAGCCTCAACCCTTGGCTATGAGGAACACGTGGACGTTGTAAGATTTGTTGCTGAAACCTCGAAGCTTCCTGTAATTGCTGGATCCGGCTCAAATTCGACCAGGGAAGCTATATGGCTCACAAAAGAAGTTGAAAAGGCTGGAGCTGAAGCAGCAATGCTTGTAACGCCTTATTATAACAAGCCGAACGATCTGGGACTTTATGAGCATTACAAAGCTGTTGCAAAAGAGGTTTCAATTCCTATTATAATATACAACATTCCGAGCAGAACTGGGATAAATGTCTCTCCTCAGCTGATGCTGAAGCTCTCTGAAATAGAAAACATCGTTGGAGTAAAAGAAGCAAGCGGCAACCTGAAGCAAGTCTCGGATATAATAAGGCTAGTAAAGAAGAAGGACTTCACGGTACTTTCCGGTGACGATTTCTTGACACTTCCGATTCTCGCCTTAGGCGGGAAAGGGGTGATAAGCGTTGCAGCAAATGTGGCACCAAATCTCATGAAGGAGCTGTACAACGCATTTGTAAGCGGAAATATTGCAAAAGCGATGGAAATTCATCACAAGCTCTCTCCCCTTTTCGATGCTCTGTTCATAGATACGAATCCTATCCCTGTTAAGAAGGCAATGGAACTCATCGGGCTCTCAGCCGGAAAACCGAGACTGCCTTTAGTTGAGCTTAGTGAGGAGAAGACAGAGAAGCTGAAAAAAGTTTTAAAGGAATTGGGCCTCCTCTAGATTTCGAATTCGCTTCCCACACCTACTGTTTTATATTTATTTCCCATCACCTTTGCCATTATCATCTCGGCTTTCATTCCCGTGCAGTGAGTCGGGGCAATGAAGTCGACTTTAAGAGTTTTCAGAACTTCGATAATTTTCTCCTCATCGTAGGCTATGAGATGTGTTCCACCTATAATGGCTCTAACCTCATCTCCAGCGACTTCTTCGGCCCATCTCACTGTATTTCTGAGTCCCGAGTGGCAACAGCCTAGGATAAGGGTTACACCATTTTCGCTCTTTATAGCCAAAGCTTGGTCATCCTTTATCTCATCCGATTCTTTTTTTCCATCTCGGACGAGGTAGGAGTCTTTTAATAGCGCAGTTTCATAAATTCTGGGGATCTCTCCAAGTGCCCAGATGTTCTTCTCGATCTCAACAGGCTCCTTGTGCTCAATTACTTGGGAAGAAGAAACTACAAGCTCTTTTATGTATGGGATTCCAACATACCTACCCTCGAAATATCTTGGAAGGAAAGCATCGGGATGCGCATAGACTTTCACTTTCGGATTCAGGAACGGTCTAAGTCCGCCCGTGTGATCGTAGTGTCCGTGGCTTAGAACGATGATTGAAGGCATAGGCTTCTGCATTGCAATCAAATTTTCAAATGCCACTCCACTCCCACCCGTGTCGAGCAGGATTGCCTCCTTTCCTTCTATAAGAACTGAGAAACCCCATTCGGCTTTGTACCCTCTTGGTACAAACACTTTGTTATCCGAAATAATTGATATTTTCATAAACAATTGAACGACTTTTTGAGATTTAAATTTTTGCAACTGAAACACCCTTTAAGGCGGGAGGAGCTCAGGGAATGAATAGCCAGAAGGTATCTTCTGAAAAAGAAATGCCCTTTAACTGATGTTTCTGGAGTGAGCTACTCCACAGCTAAAGTTTCAGCGACAACATTCTCTTTTCAGGGTTTGGTATGCAAATGACTTTTAAACCGTTGCAGAATTGTGTTTATGAACTCAAAGGAAATGGATCTGCTGTTTAGAAGAGTCTCGATAAGAAAATTCCAATCAAGGGAAGTTGATGATAAAACTGTCAGGCTCATACTTGAAGCAGGAAATGCAGCTCCTTCGGCTGGGAATTTGCAGGCGAGAGATTTTGTGGTTGTTAGAGATCAAAAAACAAAGATCGAATTGGCAAAGGCTGCGTTAAAACAGATGTTTATAGCACAGGCTCCAGTTGTAGTTGTTGTTTGCGCTAATTACCCTAGAAGCATGAGAGTTTATGGAGAAAGGGGAAGACTTTATGCGGAACAAGATGCTACGGCAGCTATAGAAAACATATTGCTGGCCGTAACGGCATTAAATCTAGGTGCCTGCTGGGTTGGAGCTTTTGATGAAGGTAAAGTCTCGGAAATTTTGGGCCTTCCCGAATACGTAAGGCCAATGGCGATAATTCCAATTGGATATCCGGCTGAACAGCCAGCAAGAAGGAGCAGGTATCCTATAGAGGAGCTTACACATTACGAGAGATGGTGATGCTCTCCGCCGACGTATACACTTTTCAAATTCTTATTACACTTATCAGCGCTCTAGGAGTATCTTTCGTTTTAAAGGATTATATAGCCAGCATAATAGCTGGCGTGATCTTTAGGAGAGTAAAGCATATAAAGCCGAATACTAGGATAAAGGTTCTAACGAATCCAATAATAAAGGGAGACGTCATAAACATAGGGTTGTTGAGAACCACGTTGAAGGAAGTGGGAGATGGAGAAAGATTGCCGAGCGTTCATACAGGGAGAATTCTAAAAATTCCCAACTTCTTTCTTTTCAGCAACCCAGTAGTTATATACGGGGACACTATAACGGATGAAGTAGTTGCATACATTGAATCAAAGGACTTCAAGCTTGAATTCGTGGAAATGATGAGGAGAGCAATTGAAGAAGAAGGACATAGAGTTGTAGAGGTTGGTGTTTTTCAGAAGGAGAAGTTTTTCATAGTTCATGGAATATTCGAAAGCAGCATCTGTGAGATGGCAGATGTGAGGAGCAAAATACTGCTAAGATTTTTTGAAAAATTAAAAAACTATGGATCTTAGTTCCTAAAGGCGAAAGTCTTAATTTTGCAACTTTTTTATAATTTGCTTTAAGAAAATTCTTCGACCATAAACGCCTTCTGGCATTAAAATCGCAATCGTAATCAATATTGCATAGAGGATTACCTCCTCGTTTAGAATTCCAAATTTAAGGAAGGTTAGCCACCAGTTTTTCGCTAGATATATTACAAGGCCCATCAGGAGTGGACCAATCAGCGAGCCGAGCCCACCTATAACTGCAGATAGAATTATAAGCAACATGAGCGGTACATCGTATAAGTCAGGCGCGACAGTGTGTCTGTAATTGACAAAAATTGCTCCTGCCATTCCGGCAAAAAAGGAGCTAATAACGACTGCAAGAACCTTGTAATAGGTTACATTTATACCGAGAGATTCCGAGAGTTCTTCGCTGTCTCTGATAGCCTTAAACCTTATTCCCAACTTGCTATTCGATATGTAAAGCATGAAAAGTATCGATAGAAACATAAATAGCAGTGCAAAATAATATTTTTCAATCGTTGCGGCAAAGGCAACTTTTTCAACGGGAATAGAGAAGCCCTCTTCTCCACCAAAGATATCTTTCCATATAAAGACCTTCTGCATAAAAACCAGTGGCAGAATAGCCGTTACAAGCGAGAAATAGTAGCCTTTGAGCCTCAGGATAACAATCCCAATTCCTAAAGCAACGATTGCTGAGAATGTTCCAGCCAGAATGATCGAAAGAATTGGATGGATTTCCAGATTCATTCCAATTCTCGATGGAACCTGTAGAATTGCGGCTGTATAAGCACCTAGACCTACAAAAGTCGTATGGCCGAGATTCACTTGTCCGGCGTAACCAACAATTAGATCCCAGCTTGCAACAATCACGGCAAAGACTATGCCAAGGCCAATTATGTAGAGATATGCAGGAGGTGTGAAAAGAGGAAGTAGGGAAAGAAAAACTGAGAGTGCGATGAGCTGCGCAATTTTTGACTTCATTCTCTCACCCCAAAAAGTCCAGTAGGTTTTGCGATCAAAATTCCTACAATGACTATCAGCATAACGAATTCTGACCAGTGCGTTCCCAAGGTTTTCATTGTTGCAACAAAAACATAGCCGACTATGAAAGAAGCCAGGATGCTACCTCGAATGCTCCCTAGCCCCCCTAGAATTACGATTGCAAATGCGTAGATTAAAACTCGGAGAATCATTGCGGGATATATATTAAATATCTGAGAGTATAGAATTCCGGCAAATCCAGCCAGAGCAGAGGAAATAGCAATTGTGATTATGAAAATCCATTCAACGTTTATTCCGATCAGCATCGAAGCTTCCAGATCTTGAGATACTGCTTGGATTCTCTTTCCGGCCATTGATTTATTTATGAACAAATCTAAGGCTAAAAGGAGTGCGATAGCTACTGGTATAGCTATTAACCTCATCTTTGCCATCCTCAAGTTTTCGTAGATTACTTGAACACCTTCCACAAATGGTGTCAGGCTCATTCCTCTGTTTCCGAAGCTTGTCAATATAACTTGTTCCACAAGCAGTGCGAAGGCAAGAGTTACAATGATTACCATCACAGCATTTGCCCTTACAGGCTTCGTTATTGCATAGACAGCTAGGCCGAGAAGAACGGCGATAGCGATGCCGATCAGCGATGCCAGGTAAACATCAAGAGAAAACTCCTTAATGAGGAATATTGCAGAATAGGCGGAAACTGCAAAGCAAACTCCATGTGCAAAATTCAAAATGCGCGAAACACCAAAGATTAATGAAAAACCTGATGCTATTAGTGCAAATATCCCTCCTATCGCTGTACCAAAAAGAAGAAGTTCGATTATCTCAATCATTTCATCCAGGGTGGGAGTTTTAGTTTTCCCGTTGCCACATGCTCTGGATATATCACGACCTGCTTTCCATCCTGCCATTGTGAGATCCAGTTTCTGGTTAGGTTGTCTCCCCAGGCGAGATCATGGTTTTTGGCGAACGCTATTGGTCTCGTCAGCACTACAGGATTTTTCTCGTTGAACCTTTCAATGTATTTCACAAGCACATCGGAATTGAACGGGTCTTTCTCTTTGTTTCTTTGGGCTTCCTCAACGGCCAATTTATATAGATATACGGCATCATATGCCACGAAGGCCTGGTGTGCTTCTGGATAGTGGCCATACTTTGCTTTGTACTTTTCAACAAATTCTTTTCCCATTTTTGTTATCGGATCTGTTACAAGTGTTCCACCGTCTGCGGTGAAAATTACGTAGTTTGCAGCTCCGCCGGTCTTTTCAAAGAAAGCGTAATCATTAGCGGCAAGCAGATCTCCTCCAATTAAGAGTTTCGGTTTTAAGCTTGCCCACTGCTTTACAAGAATGTCTCCAGTTCCCGCAAGTGCTATTATCGGGATTATAAGGTCTGCATTTAATTTCTCAGCCTCGAGAATCAGGGGCTCGTATTCTGCGTAGTTTCTTGGGATTTTTACGTCTTTGACAATTTCAACTTGAAGCGAATCTAGCAGGGGTTTCAGCGCTTTAACCACGTCTTCAGCCCATATATGCTCATCCCTTATTATGTAAACCTTCTTAACTTCATAACCGTTCTCTCTTAACATCTTGACCATGTCCGCAATATCGTAGGCAAATGTTGTTGCATTATTCTGGAGCCTGAACCAGTACTTGTACTTTTCATAGTTTTCTGCAACTTTTGCAGAATGTGAGGGCGAAGAAGCATCTGTCAGAAATAGAGTCTTGGTTTCTGCCATCACTTCCATAGTGGCTAACATTACTCCGCTTGAAAATCCGCCGATTATCACATCCGCTTTTTCGATTGTAGCGAGCCTTCTGAATTCTGCAGAACCTACCGTGGGATCAAGTTTGTCGTCGCCGACAACGAGCTCAACCTTGTACCCAAGAATTCCACCCTTCGAATTTATCTCCTCTACTGCAATTCTCGCTGCTTTTTCTTGGGCAGAACCTTCTGGTAAGGATAATGGGGCTAAAACGCCAATAACTACCTTTTCTCTTTTTCCTACCGTTTCGGGCTGTGAAACACAGAAAGCCAAGAGTAGCACCAGTGCAAGTATGGCCAACGATCGCATGCCATGAGTTTGCAAAAAGTATTTAAAACTTTGCAATTTAGACACACACATGCTCAAGCTCATTGATATTTCAAAAAGCTTTGGTGGTTTGAAAGTTCTGGACAAGATTTCGTTGGAAGTTAAGAAAGAAAGGCTAGGTATAATCGGTCCTAACGGTGCTGGAAAAACAACCCTCTTCAACATAATCTCTGGTTTCGTTAAACCGGATTCTGGCGATATATTTTTCATGGGAAAAAGCATAGTCGGAAAAAAGCCCAGAGATTTGGCAAATCTGGGAATAGTCAGGACATTTCAGATTACAAAAGTTTTCGAAAACATGACTGTGGAAGAAAATCTGAAGGTTATAACTGATGATTTAAGCATCTTGAAGGATTTTGATTTGGAATCAAGGAGAAAAGAGCTTGCAAAAAATCTTTCGCAGGGTGAAATGAGAAGACTCAGCCTGGCTTTGGCATTGGCCAGAAATCCTCGACTTTTACTTCTCGACGAACCATTTTCGGGTTTAAGCAAAAAGGAGGTGGAAAAAATCTTGGGCATAATAAAAGAGCTGGGAGGAAACGGGACGGCAGTTGCTATAGTTGAGCATAGGATGGGAGATTTATTCAATGCAGTTGAGAGGGTAATAGTGCTCAACGAGGGAAAGCTGATCTTCGACGGAAGTCCGGAAGACGTTCTTGAAAGCAGGTCTGTTATGGAAGCTTATTTTGGTAAGAGGTATGTTAAAGGTTGAAGAACTCTATGCATCTTATGGGAAAGGGGATGTGATAAAGGGAATCAATCTTGAAGTCCTAGGTGGGGAAACGGTAGCAGTTCTTGGACCAAATGGGGCTGGAAAAACCACTTTGCTAAAGGCAATCTGTGGATTAGTTAAAACGAGGGGCAAAATATTTTTCAATGGTAGGGAAATTTCTAAGCTTAAAACAAACGAAAGAATAGCACTTGGTATAGCGATCAGTCCAGAGGGAAGGAGAATTTTCCCAAAAATGAGCGTTAGGGATAACCTTCTCATTACGGGATCTAAGAAACTCGATGAAATTTACGAGATATTTCCGAGACTGAAGGAGAGGGAAGACCAGATTGCCGGAACCCTGAGTGGTGGAGAACAGCAAATGCTTTCCATAGCAAGGGCTCTGATGCTAAAACCCAAGTTATTGCTCCTCGATGAACCCAGTTTTGGGCTTGCTCCAATAGTGATCGAAACGATTTCTGATGTGATAAGAAAAATAAAGGAGCGGGGTGTTTCGATTTTAATGGTTGAACAGAACCTTTCCTTGGTTGCAGATGTTGCGGATAGGATTTATGTCCTCTCAGGTGGAGAAATAGTGGACAGCGGAAGTGTTGGTGATGTAATGAATAACAAACTTCGGCTCTTATAAAAATGGGTTCAGGCGAATAGATCAAAAATCTTAGCTTTAAATAAAACGCTCAGCGAGTATTTCAAACTTGTAAAGTGGTACCTGAGCTGCAATTCCAAATCGAAGAAATTTTTGCATGAGAAATGCTATGAAGATGCAAAAAGGCTGTTTAATCTGAACACAGCCTTAATCCAGACAGCAAGGGATAAGGCTGTCGAGATATTGAAAAGCTTTGAGAAAAGATGCGGGCATGTTGCCCGGGCAAATGGAAGGGAGTTCAGATGCCCGAAATGCGGGCTTGTTTACAACAGGGATTTAAATGCATGCATAAACATAGCCCATGCCTTAACGAGAGGCATGGGATAAGATGAGGCTGGAGGCGTAAAGCCCTCCCTTAACGCCGGAAGCTCCCGGCTTTAGCCGTGGAGTAGCTCAACGTAGAGCAGAGTAGCACCCGTAAAGGGGTGTTACTGAGACCTCGGGGAACCCTCGCCCTTTAGGGCGGGGGAGGAGGTCAGCGATCTTTCTTCATTTTTGGATACAGTATCTCTTTCACAATGTCAAGAAATCCCTCATAAATATGCGCATCAACTGCAAAATGCCAATATTTGTATTTCCTGAAACCCGTCAGCTCGGCAACGTATTTTGTTAGCAGAGCAAATGCAAGCATGTTTGCATGCATCGCTCCATAAACGTCGTTTGACCTCATATAAAAAATTCCATTGAGCCAGTCTGATTTTGCTGTGAACTGGTATCCACGTAGGCAGGGAGGGTCGTCGATTTCCAAATCCCATGGCCTCGAAATGCCGACATAGCAGTCTCTTCGACATCTGTCTTTCCTAAGCTTTTCAATTGCCTCGAAAAGCTGGTCTACCTTTACTTCATCTCTCTCGCAATATCTGGCTCGTTCAGCATACGTATACTCCTCAGTTTTCGGAATAGGATTTGAAACTTTTTGAAGTTCGTAGATCACGTAGCTATGCGCATAATCAAGCCAGTAACTTTCTGTGAAAGGAGCTTTATCGTGCATTTTGTTTTCCTCCGGATTTCTTACTTCGATAAACAGTCTGTGAACGAATTTGGATCTTCTTTGCCTTTCAAATTCCCATTCAGTTTCCTTCGTCTTCCCCATATTGTAGATTATTTCCATTGCAGAATGCCAAGCTGATGAAATGTAGTCTTCAACTAGGTGTGTTCCAAGCTTTGTGTAACCATATATTTCCTCACATTTTTCGGCCTGCATTTCGGCCTTTTTCAGGTCTCTTTCATAGACATGGGGTACAGCAACGAGCATAGCGACGCTTCCTGCATCTAATCCAGCTTTTTGGGAAATCTCGTCAAGAACATTTGAAAGAAAGTGAAAGTTAACGTCGAAGTAGTTAAGCAAATCGAGGGAGCGAAAGTATGCGGTTAAATGTAGTTTTTCATCGAAAAGTAGTGAAATCTCTGTTATTGCAACTGGATTTTCCGCATAATGTTCTTCCGGCCTCCATATTGGGATGGACATCCTCCTAGTGTATTTCCTCTCCTTTAATTTTTTGACAACTATTTCCATCACTCTTTTAACTCTTTCAAAGTATCTCTCCGAGAAGGAGTCTGGAATTATCTGTTCAGGTTCTGGTCTTTCGACGATCAGAAGAATCGGATCTCGATTGATGCTTTTTCCAAATCTTGAGCTGCAAGGAACACCCTCCTCGATTACCTTGTAAATTGCTCTCTTCTTTGCGTTCTCAAAGTCCTTGCCCACTATCATATCCACTGACACATGTTGTTAACACATTTGCAGGATACTCGGTATTTGGTATAATCATAGCATTCTCTGAATTCGCATGTAGTTACAATCTCCTCTTTTGCCCCCATGCAGAGTTGGGATGAGCAACCGCCAATTTTGCAGTCATCATCTTTTTCGCAGTAGGCAAGTGTCGATCTGCCACAGAATCCTTTTCCTTTTTCAAGCAATTTGGAATTTCCAGACCAGTCTACAAATTCGACCTTTAGTTCATCTACATTGAAAATTCTTACCTCTTTCTGGCAAAGACATCTCGCAAGCTTCCCATCATAGTCTTTCTCGGTTATTACGATTTTTTCACCAATCTTCTCAGCCAGCACTTCATCACTCCCGCAGTTTACTGTTACAAAGGCCCTTAGAACTTTTTTCTGTGAATCATATTCATAATAACTCCTGTATTCCCCGTAGCACTCGGAGCAGTCAGATACTGTATACAGGATTTTTTTATGATCGTTTAAAAAACTCGCGGTTACTAATGCGAGTATTAATAATCCCATTAGCGCTGAGATGACTAAAGTTCTCATGCTCTCTTTTCTGAACTTTGGGGTATTTATGCTTAATTTTATAACCGAAAACCTCGCCCTTCGGGGGATGATAGAAAAGCTTAAATAAAAAGTCGAGCAATCGAGGGAAAGTTCTCGCAGAATGAATAGATCTGCGTAATCGGCAAGCTCTTCGGCGAACATATAGCTATGAGTTGAGCCGGAAGTCTTGCCTTTAGGGACGGGAAGCTAACGATTCTTTAAAAGACATAATGAAACTGAAATGCTTTTATTACGTCTTAAATCCATTCTAATCATGATAGCCGACATTTACATCGAGCTGAAAGAGGGAGTAGCAGACCCAGAAGGGGAATCTACCCTAAAAGCGTTGAGACTTTTGGGATATAAAAGAGTTAAAAAAGTTTCATCTATAAAAGTTTTCAGAATAGAAATCGACGCTAAGAGCAAGGAAGAAGCCGAGAAAGAGTTGAGGGAAATGTGCGAGAGATTGTTGGCGAATCCCGTAATTCATAAATACAGGATAAGCTGGGTGGATGGGAATGTTTAGGAAAGTAGAAGTTCCGTTCGAACTTTACGAAATTGACATACTGAACGCTAGCGATGAAGAACTTCTTCAGATTAGCGAGAAAATGGGTCTGGGACTTAATCTGCATGAAATGAGGATTATAAAAGAATATTTCAAAAAGAAGGGTAGGAATCCATTTGATATAGAGCTGCAATCTTTAGGCCAAGCTTGGAGCGAACACTGTTGCTACAAAAGTTCCAAATATTTCTTGAAAAGCTATCTGATCGACGATTACTCTCGATATCCTTATGTAATATCTGCAATTAAAGAAGATGCTGGAGTTGTTGAATTCGATGAGGAATATGCATACGTTGTAAAGATCGAGAGCCATAATCATCCTTCTGCGATAGAGCCTTATGGTGGTGCAGCTACCGGAATAGGGGGGATAATAAGGGATGTTCTCTGCATGGGAGCGAAGCCAATTGCTTTAATAGATCCCTTATTCTTTGCGGATCTCGATGTTGGTTATGATGAGCTTCCGAGGGGAACTAGACATCCGAATTATCTTTTAACTGGAGTTGTTGCTGGTATAAGGGACTATGGAAACAGGGTTGGAATACCGACGGTTTCGGGTTGCGTTTTTTTCGATCGGGGCTATTTGACAAACTGCATTGTCAACGTCGGATGTTTGGGTATAGCAAAGAAGGACAAAATTGTTCCAAGCAGAGCGAGAAATGTTGGGGATCTCTTTGTTCTTGTGGGGGGTAAAACTGGCAGAGATGGAATCCATGGCGTCACTTTTGCTTCAGCTGAACTTGATGAGAGAAGTGAAGAGGAAAGAAGTGCCGTGCAGTTGGGGAATCCTATTGTAAAAGAACCGCTGATTCATGCATGTCTGGAAGTTACTGAAAAGGGACTTATAACTGGAATGAAAGATCTTGGTGGCGGTGGTCTTAGCTGCGTTATTGGAGAAATGGCTTTTGCCGCTGGTTTTGGAGCAGAGATTCATTTGGACAAAGTCCCACTGAAGGAAAGAGGAATGGCACCATGGGAGATATGGGTCTCCGAAAGTCAGGAGAGGATGATGCTCACAGTTAAACCCGAGAAGGTTGATGAAGTTCTTTATGTATTTCAGAAGTGGGACATTCCGGCAACCGTAATAGGCAAAACGATTGATGAAAAAGTTCTAAGAATATACTACAATGGATACAAGATATACGAAATGGACATAGAATTTATAGTCGGTGCAGTTGAATACTGCAGAACTTATGCTGAAAGACCCAAGAAAGCTCCAGAACCGGAAATTCCCGCTCCTAGAGACTATTTGGATATTTTTATGAAAATGATATCACATCCGAATGTGGCCAGCAAGGAGTGGGTGATAAGGCAATACGACCATGAGGTGAAAGCTTCAACAATTTTGAAGCCCCTTCAGGGGAAAATAAATTTTGAGACCCATGGTGATGCAGCTGTTTTAAAGCCAACAGAGTCCTATCGCGGCATTGCGGTTACAACTGCTATCAATCCTTGGCTTACAAAGACCGACCCATACTGGGGAACTGCTAGCGCTTTTGATGAGATGGTAAGGAATCTGGTTGCTGTGAATTCAATACCGCATTCTTTCGTTGATTGTCTGAATTTTGGAAACCCTGAAAAGCCTGAGAGAATGTGGGAATTTGTTGAAAGTGTTAAAGCGCTCGGTTGGATGGCCAAGGAATTTGGTATCCCCTGTGTGAGTGGAAATGTAAGCTTTTACAATGAAACGAAGTATTCAGCAATTCCACCTACACCCACATTGCTTGGAGTTGGAATTGTTGAAGACGTCTCTAATATCAATGATAGCTTTTTCAAGGGAGGAGCTGTTTTGCTCGTCGGAGAGAGTAAGAAAGAGTTTGGAGGCAGTCTTTATTCAAAGATAATGGGTTTTGAAAGCTACGAGGTTCCAAAAACATCTCCAGAAAAGCTTAGAGCTTATGCAAATGGTCTACTAGAAGCCTTTAAGAATTTTAGAGTAAAAGCTTGTCACGATCTATCAGAAGGAGGGCTAGCAGTTGCTGTTGCCGAAATGTGTTTTGGTATGGGTATCGGCTTTGAGGCAATAGATTCATTCGACTTCGTTGAACTTTTCTGCGAATCAAACACGAGGTGGATTGTGGAAGTTGACGAAAGAATTGCTGAAAAGTTTGCAAGTTTTTTGAGGGGAAAGGGGCTGGAATGTAGGCTTATAGGCTACAGCGGTGGAGAAAAGATAGATTTCAAGAAATTTGAATGCGAAGTTTCTGATGCCGAAAAGGCTTGGCGTAACGGGATGAGCAGGTTTTTAGTTTAGGTTTGATCTTGTTTTTTATAACCGAAAAACTTCGCCCTTCAGGGCGGGGAGAAGGTCAGCTGGGGATATTCTATTAATTCAGCAAAACTTTTTTAACCCACCAGCAAACAAGAAAATGGGCCGGTAGCTCAGCCTGGTAGAGCACCGTCTTGGCATGGCGGGGGCCTGGGGTTCAAATCCCCACCGGTCCATTTTTTGCGCAGAAATTTAAAGAAGAAAAAGACCCCTGAAATGAGATTGGAGGATTTCTCTGTTTGGAACGACTGAAAGCTATCTTAAAAGGTGGATGGAGTTAGCTAAATCTTGTATTGGGATCTCTGACTAGGTTCTGCAGATGACAGATGTAGCGAGGGTGTGAGAGAACTCGAACTGCCCTAAGAAGCTGCCTTTTAAGAGCCGACCTCCTCCCCGCCCTAAAGGGCGAAGTTTTCTAGGGCGGATCATTAGTTTGTGGTTTACCGCTTTCATTTTCATCACTTCATAGCCGCTGAGCGTTTTCACTACCCCCGCTCCGTTCGTCCAGTAGACTAAGCTGACTCGGGGGTATGTAGGATGTTTACTGCACCATTCAAATCAGCATTTATGGCTTTTCCTGTGCGGGGACACTTAAACAAGCCTCTTTTAATTCGCCCATTTTTATGGGCATCCCCGCAGGGAGCAGTTTCTAGAGGTATCGGATTCGCCTATCTTAACAACTTTAATCCCCAACTCCTCTCCGACCTTAAAGTGCTTTATGATGTAGCTGTATTTCCAGAAGTTCACCGTAAGCTTGTTGCCCTGATTTCTGGCAACTCCTTTTGGATAGCTAACAACCTTTCTTACTCCCCTCTCTTTCAGCTCCTCCACTTGGGCAAATTTCCCTCCCCCTTTTCCTCAATTAAGGAGAGAAAGCTTCTCCAGCTTTCAGCGTTCTTTCTGGCAACTTGCTGTGTGTTGACCTTCAATGCGTGTTTTTACTTCTCTTATACTTCTTTTTCAGACTTAGCAAAGTCCACCTTTTCTCCTTTCTTGAACTGCTGCATTCTCAGCCAGTTCACTTCGTTCCAGCACTTTGCTGTAATTATGCCTAGCTCCTTCAGTTTTCATGTTTCTCCTTATCCACTAGCTTAACCACGTTAGTCCTTTTCATCTTTCACCACTGCTTATATTCTGTATTCTATAATACTTTAAAGTATTCAAGATTTTTAAAGCTTTTACCCCGCCCCTAGAAGGGGCGAGGCTTGTCATCCTTTTTGTCAGAATCATTAAGGGAAAAAGCTTATTAGAACTCTTGAATCGGTGCAATTATGTTCCAGTCGGATTTGAAATTGCTAATTTTCCACTACGGGTTTTTTGGAGAGCGTTTTATAGCTAATCTTATGAATTATACGAATTCTTGTCCCTCTTACGGAGCTTGCGGAATTAATGCTTGCACCCAGTGCAAAGAGAAGTTATACAGCTTTTCAAAAAACATAGTTGCCAGTTTTCACATGGTAGATCCTAAGACTTTACCGAATTTTGTGGAGAATGCTGAAGAGTATCTTCCCAAGTTTATCCCAGAAAGCGACTTGGCCATTGCCGTAAACGTTCACCCAGACATTCTGCTTGCGATGCCCAAGAAGCTTGAGGGAAAGGTTTCAGCTCTAATAGTTCCAGTAGAGGAGCCAAGATGGTGCAGTCTTGGGCTTGCTAAGCAACTTGAAGAGATCTGCGAGAACTTTGGAATAGAATTTTTAGCACCAAAACCTTTCTGCAGTATGAGAAAGTGCGGAAAGAGAACAATAGACCGCTTCATTGAGGAATTCGGATTGGGCTATCCGGAGTTCGAAATTAAAATCGAAGAAGGCAGGGGGAAAATTAAAATAGTAAGATCACAACCCTGCGGTGCTGCTTGGTATATAGGTATAAAGCTCCGCAGTTTCGATTTTTCGAATTACAGGATCAGAGACCTCTGGAATGTTGTTAGCGAAGCGCATCACAGTTTTCCATGCACAGCAAGCATGGAAAAGGATCCGGAGTATGATGAAACCCTCCTTCATGTAGCCGGCTATATTGCGAGACATGCTGTGGATATGGCAATTGGATATGAAGGGGACGAGGAAATCCCTCAAAAGTTGAGGAGGGTAGTTCTCTGAGAAAAGATTTTTATTCGAGTTGAGAACTTTTTCCGTGAAAGAACTGATTTCAAGGGCCGTTGAACTTGCTGAAATAGTTAAGAAACAGGAAGAGGTTCTGGTTGTTTCACATATAGATGCAGATGGGATAACTGCAGCATCAATTGCCAAGAAAGCTTTGGAAGACTATGGAATCGAGGCTAAAGTTAGATTTGTAAAACAACTGGAAAAGTTTGAGATAGAGAAAATCAAGGATGAAAACAAGTTTATTTGGTTTACAGATCTTGGAAGCGGTCATGTAAGTCATCTAGCTGATTTGGATTTTATAATAACTGATCACCACGCTCCTATAGGCAGGCATGAACGGCAGTTGAATCCTCACGATTTTGGAATGGATGGCAGCATAGAAATGTCAGGCGCGGTTGCAACGCTTATGGTTGCAAACAGACTCTCGCATGATGAGAGTCTTGGGGAGTTAGCTCTAGTTGGGTCTGTTGGGGATTTGCAGGATTCGAGATACGGAAAGCTTGTTGGTTTTAACAGAAAGCTTTTACAATTCTTAGATGGGAAATTAGTAGAAATTCAGAAGGATGTTAGATTTTTTGGAAAGCAAACAAGACCGATTGTCAAAATGCTTGAGTACAATATAGATCCATTAATACCCGGATTAACCGGAGACGAAGCTAGTTGTGTTCGCTTTCTTTCTTCTCTGCAAGTGGATCCTTGGGTTAGATGGATAGAGATCAGTAAAGAAGAGAAGAGAAGGATAATTTCTGCCATCGTTAGACATTGTATAAATTTTGGGCTTGGTTACGATGAAATAAAAAGGATAGCCGGTGAATGCTATATTTTACTCAGGAATCCTGAAGGCTGTGAGAAGAGGGATGCAATGGAGTTCTCAACTCTGCTTAATGCAACCGCGAGGTACGGAGAGGCTGAAGTTGGTATGGCTGTATGCTTTGGTGACGAAAAGGCTTTCAGCAGAGCAAGGACTTTACTCCAGAATCACAGAAAGAATCTTGCAGAAGGTCTGAGAATTGTTGAAGAGATGGGGATAAAAGAGCTAAAATACGTCCAGTATTTTCATGCAGGAAGAGAGATCAGGGATACAATAATCGGAATAGTAGCTGGAATGAGCCTGGTTAGAAATCCGAAAAAACCCATAATTGCTTTTGCCGAAAGTGAAAGAGGAATAAAAGTTTCTGCTAGAGCAACATACAAGCTTGTTGATTCTGGTTTAAATCTTGGAAAAGCCTTGAGAACATCGGCTGAAGCTGTGGGTGGAAGTGGCGGAGGTCACAGTGTTGCTGCTGGCGCTCTAATTCCATATGGGAGTGAAGAAAAATTTTTGCAGATATTGGATGAAATTGTTGCAAAGCAACTTCAGAATAGAACCCTTTCTATGTCTTCCCCGCCATAGAAGACTTCTTGAATTCCGTCGTATATATCTTCCAAACCGTAACCTTTCAAAGCAGAGACGGGAATTAGAGGTCTGAAGAATCCTGAATCTTTTAGAACTCGAAAGAGTTCTAGAGTGAGTGTTTTTCTTTCAACGAAACTTGCGAGATATTCGGGATCTTCGCTCCACCTCACTATTCTTTCAATTTCATCATCTTTCAGAGTGTCCGCCTTTGCTAGGACGTTTATCTGTGGTAATTCAAGGCGGAAAATCGTCGAATTTGCCATAAAAAGCTGTGAAAGGAATCCAAGAGCTGTTTTTGAAACGACTGGATCGAAGAGGTATACCATAATACTTCTCTCTCTTCCAAGACTTTCTATGAGTATTCTGCTACTTTCTCTGAGTGTGAAGATTTCCATCTGGCCTGGGGTGTCAATTAAGATGAAGCTGGGATTTGTGAGATCTATTTCGTATTTTATTTCGTCTATAAGCGTAATGAGCAGATCCGAGCAGATAATCTGCGCTCCATTTGGACCGACATTGTATTTCTGCATCACGCTCTCCAGTGTGAACCACTCTCTTACATCAATGTCTGCAGAATAAGGCACGAAATCTGCTCCTGGATCCAAGTTTACTGTCATAAGGTCGACTTTCTGTGAGTCTAACCAGTCAGAAAATGCCTTTGTTAGGTATGTTTTACCGGAGCCGGCTATTCCCACAAAGTATACAATGATCTGTTTCATAAAAGAAAACAGGACATTGAACAAAAAGTTTATTACTAATCTGAGAATTGGGTGCATGGAATTCAGAGTGGGAGAAGCTTTAATCGGAGAGGGCTATGAGGTCGCTCATGTCGATCTTCTTATAGGAACAAAGGATAGCCCGGTTGGCATAGCATTTGCGAATGCTCTTTCAAACTTGTCCGCAGGACATACGCCCCTCCTCGCAGTTCTCAGACCTAATCTGATAACTAAACCCCCTGCTGTGATAGTTCCAAAAGTTACAGTTAAGACTATGGAGCAAGCTGAGCTAATTTTTGGTGTTGCTCAAGCAGCTGTTGCGAAAGCAATAGCCGATGCTGTTGAGGAAGGCTACATTCCGAAAGAGAGAGCTGAGGACTACGTGATTATAGTCAGTGTCTTTATCCATCCAATGGCAAAAAACAGGCACAAAATATACTACTACAACTACGGTGCAACAAAACTTGCAATAAAAAGGGCTATGAGCAATTTCCCCGATGTGGAAACTGTGCTCTATGAAAAAGATAGGAGCGTTCATCCCTTTGTTGGCAGAAAGTTGACAAAACTTTGGGATCCGCCTTATTTACAAATTGCCTTTGACATACCTGATTTGGAGGAGGTAATTTCTATAATTTCCCAGATTCCTGAAAGCGATCACATAATCTTTGAAATTGGAACACCTCTTGTTAAAAAATATGGCTGCGAAATTGTTCTTAAACTCAGAGAAGTCAAACCAAATGCATTCTTCATTTTAGACATGAAGACACTCGACGTTGGAAATCTGGAAGCAAGAATGGCTGCCGATGCCACGGCAAATGCGGTTGTTATTTCGGGTTTGGCACCCATAAGCACGCTTGTTAGGGGAATAAACGAGGCGAAAAAAACAGGAATAATAGCCTTCATCGATATGCTCAACGTTGAAAACCCCGTTGCGAAGCTTGAGGAAATTTCTAGAAATGTTTTGCCGGATGTGGTTGAGCTGCATAGGGCCATTGATGCCGAGCACTTGAAACCACCTTGGGACATTGCAAAACAGATAAAAGAGAAGTTTAAAGTTTTGGTTGCAGTTGCCGGTGGAATAAGACCGGAAAACTTGTCTGAGGTAATCTCGGCCGGTGCAGATATAGTGGTCGTGGGAAGAGCTATAACTAAATCCAAAGATGTGGAAGGGGCGGTCAGGAGATTCATGGCATACCTTAAGCCTGATACTGATCAGTTTAGAATAATGACGGACTTCTGAATTTGGATATGATCGTGATCAATTTCAAAGCATATAGGGAAAGTTTCGGAAGGAGTGCGCTTGAACTTGCAAAGCTAGCTGAAGAAGTCGCTGAAAAAAGTGGTATATATATTGCAGTTGCAGTTAATTATCTTGATTTGCCAACAATTGCTAGGGAGGTTAGAATAGACGTTCTCTCGCAACACGTCGATGCCGTTGAATTTGGAAGCTTTACCGGAGCAGTTAATGCAGAAATGATAAAGGAATATGGAGCAAAAGGAAGCATTTTGAATCATTCAGAAAGGAGAATGAAGCTAGCCGATATCGACTTCTGCATCACGAAGATGAAAGCTCTTGGTCTTGTTTCAATTGTTTGCACGAATAATATCTCAACAACAAGGGCAGTTGCAGCTCTGGAACCAGATTTTGTAGCTGTTGAACCTCCCGAGCTCATAGGTTCCGGAATGGCTGTGAGTAAGGTAAGACCGGAAATTGTTGAAAAGTCGGTCAGAGCAGCAAAGGAAATTTGTAGAAAAATTAAAGTCCTTTGCGGTGCCGGTATTACGGGTTATGAAGATTATGTGAAAGCTCTTGAGCTCGGAGCAGATGGCGTACTACTTGCGAGCGGAATAGTGAAGGCCAAAGACAGAAAGAAGGCGCTTGAGGAGCTTGTTGGTCTCCGTTAAAATTCCCGTCTATAAAGTTCTTTTTTGGCCTTTTTCAAGCTCTTTTTCCTTTCCTCTTTTTTGGGAGGATCGTTCAGAAGCTCCTCAAGCTCCTCGTCCGTTACTGGCTTTATATCCTCAAAGTACTCCTTAAATTTCTTTGAATGCTTCATGTTACTACCCTAAAATTGCAGACCGAAATATAAATTTTTTTACAAACTGAAAGCCTCGCCCTTCAGGGCGGGGATGAATAGAAAAAATTTATAAGATATGTATCCTTTAATCTATTCTGTGAGTGCCTTGGAGGGCGAATCTCTAGAGTGGATGAGACTTAGAAGCACTACTAAATACTGGTGCGGTTATCACTTTGTTTGGATCCCTAAAGTATCGTAGGGATATTCTTGTGGGAGAGGTCTTAAGTGAAATACTCAGGGAGCTGGGATGTGAACCACTAGCTCTAGATGTTATGCCTGATCATGCTTTATGCCCTCCAAGGCATTTCTCCAGCTTATATTGTGAACTACCTTAAGGGCAAGAGCGCTAGGATACTGCAGAGCTTCCCGGAGCTGAAGACAGCTATTCATGGGAAATTGTGGAGTAGAAGCTACTACGTTGAAGAGCAGTGGGAAAAGAAATGAAGAGGACAAGCGTTGTTAGGCTCATAGTTGATAAAAGCTCTGAGGAGAAGCTGAAGCTACTTTGCAATTTATCATCTAAGCTGTGGAACGAGGTTAACTACGCTAGGAGAAGGATGTTCTTCGAGAAGATAGGAGTAGACCTCAAAGCAACGTACAAGGAGTTCTACGAGAAGTATAAGGTATTAATTGGTTCCACCACAACACAACAGATCCTAAACAAGAACGATGAGGCTTGGAAAAGCTTCTTCAAAATGCTAAAGCTCAAGAAAGAGGATAAGCTACCACCGTTTATCACGAAAATCAACCCGCCAGGGTATAAGAAGAAAAATAATAAAAGGTCTCTGTGGATTGTTTTGAGGAAAGATCAGTATAAAATAGAAGATGATAAAATAGTTCTCAAAGGACTAGGCGTTATTGGAAAGATAGAGCTGAGATACAAAGGATTGATACACTTGAAGGGAGAACAAGGTAGGCTGGAGATACATTATGATCCAGATAGGAAGAGATGGTATGCCCATATATCGTTTGAGGTAAGCGAGAAGGCTGCCAGAAGAGTATGGACTAGTGTTCCGAAGAAGCCAAGAGGAGATCTAGTGGCAGGTATTGAGATCTAGTGGCGGGTATTGATGTTGGTACCAACGATCTCATGGCTGTATATGTTGAAAATGGCTTAACAAAGCTTGTTAATGGCAAACCGTTGAAAGCTATATCTCACTACTGGAGGATGAGAATTGCTGAGTATCAGTCCATCTTGAATAAATACGGTTTGAAGACTTCTAGAAGGCTTAGAACTATGTACTCCAAGTAGAGGAGACAAGTAAAGTCATATGTTGATTCAGGAGTTAGACAAGCTATTGAGTGGCTTTATAGTGTGGAAGTCTCTACTATAAAGGTTGGCTATCCTAAGAACATTGCACAGGAAAATGGAGATTTTAACAATGTCCACGTATGGACATATGGCTACTTGCTGAGAAGAATTTATGAGGTTGCAGAAGAATACGGGATAACGGTGGTCTACGTAAGCGAGGCGTATACGTCATCTACGTGCCCAATTCATAAGAAGAAATGTGGTAAAAGAGTTAAACGCGGACTATTCAAATGCGCAAGGTTGAATAAAGTATTTAATGCGGACTTAGTAGGAGCGTACAACATCATCATAACCCCGAGTCCCGATTGGGATAGGGGTAATGGGCCGAAGACCCGGCCTGGGATTGAATCCTCAAGAAGAGGGGATGTAGTCCCAAAAACCTCTCTGCTTTAGCGGGAACCTTCGCCCTTTAGGGCGGGGAGGAGGTCAGGCATGGGTTCACTTGGGTTTAAATCTTAGGATTCCAGCTATACCGCCAAATGCTTTCAGCAACACTTCGCCCTCCTTTGTTTCAGTTGATAGGAATTCAACTTTTGTATTCATCTTTTCAGCGATCTCTGAAAGCTCTAAAACTATATCGATTCTTTCGACTTCCTCCATTTCCACTCCGTCTTTCTCGCAAACCTGTTTTGAAACGGCTTTATCTCTCAATGTTAAGACTCTCTCTTCCCCGCAAATTGGGCAACGGTAGCGTACCCTTTCGTATCTGAGATCTTCAGAAATCAGGAGAGTGTCGACTGCTCCAAGTTCTAGATATCTCCTAATTTCTTCCTCTCCATAAACCGCCAAACCATCGTGGGAAACTTCATACAGAAATCGGTTCATCAGCTCCTTTTCCCTTACGAGCTCGACTTCTGAAAGTAAATCCTTTGCCTTATCAACGAGCTCGTATAAACCACTTTCGTCGGTGTAGCCAACATCAAATAGGCCTAGGACCTTTCTCTGGAGCTCATGATGCAAGTATTCGCCTTGGTAGAATTCATCTTTTGTTGGTGACGGCCCTCCGATGATTATACCTACAATCTTGTCCTTGTACTGGAGGAATGCATTGTTTGCCATCTCTCCTACTTTCTTGTAGAATTCGTGAATTGCCTGCTCTCGCAGTCTCTCAAATCTTACACTACTCTGTCCCCCTTGTCTGTGCTTTCCGGGGACCATGGAGGTATCGTAATCTAGGACATCTATTCTTCTCCCCCTCAGCAGGCCTATCGTTGCCTCCTTCCTGTCGAGCACTATTAGGCCATATAGCTTCTTCTCCCTGAGCATATCTTTCAGGGGATCTAAGTAGAACTTTGAGTCGCAGTGATACTTGTAGAGCGGAACAGGCTCTGGAGGTTCAAGAATCTCTGTTATGTGCTTCTCTTTTCCATCTATCGTAACAAGGCCACTAAATATAACCATTCCATGCTCTGGTGGTTTTCTGTATAATTTCAGCCTGTTCAGTATAGCTTCGAGCCCAGTCATCACGTTAGTCCTCGTTTGTTTCGACTTTATGTTTGCAGCTTGGCTGAGCTCCTCTCTCAGCTGGTTTGCAACGTCTGCAATGTTTCTATCTGGTGGAATATACAGCGTTATAAGCTCAGTACCCTTTCCCCGGTATTTTTCCAGCTCCTCGAGTTTTCTCTTGAACTCGTACATTAATTTCTTGGACATATTCTCCTCCTCTGCCACTCTCTTATAGCCCTGAGCAGATCTATTTTTCTGAACTCTGGCCAGTAAACATCGCAGAAGTATGCAACGCTATTTGCCGTTTGCCACGGTAGAAAGTTTGAAAGCCTTTGATCGCCGCCACTTCTTATAACTATGTCTACTTTGGCGTACAATTCGTTGTCGTAATAGAGATTCTTCTCTATCACCCTCTCATCTATTTCTTCTGGCATTAACTCCCTCCTTATCACCTTCTCAACTATTCTTCTCGCTGCATCTATTAACTCTTGCCTTCCCCCATATGCTACAGCAATGTTTAGGAAACACCTCTTATGCTTTTCCGTGGCTTTTTCAACTTTTTCAACCAAATCTAAAATGTTTTTTGGAAGCAAATCTTTCCTGCCGACAACCTTCACCTTTACTTCTCTTTCATAGGTTTTCTCGTCAGTCAAAAGCCTTTTTAATTCTCTTTCGAATATTCTAAAAATGTTCTTCTTCTCCTCCTCGCTCCTCCTGAAGTTTTCTGTGGAGAAGGCGTACAGCGTCAACATTCTTATTCCCAGCTCCCAGCACCACTCTAATACTTCTTCAGCCTTCTTAGAACCGAATTCGTGACCCATAATTTCTTTCATTCCTTTCCTTCTTGCAAATCTTCGATTTCCATCCATAATTATAGCTATGTGCTTTGGAACTTCATTCTTCATAACTTCTCTATAAAGCATTTCCTCGTAGATCTTATAGGCTGGCTTTAACAGCCCTTTCCACGAGATCTGCATATTCGCTCTTTATGTAGTATTTTTTCTTCTCTCCAAGTTCTGTTTTGACTATCCCGAGCTTTGAACTCACAACCCCAAGCATTGCGGAAACGCTTTTCTTGTTTATTTCGTAACCCTTTGCTTTCAGGATCTCATATATTTCGTCGCTTGTATGCTTTTTCCCATCGAGAAATATTAGTAGTAACTCCCTCCTTATCCCGTTCTTATCGTTCTCTAGGTATTTTCTGACCCTGATTTCTACATTCATATCCACATCAGCTCGATTATGGTTCTGTTAACTGTTGGATATCTCTCAACTAGTGCAAGTTTCAGGCCCTCTGCTTTAAGAACTTCTTTTAACTTCCCCTCAGCTATTTCGGGACTAGCTTCTATACAATCCTCAAAACGCTGGTACTCTAACCCCTTCATTCTTAGTATTTTCTCCGCTTTTTCAAGATCTCCTTCAATCCTCGTGCAAAGTACGGTTCCATCTCTAGTCACCAGATAAAAGTCGGGCAGGTTCATGGCCATTCTTATCAGTCTTCTTCTGAACTGTGCAGAATCCTTGAATCTTGCTGTACAGTAATGGAACTTGTTGGCTCTCTCATAAAGCTTCACAATTTCATCTGTTTCAACATAATAATCTCGGATTTGAAAACCCCTCTTTTCAAGTGCAAGCCAGTTAGCTTCAGTGGCTTCAAGCTGGTTCACATTTAAGAAAGCATCAAGCTCGTTTACAATTGTTACTATTTTTTCCTCATATGAAAAAGCCGGAATTTCGAATCCAGCATCCATTCCGATTTTTTTTGCATCTTTTATTGAATCAGCGTACTTTTCAACTCCTTTGAGCTCCGGGGGGTGAAAGCGGATTTCATCAACTTTTATTTTCTCTAAGAGTTTTCTCTTGACTGGAATGGAAGTGTAAATATGAACATGCAAATCCAGAGCCTTTGATAGTTTTACGAACTCGATCAGTCTGTTAAGCCTGAGCATCGGTTCTCCTCCCGTAATTGCGACACCTTCAGCGCTCATGGCTTCAATTTCCTCTATGAAATCCTCTTTACTTTTAACTTCTCTTTCGTTGGCAAAAACAACATCTTTTCCAAATTTCTGCCTAGAAACTGGGCAGTAGAAGCATGAATTTTTGCACATTCCTGTAATGAAAAGCACAAGCTTTGAACCCCTTCTGCAAAGTTTGCAACCTTCAGGAAGGTAACTGTAGTAGCTACCGGCTTCAATACGCTTCATAAAACCTCTTCTTGACCCAGTCAACTCCAAGTGATTTTATGAAATAACCTAGCCTTGGTCCATAATCCTTGCCTATCAGGATCCTGTAAATTGTCTTAAAAGCTCTGTTCGCATCTATTCCTACTTCCTTTGCAACTTCGTAAACGAGTTTGTGGACTTCCTCTGCGTTCATGTCTTCTTTTAATCTTTCCGAATATCTTTCGATGAAACTCTTCTCCTCTTCGCTGATCTCCACTTTTCCACTTATCAATTCGAATCTTAGATTTTTTGGGGCATATTTCTCCAACCAAACCTTGCAGTACTTCAGTCTTCTTTCAACGTCCGATCTTACATCCTCCCTTTTGTATCCATTCCTTTCAAGAATTTCAAGTACTCTTTCCAAATTCCAGTTAGCTATCTGGCCAACAACTATCAGATGTCTGAAGGGGACTTCTGAGTAGTTGACTTCATGAACCAAACTTAACTGAACACTCCTGTCTTTTTCTTTGAACTTTTCCTCAAATTCGTCTATAATTTCAAGCAATCCAAGTCCTGGATCGAATTCTATATGTCTCTCCGGTTTTGCTCTTATTATAATATACCTAACAATTTCTGGTGGCAGAGTCTCGACAAGGTCTCTTACTGGGATTACTATTCCTTTTGAGCTCTTCATGGCTCCAACGCCTTTAAGGTGAATCCATTCGTATGGAATTGGAAATGGGGGAGGATAATCGAATATTTCTCTTGCAAGTCTTTTTCCAGTATCATAACTTCCTCCAGCCGTTGCATGATCTTTTCCGAATGGTTCACAGGTTATTCCCAGGATTTTCCACCTTGCAACCCAGTCTAAACGCCAGCTGAGCTTCCCACCGCCCTTGTAGCTGACCTTACCAGTATTTCCGCAGCTACATGAATAGTAAACCCACTTATCATCGAATCCAGTTACCCTTGTTGAATTTATTCTTCCGCAACTCTCGCAGATTGGCATGAAAGGATACCAGTCTTCTTCTAGTTCTCTTCCGGTTACTTCCCTTATTATACGCGCTATTTTCTCGTTATTTTTCAAGGAGATCTTTATGGCTTCTTCGTATAATCCTTCCCGATACATCTCGCTAGCTCTTCTCGTTTGTACAGGAATGCCTAATATTTCGAGAGATTCAAGAAAAGGTTGCAAGAAGTGTTCTGAATAACTTTCATGACAGCCAGATGGATCAGGAATTTTGCATAGGGGCATTCCAACGAATTCTGAATATTTTTCTGGCAAGAAAGGATACCTTCTCCTTAGAGGGTCCATGTCGTCTGCTATGTAAACTATTTCAGCTTTCCCGCCCGCTTCTATCAATGCCCTTCTTACCACATCTGCTGTAACCATCTCCCTTAAATTGCCTAGGTGGATATGTCCGGAAGGAGATATACCAGTACCTATTCGGTGAAAACTAGAAATTTCAATGAGTTCTGAAGCTATCACATCGGCCCAATGCATATAGTTGCGTGTCGGATCTGCTTTTTAAATTTGCTAAGTGAAAAGAAAAGACTTTAAATACAGAAATGCAAAAGAAATTTGAAGCCGCCGTGGCTCAGCTGGCAGAGCGGGTGACTTGTAATCACCAGGTCGCGGGTTCAAATCCCGCCGGCGGCTTTGGAGCAAATTGATTCTATTAGGATTCTATTTGACATCTGACAAAAAAAGATGACAAGCCTCGCCCCTTCTAGGGGCGGGGTAAAAGCTTTAAAATCTCTGAATACTTTAAAGTATTATAGAATACAGAATATAAACTTTCTCAATACGAGTGCTACAGTAAAAAGATAAGCAGGGTTCAGAAGGTTTTGGCAAGGCATGGGCAGAGGACGAGCAGGAAGCTCAGGCTCCTCTACGATAAGAGAAGGAGGTTTCTGAGGCATGCTCTGAACAGCATGGTTAGAAAGATAATGGAGGAGCTGAAAGAGAGGGGAGTGAGAAAGGTTGTTGTTGGCCATCCAAAAGGAGTTGCCAAAAATCACGGCAATAAGCTCACGGTGAACTTCTGGAACTACAGCTACATCATAAAGCGCTTTAAGGAGATTAGCGAGGAGTTGGGAATTAAGGTGACCGATGTTGGTGAACCAAACACATCTAGAAACTGCTCCCTGTGCGGGGATGTCCATAAAAATGGGCGAATTAAAAGAGGCTTGTTTAAGTGTCCCCGCACAGGAAAAGCCATAAATGCGGATTTGAATGGTGCAATAAACATCCTACATATCCCCGAGTCCCTGGGAGCTAGGAGCAGGGGGCAACTCCTGGCGAGGGATAGGGGTAATGGGCTGAAGACCCAGCCCGTGGTCTACCGCTGGACGAATGGAGCGGGGTGGGTGCAAATCGCACCTACCAGCTATGAAGTGATGAAAATGAAGGCGGTAAACCACAAACCAATGATACGCCCTGAGGGAACCCTCGCCCTTTAGGGCGGGGAGGAGGTCAGAAGTTGAGAAATCCGCTTGCGATATTCGGCGCGTTGGAAATTAAGGATGAGATCGGAGTCGAGAATGCGTGCCATTTCGTTAATGAAGGTGCGGAGAGAATAAAAAAGATACTCGATGAGCTTTCGGAATGGGAAAAGAAGTTCAGAAGGATTTCTAAAACTATTCTTTGATCAGAAGCGCACAGAT
>Ga0078972_1003137_pt1 | contig 50645 bp, 41 predicted proteins | sample YelNatPaOPGAMG01_FD_67568 | JGI IMG/M metagenome (GOLD analysis project Ga0078972, IMG submission 67568) | Hot spring thermophilic microbial communities from Obsidian Pool, Yellowstone National Park, USA - OP-RAMG-01 (SPADES assembly) (version 2) | ecosystem: Environmental > Aquatic > Thermal...
TGTTAGAGTCCCGCGTTTACGCGGAACACAGACAGACGACTGAACGGTGCATATGTTTCGTTTCATGAAATGTTCCGTCTGAAGGCGGTACTCTAACGGCGGCTGGCGCGGCATCGCCCGATGCCCGGGACAAAGCACCGAGAGCGGCGAGCACCACTCGAGCAATTATGGCACCTCGATCCTGGTCACGCTGCAGTCGGCCATCGCCAATCTATCGGGCCTGATTGTAGGATGCTTGCAAATACTTCGTCTCGGCCAATTGGCGGGCGCGCTCAGTTAGATTTTCGTCCGGCGCCCATGGTTCCCAGTCTATGTTAAACAGCCGGCTTCCAACAACTTGCACGGCTGCTTCCCAGTCTGATCGCGGGGGCGCGCATGGCGGCGGTTGGACAGAACCTTGGGCAAGAAAACCGTCGCGTGTCCGGCGAAGCGCCGCCCCGGCAATCTTGTTTTCGCCGAACATGATGTCAGACCGGACAGCTCCTGCGAAACATCGGCCACGACCGTCCACGTCAGCCCTTGCAAGCCGTGTGGTGAGGCCAACCAATAGAAAGGCCGAGTGCAGCCATTGGTGGATGCGCGCGTATGCCGGGCGAGCAGCGATGCCGTACCACGGATGTCCCTTTGGAATGGCGATCGAATAAGTCCAGTCACGATCATGCGGAACGATGCCTCCGCCGGTTGGACGACGGACAAGCGGTCGCAAGTTGATCAGTTGCTCGACGCTGGCGTGTCGCTGAAAGTAGCCGAACGTCGCAGCCGGTTCTCTCCATCCATAAAACCGCAGGATAGGATGGCCAATCAAAGGCACGAACTCGAGGAGTGTTTCGTCCCATGCCATGTTAATGGCAGCAGACATGGGACCGGATTTCCAAAGGAACCACATTTCTGGTTGGTCTGTGGCGTTACATTGCCAAGATCACCTGTTGCGTTTGCCAGCTTTTGGCGTGGTTTTGGGCGTTTTGGCGTTCGCTTGTTTTGTCGAAACCTTGTTTGCGGATGGGCAAAGTTTGGCCAGCTCGCAACCTGCGCAATCGGGCTTCCGGGCCATGCATCGCAAACGCCCATGCCAGATCAGCCAATGGCTTGCCATTGCCCAGTCCTTGCGCGGAACAAGGTGCATCAAGTCCGCTTCGATCTTGTCCGGATCGTCGTGCTTGGTGAGGCCGAGCCGACGCGCCACCCTGTGCACATGGGTGTCAACTGCGATGCCTTCCTGGACACCGAATGCACTGCCAAGAACGACATTCGCCGTCTTACGTCCGACCCCTGGCAGGCTGGTGAGTTCTGCCATTGTTCTCGGCACTTCACCGCCATGGTTTTCAACGATGGCCTTGCAGCAGGCTATGACGCTCTTTGCCTTGTTCCGGAAAAAACCAAGGCTGCGAATTTCGTTGGCGAGGGTGTCCATTGACGCGCGCGCGTAGTCCGCCGCCGATTTGTACTTTTCGAACAGGGCGGGCGTCACGCGGTTCACGCGCTCATCGGTGCACTGGGCCGATAGAATTGTCGCGATCAGAAGTTCGAGTGGATTCCTGAAATTGAGCGCGCATTGGACATCCGGATACGTCTTGCGGAGCACTTCGAGGATTTTTCGCGCTCGGGTTGTTTGTTGTTGATTGGTCTCAGGAGCCATATCGGCAGGCAGGTTACAGCCTGCCTCTGCCCCTGTCGAGCGCAAGGCTGTGCTCCACAACCTGCCATATTACTATATTGAGAAATCGATCATATTTGTGAAGATTTTCAGACTGCGAGTTTGCTCAACTTGTCACCAGAGTGCGGCCTTTGGAGTATAAAACTGGATGATCTGCGCTGAAACTGCAGATCAGCAGATCCTTTGTGACTTTTGCCTCCGAATTGTTCGGCCGCTGATCCGACTTTTGGATCTCCCCCCTTGAGCGACGAAGTCGCCCCTTTCAGCGCGGCGGGACGGAGTGCCAAGCCTGGAACGAACGCATTTATCTCGCCGCGATCCTTCGGTTGCGGCTGCGCCGCGCTGAGGGACTATCTTGGAGACTCTGCGATTTCCGCGCGGATTATCCTATATCGTACTTCAAAGGCGGCCGTGTTGTAATCGCACTGCTCGCTGCCAGAGAAGCAGATACTGAAAGACTGAGCAAACTCGCATTCTGGAAATGTTCGCAAATATGATCGATTTTTCACTATGATTGCACAGCGATATGGAAAATGCGAATGGCGCGCTGCGCGGCAACGCTGACGTCGAACCGTGCCTAACCGTAATCATGCCGGTGTACAACGAGGCTGCCACAGTAAGCCATGTGATTTGCAACGTTCTCCGCCAGAGACCGGTGCAACAGGTGGTTGTGGTTGACGATGGTTCGTCGGACGGCACCTGGCCGGTGCTTGAGAAATGCGCGGCGATTGATTCACGGCTTTGTGTGGTCAGGCATCCGCGCAATTTCGGAAAGGGAATGGCGGTGCGGACAGGCCTTGCCAGGGCCACGTCGCAATTTGTGATCATACAAGACGCCGATTTGGAATACGATCCTGCGGAGTATTATCTGTTGCTGGGGCCGCTGGTGAGTGGGAAAGCGGACGCGGTTTATGGTTCGAGGTTTCTTGGGGCGGGCGCGCATCGGGTTTTGTATTTCTGGCATTCGCTGGGAAACAAGCTGCTGACGCTGTTCTCGAACATGGCGACCGATTTGAACCTGACGGACGTCGAAACATGTTTTAAGGCGTTCCGGCGTGAGTTCATGCAGAACGTACCGTTGAAAGAAATGCGCTTCGGGTTCGAGATCGAAATCACGGCACGGCTCAGTCGCATGGGAGCGAGAATCTACGAGGTGCCAATTTCGTACCACGGACGGACATATCGGGAGGGCAAGAAGGCCAATTGGCGTGACGGGTTGAGTGCGCTGCGGTGCATCGTGAAATACAACTTTTTTGATCGTGCGATTGGCTCCGACGTGGCGGCAAAGGGCAGACATGAACAATCCACCTGACAAATCGCCACAACCAGGCAGCTTCGAGTTCGACAGCTTGCGCAATGCTCATCGGTATCGTGCGGCGGTGCTGAATGAATTTGCCCCTTATTTGCACGGGCGCGTCCTCGAGGTGGGCGCCGGCATTGGCCAGTTCACTGCGATGTTGATCGGACGACCGGGAATAAACGAGCTGGTTGCAGTCGAGCCAAACCCGGATTTCTGCAGAGTCCTGCGTGAAACATGCCCTGGGGTGGCCGTGCACGTTGGCACGGCGCGCACACTCCCGCCCGGCCCAACATGGGATGCCATAGTAAGCATCAACGTCCTTGAACACATACCCGACGATGAAGCCGAGCTGAAGACTTACGCGTCAATTCTTCGTGCAGGCCGTGGCAGGCTCTGTTTGTTCGTGCCTGCGGGCAGGGAAATCTACGCGCCGATCGACAGGGATTTTGGCCATTACCGGCGGTATGGACGGGCGGAGTTGCGTGAAAAACTGGCCCGCGCAGGCTTTGCGATTGACTCGCTACATTATTTCAATGGGATAGGTTATCTGCTCTGGTGGCTGAACTTCTGTGTGTTGCGTCGTCGGCGGTTTGGCGTGTTGTCAGTGCGGTGCTTCGATCGGCTGGTTCTTCCTGTCGTGCACGCGATCGAGACCCGGATCACGCGACCGCCGGTCGGACAGAGCCTTGTTGCAATTGCTTGCCCAAAAGAAGCTTGTAGCAGAGAGTAACAACTCAGCGCGGCGCAGCCGGAACAGAATGCTTCCGGGGTGTTGGTGACGGGATTGGCCGGAATGGTGCAGCGCAACATATCGGCATTGGTAGAATCCTTGGTCTTGACGTTTGGCGAAACTGGGAAGTGGCGCAATTGAAGTGTATGAAACCGATCAAGAGCAGGTGTGTTACCGGGGGGATTGCTTTGGTTTGTTGGCTGAGCTCGGCGGGCCAGCCGGCTTTGCGGGTCGAAACCGGATTCGCACGCGCTGAGATCACCGTGCTGAGCTGGGACACCGAAGGCACCGGACGTGAGAAGACGAATTTGTTGCGGCCACAGACAATGGTTGGGCTTCGCATCCGCTGCAGCGGCCAATGGCACAACGGCATTGACTTGACAACCCGGCCCGAGCCGGAGCCGCGCGGGCGATCCTATTGGATTACCGTTGCGCCGGAGACAGAAATCAACTGGCGGATTCGATTGGTTGACTGCGGCTTGAGAATGGATTTTCGCGGCGAGGGGGTGAATCTCGGGAAGATTGAAGCGGTGGAACTCGTGTTTCCTTTTTCGCCGGGCGTGACACCGGTTACGGCTCTTTCGAGTGTTTGGGACGATGACGGCGGTTTTCACCTGCCCGCACTAATCAGTGCGCCGGATTTCGGGCAGATGCTGCTGACCGGCAAAAGCACGGCGCCTGACCGCAAACCTGTCATCAAGGCACGCCTTGATGGCAGCCGTGCTGCGAAGACGGTCAATCTGGTGTTGGAACTGACTCCGCCGATGGCCGGTGCCAATGACACTCTCGAGTTCTCTCCGCATCTGTTGGCACCGCCAGCGGGCCTTGCGGACACGGTGCTTTGGAAGCAGGCGCGCCGCGGCTGGTTCAACATCTGGCAGCCCAGCGCGCAATGGGGCGATCAGGGCCATCCCTTTAGTGCGCCAGCAGGCATGCTCGGCAACAACGTCATCAGCGATCCCGCAAGCTGCTCACTGTGGTTTTATGCCGACCAGGCCTTTTGGACGCCCGAGGTTGCGCCCGGCGTGTCCGTCATGCCGCTGGTTCGAAGGACCATCGAGTTCTGGTTGAGCGGAAGTCGTCTGCGACCGACAGGCGAAGTTGTTTGTTATTGGGATTATCTCAACTTTCTCGACGCCAACGCAGGTCCGCTGATTGCGTCGTGGGACTATGTGGAAGCCACCGGTGACAATGACTGGCTCGAGAAACACATCGCGAAGCTGGAACTCGTCGCTGACTTCCTCGCCAAACGCGATGTGGACAACGACGGCATGGTCGAGGCCACGCAAAGCGGCAACCGGGGCACGCTCAAACAACCGGCCCGCTCGTGCGCATGGTGGGATGCATTGAATTGCGGGCACAAGGATGCCTACTGCAACGCGCTCATCTACCGTGCATGGCGGTGCATGGCCGATGTCGAAAACAAACTCGGTCGCAGCGATAAGCAGGCCCGTTACACCCACCTCGCAGACAAACTGAAGGCGTCTTATGTGCCGACGCTCTTGAATCCTGCCACCGGGTGGTTGGCGTGGTGGAAAAGCGCAGATGGCGAACTCCATGACTACGCCGCGCCAACCGTAAACGGCCTCGCCATCGAGTATGGCCTCGTCGAGCCAAACAAGGGCCGAGAGATTCTCGCCAAACTGCGCCAGAAGATGCAGTCCGTGGGCTTCACGAGGTTCGATCTCGGCGTGCCGCCGATGCTTGTGCCCGTGCTGCGTGCTGACTACCTGCAACCTGACGGATTCGGCATCCCAAAGAGAGAGGATGGCACGGATACGTTCGGTCATTACATGAACGGCGGCATCACCGCCGGACAGGTCCTGCATTTCCTCGCCGCGCACTATGTTGTCGGCGACCCGGAACCCGCGGACAGAATCCTGCGGGCAATGCTGGAGCGACAGCAGCGCGGTGAGTTTCAAAACGGCGTACGGGATGTCGGTGGGCAGGGCATCGACTGGACAACATGGGATGGCAAGCCTTGTGGGTACGAAGGCTACCTTGCTGACAGCTTCCGTTTCTTGCAAGCGGTGTTGCTTCGAGAGGCGAAGTTCCGGGAACGCTTCTACCGACCGTTGAGCAGCGGCCGGTGAGATTTCCGGGGTTCGGCAGGGGGGGTGAGTTTTGACGGTGGACAGTGGAACGACCGGGCGTTTAGGCTCAAGCCGGCGTCACTGAAAAAAAAGATGGTGTGACAATGGATTACACCCTGAATAGGTGCTATCAATGCTTATGAAAACAGCCGCTGCAGTTTTATCTTTGGCGTTTATCTTGGGGCTGTCGGCATGCGCAGAAGACGTTGTGCCGGGGATCGTGTTTCACCCTGGCCCGGTCAACGGCGTGCTGATCGAAAGACAAGGCAAAACCGCTGCAATATACGGATTGCCGGCGAGAGCGAGTCACAAGGTTGACATGGTCTTTCTTACACACGCGCGCCGCGATGTTGTTTGGGCCGCTGAAGAACTGTCAAAAGCAGGCGCCGAAACGGTCGCGCCAAACGCAGAAGTCAGCCTTCTCACGAATCCTGACGCGACATGGGCCGCTTTGCGCACGAAAAGATTCCATGACTATTCCCAGCAATCCACAAAACTCCCAATCCAACAGTTTCAGAAAGTGCGCGGCGTGGAAGATGGTGATGTGGTCAGGTGGCAGGATTTCGCGATCAGAGTTGTTGCCACCCCGGGTTACACGCGCGGCGCCGTGACGTACATCCTTGAAGCTGGTGACAAGAAAATAGCGTTTACTGGTGATCTGGTTCGTGACGACGGCAAATTGCAGGATTTGTTTTCGCTCCAGGATGCGATACCCGGGGCGAAGATCGGCGGTTATCATGGTTGGGCAGGCCGTTTGGGTGATCTGGTCGCAAGCCTCAAAAAGGTTGGCGATGAAAAACCCGACCTGCTGGTGCCGGTTCGCGGCCCGATCGTCCGCGATCCGGGAAACACAATCAAACGGGCCCTCGAGCGAATACAGGCTGCGTACTCGAACTATCTGTCAATCGATGCGCTCCGTTGGTACTTCAAAGACGAACACATTCGAGCCAAGGCGCGGCGTGTTTTGGGGCCGGACGTCGAGATTGATTGGATGCCGATGGCCGAAACCATGCCGTTGCCGCCGTGGGCAATGGCCATTTCCAACTCACGATTGATAATTGCAAATGACGGTGCCGGGTTCCTGATCGATTGTGGCGGCCAGGATATTCTCGCCCGCCTCCGCCAATTGCGGCAGACAAAATCGCTCGCGTCACTCGAACACGTGTTCGTGACACATTACCACGATGATCATACCGAGCTGTTGCCCACCGTTGTTCAAGAGTTCGGCGCCAAAATCCACGCTTGCGGTAGCTTGATCGACGTCCTCGAACACCCGGCTGATTATCGTCTCCCATGTCTTACCCGCAATGCCGTAACGGTAACTGCACCGCATACAACCGGCGATTCGTGGAGATGGAAGGAATTCAAGATGACGATCTTCGATTTCCCCGGCCAGACACTTCATCACAACGCTCTCCTTGTCCAGCACGACAACGGGCAGGCGATACTGTTCCTCGGCGATTCGTTCACGCCTTCCGGGATCGACGATTATTGTCTGCAAAACCGCAACATCCTTTGCCGAGACCGTGGGTACTTCAATTGTCTCGATCAACTCGAACGGCTGCCGGCAAACTGCATGCTGGTCAACCAGCACGTCGAGCCCGCTTTCAGGTTCTCACCGGAACAGATAGCGCGCATGCGCAAAACGTTGGACACGCGAATCTCGCTCCTTCGGGGACTTCTGCCGTTCGACGACCCGAACTTTGGCATGGACGAAGGCTGGTGCGTGTTTCATCCCTACGCCGTTGAAGTCAAGCCGGGCGGCTCAGCCCAAATCGGCGTGCGGATCACAAACCACTCTCCGCGCACACAAACGTTTCGCGTTGTTCTCAACGTGCCTGCGGGATGGGTCGAGGCTGAAAAGCACACGATCACTCTTTCGCCGCGGGCGGAAGGCATTGTGGCAACTGCATTGCGTGTCCCGTCCGGCACCGAACCCGGGCTGCGCGTTTTCACTGCCGACATTTCCTGGGAGGACCACGACCTCAAGCGATGGGCAGAGTGCATGGTTGATGTCATCCCGTAGTCTGTCTGGCCGATGAAATTTCCGGGCTAAACTTCTGATCCGCCCAGGATCAATGCGTCAATCTGTTCAGGCGCTGTTCGAGTTCAGCCAGGCCAGCGGCGACTTCTGTTCGAGGCAGATCCCCGGCCTCCAACGCTTCATCGCTCAAAACGCCCAGTCGCTTGTAGAACTCGATGCCAAGTTCGATCGCTTCGCGGTTGTCAGGCGCGGAGTCCAGCAGAGTGAACAACGCGTCCTCGGCTTTGGCATACTTGCCTTCGCGCTCGAAAAGCAGCATTAGCGACGCCCATGTTCGTTCAGGGACAACCATGTGCCGGAGCCGTTCGGTGAGCCGTTCCAATGTTGGTGCATGCTCGAGCAACTGGGGTGTCGAGCCGCGAAGTTTGAGACCGACGATCAAATGAAGCGCTTTGACAAAACAGTCGCGGGCGATTTCCGGCTGATTCTTGTCGAGAAATACGATCCCGAGCTGTTCGAGGACAGCGGCCAGGACGACGAATTTTTCCTGCACCAACTGTGGCGGGTCGCCGAGCGTGAGTCTTGCCAGAATCTCGCCGTCTGTGAGTTTGGTGACTGAATCTGGTCCGACCTCGAGCAATGTTCTGAGGATCATGTCGATCCTACGCAGAGCGAGCTCGTGATTTTGAGCGCGGACAAGTCCGAACAACTCGGCCATCCACTGGAGGTAACGCCGAATCCAGCTCAGTATGTAATCTTCACGCAGCATTTCTCGAACGCGCTCTACAATGCCACAGTGCGGCCCAGTCGCAACCGAATGATTGCAGCGCGATAAGGGCCTTCGTCACAAATGCGGCTCTCCGGTGCGCGGCGCTGCGGGCCATTCGGGAAACGACAAACGTCGCAGGCTGCATTCTTTGGTGTTGGGCGGATTATTATCATCGGCGCGATTTCATCGAGTACGCAGCCTATGGGCCGTATGGTGTCGTTACCGTGGACCGAAAACCGAAGTTGGCTTTGACCGTGTTGACCGAAATGTTCAACAAGGAGTGAGGACCTCAACCGGGAAATCTCACCCCATACCAAACCAAGCACCCAAAACTAAATTCCGGTGAGATTTCCGGGTTGGCCACGTCGGTCAAATGTGCAAAGAAACAGGAATCATAAGAATGCCACAAATGCGCAGAACCTTGCAGTTGATTCACTTCTCGAGTTTCGAGTAAAATCGGGATCACAATGAACTCTGCTACCGTCATGCAAGACTCCCGTAGGCATCGCAAACCTTCCGGTTGTTCGGTCCTTTCCCGGCCGCGGCCAGTAACGCGCCGTGAGTTTGGCAAGGCAGGTTTGCTGGCTGCCGCCTCTGCTGCTGCGTGGCCGGTCGGCGCCTTTGGAGCTGAGTCACCCCCACGGCGCATACGCACGGGTGTAATCGGCTGTGGCAGTGTCTCGAATGCCTATCTGCCTGTGCTGACAAAAAGCCCGTTCGTCGAAGTTGTGAGTTTATGTGACATCAAGCCTGAGCGGGCAAGACGCCAGGCTGAGCGGTTCAAGATCGCACACTGTTATCCGCACATTGACGAGATGCTTGCGGGCGAGCCGTTCGAATTCATGGTCAATCTCACCGACATGCAGGAGCACGAGCGGTTGAATCGGCGGGCACTCGAAGCTGGCAAACACGTTTGGAGCGAAAAACCCATCGCGAACTCGCTTTCGGCAGGGCAAGAGTTGCTGCGTCTGGCGAAGTCGAGGAACCTGCGGCTTTGGGGGGCACCGATCACGGTGCAAAGCCCGCAATTCGCTTTTATGGCCCGGCAACTCGCCGCCGGCAAGCTCGGTCGCGTCGCTGCAGCGCATGCCGATTACGGACACGAAGGCCCAACATGGTCGGCCTTTTTCTACGAGAAACTTGGCGGCTCGATGCCCGACCTTGCGGTTTACAACCTGACCACGCTCACCGGCCTGTTGGGACCGGCGAAACATGTCGTTGCCATGTTGAGCATCGTCACGCCAGAGCGGGTGGTTGATGACAAGGGCCGAATCAAGGTTACCGAGGAAGACAATGCCATGGTATTGCTCGACCACGGTAACGGCGTTATTTCGCACGTTCAATCGGGCTTCAACTACTTCAACCCACATGGCCATGAGGGCCACGAGGAAACACGTTACACCGTCAGCGTTGTAGGTTCAGCAGGGTTCATGGGATTGGTTGGGTACGACTGGGAGCCGCTGGGTGTTGATATTGCGACCAAAGAATCGCCCAAGCCAACCCGTTACGCGACGGATGCACAGGGGTACATCTGGCAGCAGGGAGCTGCGCTCGCAGCCGAATGTCTGGCCACTGGAAAAGAACTCCTCGTGACGCCAGAGCACGCTTTGCACGTGCTTGAAATCATAACCGCAGCACGTGAATCGTCTGCGACAGGCCGAAGGATTGCGCTGACCTCGACCTTCAAATGGCCGATAGTGGTTTGACAGTTGTTGACAGTTCCGCGGGTTTGGAGTCGGCAGCCCGGAGTTTGCGCGTTTGGGAAGGGCATCCAATGCCGACAACCTTCTGCGGAAAAAAAGAGCTCCACGCAACGGTTTGGCCGCTGCATGGAGCCCGGTCCGTGTCAACAACCTGTATTTTCAGGCCTTTCGTTTCTTGTATGCACCGAGCTCGGGTGCATCAGGATTAACATCGGGCCCGAAATAGCGGAGAGCAACCAGCGGTTCGGTTTCGCTTGTATTCTCGAAAGTGACGCCTGCTTTGGCGCCGTCCTCACTGCAGAAATACTCGTCTTCGGTGAGTTCGCCGAATCGGATCAACTTGGGTGAATTCAATGGTTGGCCGTTGATTTTGCCGACGCCCTGGACGCAAATGAGGCCATAAGCGCCGTTGTCTTTGATGACGGCTTTGACGCCAGGGTCAACGGTCAGCTCTTTTGCCGTGAAATACTGATGTCCATTGATCTTGCCATAGACGATCCATCTGTCCATGTAACCTTCGCTGCTTGTATCTGCGACCGGGACGGGTTCGAGGTAGTGATTATCTTTGAAGTTCGGGTCAACGTTTGCTTCCCAATCGAGTTGATCGACAAGGTAATCAAGGTCCTTGTGGTATTCTTTCGGGACATCTTTGACGAGCAGGTCCCATGGAACGTATCGGCCTTCGACCATGCTTTGGTACATGCCGAAGACGTCGCTGCCCCACTGTGGTTCGTATGTGCAGAGGCTCCCGGGTGCATGGAGTATGCAAGGGCCTACCAACCAGCCTGTCCCCGGCTTCAATCGGTACGCCTTTGACAAATCGAGAATGCCGTTGTCGCCCTTGTTCCAATCTTCGAGGCATTTTCGGACCTGGGCTTTTGTTGTGCCGGGTTCCAATCCGAAGAATGTGTACGGGAAATTGTTGCCGACATTGTTGTGTTGGGGCGGGAAATAATAACTTTCAGGTTTGCCTTCCTGGCCAACCAGTTTTGCCTGTTTTGCGCTTTGGTGCATGTGATGCGGGATTGGACCCATGTTATCGAAGAATTTCGAGTAAACAGGCCATTTGCCGTACTTGCGCCATATTGCCTTGCCCACCAACGTGGCGCCGCAGTCGGCAACCGCCTGGCGAAGGGTGAACCTCTCGTTTCCGACGATACAATAGCTGAGGCCTTCATCGGGCACACGGCCTTCGTTGGCGGCCTCGGTTGTTGACGCGAACCAGCGTTCGTCAATGCCACCGCGGTTTGCGCCGTATGCGTAAGTGTCGTCTGGATGCAATTTGAGCCGAAGGCCCGGCTGCAGAAACGAGCGCGGCACCCAGTTTGGAGCAAGTCGAAGCAAGCCGCCGGTACGCGACAGTTCTGCTGAGACTATGGAAGATGTGTTTCCTTTGACGATCTTAAGTGAGCTGAGCGTTTTCATTTGTGACAAGTCGAATGATTTCTTGCTTGGGGAGATTCAATTCGGAGCAATGCGCGTATGCAAGCGAAAACTCGAAATTCGGCGGCAGATCGTTGTCTCGACCGTACCTCAGCGCGACGCAGCCGCAACCAAACGCTCAGCCCGTGACAACTGCGCTGGTTTCAAAGATACCGCTGTGTCGCACCGCACTGAACGGGGCGACTGACCGCCTGCCGTCATTCGCGATTGTGACGCGCAATTGTTCTGGGTCGCAGGCAAGTACGTCTTTGGCGAATTCAGTTTCGATGCGACGCTGCCCGACCCCCAGGTCATATTCCGGATGATTGAGGGAAGCAGCAAGACGGTGTAAGAATTGACGCTGTCACGGCGGCAGCTCACACCGCCTTGAAGAAAGACCTGCTCAAAGTTGAACAACTCGAACATCGCGAAACAAATGACAAAACTAACGATTCACACCTCAGCCATGCTATCGGTGGTCCTGGCGGCCACACAAGTCTTCGCCGCAACCTCCTCCACCACTACCAAACCCAACACCGTGGTAATCCTCGCTGACAACCTCGGCAAAACCGAAAACCTCGCCGCCGCCGAGCCTGTGAAAGCCGTGCAGGTAAAAGCGCCACCAGAGAAACTCATGACCGGCGGCCAGAGCACACCCGGCACTCGACAAACGAACGATGTGAAGGTCGTGCGTTCCCCGCGCGCGGCGGATCCGACAACAACGATCTGGTTTGACAAGCCGGCCACGAGCTTTCACGAGTCGTTACCCCTTGGCAACGGGCGCATCGGCGCGATGGTCTTTGGCGGCGTGGACAAAGAACGGATCGTGCTCAACGAAAGTTCCGTCTGGTCCGGTTCGCGTGACAACGACGCGGATCGGCCCGACGCGCACAAGGTCCTGCCGGAGATTCGGCGGCTGTTGCTCGAGGGGAGAAACGTCGAGGCGGAGCAGTTGGTCAACGCGAATTTCACCTGCGACGGCAAAGGCTCCGGCCATGGGAGCGGCGCGAATGTGCCGTTCGGCTGCTACCAGACTCTTGGCAACTTATGGCTGCACTTCGGCGGGCCACAAAACGGGCCGGCGCTCCAATGCGTGAGCGGGCATCGTGCATGGTCAGCAAACCAGGAGATCGAGTTCTCGATCGACGGCAGCGTGGACACAAAATGGTGTGTCATCCACGAAGGCAGGCCGGTGGTGTGGCAGTTGGATGCGGGCACCAACGGCGCGATGGCACGCACCTACCGTTTCACGTCGGCGGAGGACGTGCCCGAGCGAGACCCGCGAACATGGAAACTCGAAGGTTCACCCGACGGCACAAACTGGACGACGCTCGACGAACACACCAGTGAACCGCTGTTTGAGAGTCGGCACCAGACCAGGAAATATGCCATCGCCCACCCAATCCCTTGCCGGTTCTTCCGTTTCACTTTTGTTCCCAATCCCGGCGTGACCCACTTTCAGATTGCGGAAATCAGCATCGACGGAGTGACTCTGAAGTCGCCGGAAATCGGGGATTACACACGAACCTTGGACCTCCGTACGGCACTGGCGACCGTTTCGTACTCAAGAGAGGGCAAGACTTTCATGCGCGAACATTTCGTGTCGGCGCCAGACGAAGTGTTCGTCACCCGTCTCACTGGTCCGGTTTCTTTCACCGCCTCGCTCGATCGCCCCGAACGGTTCGAGACGACGGCGGTGAACGACAACGAATTGCTGATGACAGGCACTCTCAATGACGGTCGCGGCGGCAAGGGAGTGACCTACGCCGGGCGGTTGCGAATCTTGACGAGCGGCGGTTCGGTGAAGGCACAGGGCAACAAACTCGTGGTTGCCGACGTTGACGAAGCAATCTTGCTCTTTGCCGCTGCGACCGATTATCGCGGATTTGCCGGGCGGCAATTGAACGACCCGGTTGCGGCGACGGTCCGCGATCTCGACAATTCGGCAAAGAAATCATTTGCCGAATTACGCGCAGCACAAAAAGCAGATCACGAAAAATGGTTCAACCGCGTTGAACTGGATTTGCCGACAACAGCAAACAGCGCGTTGCCGACACCACAGCGCCTTGCCAGGTTCGCCGACGGAGCGGAGGACCCTGCGCTCGCGGCGCTCTATTTCAACTTCGGACGTTATCTGTTGATCAGTTCGTCCCGCCCCGGCGGATTGCCGGCAAACTTGCAGGGTATCTGGGCGGAGGAAATTCAGACGCCATGGAACGGCGACTGGCACCTCGATATCAATGTCCAGATGAACTACTGGCCGTCCGAGGTCTGCAATCTGTCCGAATTGCACGAACCGCTGTTCAAACTCATTGCGTCGCTGGTCGAACCTGGTCGCAAGACGGCGAAAGCCTATTACAACGCGCGCGGCTGGGTGGCACACGTGATCACAAATCCGTGGGGCTTCACGTCCCCCGGCGAAAGCGCGTCCTGGGGCGCAACCGTGAGCGGCTCGGCATGGCTCTGTCAGCATCTCTGGGAACATTACGCATACACACTGGATCGCGAGTTCCTGCGATGGGCCTACCCCATCCTGAAAGAGTCGTCGTTGTTCTACCTCGATAATCTCATCGAAGAGCCAAAGAACAAATGGCTTGTAACTGCCCCATCCAACTCGCCGGAGAACCAGTTCAAGCTGCCCGACGGCAAAGTCGCGCATGTCTGCATGGGGCCGACCGTGGACATGCAGTTGCTCCGCGAACTGTTCGGCAACACCGCCCGCGCCGCAGAAATCTTGGGCGTGGATGATGACCTTCGCCGTGAACTCATGGAAAAACGCGCCCGTCTGGCCCCAAACCAGATCGGCCCCGATGGCCGCTTGCAGGAATGGCTTGAACCCTATCCCGAACCGGAACCAACTCACCGCCATACTTCGCATCTATACGGCCTGCACCCGTTCTACGAAATCACACTGCGTGGCACGCCGGAGTTGGCCGCCGCTTGTCGAAAGTCTCTGGAAGTGCGCGGCGACGACAGCAACGGTTGGGCACTGGCATGGCGGATAAATTTCTGGGCGCGCCTCGGCGACGGCGACCGCGCGCACAAGCTGCTGAAGACTTTGTTGCGCCCCGCGGGCAGTGGCAGCGGCTCCTTGCCCAACCTGTTCGACTCCTGTCCACCGTTCCAGATCGACGGCAATTTCGGCGGTTGCGCCGGTATCGCCGAAATGCTGCTACAATCGCATGCGGGTGAAATCGAACTTCTACCTGCCCTGCCCAAAGCCTGGCCCGCCGGCAATGTCCGAGGATTGCGCGCTCGCGGCGGATTTGAGGTGGACTTTGCCTGGCAGAACGGCAAGGTCACCAACTACCGCATCCGATCTAAAGAGCCGCGCGAGGTGAAGGTTCGGGTAAATGGCCAAACTAGAAACCTCACCGCCGAGCCCTGAACCCGTTCATTCTTCACCGGCAGTTTCCAGATCGTGCAGCATCTGCGCTATGGTGGCCAGCAACACCGGCACGTCCGTCTTTACCGCATCCCACAACACTTCATAATCCAGGTCGTCATACCCGTGGCTCAAATGGTCACGCGTCCCCGCAATTTCCTTCCACGGCACGGCCGGATAGCGATCCCGCAACTCCGGCGGCAATCGCTTGACACCCTCGCCCACGATCTCAATGAACGGCTCCAGTGCGGCGGTCGCCAGCCAGTCCTTGACCAGTTCTTCCACCGTCTTGTCCGCGCAGATTTCCTGCGCACGGCGGGCGGTGTCCTGAATCTGACGCAGAGTGGTCTGCGGATCATGCACGCTCATAGATCGGCACGGCCTCCCGCCGCACGGCGCTTTCGATGTAGCGGTTGAGCCGTGAACAGAAGTCCACCTTTTCGCCCAAGGATTTCCGACAATTGCTCGCCGTAGCCAAAGTAGCGGAAGCCCACACCCCGCAACGCCCCCGGCTCGAATTCCGCCAGCACGTCCACGTCGCTGTGCTGCGGATCGAAATCACCGCGCAGCACCGAGCCGAACAGGCTCAAGCGGCGGAATGCCCCGCGCCCGGCAGAACGCCGCGATCTTCTCGCGGTCAATGTTGATCGGCAGTTCGGTAATGCTCATGCAGCTATACTCGCCGATTTCCGCTCGCCCTGCAATAGTCTAACACGAATCGATGCCTTGCGCGCGGAGGTCACGACTTCGGGCGGGGCGTTGCGGATGTATTCGAGGGCGGGTTCTCTTTGCTTAGCAGGCAGACCTGCCTGTCGCGACGCAAGGCTTTGCGGCCTGCCCGCGGCTTGGCAGGCGGGCGCACACTTTGGCCGGTGGCGGCGCTCCAGCCGAGTTCCTCAACGAACCGGGTGTGGAAGTCGAGGGGTCAAGCTGCTGGCGGATATGGGCGGAATTCAGAGGCACGCCGGGTATCAGGCGAAAGGATTCAGTGCAGTGATGCCGTCGATGTCAGCAAAATCCCCGTCATTCTCGGTGAGGATAACGGGGATGCCTTCCCGTAGCATGAGGGCAGCAAGCTGCAGGTCGAAGTAGTGTTGCCGGGTTACGCCGCCGGCCACGCAGAGGTCCAGGGCACGGTGGACGCTTTCCAAGGTGAGCGGGAGGACGGTGAGCCCGCGCAGACGGGCAATGGAGCGAATTTTCTTTCGTGCCAAAGCAGGGTCGTCGGGCGGTTGATTTTTCGGCCCGGTGAGATTCGGATACATTTCGGCAAGGTTTTGCACTGAAACGAAGAGTTCGACACCCGTGCGATGGCGGAGCGAAAGAACCTCCCGGGCTCGCGCGTGGCGCGGGTCGGACGAGAGAGTGGCGTAGATCAACACGTTGGTGTCAACAAGCATCCGCCCCGTCAAATCGTTAACGTTCATAAGTTTCCTGCCGACTAAAACGGCCCGCGAAACGCCCCTCGGAAGTCACGATCTCGTCCTCAGAAGCACCACGCTTGCGCAAGAATTCCTCTAAGGCCAATTCGATCATCTGGCTTCGCGAGCGGCGTTCCTCTTTACCAACCCGGTCCAGGTCCGCCAAGAGGTTGCTGTCAATGGTAGCACTAATATGTGATTTCATAACATTCATCTATTACAGATTCCTGGCCTTGTCAAGAATGGACGTATCCACTCAGGTGCCCGCTCGCAATGTGTGAGGACCCGAGAGAATTGGCCCCAGCTAATTCGATCAGTACGTCAGGTAGTCTCAGGTCTCCTGAGGCTTGAAGTCACCGAGCATCAGGCCGAGGTGAAAACCTGTCCGTGCGGCTGTGTCAACCGCGCCGGCTTCCCACCCACCGCCGGGCCCGAAACGGCGGGGCCGCCGCAAGCAGAGCAAAGCGCACAATCTCCTCGACCGGATCCGCGACCACCGCGACAGCGTGCTTGCCTTCATGCGCGACTTCGCCGTTCCATTCGACAACAATCGGTCGGAGCGCGATCTGCGCATGATGAAGCTGCGGCAGAAGATATCGGGCACATTCCGCAGCTTTCAGGCTCTTGTCAACTTCTGCCGCATCCGCGGCTACGTCTCCACTGCCCGCAAGAACGGCCTCAGGGTAGTGCTTTGCCTTGCGTCAGGAAACCAGACCATCGAAACGCGGGACGGTGCTCTGGCAAAAAAGCAAGCTCCTGCGCCACCCGTTGAATCCGTCGCGCTTTGTGAAACTGCTGAACCCGGGCTTGACGTGTCCTCATTTCCGGCACAATGTAGATACATGGATGTCGGTATCCGAGAGCTCAAGCAGCGCCTCTCCGAGTACCTCGACCGGGTGGCCCGGGGCGAACGCATTCGGGTCACGGACCGCGGCCGCCCCAAGGCGGTCATCGTCCCCTGGGTCGAGACGCAGATCGTTGATCGCGGCGTGCGCGAGGGCTGGATCGCACCGGGCGAGAGCGTGGCCCCGAGGCCGGTGCAGCGAGCGCGGGCTCGCCGGCGCATCCTCGAGCTGCTCGCCGAAGACCGCGACGAACGCTGATGGCCCTCTATGTGGACACGAGCGCCCTGCTCAAGCGCTACGTCGAGGAGCCCGACAGCGCGACCGCAGAGGCCTATCTCCTCGGCGATCCGGACTGGTACACAGGGCGTCATACCTACGTGGAGACGCGGCGCAACCTTCACCGCGCGCTGGACGCCGCGGATTTCCAGCGCGTGCGCCGCATCTTCGAGGACGACTGGCGACGGATTTCCATCGTGGAGCTCGACGAGGTCACCTGCCAGCTCGCCGCCGACATCGCGGAAATGACCGGCGTGCGCAGCCTGGACGCGCTTCACTTGGGCGCGGCCAGTCGCTTGGGGCCGCAGACGGTGCAGGTCCTGACCTTCGACGTTCGCCAGGCCCAAGCGGCGCGCCACCTGGGCTTTGAGGTGCTCGGCGTCTAAATACATTGGTCCATCCGTAGCGAAACGACTCCCTGCTCGGTGCGGTCCAGCGCACAACCGCGATCTGATGTCGGGACGTGAACCGTCTGACCTCAGCCAGGCCTGTGCCGGTGCAAGCCGACGCCCAAGGCCATTATCCCCATACGCGCTAACTTGAGGCAATATGTTCTCTTGTCGGGGTCGGACCTGAGGAAGTACTTGGTGTACTGTAGGATGAGAATTGCGTTATCGACAAGACTTTTGCACTTCCTTTCCGACCCCGTAAACGCAATGTATGGTGTTGCTCCCTTCTTCAAGCTCCAACTATCCCCAGCGCCTTCGATCACCAGTTGTTGACGCCCTCGAATCCTATGTCCCATCCCGCGCACGAACCCTGCCGATCATGACATCGGTGCGTCAGGTAGCAGACCTGGCCGGGAACGAAGCATCGGCTTGCCCTTGGCATGCGCAAACACTACCCGAACCCTCAGGCAATGACAAAGCAAAAAGAACAGGCTCAAAATCGAGCGCAAGCCACATTGTGATTGTTAACATAATCCATAATCAATTTTGCCTGAACGATTTGCTCAGGTCCGACCCGATGTCCAACTGCTGTTCATTTGACCTCTTCTTTCCCACGCGGAACCAGTTCAAGATTAGTTCCCGGTTCGCCTGCAACGTCCGCGCCACCTGCATCATCGGCTTGATCCAGCTCCGCAGCGCACGCCATGTCCAAAACTCAAGAAATCGACCCGCACCCGGAAACACACAAAACGCCCCGCCTGACAATCCCCGCTGAAGTCAATAAAGGTGAACAGACGTCCGGACGGTGAAACTGTTTCAATACGTCGGAGGGCACCTTTTACGGATTCCTACTTCAGTAAAGCGGTTGCCTCTTCCGGTTTACAGGCGTGGACGGTCACGGGCGCGCGCCGCAGTTGTTCCCGATCGAGCGTGACCAGATGTGCGCCATAGTGGATGGCAACAGCGATATAGAGCGCGTCGGCGCCGCGCAGGCGGCATTGCACGGCGACAGCCAACGCGCGTTGTATCATACGTTCGTCAAGAGGCAAGAGGCTCAGATACGGCAAGGCCATTACACTTTCGGCGTATTCGGAAGCCCATGCGGGGTTCTCGCCAACACGCGTCAACGCTGCCGCGATTTCAACCGGAAGAATGGCAGGCTCAATCAGAGGCGCGTCCGCCTCCCGCACAAGTCGGAGCAACTCACGGCTGATGGCGCAGGAGGGTTCCTGTGTCCGATATGACGCCACGAAGACGCTTGCGTCGATGGTCAGCAAAGCGCCCATGTCAACGCCTTGTCGTGGCGAGTTCGCGCAGGGCCGACTTGCGCGGCCTGCTGCTCTTGTCGGCGCGGTCCCAAAGCTCTTTCAGTCGGTCCCATGCCGCGTCGCTTCGTGGTGGCGGCTGGCAACCGACCGGGGTCAAAACGCCGACCGGTTGGCCCCGGCGTGTAATGGTGTAGGTTGCGTGCTCTTCGAACACCCGGCGGACCAGGTCCGAGGCGTGCGTTTTCAAATCGCGAATGCCGATGTGTTTCATAGCGTGAAATGGTCACCGATGTGACCACATCTGTCAAGCTGCCCAAAGGCACTGCAACAGGGCTGCACGGAGAAAGGCCGGGAGCTGCCATGCCGATTACGCCGGGCGGCGGTGACGTTGAGTCGCCGACACAGGATCGGTCCACAAAGCGGCTAAAGCGACATCGACATTATACTGATACTGAACTACGATTTGCGTTGCTGCCAGCGCCAGCATCAACTGTTTTTGCACTTTCATAAGGTTCGCATCATTAATCTTGTTCCGGCGACGTCTTGTTTCTTTGGAGGTTCCCAGTGCGGCTCCAATCTCAATGTACGATTGGAGGCCTCGATTGGTTGCCGGGAACAGCAAAACTTTGCCGAGAGATTTGTGTAACGGAAGTACGCTCCGCGTCGTAGGATACCAAGGGCCATGGCGGAAGTCCCAGCCGATTCGCGCCCAGATTCATGTGAGACCATCCGACCCTCGGCAACGGCGTTTCATTCTTGGATTTGGTTCAGCCGAGGTCTTGCGCCCGCTTAAGGCATCCACTACAGTATCCACACCGTGAACGAGATCATCTTTGAGGTTCGAGAGGACGAAGTGGACGGCGGTTACCACGCCCATGCACTGGGTTATGCCATCCACACGCAAGGCGACACACTGGATGAATTGCGCAGTATGGTCAAAGATGCTGTGGACTGCCACTTCGATGCCAACGACCCCAACCGTCCGCGCCTGATCCGTCTCCATTTCGTGCGCGACGAAGTGTTAACCTGATGAAAATTCCACGTGACGTGAACGGGGCGGTCTTGGTGTCTGCCTTGCAACGGTTCGGCTACGTGGTCGTCCGTCAAACCGGCTCCCACATTCGTGTCAGCACGCAACGCGACGGCGAACACAACGAATGACATGGTGACAGGCTCGCTAGCGCGCGCCCCGCTCATTTCCGCAGCGCCGCGCAGTCGCAGCTGAATGATCGCAAATCTGCGATTTCTGCGCAGATTTTCCAATATGATACTGCAGCTAGCCTGTCACCAGCACGCTAACAGAGTGCCAGGCTCGTTATTGCCCCAGTTGATCTGCTCCGCCGCGGTCGCTCAGTTGTGGCTCACGACCATGCGCCTAACATCAAGCTTCTGTTTCAAATGTACTGCGTGTTGACGGTCTCCGACCCGACATCTGGTGAGTCAGCCGGCTTGCGACCGACAGCCATTTGGTCTTTATTAGCTCGAAACACGAATACATTTCTACATGCAATGAAAGATTCAAATCCGCATCAAATCTCGCGTCGCGGTTTTGTTCGCACAACGGGCATGGTAGCTGGCGGAACCGCTCTTGTGGCCGGATTTGGGCCGGCCCTCAACAGCGCAGATCAAGACGTCCCTCTCCCGCGTCGGGTCCTTGGCCGAACCAAGTTGGAGGTCACTTGCATGACTTTCGGCGCCGCGCCATGTGGTATCGCCAGAGACGTCTCAGTTCAAGAGGTCGCCGACATGGTCAATCTCGCAATTGACCTTGGGATCAATTCCATCGACACCGCCCCCCGCTACGGAAAATCCGAGGAAGGCATTGGCCGCGCCTTGGGCAACCGGCGTAAAGACGTCGTTCTCGCGACCAAGGTCTGGGCCGATGATGTTGCCGAGGCGGAAAAATCCCTGAGCAACTCGCTCAGGACGTTGAAAACGGACTGGGTGGACATCCTGTATTTCCATCATCTCGGCGACCGGAACGTTGGGAAAGCGCGCGTGGCCGACGGAGTTTTCACCTGGCTTTTGAAGCAGAAACAGGCTGGCAAGTGCCGGTTCGTCGGGATTTCCGGTCACAACCTGCCCGCCAGATTTGTTCCGTTCCTCGAAAGCGGTGAGGTGGATGTGATTCTTGTGGCAATCAACTTTGTTGATCGGTACACATACGATTTCGAACAGCGTGTGCTCCCAAGTGCGAGCAAACACAATGTCGGGATCGTTGCAATGAAGGTGTTTGGCGGTCCTGATCCCGCCAGCGGAAGCTGGGGAACGCGCAATGCCAAACCCATGGTTGGCACCGAAAACATCCGCAACGCCATCCGATACGCCATGCACGTGCCCGGCGTGGCCACGGTCAACCTCGGCGTTCACACGGCGGACCAGTTGCGGGAAAACATCGCCTTGGTCAAAAAAGCCCAGCCCCTGTCTCCAGACGAACAAGCCAGCCTTGATCGTCTCGGGCGCGAGCTGTCAAAGCGTTGGGGAGCGCATTTCGGGCCGGTCGATGAGGAGAAACAGGCCTCATGAGCAACAGCGGTTGGCAAGATACCGCCACTACAACTCAGCGCGGCCCAGCCGCAACCAAATGCGCAAGGCGTAAAAACTGCGCTGGTTGCAAGCATACCGCTGTGTCGCGCCGCGTTGAAAGGGGCGACTTCGTCGCCTTGGGGAGAGATGCGACCGGGATCAGCGGACGAACAGTTCGAAGGCAAAAGTCTCGAACCACACGCTGATCTGCGATTTCCGCAAAGACTGTCCGATATTATACTCTGAAGGCCGGGCTGTCGTGACCGCACTGCTCGCTGCCAGAGCCCCGGATACTGACAAATTTAGCAAACTCACAGTCTGAAAATCTTCGCAAACCTGATCGGTTTCTCACTGTAATTATATGAAGGCGATCCGGCCCCGGCTGTCCTCAGCCGATCCAAACGTTTAGCCCGGCGCGACAGATTGCTGAGATCGCAACAAAGGCCTTTACCTCGCAGGGTTATTCGGTTGCGGTTGCGCCGGGCTGAGGCAGAGGCACTATTTGCCAGCCTTCCGTGCCCAGCCGGATGTCCCGTTCGACGAACTCCCACACCACAACCCGCTTGTTCTGTAGCAGCGCCGCCCTGCGATGGAGTTCCTGCCGCACAAGGGTCGAGGCCCCGCCGTCGTTGACCAGTGACGTCAGCGGTTGCTTCAGCTCCCTGGCCAGGTGCGCGATGAAACCTGCGGCACCCGGCTCGTCCTGTTCGTAGATGCGAAGGAAACTGTCCCCGAGGACCAGAATCTCCGAGTCGGGCTGATCTCGATAGGGCTGGCTGTCGTCATCGCGAACAATCTGGGCGCACGGCACGGACTCGGGCATCCATGCCCGGTCGATCAGCGTGGACTGCAACATGCGCAGCACGTCGCCCAACCGCGCCACAGGCACGGCGCGCTCGCGATACGTCACGGTTCCGGGCTTGGCCCAGCCGAGATGCTCGAGTCGTTGGGCCACCGTTCGAGCCGCCAGAGCGACCCCGGCGGGCGACCAATGGCTGTCTTGCTTCAGGTAAAGCGGCGTGGTGTTCGCAGCGGTGACGTTGGTGCGCGCGGCGGCGAACACGGCGAACAGGTCCACGCATTCCACCCGGGCGGCGCGCAGGCGCGTGAACAACTCGCGTGTAGCAGGCGAGATCAAGACCTGCCCTTCCGGCACGCGTGCGCTCAGACGATCCGGGTAGATGCTCTCCTTGTTCGGGGCCGGCACGACGAGCAATTGAATTCCGCGCGCGGCCAGCGCGTCGCGGAAGGCCACGATTGCTGCCACCGGGTCGTTGGTTGCCGCGGCGGGTTTGCCGCGGGCCACCATGTCGTCGAAGCCCGGCTTGTAGAACAGCCAGCCGTCACGCCCGACAAGGGCTTTCTCGCCGCCGTCGCGCAGCCAATTGAACTGGGCGAACTGGAACAGCGGGCGCAACGCGCGGGCGACGGTGCTGACGTCTTCGAGGTTCTTCTCGTAGGCGCGGAGATTCGCTGAGGTTGGAGGTTGCCGGAAGACCTCGAACGTGCTTACGCCGCCGCCCTGACGCAGTTCGACCACGATTTGCAGGAGCGGCACCGAAACGATGAGAGCCAGAAAAACGAACACGAGCGTCCGTTGTGCATTGCGCGGTGCGGGTGGCGGTTGTGCCCCTGGAGTCATGTTCAGAACTGGAAATAGAGAAACGGGTTGAACGCTTGGGAGTACATCGTCACCAGCGCAAGGGCGAACAGCGGCAGCGCCACCGCCACCCGCGGCCAGTTGACCGGGCGCAGCGCCCAGTCGTGCGCCTGCAGCGGCTGGAAGACCAACACGGCGCAAATTAGCAAGACCAGAATTCTGTAAGGCGTGTAGAGCGTCGCACCCAGCAGCGGGGCGGTGTCCGCCACTGGCCTCAGACAGAACATGGAGCCGAAGTAGTGCCACGCGTCGGCAAGGTTATCAGCCCTGAACAGCACCCAGGAAAACAGCATCAGCAGAAAAGTCAGGCCGATGCGAACGGGTCGGGGCCACAGCCCATAGATGCTCTGCTTGCCGCGCCAGCGCTCGTAGCCGAGCAGCAGTCCGTGATACGCACCCCAGACGATGAAGTTCCACTTGGCGCCATGCCACAGCCCGCCGAGCAGCATGACAACAGCGAGATTCACATAAGTTCGGGTGGGGCCCTTGCGGTTGCCGCCGAGCGGATAGTAAAGGTAATCGCGCAACACGCTCGAGAGCGAGATGTGCCAGCGCCGCCAGACATCGGTGATGCTCTCTGCACGGTAAGGCGCGTCGAAGTTCTTCAGGAACTCGAAGCCGAGCATCCGCCCCAGGCCCACCGCCATGTCCGAGTAGCCGCAGAAGTCGAAGTAGATTTGGAACGCGTAGGCCAGCACGCCCACCCACGCATCGAGCGGCAGCGGGCTCGCAGCGCCGAACGCGGCGTCAGCCACGTGGCCCATCGGGTTGGCGAGCAGGATTTTCTTCGCGAAACCGAGCATGAAGATCAGCACCCCGGAGGCAAATCGCGACAGCGTGTGGGTGCGTGAAGCAAGTTGCTCGGCCAGGGTCTTGTAGCGGATGATGGGCCCGGCCACCAGATCAGGAAACAGCGCCACGAAAGCCGAAAAGTCCGTGAACGATTTCGCCGGCGTGGCGTGACCACGGTAGAGGTCGATGATGTAGGTCAGTGAATGGAACGTGTAAAAAGAGATGCCAATTGGCAGCACCACTGTCATCACGCGAAACGGCTCGGCGCCGACTGCTTCGAGAAGCTTGTTCAACGTCTCGGCGGCAAACATGTAGTATTTGAAAAAGCCAAGGAAACCGAGGTTGGTTATGACGCATGCGGCGACGGCCATTTTCCGCTGCGTGGCTGTGGCGCCCGGTCGCGTGATGACCTTGCCCCAGATGAAGTCCATCACTGTGGTGAACATCATCAGGCAAACGAACCATGGCTCCCACCAGCCGTAGAACACATAGCTCGCCACGGTGATCCAGAGGTTGCGCCACGCACGCGGCAGAAAAAAATAGACCGCCAGAAACAGCGGCAGGAAATAGAACAGAAAAATGTGGGTGGTGAAAACCATCGATCAATGCACAATGACAAATGGCAAATCACAAACCACAATAGCAAGAGCACGCGTTAAACCGCCCGAAGGCTGACCATGTTTCATCCATTCGTTCCTCATTCCTTGTTCGTCCACACCGCCCAGTAGAGCGGTCCGGTTTCCTTGCCGAAGTACTTGTTCACGATGCCGCCCATGAAGTGGTCATCAATCGGCACTTCCAACGCCATGTGATGCGTATCGCCGGCGCGGAATTGCTTCAGCGTGCCGCCAATGCTCTTGACGCGCTTGTCCGCCGCCTCGGCACGAGGTTTCCAGGGATTATAGTGGCCGACGTAGATGATGTTACTTGCCACCTGCCCGCGATGTACTTTGACGACCTGGTATTTCAGGATGGTAGCGTAGTCGTAAAGATCGCGCTTGAAGATCGCGCCTTCAGGAATTTCGACCAGTCTCGCCGTGACCTCAACCGTGCCGTTCGTGGCCAGGTGCGGATCAGGTGTGGCCGTGCTGGAAACTTCCGAGGGCGGACCGCAAGCCACAAAGCATAACGTGCCAACAATGCAGGCCAGCGCAATCACCAGTGCTCTGGCAGAATCATGGAAGACACGGACCGCGCGGAAACCCGGCCTTCCCGGGAAAACTCGCACCGGTCTTGTTCCATGTCTTCCGGGTGTTTCGTGGTTCATGATCATTGGCGTTTGGCAGAGACTGTCGGCAGGTCGGTGGTCCACGTCGGTTCCCAGCCCGGCCCCAGATCGAGCCGTGGTCCGGTCTTGGCCGACGGGAAACGCTGTTTCAACGATGCTCCGTCGTCGCCACGCATCGGCGTATCGGCCCAGCGGATGATGGCCATCTGGGTGTCGTTCTCCTCGACCTTTGTCAGGTCAGCGACGCTGCGGGTGAACAGCAGATACTTCATGTCAGGCGAGGCGCAGGCGCCGTAGATGTGGTACCCCTCCTCGGCATAGAGCGGCTGCGGGGGTTGACCGTCGATTGTGGCCACCCACAACTCCGCGTGGCCCGGTTTCTCGGGGATGATGCCACGCGCATAGACGACGCGGCGCGAGTCAGCCACCCAGTCAGGCGTGCAGTTGTAGCGGTCGGTTTCGCTGATTGCGCGAATCTCGCCAGTGTCAACGTCGAGGCACCCGATGGTCCAGAACGGTCCGAGACCATTGGCGGTGCCGATGAACCGACGGCCGTCGGGCGAATACACCAACTGGCTCACCAGACCGTGGCGCGGGAGTTGCCGCACCACCTTGCGCGTAGCCAAATCGATAATCTGAATTCCCTGGGACGTCAGGCACGCCACCTGCCGACCGTCCGGACTCCACGTGGCCCAAGGGTAGCCGGTTCCAAAAACGACCGGCTCGCTACCGTCGGCCCGGGCGATGACCAACTCCCCCCGGCCATACTCGTTGTTCTGAAGTTCATCGGACTCGGGCAGTCGATAGAATAGAACCAGTTTTCCGTCCGGCGAGAAACGGGCGCCACCCTCATTCCATCCGGGCATGTCTATGAATCTCTGCCGCTCCGCACCGTCCGGGCGCATGCGAAACAAATCCCAATCGCCACGGTCGGTCTTGCTGCTGAAGACGATCCAGCCATGATGTTGAACTTCGGAAGCGAGTTTGGCGATCTCATCCGAAAACGCCGCGATTGGCAGCGGCTGACCGGCATTATGCGTGGTGGGAGAATTCGCCGGCGCCGAAACCGGTGCATCCAGTATCTTGCTGAACGTCCAGCAAGGCTCCCAGCCGGTGGGTAGCGTCAACACCGGGCCGTCATTAACTCTCGGATGCAGCGCCCGCAGCTCAACGCTTTCGCCGCCAATGATCGGTGCATCGCTCAACCGCATCAGCCCCATTGGCGCGCCGGCGTTGCCCGGATCGCCGTCCTCCTGGATATTGCCGGTGAACAGCACATAGTTCCCATCGGGCGAGACGCAGCCGCCATAGACATGACGCCCATCCTCGCCGTAAACCAAGCGCCGGGATTTTCCTTCGGCATCGGCCATCCAGAGCTGGGTCCAACCATAGCCCCGGTTGCTCCGCTGCCCCGGCGGTCGCCAGGAAAAAATCACGTTCCGTGAGTCCGGGAACCAGTCCGGCGTGCAGCAGTCAACCCGGTTCACCGCTTCGGATGCGCCCGTCGCGACGTTCATCCGGGCGATGCTCCAGCCGGTGCCGTAAGAGTTGGCAACCCCGACCAGCCATTGGCCGTCCGGCGACCATGTCAACTGCTGAAAGAAGCCCTTCCGTTCCAGCTTGCGCACCACATGGCGTGTCTCGAGGTCGATGAAGGCAATGCCACTTATCGAAAGACTTGCAATCTGCCTGCCGTCCGGGCTCCAACTCGCCCATGGCAACTCACCCTCAGCGCCCAGCGACTGCGGGTTCGTACCGTCGCTATTGGCTACGACCAGTTCGCCCTGCTCGCCATGCCGGTTGTTGTCCAACTTCTCGTCGCGCTTTACCCGGCGATACAAAAGCCGACGCCCGTCGCGCGAGACTTGCGGTGAAAACTCGCTGAACTCGGGAGTGCGGGTGATCGGGCGCACTGCTGAACCATCCGGACGACACGCGAACAAATCCCAGTCGCCCTGCGGCGATCGCGCACCATAGATGATCCAACCAAGATTACGAACCTCCGCGGCCAAGCGGGTGATTGCGTCCCGGGACGTGTCAGCCGCCGCCCTCTGAGTCCCACAACTGGCAGCGATCGCCAGTGCGATCAAAACAAACCCGCCCAACCGACACATCCGCTGAACACCGCCGAGAAGTGGGTCGCCTGCGCTCAGCGGTAAGTTGTCTGCGTGACAAGTCATATTGATTCGTTTCCGAACGATGTGAGTATCCCAAAGAATTCGCCACAAATCCACAACGGAACCGCAAAATGCCCGGTGGTTTTTTGGTGATAGCCGAAAAATAACGAAAGAAGACGAAAGAAGGGCTGGCAGAAAAATGTAGGGCAGAAAAATGAGGTGGTGAAAGATGGCTGTGGCTGTCCCGGCCCTTGAAAACAATGAGCCTGTCCCCGCCATTCGCACTTGGACGGACGCCCAACCCGTCCCGAGATTGAACGTTGGACGTTGTGTGTTGCACTGTGAAGTTTGAACTTTGGAACTTGAACTTTGAGCCAATCGCCTCTACGGCCTGACGCAGGAGGCAATCAAGCTGGTGGAGGAGACGCACTCAAATGACTCGCGCAAGGTACAATGCTATGATAAAGGAAGAGCCATGAACATCGCTTCGTTAAAACTCGAGCGCATTGGACAAATCAAGACCGCCGACGTTACTTTTGGCGACTTGACCGTGCTGGTTGGGCCACAAGGCACAGGCAAAAGTATCTTTCTGCAATTCCTAAAACTGGCGGCTGATACGGGCTATGTGCACGACCAGCTTCGCAAACACGGGATTGACTGGAACCGGTCGTTGCCGGAGTTTCTCGACGTATATTTGGGTGAGGGCATGCGCGAGATCTGGCATAACGGCGATTCAGCAAGCACGGTTACCGTGGACAACCAACTGATTGATGCGACAGATTTGGCCAAGCCACTGCACCGGAGCAAGAAAGCCTCAGTGTTCTACATCCCAGCGCAGCGGGTGCTCTCGCTCGCCAATGGATGGCCACGCCCGTTTACCGCGTTCAGTAGTGAAGACCCTTTTGCCGTCCGAGATTTCAGTGAAACTTTTCGCATTCTGATGGAGCAGGAACTTGGTCGGACTGAGACCCTGTTTCCCAAGACCAATCGCCTCAAGAAGGAATACCGCGATTTGTTGTCGCAGCATGTCTTCGGAGGATTTGGTCTTCGCGTGGACCGGCACGGCTCACAGAAACGATTGGTGCTGCGCCACACCGACACAAGCAAGCCCATTCCCTACATGGCGTGGTCGGCCGGGCAACGGGAATTCGTGCCCCTTTTGATGGGGCTGTATTGGCTGATGCCGCCGGCCAAGGTGAAGCGCAGGGGAGAAATCGAGTGGGTGGTCATTGAGGAACCGGAAATGGGGCTGCATCCAAATGCGATCTCCGTTGTATTGTTGTTGGTGATGGAGCTTCTCTGGCGCGGATACCGGGTTTGTCTTTCGACGCACTCGCCGCATGTGCTGGATGTAGTGTGGGCGCTGCGTACGATCCACCAGAGAAATGCCGACACCACCCGGCTCCTGGACGTGTTTGAAGTCGGGAAGACAGAACCCCTGAAACGTCTGGCGGAAGAGGTCTGTAAGAAAGAAACGCGGGTGTATTATTTTGACCGTAACGGACTGACCAAGGACATTTCCAGCTTGGACCCTGGCTCACAGGACGTTAGCGAAGCCGGCTGGGGCGGTCTGAGCGAGTTCAGCGGGCGCGTCAACGACGTGGTTGCGAGCGTGGTGAATCAGCGCTGACAGGTGAATTCAGGACGATGAAATTCAAGCGAGCGGTTGAACTTACGCCCGGCGTCAAGGCTTGTTACCGGCCAGGGTTGCAAGCTTTGTCAAAGAATGATGCAAAACGGATTAGCTGCGAAAACCCACGGCAACTGACCGGTAGCATCAACGTAGATCATGCGTTACAATCCGCCCAGCCACAGGCAAACCGCTGGGATTACGGCATAGGACTTCAACGTGGAGAAAACGAGACAGCCGTCTGGGTCGAAGTTCATCCCGCCTCCTCGGCGAGCATCTCGGACATGCTCAACAAACTGGAATGGCTGAAGAATTGGTTACGCAGCGAAGCCCCAGAATTCCGAAAATTAACGGGCGATGGCTTTTACTGGGTTTCAACCGAGGGACCTATTGCAATTACACCTAACTCAACGTATGCAAAGCAGTTGGCTTCTGTTGGCCTCCACGGGCCAATGCGTGTTCTGAACCTGAAGTGAAACCGAGCGGGCTTGGCCACCCAACGTTCTATTGACTGTCGCGGAAAGCAGTTGTACTAAGTGCCTGTCCCCTTATTTGCCTTACGACGATGTCCGCACCGGCAGTCTCTCAGTCCCATTGGGCCAGAGTCCGATCTATATTACTATATTGAGAAATCGATCATATTTGCGAAGATTTTCAGGCTGCGAGTTTGCTCAACTTGTCACCAGAGTGCGGCCTTTGTAGTATAATATTGGATAATCTGCGTTCGGAAATCGCTGATTAGCGGGTCGCTCGAGACTTTTCGCTTCGGACTGTTCGGCCACTGATCCCACTCGATTCTCTCCCCCTGTGGGCGACGGAGTCGCCCCTTTCAGCGCGGCGCGACGCAGTGCCAAGCCTGGAACGAACGCATTTAGCTCGTCGCGATCGTTTGGTTGCGGCTGCGCCGCGCTGAGCGACCTGATCCGGGTTGGTAGGCGATCCAACCTGTTGTTTGTCACACATCAGCTCACATCGTCCGCAGGCTAAGAGCTTCGCAATCACGGTCAAGCGCAAAGGTGTTTTTGCGTACAAGGTCTTCGGGGCGATTTGATCTGGGACGACCGCCGGGGGGGGGTTGTGCCGGCACTCAACGCTGCTCTTTTTGAAGTCTCATACTGTGCCTCGGGCCTCGATGTCCTTGTTCGATCGTGCAAACCGCGCCCGTCAACGCGGACGAATCTGGGCGCCGGTTGAGGCTTGATTTGGGCAATGGAACTGACATTGAAGTCCCGAACGTACCTGCCAAAGAACCCGGTTTTACCGCGGTCTGGAAGTTCGAACAGGACGTGATCAAGACCACCGCGACGGCGGCTGACCGGGACGCAAAGCCCTTTGGTGTCATGAAAAACGTTCTGCCACGCCGTGGCCGGATTCCGGTTCCAGAAAACAAGGGAATGATATAGACTGATTCGGTCATGAACACCACTCTGAGTTCCCTGATCGCGGTTTTCGGATCGCTATTGGCCTGTGCCGCACCTGTGTATGGCGGTATTTTCAATGTCCGTGATTACGGAGCCGTCGGAGACGATAAAACGGACAACACCGCGGCGTTTACGGCATGCCTGAACGAGATCATCAAAGCCGGAGGGGGCCGCATGTATCTCCCGGACGGCGTCTATCGCGGTCGGATAACTATCCCTCCGGTTTCGAAACCGATGCCAAGCTGGATCACCATAGAAATTGTAGGCGAAAGCGAACCAACGCCCGTGTTTGGGACGATCGGTTCGTTCCCGATCCAAAACAAAGGTGCCATCGTCAAGTGCATGGCCGAATCAGGCGTGGCCGTTGTCTCTGCCACCAAATCGCCAGATTCTCTCTACGGCGGGTTCTCGGCGGTTTACGTGGTCATCCGCAATATCGAAGTACGGACCTACGACGATCCGGGGATTGGTGGCATCGACCTGAACTACGCCCTGCAGTGCAGGTTGGAGAATGTGTTCGTCAATACTGGCATCTACAACGTGCAGGCGTCCAGACCGACCCACGGCACCAGCGGCATAATCACTCCGGCATGCAACAATGGCGCATTAACCATCCTGCGGAACGTCGTGGTGACCGGCTATCACACCGGTATTGTCGTCAACGAGCATACTGACGGCGACAACATCAACCTTGCCTCGAACATCAACGGCTTGGAATTCCCATTCGCCCATCATGCCTCGCGCTTCGGACGTGTGGGCGCACAACGTTGCACCCACGCCATCACGGTGACGGGCAAACATGGTTTTTCCATCGAACAACTGGACATGGAAATTGCCGGCCCGGGCCAGACGAACAGCCACAACTCATGGCAGGCCACGGAATATAACATTTACGACCCACAGAACCTCGGCACTGCCGACATCAACTACTGGGTCGTCGAAGGAAATGTGGGCGCCACCGAAAGGTTCACCCGCAATGGCGGCGCAGGTATCCGCGCCCGGCGGATCGGCTCCGCCACGCGACCAACTGCCGATGACGCCGCCTCTTCTCCGGTCCAAGGGGCGCCGAAAACAGGTCAGGAAAATCAAGCGGCCAAGGATCAATAAAAGGAGCAACAGTGAAACACAACAAATCAACCTGTCTCTGCTGCCTGCTGGCTGCGACAGTAATCGGAGGCGCGACTGTGACTACAGCGGACGACGCCGGGAACGGCGCCTCGGATTTCTACGCATATTACACCCGGCTGGAATATGACGATCACAACAATACCGGCCAGTACGCTGATCTGATAGTAAAGATCGGAACGGACGGGCGATTCGTGTTCTGCCGTGAATTCAGCTATCTGCCGTATTGGCAGCCATCGGAAACGAAATACTTCGTCGAGCGCCTGCTGCCGGTCACCGGCGACGGACCGCCGGAGCGGCCCGACGCGATCAACAAGTGTTCCTATGTTCGCCTGATCGAAAGTTCGCCCGACAAGATTGTTGTTCACTGGAGGTATGCCCCGGACCTGAACAGCCCGCACTTCACCGACTTCCAGAGAACCTACAGCGGCGATATCGGCAGCTACTTCGCTGACTACGCCGAGGAATACTTCACTATCACCCCCGACAGGCGCGTCACGAGGGAAGTGAAAAAAGGCTGCTATCGGTTAAACGAATGGAACGATCCCTTGAACAAAATCACGCAAATCCTCGAGCTGACCGCATCCGGGATAAAAGTCCTCAGTACCACACAGGCCCGGCTGCAGCGCCAAACACGCGACCCCGTCGCGGGAGCGCCCGCCGTCAAGCAAGGTGTCGAGTCCCCCGCGCTATGGATGCGGTTCGATGAGGCGCTTTCAGCGCAGGAGGACTTCACCAAGGAGAGCGTCAAGGGAGCCAAGTGCCGAATCGGCGGGGTGGCCAGCTACTGGCGAAAAGGAGTTTCCGGAACTTGTCTGTCGTTCGATGGCTACACCAGCCGGGTGACCGTACCTTCTCGAGAACTCCCGAACATCCGCGGCGATTTCACGATCGAAGCCTGGATCGCTCCGCAGGAATACCCATGGAACTGGTCGGGTATCGTTGACCACGACCTTGACAAACGCGCCGGATATCGGCTACGAGTGGCTTTGGCCGGACCGGAACGGCTGGGGGCTCTGGACGGATGAGTATTGGTATATCTATCCCGATGCGGTGTCAGTCCGCTATCAGGTTAGCGGACGAATGGCCGAATATCCCGATACGCAGTCTCAGCAGAACGAACTGCTCAATCAGCCGGGGACACGCCCCGAAGACAACGTTTTCCCCGAATCGATCACAATCGCCAACACTGACGGGCAAATCGAGCTGTGGGATTATTCATCGAGCCGGGCGGTGCGGAAAGGCGCGCCGATCTCCGGCGAAAAGAACCTCGTCTATTTGAATCTCAGGTCAAGGTACAAGCATTTCAATATCGGCCAGACCGGTTCGTCTTGGGACCCGTATAGCCAGTGGGAATCGATGCAGCTCGCACCCGGATTTTCACACTACAACGCATGGAACCATTATCCCGTCGGCTTGCTGCCGAGCGACGGTACAGTGGCCACCGGGAAGGATCGAACAAGCAGTTCCTGCCTTGGCACGCTGAACGGACGGCGCCATCTACTCAAAGACGGTCGCATGGAAGCCTACAACATCTACGGCCTGACAGACCTTCCGGCCGCCGACCTCAAGACGTTGAATCGCTCATGGAATTTTCCGCCGGCGATCGTGGATGTAAACGGCTGTCTCAGTCCGGGCTACGACCAGAGGCAAAGAGCCTACGTGATGACAAGGAAGTCGGAGCGATTGTCTTTCGGGTTGAACGGTTCCGAAGAAAACCCTGTCTTGAATCCTTGCTTCGTCATCCGAGGTTGGGGCGGAGCCTCGCCCGCCCGCCTGAAGATCAACGGCCAAGTCAAAGCCCCCGGCCCTGATTCCAGGCAGGGGATCATTCGGGACACCGACGGCACCGAAACGATGGTCATCTGGGTCAGACAACAGTCTTTCCAGCCGCTGAAATATGAGATTTACTGAGGCGACATCGCCATCCGTCCGACGTGTCTGGAGCTGACGAAACAAGAACCGATATTAACCATGAAACGACGAAGTTTTATTAAGACCGCGGGGCTGACCGCACTCAGCGCCTGTGTGTCCGGGCCAATTGGCAAGGTCATCCCCGCCCAGGCTGCCGAATCCCGTTCCCCCGCCACCGGCCCACTTTCCGGTCGGAGGATTCTCACCTTCAACTCGGTCATTCGGGTGAACCAGATCGAGGTCACTCGCACCCGGAACGAAGGTTTCGATGAGTATGACCGCCACACGCCGGAGAACATCAAGGCGCTGCGCGAAGCGTTTGCGGCGGGCTGGCCCGGTGCGCCGATGACATGGGCGTTGAGTTGGCGGGCCCTGGAAGATTCGAGGCCGAACTACAAGGCCGCACGCCGGCTGGTGCGCGAGTTCCACGATCAGTACGGCGACGACGTGACGTTCATCCCCGGCGCCTATTTCGCCAACATGTATAACTCGCGCGAACAGGTGAACCTCGACATCCACGAGGGCCTTGCCAAGGTAAGCGAGTTCATGAGCGGCGGTTTTCGCCCGAAGAGTCTGCTGGCCGGTTTCCTCTCGGCGGCCAACCAAAAGTACCTTGCTGAACAGGAGAATATCCATGTCTGCCAGGGCAACATCTGGAGCCAGTTCGGCATTGATAACGGCGACGGCGAAGGCTCCATCAGTTATCCCTATTACCCGTCCACCGAGCACTTCTGCAAACCCGCCCAAGGCCCGAAGGATTTCATTGATTGCGTGAATCTCGACGGCTGGACGGTGGACTTCATTTCGGCGCGCCGGCTCGGCCTCGGCAAATACAAGGTGGGGGAAAAAGAGAAAGGTTACAACAGCCGGTTCGGGGTCGGCCCCATCGAGACCATCGGTTGGTACGGGCCGGACATAGGTTTGAAGCAGATGCTCTCCTGCACGGCTGTGCACTTCGACGTCGGCTATAAGCTCAACGGGTGGGCGTGGGTGACCAATTGCTGGGAAGTATCGCTCGTGCCGCAGGTCAAGAATCTGCCAGTGCTGACCCGCTGGCTCGAGGGTATCCGCAGCCGATGGCCCAATGCGGAATGCCTCACTCAGGGCGAATTCGGGGAGCTGTGGCGTCGGCAGTATCCAAACAACGCGTATTTGGACTATCGGTTCGTTCAGCGGGGCACCGGCTTCGGCTGCAGCGATGCCAACCTCGAAATCCGCTGGTTCATGAATCGCCAGTTCCGTCTGGCGCTGTTGCATGACTGGGAGAAATCATCGCCGGAAACTGTGATTGACTTCACCCGCTATGATGTGCCCGCCCGCGAACCTCAGGATATGAGCCGCAACTGGAGTCTGCTGGGGCGCATCAATCAAAAGCAAACCCGCCCGCAAGACCAACCCTGCCCGCTGGCGGCCTTGCCGGAAAATGACCGTGCTCTGATCCGATCGGTACTTCCAGAGCTGGGCGCTTGAACGGGTCGATACCCCACCACCTAACAACAGGACATCCACAAAACCATGAAAGAGCATAAATCTACCCAATGTCCGCAAGCGGCCCGACGGATTCCGTACGTCTTGGTCGTTGTCTTGACATTACAAACTGGTTTTTCGCCGGGTTGTGAGGTTGCAAGTGCCGCTCCATTGGCGGCAGGCCCTGCGGCGAAACCGACCGAACCGACAAGGGTTGAGGACCGGATTTCGCCCGATGCATTTGCCAATCCACCGCTACAGGCGCGCCCGGGGTGCTACTGGGCATGGCTCAACGGATCGATCACCAAGGAACAAATCACGCGTGATTTGGAAGAGATGAAACGCGGTGGCATGCGCGGCGGCGAAATTTGGGACGTGGCAGCTTACGCCGATCCGGACGGTCGGGTGCCTGCCGGGCCGGCGTTTCTCGGACCGGAGTCAACGCGGCTCATCGTGCATGCGATTCGCGAGGCCGATCGGCTGGGGTTGGAAATCGGCATGGTTGCCTCAAGCGGGTGGAATGCCGGCGGGAGCTGGATTCCGCCAGAGCACGCCGGGAAAGGTCTTTATCAATCTATCACCACGGTAATCGGACCGACGAATTTTCACGCGCAATTGCCCCTGCCCGAGCTGCCGAAACTCTGTCCGCGGGATGCACAGGGCCGGCCAATCTATCTGCGCGAAGTCGCGGTGCTCGCCGTGCCTCATGACAAATCGAAAACGATTGCCGATTTGAACCGGATCGTTGATCTGACGAAACTTGTCGAAGCCGATGGCAAGTTGCGTTGGGAGGTGCCGGCCGGCGATTGGGACATCCTGCGTTTTGTCTGTGCAAATCACGGGCAGCAGTTGATCGTACCCAGTCCGAAATCTGGCGGGCCGATGATTGACTTCTTTGATCCGCGTGCCACCGAGTTTCATATCCATCACATAGTCACGACGATTCTAAACGAACTGGGTCGCGCGTCGTTCGAGGGAACCAGCCTCAAAACACTCGAGTTCGACAGCATGGAGCTGGACGGGTTTACGCCATGGAACGAGATCATGGCCGCCGAGTTCCAGCGCCGGGCGGGTTATTCCGTGATCCGGTTCCTGCCCGTGCTGGCCGGGTGGAAACTGGCAGATCAACAATTGCAAGATCAGTTTCTCTACGATTGGCGCAAGGTGGTGAGCGACCAGTTGATTGACTCGCATTACGCGACGGCGCGGAATGTCCTTGGTTCCTACGGGCTGCAGCTTGTCGCCGAGTCGGGTGGTCCGGGACCTCCCATCTGGGATTCCAATCCCGTTGATGGAATCAAGGCGCTCGGGGCAGTTGATATCCCGCGGGGCGAGTTTTGGAACAGGCATCGCGGGATATTCCTTGTAAAAGAGATTGCCGCGGCTGCGCATGTTTATGACAAACGCATGGTCAGCGCGGAATCGTTTACCACATGGCGGCGCTGGGTTGACGGGCCGCTGAATCACAAGCAGCTTGCCGATCGCGCGTTGTGCGAAGGCCTGAATGATTTTGTGTTGCACACGTTCGCCAGTTCTCCGCCTGAAGCCGGGCTTCCGGGTTGGGCCTATCATGCCGGCACGGATATCAATCCGTCAGCCACTTGGTGGCCAATGGTCGGCGCGTTGATGGACTACCTTGCGCGGTGCTCATACATGCTGCGCCAGGGATGGTTTGTCGCCGATGTTTGCTATTATTACGGAGACCAGGCGCCGAACTTCTACCCATCGTTGTGCAACGTGCCTGAAAAACCGTTACTCGAAGGGCTCGATCCATGCTACGATTACGACGTTTGTTCGTCGCAGGTCATCCTCGAACGGATGCAAGTTGAGAACGGGCGGATCGTACTCCCAGATGGGATGAGTTACGCAGCGCTCGTGTTGCCCGAGCAAGATCATATGCCCTTGGCGGTTTTGGAAAAGATCCACTCACTGGTGACCGCCGGGGCTACAGTGATCAGCCACCAACGACCGACGCGTGTCCCAGGCCTGAAAGATCAGGAAACGCAAACCAGGGAATTGAGGCGACTCGCCGAAGAGCTTTGGGGGCGCAATGATGCATCAGACCAACCAGACCGGTCGGCAGTCGTGGTCCGATCGGTCGGTCAGGGGCGGTTCATCATTGCCCGCAATCGCAGCGCGGCGCTGCGGCAAATGGGCATCGGCGGAGATTTTGAAATCGTCGGACGTAGCGAAGGAAACCTTGGGCCACTTGACTTCATTCACCGGAAAACCGCAGACACTGAATTCTACTTCATCCGCAACAAGGCGATGACGCCGCAGACCCTGGCCTGCCGATTCCGGGTGGCTGCAGAAGCCACCGGGATGACGCCCGAGTTTTGGTGGCCGGACTCGGGACGGCGGAGCGCTTGTCGCGATTGGAAGAGCGTCGGCAAGGACCAGACCGAATTGTCGGTGGCGCTCGGGCCGTTGGGATCGGTGTTCGTGGTCTTTCGGAAAGCAAATCCTGCCGACCGCGAACAGCTTGATCGCATCGCCCGTGACACGTTCGTGGCAGCGAGCACGCCCGCGCCACTGACCATCGATGGCCCATGGCAGGTTGAATTCCCTGAAGGCTGGGGCGCGCCACGTCTGACCACGTTCGAGAAACTGCAAAGCTGGACCGAGTCGGACAACGAAGGGATTCGGTTCTTTTCGGGAATCGCCACCTATCGAAAGACTTTCGAACTGCCTGAATCATTAGCAAAACGGAACCGGCTCTTCCTGCAACTGGGTAATTTGGCTGAGATTGCCGAGGTCACGCTCAACGGAAGACGTCTGGGGTTGGCATGGCTGCCGCCCTATCGGATCGAAATCTCCGGCGCGGTTCGTGTCGGAGCGAATCACATGGAGATCCGGGTGGCAAACCTCTGGGCCAACCGCTTCAACGGCGATTCGTTGCGGCCCGAGTCAGCTCGCTTCACGCGCAGCAACCTGGATCGAATTCAAACCGATCCAACCTCAGACAGCTCCTTTGGAATGGTTCCCCGCGGCAAGACGCGGCCTGTTTACACCAATACACCGCCGCTGATGCCATCGGGCCTTTTCGGGCCGGTTCAGATTATTTCGCCCGAAGATTGAAACGAAAACTGTGTTAGGCGAAACAGGAAGATGAAAGAGAAAACCAATTTTGCAAAGATGATCATACTCGTCATTACTTTGCTGCTTGCCACATTCGCCGTCGCGGATGATCTCGAGGCTGGTTTCAGGGATCCGCCGGAAACAACCAAGCCGTATTGTTATTGGTATTGGCTGAACGGCGATGTTACGAAGGAAGGCATCACCAAAGACCTCGAAGCCATGGCCAGAGCCGGAATCAAGCAGGCCATGCTCGGTAATATCGAAGGCGGCGGACCGGTCAAAATGTTTTCGCCGGAGTGGTACGCGCTGACGCGCCATGCCCTCAAAGAAGCGGCGCGCCTCGGAGTAGGGATCATGATGTTCAACGCGCCGGGCTGGAGCCAGAGTGGCGGCCCATGGATCAAGCCAGAGCAGTCCATGCGTCGCATCACCTGGAACGAGATTCAGACAAAAGGCGGTGCGTTTTCGGGAAAAGTGCGCCCTGACATACAGCCGCTTGTCCAGGATGTGGCGGTGCTTGCCCTGCCCAGGAAGAAATCGGTTGCAATTCATGGTTTGTTGCCACCAGTGCAGGACAAAAAATTGTCGCTTTCCTCCTCATCGTGGATTTGGCATGCGGCTGAGGATGGTGCCACGAGCGCGGCTGCCGGCACGAAGTGTTTCAGGCGAGTCATCAAGGTTGACGCTACCTCGGTGAATGCAGCCAGGATGATTGTATCGGCTGACAATTCATATGTCTTGTGGATCAATGGCAAAAAGGTGCATCAAGGTTCCAACTGGCAAACTCCAGATGAAGTCACCATCACGGAATACCTGAAGCAAGGCGACAATGTCATCGCATTGTCTGTAAGTAACAGCGAGGTCAGTCCAGCAGGTTTGATTGCTGCAGTTCAAATCCAGTATGCGGATGGCAAAACGCAGACCGTTTGCACTGACAGCTCATGGCTGGTCGGCGAGCAAGAGACCGATGGCTGGCGGGATAGTGTGAAGACCCCTGAAGGTTGGAAGGCCGCGCGCGTCCTTGGACCTGTTTCAATGGCGCCGTGGCGTCTTGCCCCGCTGGTAAAGAACAAATCCCTCTGGTTCCGGCATACGCAGCCGTTCAAGGCGCGTGCACTTGTGGTGAACGGAGACATTGCCGCCAAGCTGTATGCAATACAGGAAGGCAAGAGGAACGTGGTGGCAGAAGTACACTCGGCAGGCAGCAACAAGGACACAGATTTTCTCCCCGACGGTCCCCGCGTCTTCAGTTTCAAGGAAGTGACCGCGCAGGAGTTTGTGCTCGAGCCGTGCAATCTATCGCCTGATGCAGTAACGTTGACCTCTGAGCCGAAGGTGGCGCAGGTCGTCGAGAAACAGATGGGCCGGATGCATCCGACCCCGAGTCCGACCTGGGATTCCTACAGATTCAAGGAAACGGTCGAGCCGGATGACACGTCAATCATCGTCAAGCAGGGCGAGATCATCGATCTCACCAGCAAGCTGGCAGCAGATGGGACGCTCGCCTGTGAACTTCCCAGCGGCGACTGGACAATCATTTACTTCGGCATGGTCACCACCGGCAAGCAGAACAGACCCGCCCCGCCAGAGGCGACCGGACTCGAGGTGGACAAGATGAGCAAGGCGCACATTGCCCATCACTTCGATTCCATGTTCGGGAAGTTGCTCAGCGAAATCACGTCGGAAGAAAAGAAAGCATGGAAAGGGGTGACAATTGACAGTTATGAGGTGGGCGCCCAGAACTGGACCGACGGTTTCGAGATCGAGTTCAAGAAACGCGCCGGCTACGCCCCGATCAAGTTGCTCCCGGTGATGACCGGCAGGGTGATTGACAGCGCCAAGGTGTCGGACCAGTTCCTTTGGGATTTGCGCCGGATCGTAGCGGACATGATTGCCGAAAATTATGTCGGCGGCTTGACCGAGGTGGCTCACAAGCACGGGCTGACTACATGGTGCGAGAATTACGGACATTGGGGTTTCCCGGGGGATTTCACCATCTACGGCCGCTATTCCGACGAGATCGGCGGCGAGTTCTGGAGTAATAATCCCCTTGGCACAATCGAGTGTCGGGCGGCAAGCTCGACTGCGCATATTTACGGACGGCGGAGAGTCTATGCAGAAGCCTTTACCAGTGGCCTTGATCTCGGGCATCATCCCTATCTCATAAAACGGCGTGGCGAGGAACTGTTCTGTGAAGGGATTAACCACTTCGTTCTGCATGTGGTAGCTCATCAGCCAAGGGACGGCGTGCCGGGCAAAAATCCGGCCTTTGGTACGGCGTTTCACCGGAACAACCCGTGGTTCAACGAATGCCGCGACTGGGTGCGCTACCTGCAGCGCATTCACTTCATGCTGCAGCAGGGGAATCCGGTCGCAGACGTCGCGGTGTATATCGGCGACTTTGCGCCGCAGATGACAGGGCCTGCCGATCCTGTGCCCCCGGGCTATGACTATGACTACATGGGGTCGGATGCGATCTTGAGCAACCTCGACGTCGTGAACGGGAAATGGGTTGTTTACGATGAAAAGAACAGAGAGCGCGTTGCAGCCAGTTACGAGCTAATGGCCATGCCGGAATCCGGTTACATCCGGCCACATGTACTGAAGCGTCTCGAAGAACTCGAGAAAGCGGGTGGCAAGGTCGTTCATAAGGCCCCGGTTCCAATTCAATCACTGCAGCAACTTGGCGTTGCACCAATAGTGTCAGAGACAACCTGCCGGCTGCGTTGGAAGGCGCGTCAGCTCGATGACGGGATGCTTTTCTTTCTGTCCAACTTCGAGAAGACAGGCACATTCGAGGCCAAGCTCAGGATAACCGGCAAGGTGCCAGAACTTTTTGACCCGGTTACCGGTGAGGTCAAAAAGATCGCGCGCTACAAGACAGACAAGGACGGCACGCGCATTTGCGTCCATGTGAACGATCTGGCCGACTCCTTCTTTGTCGTGTTCCGCGAACAGCAGCAGTCGCCTTCAGTAGTCAAGGTCCGGGCTGGAGGTAAAGAGGTAGGTCCCGGCGACCTGGCACTTTACCATGATGCAAAGAACAGGTTGACAGCCGAATCCGCCCGGAAGGGCACCTACACTCTTACCCTGAGCGATGGAACGGAAAAGAATGTGCGTATTGAGAAGGATTCCGAAACGCTCCCCATCACCGGCGCATGGACTACAGCGAACAAAGACAAGCAGGGGTTCTCGGTTTTTAAGAAGACGACATTCTCCGTGCCGGGCGATTTCGGCAAGGGGCAAAAGGTTTTGCTGGACCTCGGCAGCGTCGAGGTGATGGCAAAGGTAACGTTGAACGGCAAGGAATTCGAGACCCTCTGGATGCCGCCATTCGCGTTGGACGTGACAGAGGCGTTGAAGCACGGTGAAAACAAGCTCGAGGTCCTTGTGACTTCGACCTCACAGGGCAAACCGAAACTGGGGGACGTGAAGTTAAGAACCGTGTCGATCGCGAATGTGCAATGATGAACGGACGTCTGGTTATGTTGCTGTTAAGCGTGGTTTGTAATAAGGTCCTGGGAAACCTGTGCAGCAATCGCTTGCAACGAACGCCTTTATCTCGCCGCGATGATTCGGTTGCGACCGCGCCACGCTGAACTGGGCGACTTCGTCATCCACGGAGGAAGATGAGATTGAGATCAATGGCCGAACAACTTGAAGATAACTATCCAGCGCCATGAATCACGTTGAACGATTTCGCGCGGTTATGAATTTCCAGCCGGTTGACCGGCTCCCACGCTGGGAGTGGGCCATGTGGTGGGACAAAACGATTGATCGCTGGCACGCCGAAGGCCTGCCTGCCGAACTGACCGGCGTTTTTGAAATCCACGAGTATTTCAAGCTCGACCCGTACAAACAGTTTTGGTTCAGCACAACGGAGGCAACAATCGAGGCCGAACAGCACCACGTCGAGGGCATCGTTTCGAACATGGACGATTATCTGACGCATCGCCCGCGCATGTTTCCCGACCACAGCAAGGCGATTCTCGAGATGAAACCGTGGCTCGAGCGGCAGGACAAAGGCGAGGCTGTCATCTGGATTACGCTTGAAGGTTTCTTTTGGTTTCCGAGGACGTTGATGGGCTTCACCAAACTGATGTTCGCCTTTCACGATCAGCCTGAACTGTTGCACAAGATCAACCGGGACCTGTTGGATTTCAACCTCGCTGTCTTGGATCAAATCGAGAAGGTTGGCCGCCCCACATTCATGACCATCGCTGAGGACATGTCATACAACCACGGCCCCATGATCAGCCGGGCGATGATGGACGAATTCATGACGCCATACTACAAGAAGCTAGTCGCCCGGGCAAAAGAGATGGACATGCTTGTCATGGTTGACACCGATGGCGATGTGACGTTGCTTGTGCCATGGTTGATTGATAATGGTGTGGACGGCGTGTTGCCGCTGGAAAGACAGGCCGGCGTTGACGGGCTGACGTTGCGTGCCCGGTTTCCAAGGCTGAGAATGGTCGGCCATTACAACAAGATGGTCATGCCGGACGGTGAAAAGGCCATGCGCGCCGAGTTCGAGCGGCTCCTGCCGCTGATGAAGTCAGGCGGATTCATCCCCAGTGTTGATCACCAGACACCTCCCGGTGTCTCGCTGGAAAACTACCGCATCTACCTCCGTCTCCTGCATGAATACACGGGCCGGACTTTGAGGCGCGGAAATCGTCATTGTGGAAGACGTGCGCCTGGTGCAGCAGGCTCTTGATCTTGCGATGTGGTCTCGCGCAGAGGGCGGGACAGCCCGCGCCAAACTCGGAACAAAAACCGTCCGCATGCCCCAAAATCATTCGCCAAACATTGTGGGTGAATTGCAGGGTTGGAACAACATAGATGACACAGGCGTTTCGCCATGGTATCAGTTGTTCCGCGAGACATGGCCAAACCGAAACCCGTACTCAAACGTCTCCAGGTCATGGTTACCATGTGCAACGCGTTGCCGCAGCGTTTCGGTCGTTGCGACCACACCACTGGTATTGTGCCGTTTGATGCATTGGTCGATTTGGTCATGGCACAAAAGCCTTACCAATCCGCCAAGAGGGTCTTCTTGATAATTGACAATGGTTCATCACATCGGGGCCAAAAATCGGTGCAACGGCTGCAGTCTCGATACAAGAATTTGGTCGTGGTTCATTTGCCGGTTCACGCAAGCTGGCTTAACCAGGTTGAAATCTGCTTCTCGGTTGTGCAGCGCAAAGTTCTTACTCCAAACGACTTCACGTCGCTGGCAACAGTTGCACAACGGCTATACGAGTTTGAAAGCTATTACGAGGAGATTGCCGATCCTTTTGAGTGGAAGTTTACAAGGCAAGACCTCAAGCAACTATTGGCCAAGTTGGACCCGCACTAGAATCAGGAGATGGTTGCCCGAGCGGTTTCAATACGTCACCGAATTTACGGCCAGAAGTATTTAGTGTCTTCGTGGCTTGGTGCTGAACCTCCCCCGGGCTGGAAACGCGCCGAGTTGCAGAACGCCGCGCCCGGCTCGCTGTTCAGCTTCGTCAACACCGAGCTGTTGCCGCATCTCAAGGGCCTGAAGAACCGGCCCGACGCCACGCCGCGCCAGAAGGTCATCAGCGAGATCATGACCGGCATGGAGATTTACGGCGGGCTGTTCGAGGGCGCGCCGGCGGCGTTCGACGTGGTGCTCACCAACCCGCCTTTTGGCGGCAAGGAAGGCAAGGAAGCCCAGACCAACTTCGACTATCCCACCAGCGCCACGCAGGTGCTGTTCCTCCAGCACGTGCTGCGCAGCCTGCGCCACGGCGGCCGGTGCGGCATCGTGCTCGACGAAGGACTGCTCTTTCGCACCAACGAGGACGCTTTCGTGAAGACCAAGCGCAAGCTGCTGGATGAATGCGATCTGTGGTGCATCGTGAGCCTGTCCGCCGGCGTGTTCACCGCCGCCGGCGCGGGCGTGAAGACCAACCTGCTCTTCTTCACCAAAGGCCGGCCGACGCAGAAAATCTGGTATTACGACCTGAGCGACCTGAAGGTGCGGAAGAAATCGCCGCTGACGCTGGCGCATTTCGAGGAGTTCTTCCGCCTGTTGCCGCAACGGGCCGACAGCGAACGCAGTTGGACGGTGGACCTCGAGGAGCGCAAACGCCGCGCCGCCGAGGAATCTCGCCCGCTCAAGGAACAGTCCGACGCCAAGGCCAACGAGGCCGCACAATTGAACGAGCGGCTCAAGGAACTGAAGCGGGCCGCCCGCCGCGATGAAACGGCCATCGCCGAGGCAGAGGCGAAACTGGCTGAATTGACCCGCGAGGCCCGCGACCTGGCCAACCGAGCCAAAGAAATCGAGGACGCGGTCTATGACCTCAAGGCGGTGAACCCGCACCGCAAGCCGGACGTGGACACCCGCACGCCCGAAGAACTGATCGCCTTCATCGATGCCAAGGGCCGCGAGATTGTAGATGCCCTCCGGGCATTGCGTGGCTTGTAGCGGTTTGCCTTGTCCCTTTTGCGGTGCGAATGGCGGGGACAGGCTCGGTGTTTCTCGTGTGAAAACAAATTGTGCCGTACCGCGCTTTTCCCGTGAAAGTGAAACAGATTATTTCGTGGAGAAATGGGGATTATTCGCACGGTGTCGCCTGAACATGAGAACGTTCTAGCCGATTGCCCCGGCTTAGATTCCGAGCCCATAACAATAATGGCCGCTACTACGGGATAAGCTCCCCTTGGGACATCAGCAAGAATTTGATCGTTGCGGACCTCGGTCTTCGCTCGGGTAGCGTCGTCGCCACGCTGCCTACGGTCGTCAACCTGCACACCATTACCTTCGCCTTCGTTCCCGAACCCGCACAGGCCACGGCGATTGCGGGCTTGGCTCTGCTCGGCTTCGGGTTGCTTCGGCGCCGGTCGGGCGGCATGTCCTGTCGAGCCTTTTTCTCGTCGAGGGAGAATGTGGACAGACACGCAGTTCACTGAGATTATCCTTCCTTCGCCTGCCACCTGTCCGGCGACTCCTATCCCCTGTCTCCCGCGTGCGATCTCAGGACTTCCTGAGAGGGCTTCGCCCTGTTGAGCGTTCCGAGTTGAACGTTGGACGTTTTTGAGGACCGACTAACAAAGCGGCAGCAAGCCGCCGCACTCCAAACGCTCGCGCGCCTGCGATGCGCGCGGACTCACTTTCGCTGTGTTGCGACTTCGTCGCCCACCGGGGGGATGATGTTGGCATGGGTGGATGAACGGTTCGACGGCAAAGGTCCCAAACGATCCGATGATGTGTGATTGCTGCGCAGATTTACCAGCATGGCACTAAAAGAGCCCGGGTTGTACATCTCGCTTGACCATGCCGCGCAGCAACCGGCCCAGCAGATCCGAGGCGGGTTTTGCGCTGGCCCACACGAGCAATTTTGTGCCAAGCTTGCGGTATGGCGATCGAGATTCTCCTCGTTCTGCTTATCACTGCCGGCGCGGTGCATCTTTTCGTCAGCGAAAAGTTTCACGCTGATCTTGTGGCGTTGATGGTGCTTGGCGCGCTGGTGGTGGTCGGGCTGTTCGGCCATTTGGCAGGTTGGATTCGATTGGAGAAATGGATTACGCCGGAGGAAGGCATTTCGGGGTTCAGGAATCCGGCTACCATCACGGTGGCGGCCATGTTTGTGTTCGCGCCGCTGGGCGTGGTGATGCTCGGCGCGGGGACCGTGTATCTCCTGTTGTTCAGCCGCTGGCTGTTGCCCAACCGGCGCGGGGCACGGCTCACGGAGAATTACCAGCTCGGCGAATACATCACCGAACTGCGCGTGCGGCCCGAATCAAAGCTTGTGGGCCAGACCGTGGTCGCGAGCGAGTTCGGTCGCAAAGCGGACGTGACCGTGCTGGAGATTCTGCTGGCCGGCCAGAGACTCTTCGCGCCGCTGCACGAGCCGGTGCGGGAAGGCGACGTGCTTTTGGTACGCGGCGGGGCGCGGGAATTGATGGACGCCAAGGCCGGGTGGAAGTTGGAACTGGAACCGGAGTTCCAATTGAAGGACGAAGCCCTGGCGGCGCAGGATCTGCAACTGGCCGAGGTGTTGGTATCGCCGCGCTCGAATCTGATCGGCCAGAGATTGGCTGGTGTGGATTTTCGTCGGCGCTACAACGCGATCGTCCTTGCCATCCAGGAGCGACAGCAGACCGTGCGGGAAAAGCTCAACCGGGTGCAGCAAACTTCCATCTCGATACCAACCGTTTGCCAGCGTTCGCGTGAACTCAAGTCATGAACGTTTTGGTTTTCAACTGCGGCAGTTCCTCGGTCAAAGGCCGGGGCGTTGATCTGGAGGTCCGCGTTTCCGTGTTGGGCGGTCGCGTAGTTTGAGACTGACGTAGGACCGGGTTAGCCAGCTACCGCGCGTTTCAGACAGACCGGATCACTGCTCGATCCAAAACCCAGCAGCGGCGGTGGCCTTGGCATCATGCCCGGCCTTTGCGGAGTAAGTGCGTCATTGAATCTAGAAACGCTCCGGGTTGAACAGTTCCGCTTCTTGGTCGGCCCAGTAAGGTAGCAAACCGTCGATGCTCAGCACCTTCAGGTTACACATCTCGAGTGACCAGCCACGCGTGCTTCCAGAAATAGCGGCTTTCAACTCGAGTTCGTAGCGACCTGGGTCCTGAAAATCTATGAAATGGCGCACGGTCGCAACCGGCCTGCCGGCAGGATCATAGAGTGTCGCAGCATGGAAACCTTCGCCGACAGCCTCGAACCTGATCTTAACTTCCCTGCCACCCTCGCTCGCAAACCCAACCGCTCTTGGAAGCAACTGCCCCAATTGGTGACCTGTGGCATCAACCACAGTCATGCGTGTGGATCGATCACGATGAATCTGCCAGCCAAAGGCTTTGCCGCTGGTCAAACACAGTCGAAAGAGGCCGCCTTTTGCCGGCAGGTTCAAGACCGCGGGCTCGAAGTATTTGCCAACGTCGGCGAGTGATACGTGCTGCACGACTTTACCCGCGGCATCGTAGAGCGTGCAGTTGCCCTCTGCCAAACCCTCCCGAATGACCAGCACCGGCGCCGGTCGGTCGGCCACGTGCAGAAAAACTTCAACCTCCGGCGATTTGAAGCGCGTGGCCTTCCACGACGACGGCTCCGGCAACACTGTTCCTTCGTCGAACATGCAGAACAGCCCGTAGCTGGCAGCGAATCTCGGAAACCGCCACATGTGCGTCGCTTCTGTAGCCACGTTGCGATTATGCAAGAACTCGATACTGCTCCACCAACATCGCTCGAGCGCATCGAGATATCGGGGGTCTCCGGTCCGCTCCAAGGCCCAGGAAAACGCGTTGAGCGTTCGACAGGCATACTCGGGGTAGAACCCGAGTGTGCGGTTGGCGACCCGCAATATCCCGGTTGCAAGCATGCTGTTGGTTGTGTTGTCGTGCACTGACAGCATACCGTTCATGGCTATTCCGTTGAAGAAAGCTATGCGGTTGTCCCACCGAATGGCGAACTTACCAGTTGGCGCCTGGCCTTTTAGCAAACTGTTACACAATGATTCGCAGGCCGAAAGGTATTTGCCGTCGCGAGTAACCTCGTACAAGCCGGTCAGAAGATACAGCGACCAGCCGATTTGGCGTTCATTGCCGATTACGGAATCCCGTTCGCGCCCGAGTTTGGCGACGATGAAATCACCAACCTTGCGGGCCATCTCGAGCTGGCGTTTTTCGCCGGTCAACAAGTAGTGCAGCAGCACACCGCGCAAAAAGACGTGCCCCAGATCAGCTTCGGTCGTCGTATGCAACGGACTGTGTTTCCAAACCATACCGCTGAAATTGTTCACGTCGATGTCAGTCTGATGTCGGGCCATGGGCTCGGCAACGTTGATGTACCAGGGATCACCCGTCCTTAGAAACTCGAGCAGATAGTTGAACGGCACGTCGTATTCAAGGTTCTGGTAGGCGTTCTTGCCCTTGTAAGGCCCGCCCATGTAGCCATCGCCAAAATCGCGCATCCCGAAAGGCATCTGATTGACGTAATCGCGCATGTCTGCTTCCCGCCAGCATTCCCAATAGGGAAAGTTTCGCAGCGCTTCGATTCTGCGGGGCAAGACAGCGCCGACCGCCTCGGTCCCGCATGCCCATGATGGTGGGATGGTTAGCCTTAAAGGGTCCAAAACAACGCGTGGTGGTGACGGGTCGTGGCCTGCCGGCAAAAAATCGAGGATGATCTCGTGGGTTTTAGCCAGTCCCGCTTCCCAATCGAACGGCTGGTCACCGGCATAGAGCCGCACTCCGATTGCCGCGGGCGTGACAAACAAAGCCCTGGGATAATTCTGCCAGAAATGGCGTACACCAAGCACGCACCAATTGTCGCCCCTCTTGACCGCAACCCAGCCCGGTGCCCGCGTTCCATTCGCAACAGGCTTACCTTTTTGCGTGACCACATAGTGCAGGTCATCCGGCTGCCGCAATTCTGCCGCGCCGTCCAACACAAAAGCATCTTTGTCTGTGCCGAACACGACAACTGCTGGTTCCGGGCTCAATGCGAATTGAACGGACAGGCCTTTTACGACTATTACCGGGGCCGGGTCACTGTAAGGTTCATCTCTGTTCTGTGAGCGATTGCGGTCTGCCCAATGGACGATGGTTAACATGAGTGTGACGCGTTGCAAACCAGTCGCCGCCTGCACCCGCAGATCATATTTCATCGCCGTTTGCTTGCCTTCAGCCGTGCCAAAGAATCCCTCCATGCGCAAACAACCATGCAGGGGACCTGTTTCTTCGATTTCAAGTTGCCGGGCCGGCATTGCAAAGAGAGTGGCGGGTTTGCCATCAAGCGTTACCTGCATCTCGATTGTGAGCTTGCCCGGGCCAAGGTCACTCTGCCCAAATCGAATACGGTCGATTAACCCCTCGGAAGACGCAGCAAGATCAATTTTGTCAGTGTGCATTGTGGCCTTGTTGTCGGTGCGATCAATTCTCAACAACCCGCCTTGACCATGCCCGGTGCCCAAACGGCCACTGAAATCGACCTCGTAAACTTGTCCAGCTTCACCTCCAAAATCCAACAGCACCCATCGGATCGAGCCGTCATCCCATTTCGACAATGGTGTAGCCATTGAGGCTACGGGGTTGCCACCCGGGCCGAGGATCCGGATCTCGCTTTCATTCCCAACTGTCCCCTTCGGAAGTGGGAAGCCGGCGCGGACGTGCCCTTTCTGTCCGGGCTGCCCTGCGACGGCCACGGGTACACGGCGCGCCAGTCTCATTTGATCGAACTCGACTTCATACGTCAGCTTTGCGGGATTGCCCGGTATGGTTTTGAATTGATTCTGGGCTTCCTCGAGAAGTGTTTGCGGATCGTAAGGGCGTTTGGTCAGATCCACGTCCTGAACACAACGAAACCCAAGCCCGTCGTAAGCTCCGTACGGCACCATGCGGGCTCGCTGTGTGCAGGTACCTTTGTTGGCGGTCCCATAGAAATAGATGGCACCACCCCCTCGGATAACCTTGTACTGCCTCCCAAAGTGCACAGAATTGAACGATGTACCCGGGTATCCGTTGTACCAGTCAGCAGTCCATTCCCAGACATTACCCGCCATGTCAAGGCAGCCGTATCGAGACACCCCTTTCAGTCTTTCCTCGAGCCCGCGCGACGTTGACGCGATCTTGTCGGTTCCGAGGTTACGAAGCCTTTCGTCATCGATGTTACCCCAGGGAAATCGGCGACCGTCTGTTCCGCGTGCTGCCTTCTCCCATTCAGCTTCGGTCGGCAAACGCTTACCTGCCCACACAGCGTAGCGCATGGCATCAAACCAGCTCACGTTTGTGATCGGCATATCGTCCCGCCCCGCAGGTGGCACTCCTCCGACCCAGTCCGGAGGCGGCTTGACGCCGGTTTCTTTTACGAACCGGGCGTACTGGGCAACGGTCACCTCTGTCCTGTCGATATAAAAGGCAGGCAGATTAACCTCGTGAGGCGGAGTTTCATCTTCGACTTCGGCAGAACCCATTATGAACGATCCTGCTTGCACGAGGACCATGACCGAGCCGTCCCTGCCGCGGACAGTTTCCGAAAGGGTGTTTCCCGGTGCAGACGCAGCTTCCCCTTGCAGGAACAACAGCACCAGTACCCACATCTGAATCCCGTCAACTTTCATTTGCGCCGCATGATTGATACAACCAAGGGTCAAAACATATCCGGCAGGCTGTCCAGTCAAAACTGGTGTCTTCGCGTCTCGTTTGTGAAGAAGCCAAGGGCTGGAATCACGCCGAAAGGTCGCGCGCCATGCTGACCGGGCCGACTTCGTCGCCCACGGGGCGGATGAGATCGGAATCAGTAGCCGAAAAAAGGGAAAGAAGACGAAAAAAAGAATCGCCCTATGCTCGTTTCTTTGCGGTTCGCATGTTGAACACTCGGGGACAGGGGCGCGCTGCCGATCGCGATTGCCTCTCCACCGCGCTGGAATGACCGCCGAAATCTTTACCCTCCCCATTTTTCTGCCCTCCA
>Ga0078972_1003138_pt1 | contig 50629 bp, 50 predicted proteins | sample YelNatPaOPGAMG01_FD_67568 | JGI IMG/M metagenome (GOLD analysis project Ga0078972, IMG submission 67568) | Hot spring thermophilic microbial communities from Obsidian Pool, Yellowstone National Park, USA - OP-RAMG-01 (SPADES assembly) (version 2) | ecosystem: Environmental > Aquatic > Thermal...
GACAGCCCTTTGCCTTCCGAGCCGACGACCACCACCAGCGGGTCGGTGCCGTCCAGGTCGTCGAGGGGTGTGTCGCCGCCGGCGTCCAGGCCGACCACTCGCAGGCCCCGGCCGGCCCAATCCTTCAGTGTTCTGGTGAGATTGGTGGCCCGCGCCACCGGGAGCCGGGCCGCCGCCCCGGCGCTGGTGCGCCAGGCGACCGCGGTCACCGACGCGGAACGCCGCTGCGGGATCAGCACGCCGTGGCCGCCGAACGCCGCCACCGAACGGACGATGGCCCCCAGGTTGCGCGGATCGGAGATGTTGTCCAATGCGACCAACAGCTCGGGCGGCGAGGTGCCGGCGGCCGCGAGCAGGTCGTCCGGGTGGGCGTAGCGGTAGGGCGGCACCTGCAGAGCGATGCCCTGGTGCAGGTGGTTGGCGGTCATGCGGTCCAGGTCAGGGCGCGGCACCTCGAGGATGGAAATGCCGAGATCCGCTGCGCGTGAAACGGATTCGGTCAGCCGCTCGTCGGCTTCGACGCCCAGAGCGATGTAGAGGGCGGTCGCCGGAACACCGGCGCGCAGACACTCCAGCACCGGGTTGCGCCCCAGCACCGTTTCGGCCTCATCGGTGCGCCTGGCCGGCCGGCGCGGCTGCGGCTGCTGCGTACGCCTGGCGGCGGGATGGTTGGGCCGCAGGTGCGCCGGCGGGGTGGGACCGCGTCCCTCCAGCGCGCGGCGGCGCTGGCCGCCGGACCCGACGGTCGGGCCCTTCTTGCTACCGGATTTGCGCACCGCGCCGCGGCGCCGCGAGTTGCCGGCCATCTACGTGCCGCGGTTTTCTTCGCGGGCCAACAGTTCCCACTGCGGCCCGTCGGCGGTGTCGGTGACCTCGATGCCGGCGTCGTTGAGCCGGTCCCGGATCTCGTCGGCGAGCGCCCAGTCGTGCTGCTCGCGCGCCCGCTGCCGGAGTTCGAGTTCGGCGCGCACCAGCACGTCGACGGCCTTCAGCGCGGCCGACGTCTCGTCGCGGGTTTCCCAGCGTTCGTCGAGCGGGTCGCAACCGAGGATGCCCAGCATCGCCCGGATCGAGCCCGCGTGGGCGAGGGCGCTCTCGTGGTCGCCGGCGTCGAGCGCCCGGTTGCCTTCCGCGCGGGCGTGATGCACCTCGGCCAGCGCGATCGGGACGGCGAGGTCGTCGTCGAGGGCCCCGGCGAACCGAGGGGTCGGTTCGCCGGGCTCGACGGCACCCACCCGGGTGCGCACGCGGTGCAGGAACTCCTCCACCCCGACGTAGGCCTTGACGGCGTCCTGCAGGGCGGTTTCGGAGAATTCCAGCATCGACCGGTAGTGCGCGCTGCCCAGGTAGTAGCGCAGTTCGGCCGGACGCACGCGCTGCAGCATCGCCGGTATCGACAACACGTTGCCCAGCGACTTGCTCATCTTCTCCCCGCCCATCGTCACCCAGCCGTTGTGCAGCCAGTAGCGGGCGAATCCGTCCCCGGCCGCGCGGCTCTGCGCGATCTCGTTCTCGTGGTGGGGAAAGACCAGATCCATTCCACCGCAGTGGATGTCGAACTCCGGGCCGAGGTAGGTGCGGGCCATCGCCGAGCATTCCAGGTGCCAGCCCGGGCGTCCGCGACCCCACGGTGTGGGCCACGAGGGCTCCCCGGGCTTGGCGCCCTTCCAGAGGGTGAAGTCGCGCTGGTCCCGCTTGCCGGTGGCCGCGCCCTCACCCTGGTGGACGTCGTCGATCCGGTGCCCGGACAGCCGACCGTAGCCGGGGTAGCTGAGCACGTCGAAGTAGACGTCACCGCAGGCCGCGTAGGCGTGCCCGGTGTCGACCAGGCGCTGCATCAGTTCGACCATCTGGGTGATGTGCCCGGTCGCCCGCGGCTCCGCGGACGGCGGCAGCACGTCCAGGGCGTCGTAGGCGGCGATGAACGCGCGCTCGTAGGTGGCCGCCCATTCCCACCATGGCCGGCCCGCCGCGGCGGCCTTGTTGAGGATCTTGTCATCGATGTCGGTCACGTTGCGGATGAACGCGACGTCGTATCCGCGGGCGGTCAGCCAGCGGCGCAGGATGTCGAAGGCCACCCCGCTGCGCACGTGCCCGATGTGCGGCTGACCCTGGACGGTGGCGCCGCACAGGTAGATCGAAACGTGGCCTGCGCGCAGCGGGACGAAATCACGCACGGCCCCTGCCATGGTGTCGTAGAGCCGCATGCGGGCACGATCGGTCACGACGTGCCAGCTTACCTGCCGGTTACGGCCGCCCGGCCCGCAGCGGGCACTAGCCGAGCGGGACCACCAGCGCTGTGGCGATGGCAGCCAGGCCCTCGCCGCGCCCGGTCAGACCCAGCCCGTCGGTGGTCGTCGCCGACACCGACACCGGCGCCCGCAGCAGACCCGACAGCACCTGCTGCGCCTCCGCGCGACGCGGACCGATCTTCGGCCTGTTGCCGATCACCTGCACGGCGGCGTTCCCGACCCGGTAGCCGCGCCGCGAGATCAGGTCGGCGACGTGAGCGAGCATCCCGGCCCCGCTGACACCCTTGAAGCGCGGATCGTCGACCCCGAACACGGCGCCGATGTCGCCCAGCCCCGCGGCCGACAGCACGGCGTCGCACAGGGCGTGCGCCCCCACGTCGCCGTCGGAGTGGCCGGCGCAGCCGTCGGCGCCGGGGAACGACAGTCCCACCAGCCAGCAGGGCCGCCCGGGTTCGATCGGGTGCACGTCGGTACCCAGACCGACTCGTGGCAGCGGGATCATCGGCGCACGATCGCCTCGGCCAGCAGCAGATCGAGCTGGGTGGTGATCTTGAACGCCAGCGGATCGCCGTCGACCACCTGCACCTGGCCGCCGACGTACTCGACGAGCGACGCATCGTCGGTGAAGCCGGTGCCGCCGGTTGCGCACACGGCCCGGTAGGCGCGCAGCAGCAGGTCGGTGGCGAAGCCCTGCGGCGTCTGCACCGCGCGCAGCCCGGCCCGTTCCGGGGTGCCCAGCACCACCCCGTTGGCATCCACGGCCTTGATCGTGTCGTGCAATGGCAGCGCGGGCACAACCGCGGGGTGGCCGGCGCGCAGGGCCTCGACCACCCGCACGATCAGTGCGGGCGGCGTCAGCGCGCGGGCGGCGTCGTGCACGAGAACGTAGTCCGGGTGATCCGTTTCCCCGAGTGCCGACAGCGCCAGGCGCACCGACTCATAACGGTCCGCTCCGCCGGCCACGACGGTGGCCTGCCCGGCCAGCGACTGCGCGGCCTGCCCGACGCGGTCGGAGGGAACCGCCGCGACTACGTGGTCGACGACCCCGGACTCCAGCAGGCCGGCCACGGCGCGTTCGAGCAGGGTGCGACCGTCGACCTCACAGAACGCTTTGGGCAGGCCGGCGGCCAACCGTTGGCCCGATCCCGCCGCCGGCACGACCGCGACCACCACAGCTTCATGGCCTTCAGGAAGCGGCGGCAAGGACCTCGTCGAGGATGGTTTCCGCCTTGGCGTCATCGGTGCTCTCCGCCAGCGCCAGCTCGCCGACCAGAATCTGGCGGGCCTTGGCCAGCATGCGCTTCTCGCCGGCGGACAGTCCGCGCTCCTGGTCCCGGCGCCAGAGGTCACGCACTACCTCGGCGACTTTGTTGACGTCACCGGAGGCGAGTTTCTCGAGGTTGGCCTTGTACCGGCGCGACCAGTTGGTCGGCTCCTCGGTGTGGGGCGCCCGCAGCACCTGGAAGACCTTGTCGAGTCCTTCCTGTCCGACGACGTCGCGGACGCCGACATACTCGGCATTATCCGCGGGAACGCGAACTGTCAGGTCGCCCTGCGCCACTTTCAAGACGAGATACTCTTTTTGCTCCCCCTTGATGGTCCGGGTTTCGATCGCCTCGACTAACGCAGCACCGTGGTGGGGGTAAACAACGGTGTCGCCGACCTTGAAGATCATCTGATTCGAGCCCCTTTCGTTACTTCATCCTAACACGGCGGCCCAACACCCGCGAAGCAACAGTGCAGGTCAGAGGCACGACACGCGCAGATTAGGGGTTGACAGGCGGAGCAAGACGTGCAATGGGACACACATTCATCTCCTCGCATCTCCGCGTTTTGCCCTATGGGTACGATACGCCGGCCCCGGTTGCGCAGGTCACGGCACCTGTCTTGCGCCCCGCGCTACCGCGGCCGCCGGGTCCCTACTACTCTGCATAGTTGCAAAGGCGAGGCGCATCGTTGCAAAGTCGAACGCGCATCGTTGCAAAGTCGAACCGGCCCGCCAGGAGGCACCGAGTGAACCGTCCCCAGATCCGCCTCCCCCGTGCCGTCATCGCGCTTCTGGGCCTGGCCGCCCTGCTCAGCGGTTGTGGGGCCGGCCAGGTCTCGCAGACGGCCCTGCAGGATCCCGCCATCAACGGGAACATGGTGACGGTCAAGAACCTGGCGCTGCGCAACATCCGCATCCAGGCCGTGCAGCACGGCGACTTCCTGCAGCCGGGCCGGACCGTGGACCTGGCGCTGGTGGCCGTCAACCAGTCCCCGGACACCACCGACAACCTGGTGGGCATCACCAGCGAGATCGGCACGGTGACCGTCTCCGGCGACACCCGCATCCCCGCCGGCGGAATGCTCTTCGTCGGCGAACCCGAGGCCAAGTACGTCGCCGCGGGCCCGATCGACTCCAACACCGCGGCCAGGGCGACCGTCACCCTGGCCAAGCCGATCACCAACGGCCTCAACTACCACTTCACCTTCAATTTCGAAAAGGCCGGACAGGCCAGCGTGCTGGTGCCGATCTCGGCCCCGGTGACGTCCCCGCGGGTCTGACCCGCGTCCTGCGGCCTGTCACGCCGGGCTTGTCGTACCGGCCCGATACCTTCAGGACGTGGCAAACGCACGCTCCCGATACCGCTGCTCGGAATGCCGCCACGTCACCGCCAAGTGGGTGGGCCGCTGCCTGGAATGCGGCACCTGGGGGACGGTCGACGAGGTCCCCGCGCTCAGTGCGGTCGGTGGCGCGCGCCGGGGGCCGCCCGCCAATCCGGCCGTTCCGATCACCTCGGTGGCACCCGACACCAGCCGGCACCGCTCGACGGGTGTCGACGAACTGGACCGGGTGCTCGGCGGCGGCGTCGTGCCCGGGTCCGTCACTCTGCTGGCCGGCGACCCGGGCGCGGGAAAGTCGACGCTGCTGCTCGATGTCGCCCATCGCTGGGCGCAGTCGGGCCGGCGCGCGCTGTATGTCTCCGGTGAGGAGTCCGCCGGCCAGATCCGGCTGCGCGCCGACCGCACCGGCTGCGGCGCGCAGGAGCTCTACCTGGCCGCCGAGTCGGACCTGCACGCGGTGCTGGAGCACATCGCGACGGTGAAACCCGCACTGGTCATAGTGGATTCGGTGCAGACCATGTCCACGACGGAGGCCGACGGCGTCGCCGGCGGCGTCACGCAGGTGCGCGCGGTCACCGCCGCGCTCACCGCGGCCGCGAAGGCGGGGGGCGTCGCGCTGATCCTGGTCGGCCACGTCACCAAGGACGGCGCCATAGCCGGGCCGCGGTCACTGGAACACCTCGTCGACGTCGTGCTGCATTTCGAGGGCGACCGCAACGGCCCCCTGCGGATGGTGCGCGGAGTCAAGAACCGGTTCGGCGCCGCCGACGAGGTCGGATGTTTCATGCTGCACGACAACGGCATCGAGGGCGTCGCCGACCCGTCGAGCCTGTTCCTGGACCAGCGGCCCGCGCCGGTCCCGGGGACCGCGATCACGGTGGCGCTGGACGGGAAGCGCCCGCTGATCGGCGAGGTCCAGGCGTTGCTGGCCGGCAACGCCCACAAGCCCTCCGGCGGGTCCCCGCGCCGGGCCGTCAGCGGCATCGACCACTCGCGTGCCGCGATGATCACCGCCGTCCTGGAGAAGCACGCCAGGTTGAACATCGCCGTCAACGACATCTACCTGTCGACCGTGGGCGGCATGCGGTTGACCGACCCGTCTTCGGATCTGGCCGTGGCGCTGGCGCTCGCGTCGGCATACGCCGACCTGCCGCTGCCGGCGACGGCGGTGATGATCGGCGAGGTCGGCCTCGCGGGCGACCTGCGGCGGGTCGGCGGGATGGAACGGCGGCTGGGCGAGGCCGCACGCCAGGGTTTCACGATCGCCCTGATCCCCGACGGGGACGACCCTCGACGCGGGATCGTCCCGAGCGGGATGCGCGCGCTGCGGGCACCGACCATCGCCGCGGCGCTCGAGCACATGATCGACATCGCCGATCACCGCACCGGGACCCCCCCGGGGCCACGGCGGCTGGACGCATAACGCGATGTGGCCGCAGAATGACACGCTGTGACTGGTCCGAGTCTGCGTGAGACTGTCGCCCGCCTGGCCCCGGGGACCGGGCTCCGGGACGGCCTGGAGCGCATCCTGCGCGGCCGCACGGGCGCGCTGATCGTGCTCGGCAACGACGAGAACGTCGAGGCCATCTGCGACGGCGGCTTCGCGCTCGACGTCCGGTACGCGCCCACGCGGCTGCGTGAGCTGGCGAAGATGGACGGTGCGGTCGTGCTGTCCACCGACGGCAGCCGGATCGTGCGGGCCAACGTGCAGTTGGTCCCGGACCCGTCGATACCCACCGACGAATCGGGAACCCGCCACCGCTCCGCGGAGCGGGCCGCGATCCAGACCGGCTACCCGGTGATCTCGGTCAGCCACTCCATGAACATCGTCACCGTCTACGTCGGCGGCGAGCGGCACGTGGTGGCCGATTCGGCGACCATCCTGTCGCGCGCCAATCAGGCGATCGCCACGCTGGAACGGTACAAGGCGCGGCTGGACGAGGTCAGCAGGCAACTGTCGCGGGCGGAGATCGAGGACTTCGTGACGCTGCGCGACGTCATGACGGTCGTGCAGCGGCTCGAGCTGGTACGCCGGATCGGCCTGGCGATCGACAACGACGTCGTCGAACTCGGCACCGACGGGCGCCAGCTGCGGCTGCAGCTCGAGGAGCTACTCGGCGGCAACGACGTCGCCCGGGAACTGATCGTGCGTGACTACCACGCCAGCCCGGAGCCGCTGCCGGGTGCGCAGCTGACCGCCACCCTTGACGAGCTGGACGCGCTGTCGGACGCCGAACTGCTCGATTTCACTTCTCTGGCAAAGGTTTTCGGATACCCGACGACTGCCGAGGCGCAGGATTCGGCACTGAGTACGCGGGGATACCGCGCGATGGCCGGCATTCCGCGGCTGCAGTTCGCCCACGTCGATCTGCTGGTCCGGTCGTTCGGGACGCTGCAGGGGCTGTTGGCGGCCAGCGCGAACGACCTGCAGTCGGTGGACGGCATCGGCGCGATGTGGGCCCGCCACGTGCGGGAGGGGCTCTCGCAATTGGCGGAGTCGACCATCGTCGACCCCCTCGGCTGAGTCCTCAGCCCGTGTGGGCCGGGGCGAACTGCGGCCCCTCCGGCGGGGGCGCGGCGGCCGGACCCGGCGCGGGCACCGGCCCCGGCGGGGGCGGCGGCGGGTTGAGGATGAACGGAACCGTCTGCGAGCGCAGATTGCCCAGCTGCACGACCAGGTTGTAGGTGCCCGGCCCGATCGCGGGCCGCGGCAGCGGGCAGTGCGGCGCCGACCCCATGCCGGTCCACGTCACCGCCGTCGTCACCTGCTCACCGGGCGTGAACGTCTTGATCAGGGTCTCGTTGGAGGGCGCGCAGTCCAGGTTGGACCACAGCCGCTTGTTGTCCAGCGAGTAGACGTATGCCGCCAGCACCGCGGCACCGACGTCCCGCTTGCAGGACACCAGGCCGATGTTGGTGACGACCATGGTGAACTTCGGCTGGTCGCCGATGAAGTACTGGGGCTGGTTGGTCAGACCCTTGACGGCCAGGGTCGAGTCGGGGCAGTCGTCGCCCTCCTTGAGCACCGGCGGCGGCTGGACCGCCGCGGTGGGTGTGGGCATTTCCAGGTTTTGCCCCGGCCCCGGCGCCATCGGGTTGTTGCCGTCCTGCCCCTGCGCCGACGGCGGCGCCTGCGGCGCGGGCGAGCCGGGCTTGCCCGCAGCGGAGTTGGGTTTGTCGACGCTGGCGGGTTTGGCACCCGCGCTGCCATCCATGAAGGCGACGACGATCGCGACCACGATTCCGATCACGACGACCGCGATGCCCAGCGCCAGGCCCCTGCGCCGCCAGTAGATCTCCGTGGGTAGCGGGCCACGCGGTTCCAGATCCAACACGTTCACACCGTATGCCCAGGTCATCCGGATCTGCCCGACCCGCCTCGGCGTGTCGCGGAGTTAGCCGGCCGACCGCCGTGTTAGTGGGGTGCTCCCCACCCGACCGTGGGCCCGCTATTCGCCTACGTCGCCGACGTGGCCGCGCAGCGCCGCGCGCCCGTCGGCGAGGTGGTAGGTGACGCCCGCTATCGCCAGCGCGCCCGCGGCGACGCGCTCGGCGATGGCCGACGAGCGCGACATGAGCTGCGCCACCGTCTCGCGCACGTGCCGTTCCTCGAACTCGTCGACGCGGCTCAGGCCCTCGCGGCGGCCCATCAGGATCGAGGGCGTAACCCGCTCCACCACGTCGCGCACGAAGCCGCCCGGTATCACGCCGTCGTCGATCGCGCCCAGCGCCGCCTTGACGGCGCCGCAGCTGTCGTGTCCCAGCACGACGATCAGCGGCACGTCGAGCACCATCACCGCGAACTCGATGGAACCCAGCACCGCGGCGTCGATGGCCTGCCCGGCGGTGCGCACCACGAACATGTCGCCCAGGCCCTGGTCGAAGATGAGCTCGGCCGCCACCCGGCTGTCCGAACAGCCGAGCACGACCGCGGTGGGCTTCTGCCCGTCCGCCAGGCTGGCCCGGTGCGCGACGCTCTGGCTGGGATGCTGTGGCTTGCCGGCGACGAACCTCTCGTTACCCTCTTTGAGTGCTTTCCACGCGGTTACCGGACTGGTGTTAGCCATGGCCCACATCATGCCCCACCCGCCGGTGAACGGGCAGCCAACTGTCCGTGCCGACGAGTTGCTGCCGTGGTACGACCGGTGCCGCCGCGACCTGCCGTGGCGGGAGCCCGGCGTCAGCGCGTGGCAGATATTGGTCAGCGAGTTCATGCTGCAGCAGACGCCGGTGTCCCGGGTGCTGCCGATCTGGACCGACTGGGTGCGACGCTGGCCGACACCCTCGGCCACCGCCGCCGCCGGCGCGGCGGACGTCTTGCGCGCCTGGGGCAAGCTGGGCTATCCGCGGCGGGCCAAGCGGCTGCACGAGTGCGCCACCGTCATCGCCCGTGACCACCGCGACGTGGTCCCCGACGATGTCGAGACTTTGCTGACTCTGCCGGGCGTCGGCGGCTACACCGCGCGGGCGGTGGCCTGCTTCGCCTACCGGCGGCCGGTGCCGGTGGTGGACACCAACGTGCGCAGGGTGGTGGCCCGGGCCGTGCACGGACGGGCCAACGCCGGCCCACCGGCGGCGGCCCGCGACCACGCCGACGTTGCGGCGCTGTTGCCCCAAGACGCAACGGCGCCCCGGTTTTCGGTGGCCCTGATGGAACTCGGTGCGACGGTCTGCACCGCGCGCGCCCCGCGGTGCGGGCTGTGTCCGCTCGGCGAGTGCGGTTGGCGGCACGCCGGTTACCCCGCTGCGCAGGAGCCGCAGCGCCGCGCACAGGCCTACGCCGGCACCGACCGTCAGGTCCGCGGGCGGCTGCTGGATGTCCTGCGCGGCAGCGATGCTCCGGTGACCCGCGCCGAACTCGACGTGGCGTGGCGAACCGATCACACCCAGCGCGAGCGGGCGCTCGACTCGCTGCTCGCCGACGGCCTGGTCACCCGGACCGCGGACGGGCGGTTCGCGCTGGCCGGCGAGGGGTAGCAGAAACAGGTCGTTGCCGGCATCGGGACGATTGAAACTCGACGATTGAAACTCTCTGTGGCCAAGGAGAAGTCGGGGACGCTGGCGTCGTTCGTCGCGACCTGCAGCGGGGGCCGGTGCAACCGGGGACGGGTCGACGACCCTGGCGCGGGTGATGCGATGGCCGGCGTGGCGTCCACCGCGTGACAGCCTGGGCCACCGCCGTTTTCAATCAGGCGGCAGGCCCGTCGAAACCCGTTGCCCAGCATCGCTTCCGCTAGCTCCGCACACCCGGTCGTTTCGGGATATTTACGAACTATATTTCCTGATTATTGACACACGTATTGCATCTCACGTACTGTCTCTCGCATGTACAGCGTCCCTTCGGCGGCACCACCCGGGCGTGCGGACCGGTGAGCGCCGTCCTCGTCGGTGTCTTGGCACTGCCCCTCCTCGCTTCACTGAGCGCACTGCTGGCCGGCTCGCGATCGCCCCGCGTCGTGGGGAGAGTCGGGGCCTGCGCCGCCGGTGCGGGATTCCTCGGCGCAGTCCTGCTCGGGCTTCACGTGACGGTCCACGGCTCCGTGTCAGCCGCGTTGCGCACGCAGCACGGCAACCGGATCGTCGAGCTGGAAGCCAACAGGCTCAGCGCGCTGCTGCTGGTGCTGGTTTACGGGGTGAGCACGGTGGTCCAGGTCTTCGCCCTGCGCTACCTCGCGCACGACAGACGGTCGCGTTGGTTCACCGCCGGTAGCGGTCTGCTCACCACCGCCTCCGCCGGCCTGATGGCCGTGGGAACCCTCGTCGGGCTGGCCGTCAGCTGGACGTTGGCCGGCATCGCGCTGTGCCTGCTGCTGGCCACCTACTGGGAGTTGCCCGCTGCCCGAGAAGGTGTGCGGCGCACCGCCACAGCGTTCCTGCTGGGCGACCTCGCCCTGTGGCTGGCGGTCGGACTGCTCACCGCACAACGGGGCAACGTCAGCCTCTCGGCCCTGGGTCACAGCGGATTCGAACAATCGCCGCTGCTGCCGGCGGCGGCCGCCCTGATCGTCGTGGCGGCACTGTCGCGATCAGCTCAGATTCCGTTCCAGCGCTGGCTGCCCGCGACCCTGGCCGCACCGACGCCCGTCTCGGCGCTCCTGCACGCCGGTGTCGTCAACGCCGGCGGTGTACTTCTGGTCCGGCTCAGCCCGATAGTCAGCGGATCTGCCCTCGCCATGGCCCTGGCGTTCGTCGCCGGCATGCTGAGCATGATCTACGGCAGCGTCGTGATGCTCACCAGAGCCGACATCAAGGGGTCGTTGGTGTACTCGACGATGTCCCAGATGGGCTTCATGATCTTGACGTGCGGCCTGGGGCTGTCAGCCGCGGCGGTGTTCCACCTTGTGGGCCACGGCTTTTACAAGGCCACGCTGTTCCTGTCCTCCGGCTCGGCGATAGCGAGGCGTCGCCGGAAGGCCGCCGGGCCACCCGCTCCGGGGGTGACTGCGGCCCGGTGGACGGCGATCCGATTCGCGGCGATGCTCCTGTCCGCCGCCGCGCTGTACGCGGCCGGCAACATCGTGCGGGTGCCCCGCGTCGAGCACGCCTCGGCATCAGCACTACTGATCTTCACCTGGGCGGCCGCCGCGGTGGCGTTGATGGGCTGGCTGACACGGGTCCCGGGCGCAAGGGCCGCCCTCCTCGGCGCCGCGGCGCTGCTGGTGGCGGCCGTCGGATACGTGGCGCTGATGCGCGCCGTGACCGGATTCCTGGCTCCCGACCTGCCCGCGGTCACCGTGCCCGCGGCGGCGTCGCCGGGCCTCGCCGCGGTGGCCGTCATCCTGGGCGGGCTGGCCCTTCTGCGCCAGCCGCCCAACGGCCGCGCCGGTCGGCTGCAGCGCGCCCTATATACGAAAGCGCTTGTAGCGGGACAGATTCCGATGAAAACGACAGGAGTGCTCCGGTGACCACGGTGGCTGAACACGTCTCGATCGAAACCCGCCGCGCGCGGTTGCGCAGTGAGGTCAACCTCGCTGCTCGCGTGATCCCGACGCACTACCCGCTGGAGACGTTCATCGCGGTCAACCCGCTGGCCGGGCTGGAGTCGATGCCCTTCGCGCAGGCCGTCCGGCGCGCCGGTGATCTCTACGGCATTCGAGGCGTGCTGGACGAAATGACCTACCGCGATCTGCACCGCCGCGCACGGATTACCGACGCCGACCTGGAATCTGTTCTGCGGCAGCGCTATCCGGCACTGCTCGACGGGAATCCCGTCCGAATGGGGAACCGCTCGGTGACGCCTGCGGAATTGTTGCGCGCCGACCTGCTCAACGGCGACCCCGCCCCGGGGCCTGCGCGGCGCAACATGACCCGCAGCGAGAAGGCCGCGCCGCGGGTGGCCCGGCAGGTCGACGACCAGGCCGCCAAATGGTGCGCGGCGTACTTCGGCTCGTCGTCGGCGGGCTGGCAGATGCCCGGTCGGCAGGACGGCTTCTACCACGCTTGGCGGACACTGGCCGCCGGGGACCACACGGTGAGCAGGAGCATCCGGGCCGCACTGCGGAAGGTGCCTCACCGATCCGACGATGCCGCGTTGCACGCCCTGCAACAGTTGGCTGTCGCCGACGACGAACGGATCACCTACCTGCAGGCGCACCTGACCCGGCTTCCGGGCTGGGCCGCTCACGTCCGGTGGTCCGCGGAGCGTGCCACCGGTGTGGACCTGCTGGACTACCTCGCCATGCGGCTGACCTACGAAGCGGTGTTTTTGTCGCACCGCCGTTCCGGGCCGGACGGCGGACCGGGTGGGACCGTTGATCGGCCGATTCCCTCGGCCCGCGAGCGGGCCGCCGCACTGGCCCGGGCCTGGCAGCTGGACGAGGTGCACGACGGCGATCTGGGGGCGGCCGCGCGGGTGTTGTCGGCATTGCCCGTCACCGCGCGGCCCATGGTCTGGCAGCAGGCCTACGAGGGGCACTATCGCGACGCGCTGCTGCGGTCGTTGGCGCAGAGCGCGCCGGCACGAAGCGATGGGCGCCCGCATGCCCAGCTCGTGTGCTGCATCGACACCCGGTCCGAGGGACTGCGTCGCCGCATCGAATCACTGGGCGGCTACCAGACGTTCGGCTTCGCCGGTTTCTTCGCCGTCGCCATCCGGTTCACCGGCCTCCTCGGCGGAGCGCCCGACGATCTGTGCCCCGTCCTGATCAGCCCGGAGCACGAGGTCAGCGAGGCACCGACACCGTCCGCCGCGCGCGCGGCGCGGCGTCGGCGGGACGGCAGCCTGACGATGGCCGGCGCCGAGGCGGCGTTCCACGCGGCCAAGCAGGACCTGCTCGCGCCGTTCGCGTTGGCCGAGGCCGCAGGCTGGGCCGCCGGTCCCTGGGCAGCCGCGAAAACGCTGAGCCCGAAAGTCGCCGGCGCACTGCGCCGGCGACTGCGCGACCGGCTGGCGCCCCCCGCGCCGACCGTGTTGTCGATCAACGACACGGCCGAACTGGCCCGTCGCGCCCTGTACGCGCAGGTCGCACTTTCCACGATGGGCCTCACCGAAAAATTCGCCCGCCTGGTCGTCTTGTGCGGGCACGGCAGCGTCACCGAGAACAACCCGTATCAGGCGGCGCTGGACTGCGGAGCCTGCGGCGGGCAGGCCGGCGGCCCGAACGCGCGCACCGCCGCGGCGATCCTCAACAACGCCGATGTCCGCGGCGAATTGCGGGACCGGGGCATCGTGATTCCGGACGACACCTGGTTCGTCGCGGCTGCACACGACACCGCGACCGACCGGGTCACCGTCCTGGACGAGCACCTGGTTCCGGGCGGCCATCGCCACGACGTGCGCAGGCTCAGCACAGATCTGGCCATCGCCGGCGCCGAACTGGCCGCCGAACGCTGCCCGGGTCTTCCCGGCGCCCCCACCGCGCCCCGCCCGGCACGCGCCGCACGCCACGTCGCCAAGCGATCCCTCGACTGGGCGCAGGTCTTCCCCGAGTGGGGCCTGGCCGGCAACGCGGCATTCATCGTGGCACCCCGCGCGATCACCCGCGGAATCGACCTGCACCGGCGGGTTTTCCTGCACTCCTACGAGGCCGATGTCGACCCCGACGGGAGCGCACTGGAAACCATTCTGACCGCGCCGATGGTGGTCGCTCAATGGATCAACTGCCAGTACTACTTCTCGACCGTGGCTCCGGAGGTCTTCGGAGCGGGGACCAAGACCATCCACAACGTCGTCGGCGGTGTGGGTGTGCTGGCGGGCTACGGTGGCGACCTTCGGCTGGGCCTGCCGCTGCAGTCGCTGACCGATGGCCGGTCCTTCGGGCACGAACCCATGCGCCTGTTGACCGTCGTGCAGGCCCCGCTGCAGCGCATCGACATGGTGGTCCAGCGAAACCCTTCGCTGGGCCACCTGTTCGGAAACGACTGGGTGTGCCTGGCCGCCCGTGAGCGCGCAGACCAAGGCTGGCAGCGCTGGACCCGCGGGGGCTGGCGGAGCTGGGACGCGGCCGCTGCGGCCGGTCCCCACCCGATCGAGCAGGAGGTAACGCCATGTCAGTAGAGGGACTGACCAAGATGACGAAGATCGAAGTCGTCGTCGCCGGAGAACACGCACCCGCGGTTCGCGAGCAGTTCCGCAGCGCCGGGGCAACAGGTTTCACCAGCGTGTCCGGCGTGTCGGGGCTGGGTCACAACGGCTACCACCAGGGTCGGCTGCTTTTCAATCAACAGGCCGCCCTGGAGCTGCTCATCACCGTCGTCCCGGATGCGAGGTCGGGGGCGCTGATCGCGGGACTGCGCCGCCTGCTCGAGGACTCACCCGGGGTCATGTTCGTCACCGACACCTACGTCAGCCGACCCGAGTACTTCAGCTGAAACCCCCACCAGGAAAGGAAAACCCATGTCCAACCCCCCGGCCGCATCCAACCCCTCGGCCGCCTGGCAGCGGCTCCGGGCCGGCAACGAACGTTGCTGCGCGGCCCTGACTTCCAGGGCGGATGTCGCCACCGAGCGGCAAACCCCCAGGGCGGCGGTGTTCCGCTGCGCGGACTCCCCCATGGCAAGCGAGGCGGTATTCGGCCAAAGCCGCGGCTCACTGGTCGAGATCAGCAACTGGGGCCACGTCGTCGACACCGGCGTGCTGGCCGGCCTGGAGTACGCCGTCGGCACGCTCAGAACACCGGTGATCGCCGTCCTGGGCCATCCGGACTGCGCCGCGATGCATACCGCACTCAACGCCTGGAAAAGTGTCAGCTTCCCCGACGGGGCGGTCCGCGCGGTCGTCGAGCACGGGATATCGTCGCTCACCCGGCTCAACACCACCATCGGCACCGCCGACGAACTGTCCGCGGCGCACGTGGCACAAACCGGCGTCACGCTGTTGCACAAGTCGCCGCTGATCGCCAAGGCCGTCGACGGCGGACAGACCGCCATCGTGTGCCTCGTCAGCGACCGCAACGACGGCCGGCTGCGCGTCTGCGCGACGTTCGGAGACGTTTCCGAGACCGCGTCACCGCTGTTTGAGTGCGTGTGAGCGCGCCACATGGAAGCCGATGACGCCGGCGCGTCGGGCGGCTACGCCGGGGCGGTGATCGCGATGGGCACCATGCACGGCAAGGAGCGTCAGGTGGCACCGCCGTTCGCCGACGTGCTCGGCGCGCGCGTCGTCGCGCCGCCCGGTATCGACACCGATCAGTTCGGCACTTTCACCGGCGAGGTGGCCAGGACGTCGGAGCCGCCGGCCGCGGCCACCGCCAAGGCGCGGCTGGCAATGCGGGCCCTCGGAGTGCCCTACGGCTTGGCCAGCGAAGCCAGCTACGACGCCTGGCTCGGCGTGCTGGCCGTGCACGAAGAAATCCTGGTCTTCGTCGACGACGTCCGCGGCATCCGGGTCGTCGAGGGCCTGCGCACCCCCGGCGCTCCCGGGCCGCCCCGCCTGGTCCACGGCGCCGACGACGCCGTGGACGCGGCGCGAGGCTTCGGGTTCCCCCGGCAGGGCGCCGCGGTCAAGGCCGCCGTCGAAGATCGGGTGCGGGTATTCGGCAAGGGGATCACCGACCCGGCGACGCTCGTCGAGGTCGTCGGTGCGGCGCTGGCGGTCGCCGACGGCAACCGGGCCTGGGTCGAACCCGACCTGCGTGCACATCACAACCCGAGCCGCCGCGATGTCCTGGCCGCCCTGGCGGGCCGGCTCGCCCGCCGCCTCGCCACACCTTGCCCCGGGTGCAAAAGTCCCGGATACGGCAAAGTCGCGGTTCGCGAGGGGCTTCCGTGCCGGGCCTGCGGATGTCCGACCACACTGGCCGCCGCCGATGTGCATGGGTGCCCGACATGCATGCACCGGAGCGCGGTGGCGCGCAGCGGGGCCGGCGCAGAGCCGCGCTTCTGCCCGGCATGCAACCCCTGAAGGGCGGATCTGGGCCGGTGTCACGACAGGGCCGGTGTCACGACAGGGCCGGTGTCACGACAGGGCCGGTGTCACGATAGGGCCGCGACGAGTTCGCCCACCGAATGACTGGCTTCCAGCGGGTGGCGCAGCTTTCCCTGCGGATTGAGTTCATAGACGTTGCGGCGGCCGACCTTCGACTTGATCAGGTAGCCCTCGTCGGTCAGATCGGTCAGAATCGCCTGCACGGAACGCTCGGTGATGCCGATGCGCAGGGCCAGCTCGCGTGCCGTCAGCGGTTCGCCGGACGATACGCACAACAACACATGCCCGTGGTTGGTCAGGAACGTCCACGTGCGATCAGAAACCTCGGCAGCGGATCGCGCTGCCGACCTCCCTTTTCGGGCACCGTCCACCGAGCCATCTTACTACGCCGCGATTTCGCGTAAAAGAATTCGCCAATAGGTCGGCGCACGCAGTGCGCGGAGTACTCAGCTGCTAGGGCCGAGACCCGCGAAGAAGGACTCGACGACGGCGCGGTAGGCGTGCGGAGCCTCGTCGTGCACCAGGTGACCGGCCTGGGCGACGGCCAGATAGCTGGTGGGACAATCCCGTTCGGCCATCGCGCGCATCTGGCCCGGCGGCGTGACCGAGTTGCCGGCCTCGACGAGCAGCGCCGGCGCCCGCGCCGCCGTCCACTGCGCCCAGTAGTCGCGGGTACCCCACTCGGCGGCGATCTCTATCCATCGCGCGGTGTGACCGTGCAGCCGCCAACCGGTGGCGGTGCGGTCGAAGGCATCCATGAAGTACCGCCCGGCAACCGGCCCGAACTCCCCCAACACCTGATCGGCGGAGTCGAACTCGACCGGAAGGGCATGCAGCCACGGCTCCCACGGCCCGGTGGTGCGCCCGCGGAAGTCCGGCGCCATGTCCTCGATCACCAGCGCCGAGACCAGGTCGGGGCGTTCGGCGGCCAGGCACCACGAATGCAGGGCACCCATCGAATGACCGACCAGCCGCACCGGCGCGCCCAGCCCGCCCACCGCGTCGGCCAGGTCGGCCACGAACCGCTCGGTGTTCACCGGGTGCGGATCCGCGACGTCACGGCCGCGGTGCCACGGCGCGTCGTAGGTGTACACGGTGCCCAGCCGGGTCAGCCATGGCAGCTGCCGCGACCAGGTGGTGCCGCGCCCCATCAGGCCGTGCACCAGCACCAACGGGTCGCCGTGTCCACCCTGGCGGGTCAACAGGTCGGCGGGCATGCCCCCATCTTGCGCGACCCGACCCGCAGACGGGCAGGGCGGGCCGCGCGGTAGCCTAGCGGCATGCCGCCAGTGGTGAAGATCAACGCAATCGAAGTGCCGGCCGACGCCGGCCCCGAGTTGGAGAAGCGGTTCGCCCACCGCGCCCACGCGGTCGACAACCAGCCCGGCTTCCTGGGGTTTCAGCTGCTGCGTCCGGTCAAAGGAGAGAACCGCTACTTCGTGGTGACGCAATGGGCGTCGGAGGAGGCCTTCCAGGCGTGGGCGAAAGGTCCCGCCATCGAAGCCCACGCCGGCGAGCGGGCCAACCCCGTGGCAACCGGGGCGTCGCTGCTGGAATTCGAGGTTGTGATGGACGTTGTCGGGAAAGACCAGACCAAGTAGCAGGCGCCGGGCCCCGCATCGTCTGCTGGCGCTGAGCGCCTCCGCCACGCTGATCGTGGCCCTGGCGCCAGGCTGCGCCCCCACCCCACCGCCGCGGGCGAGCGCCTCGGATCCCGGGCGGGCGATCGACACCCGGACCCCTCCGGGTCTGCGGGCCCAGCAGACCCTGGACATGCTCGACTCGGACTGGCCGATCGGCCCGGTGGGAGTGCGCACCCTCGCCGCTCCCGACGACGTCAAGCCGGTCGAAGCGACCATGGAACAGCTGTGGTGGGATCGGCCCTTCGCGCTCGACGGCGTCGACATCAGCGCCAGCGTGGCCACGCTGCACTTGACCTCGTCCTACGGCGCGCGCCAGGACATCCGCATCCACACCGACGAAGCGGGCCGGGTCGACCACTTCGACCTGGACACCCGCGCGCCGACCATCAACTCGTTCCACGATGTCGACGCGGTGTTGAGCAAGACGGGCGCCCGCTACTCCTACCAGGTCGCCAAGGTCGACGACGGCCACTGCGACCCGGTGGCGGGCACCAACACCGCCGAACCCCTGCCGCTGGCATCGATTTTCAAGCTGTACGTCCTGCACGCCCTGGCCGGGGCGGTCCGGAACGGGACGGTGTCCTGGGACGATCAGCTGACCGTCACCGACAAGAGCCGCGCGGTGGGCTCCTCGGGGCTGCAACTGGATCCCGGGGCGCAGGTTTCGGTTCGCACGGCCGCCGAGAAGATGATCGCCACCAGTGACAACATGGCCACCGACCTGCTGATCGGGCGGCTGGGCACGCACGCCGTCGAGCAGGCGCTCGCCACGGCCGGCCATCACGACCCGGCCAGCATGACCCCCTTCCCCACGATGTACGAGCTGTTCTCGGTCGGCTGGGGCAAGCCGGACCTGCGCACCCAATGGGAGCATGGCTCCCCGCAAGTCCGCGCCGAGCTGCTGGCGCAAGCGAATTCGAATCCCTACGAGCCTGATCCGACTCGCGCGCACACGCCGGCGTCCAGTTACGGGGCGGAGTGGTACGGCACCGCCCAGGACATCTGCCGGGTCCACGCGGCGCTGCAGGCCGACGCGGTCGGCGCGGCGGCGCCGGTCCGGCAGATCCTGTCCGCCGTGTCCGGGATCCAGCTGGACCGCGACGTCTGGCCCTATATCGGCGCGAAAGCCGGCGGCCTGCCGGGCGACCTGACCTTCAGCTGGTACGCCGTCGACAAGACGAGGCAGCCCTGGGTGGTCAGCTTCCAGCTGAACTGGCCCCGCGATCACGGGCCGACCGCGACCGGCTGGATGCTGAAAATCGCCAAACAGGTCTTCGCGCTCATCGCCCCGCGCTAGGAGATCCCGGGGCGGTGCTATGCCGGGCCGCTGTAGCGCAATTGGCTGGCCGTGTATTTCGCGGCGTCGGTGAGCGGGGTGGCCTGCACCGCCGTGCCGTAAGCGCAGATCTCGGTCCACACGTCGCCGATCTCGGTGGTGTCGAAGCGCATCCCGACGATCGCGTTGGCCCCGCGGTGGTGCGCCTCGGTCATGAGGCGCTCCATCGCCTGGTTGCGGCTGTCGGCAAGGTTCTTCGTCATGCCCTGCAGCTCGCCACCGAAGATGGACTTGATGCCGGCCCCGAGTTGGGAAATCGCGTTCCGCGACCGCACGGTCAGCCCGAACACCTCGCCGAGCACCCGCTGAATCTCCCAGCCCGGGATGTCGTTCGTGGTGACGATCAGCACAGGCCGGGCCCCCCTGGTCACAGCGAAACGGGCGGTTACTCCCGTCAGAGAGTAACCGCCCGTTTGCTGCAATCGCTAGTGCGCGTCCGGCCCCGTCGCGCCCGCGCTGTGGGCTCCGGCCTTCGCCAGATCCGGCTCGACGGGCGGCTTGCGGGCCCCGGTGAACGTGAACACGGCGTCCTCGCCGGGCCCCTCGCCGTCCCAGTTGTCCACGTCGACGGTGACGACCTGGCCGGGTCCGACCTCCTCGAAGAGGATTTTCTCGGACAGCTGGTCCTCGATCTCGCGCTGGATGGTGCGCCGCAGCGGGCGTGCACCCAGCACCGGGTCGAAGCCGCGCTTGGCCAGCAACGCCTTGGCCTTGTCGGTCAGCTCCATGGCCATGTCCTTCGCCTTGAGCTGGTTGCCGACCCTGCCGACCATGAGGTCGACCATCTTCATGATCTCGTCGCGGGTCAGCTGGTGGAAGACGATGATGTCGTCGATGCGGTTGAGGAACTCCGGCCGGAAGTGCTTCTTGAGCTCGTCGTTGACCTTCTGCTTCATCCGCTCGTAGTCGTTCGCGCCGCCACCCTGGGTGAACCCGAGGCCGACGGCCTTGGAGATGTCGGATGTCCCCAGGTTCGACGTGAAGATCAGCACGGTGTTCTTGAAGTCGACCGTGCGGCCCTGCCCGTCGGTGAGCCGGCCGTCCTCGAGCACCTGCAACAGGCTGTTGTAGATCTCCTGGTGCGCCTTCTCGATCTCGTCGAACAGCACCACCGAGAACGGCTTGCGCCGCACCTTCTCGGTGAGCTGGCCGCCCTCCTCGTAGCCGACGTACCCCGGCGGGGCACCGAAGAGCCGCGATGCGGTGAACCGGTCGTGGAACTCGCCCATGTCGATCTGGATCAGCGAGTCGTCGTCGCCGAACAGGAAGTTGGCCAGCGCCTTGGACAGCTCGGTCTTACCGACCCCGGAGGGGCCGGCGAAGATGAACGAGCCCGACGGGCGCTTGGGGTCCTTCAACCCGGCACGGGTGCGCCGGATCGCCTTGGAGACGGCCTTGACGGCGTCCTCCTGGCCGATGATCCGCTTGTGCAGCTCGTCTTCCATGCGCAGCAGGCGCGTCGTCTCGGCCTCGGTGAGCTTGAACACCGGGATGCCGGTCCAGTTGCCCAGCACCTCGGCGATCTGCTCGTCGTCGACCTCGGCGACCACGTCGAGATCACCTGAGCGCCACTGCTTTTCGCGCTCCGCGCGCTGCGCGACGAGTTGCTTCTCCCGATCGCGCAGGCTGGCCGCCTTCTCGAAGTCCTGCGCGTCGATCGCGGACTCCTTCTCGCGGCGCGCGTCGGCGATCTTCTCGTCGAACTCGCGCAGGTCCGGCGGCGCGGTCATCCGGCGGATCCGCATCCGGGCCCCCGCCTCGTCGATCAGGTCGATCGCCTTGTCGGGCAGGAACCGGTCGTTGATGTAGCGGTCGGCCAGGGTGGCCGCGGCCACCATCGCCGAGTCGGTGATCGACACCCGGTGGTGTGCCTCGTAGCGGTCGCGCAAACCCTTGAGGATCTCGATGGTGTGCTCCACCGTCGGCTCGCCGACCTGAACCGGCTGGAAGCGTCGTTCCAGCGCGGCGTCCTTCTCGATGTACTTGCGGTACTCGTCGAGCGTGGTGGCGCCGATGGTTTGCAACTCGCCGCGGGCCAGCTTGGGCTTGAGGATCGACGCGGCGTCTATTGCGCCCTCGGCGGCGCCCGCCCCGACGAGCGTGTGCAGCTCGTCGATGAACAGGATGATGTCGCCGCGGGTGTTGATCTCCTTGAGCACCTTCTTCAGACGCTCCTCGAAGTCACCGCGGTAGCGGGAGCCGGCGACCAGCGAGCCCAGATCGAGGGTGTAGAGCTGCTTGTCCTTCAGCGTCTCGGGGACCTGGCCGTGCACGATGGCCTGCGCGAGCCCCTCCACGACGGCGGTCTTGCCGACGCCCGGCTCCCCGATCAGCACCGGGTTGTTCTTGGTGCGCCGGCTCAGCACCTGCATCACCCGCTCGATTTCCTTCTCGCGGCCGATGACGGGGTCGAGCTTGCCCTCCATCGCGGCGGCCGTCAGGTTGCGCCCGAACTGGTCGAGCACCAACGACGTCGAAGGGGACCCGGACTCGCCGCCGCGGCCACCGGTGCCGGCCTCCGCGGCCTCCTTGCCCTGGTAGCCGGAGAGCAGCTGGATCACCTGCTGGCGCACCCGGGTCAGCTCGGCGCCGAGCTTGACCAGCACCTGAGCCGCCACGCCCTCACCCTCGCGGATGAGGCCCAGCAGGATGTGCTCGGTGCCGATGTAGTTGTGGCCCAGTTGCAGCGCCTCGCGCAGGCTGAGCTCGAGAACCTTCTTGGCACGCGGCGTGAACGGGATGTGTCCCGACGGGGCCTGCTGTCCCTGGCCGATGATCTCCTCGACCTGGCTGCGGACGCCCTCGAGCGAGATACCCAGCGACTCCAGCGACTTCGCCGCGACGCCTTCGCCCTCGTGAATCAAACCCAACAGGATGTGCTCGGTGCCGATGTAATTGTGGTTGAGCATCCGGGCCTCTTCCTGCGCCAGGACGACGACCCTGCGGGCACGGTCGGTAAATCGTTCAAACATCGGTGGTTACCTGCTCTCCCTCACCATCGGTACAACCTCACCAGCGGTCCGGTGGGGCTCGAATCGCGTACCTGCCGTCCACTGTAATGGTCGGCCCGCCGGGCGGCCTAACCTTGCGGTTCGGGGACGGCGGTCGCAACTGGAGAAACGAGGCGAACGCCCGATTGGTTTCCCGCGAACGCCCCCGACCATTTCGCCGTCGGCGAAAGTGTCAAACGACCGGCGCCCGGGCCGTGGGGCCCGGGCGCCGGTGCGCGGTTCGTCAGTTCCCCGATGCGTGGAAGGCGTCGATGACTTCGGCCGGGATCCGACCGCGCGTCGAGACGTTGTGCCCGTTGCGGCGGGCCCATTCACGGATCGCGGCGCTCTGTTCGCGGTCGATGGCGCCGCGCCCGCGCACGGAGCCGGTCCGGCCGCGACGCCGGCCGCCGACCCGGCGGCTGGCTGCGACCCATTGCTTTAGATCACCGCGCAGTTTCGCGGCATTCTTGGTCGAAAGATCGATCTCATAGGTCACCCCGTCAAGCCCGAATTCGACCGTTTCGTCGGCTGCGCCCGCACCGTCGAAATCATCGACCAAGGTGACGGTCACTTTTTTTGCCATTGGCTTACCCTCGCGTTTCGTTCTGAACAGTTGCCGAGCAGATTGGTAAGGACCTCCCCGTCCACTAATGTGCCATAATAACGCAGCATACTCAATCGCGACGCGGGTCGTACAGCGGAAGTTTCAGCTCGAGTGGGGCCGAACAATCGGGAACAAAACCGTCTCCCTAATTGACAGCCCGGTCAAAGACATCAACAACCGATCGACACCCATTCCGGTTCCGGTGCACGGCGGCATCCCATACTCCAGCGCGGCGAGGAAATCTTCGTCGAGCAGCATGGCCTCGTCGTCGCCGGCGGCCGCGGCGCGGGCCTGTGCGGCAAATCTCTCGCGCTGCACCACCGGATCGTTCAATTCCGAGTAGCCGGTGGCCAACTCCACTCCCCGCACATACAGGTCCCACTTCTCGGTGACACCCGCGAGGCTGCGATGCTGGCGTGTCAAAGGTGTTGTCTCGACCGGAAAGTCCTTGACGAACGTCGGCGCGGTCAGCGTGTCGCCCACCTGGTGTTCCCACAGTTCCTCGACGAGCTTGCCGTGCCCGAAACCGCGGCTTTCAGGAATCTCGACCCCGAGCCGACCGGCGATCGAGGTGAGCCGTTCGACCGTCGTCTCCGGGGTGATCTCTTCGCCGAGCGCCGCCGACAGCGAAGGATACATTTGTATCGACGCCCATTCTCCGTCTATGTCGTACACACTGCCGTCGGGCAGCGGGAGTTGTCGGGTGCCGATCGCCTCGTCGGCCACCTCTTGAATAAGCTCGCGGGTGACCACCGCCGAATCGTCATACGTCCCATAGGCCTGGTACGTCTCCAGCATCGAGAATTCCGGAGAATGCGTCGAATCGGCGCCTTCGTTTCGGAACACCCGATTAAGTTCGAAGACCTTGTCGAAACCACCCACCACGCAGCGCTTGAGGAAGAGTTCCGGCGCGATCCGCAGGTAGAGATCGATGTCGAGAGCGTTGGAATGGGTGACGAACGGCCGGGCCGCCGCGCCGCCCGCCAGCGTCTGCAGCATCGGGGTTTCGACCTCGAGAAAGCCGCGCCGCTCCAGCGCGCCGCGTATCGCCCGGACCACCGCGATTCGCCGGCGGGCGACCGATCGCGCCTGCGGACGCACGATGAGGTCGACGTAGCGCTGCCGCACCCGCGACTCCTCGCTCATCTCCTTGTGCGCGACGGGCAGCGGACGCAGCGACTTGGCCGCCATCTGCCAGCGGTCGGCGAGGACCGACAACTCGCCGCGGCGGGAGCTGATCACGGTGCCGTGCACGTACACGATGTCGCCGAGGTCGACGTCGGCCTTCCACGCGTCGAGCGACTCGCGACCCACCTTGTCGAGACCGACCATCACCTGCAGGGTGGTGCCGTCACCGTCCTGCAGCGTCGCAAAGCACAGCTTTCCGGAGTTGCGGGCGAAGATCACCCGGCCCGCCACGCCGACGACATCGTCGGTGGCGGTGTCGACCGGCAGGTCGGGGTGAGCGTCGCGGACCTCGGCCAGGGTGTGGGTGCGCGTGATGTCGACCGGGTAGGGCTCACGCCCCTCCGCCAACAGGCGGGCACGCTTGTCCCGGCGGATCCGGAACTGCTCCGGCAGGTAGCCAGGATCGGTTTCCGGCGGGTCGGCGTCCACGGCGAGCCAGCTTAATTGACCTCACTCGGCCGCGGGCGGAGCGCCCGTCAGCGTGCCGTCTTCAGCCGGCCGCGCTGGGTTTCCCGGTTGCGTTCGAAGACCAGTCGCAGGCCGTCCAGGGTCAGGTGCTGGTCGTAGGTGGCGGCGGTCTGCAGTTCGGGGAGCAGCAGCGGCGCGGTGTGCCCGGTGGCCACGATGGTGACCCGATCGCCCGGGTCGCCACCGAAACCCTGCACGTCGTCGCGGATGCGGGTGATCAAACCGTCGACCAGTCCGGCGAACCCGAACACCGCGCCCGCCTGCATGCATTCGACGGTGTTCTTGCCGATCACCGAACGCGGCCGGGCCAATTCGACGCGGCGCAGCGCGGCGGAGCGCGCCGCGGCGGCGTCGGAGGAAACCTGCACCCCGGGCGCGATGGCGCCGCCGAGGAACTCGCCCTTGGCCGACACCACGTCCACGCAGATCGAGGAGCCGAAATCGACGACGATGGCCGCGCCCGCATACTTCTGAAATGCCGCCAGGCAGTTGACGATCCGGTCCGCACCCACTTCTTTGGGGTTGTCCACCAGCAGCGGGATGCCGGTGCGTACCCCGGGCTCGATGACCACGTGGGGCACCGACGGCCAGTACTGGTCGAGCATGACCCGCACCTCGTGCAGCACGGACGGGACCGTGGAGAGGGCGACGGCGCCGGTGAGCCGTTCGGAGTCGTCGCCGATGAGGCCGTCGATGGTCAACGCCAATTCGTCGGCGGTGACCTCGGATTCGGTGCGGATCCGCCAGTGCTGCACGACCTTGGCGTGCTCCTTGGAGCCGGACAACAACCCGACGACGGTGTGGGTGTTGCGCACATCGATGGCCAGCAGCACGGCTACCGCGCACCCATCCGGGGATTCAGCAGTTCCCCCGCATCGTCGGGCACGAAGGCCGGGTCGTGGCCCAGGTCGACCGGCTTGTTGTCGGCGTCGACGAACACGATCCGCGGCCGGCAGACGCGGGCCTCCGCCTCCTCCATGGTCCCGTAGGCGATCAGGATGACCAGGTCGCCGGGGTGAACCAGATGGGCTGCGGCACCGTTGATTCCGATCACCCCGGTGCCGCGCTCCCCGGTGATCGCGTAGGTGACCAGGCGGGCTCCGTTGTCGATGTCGACGATGGTCACCTGTTCGCCCTCGAGCAGGTCCGCGGCATCCATCAGATCGGCGTCGATGGTCACCGAGCCGACGTAGTGCAGGTCCGCCTGCGTGACCGTGGCGCGGTGAATCTTCGATTTCAGCATCGTCCGTAGCATCAATTCCTCCACAGTGATTGGACGTGTTGGTCCGGCCCGTCGGTGCCGGCGCAAGCTCCCGCTTCGACAGAGACTTCGACGGGGACTTCGACGGGGACGTTGTCCAGCAGCCTGGTGCCGCCCAGCCTCGCGGCGACCAGCAGCCGACCGGGCCCACCGTCCCCCAGCGGGCCGAGGTCCGCGCCGCGCAACTCCAGGTAGTCGACCTCGATCGCGGGGACGGCGTCGAGCACGGCGCGGGCCGCGTCCAGCGCGGCCGCGGCGCCCGCCGTGGCCGCGTGCGCGCCCGCCGCCAGCGCCGCGGACAGCGTCACGGCCAGCTCGCGCTGCGCCGGTTCCAGGTAGCGGTTGCGCGACGACATCGCCAGCCCGTCGGACTCCCGGACGGTCGGCACCCCGACCACCGCGACGTCGACGTTCAGGTCGGCGACCATCTGACGGATCAGTACCAGCTGCTGGTAGTCCTTCTCGCCGAAGAAGATCCGGTCCGGTCCCACGATCTGCAGCAGCTTGCACACCACGGTGAGGACGCCGGCGAAATGGGTCGGGCGGGCACCGCCTTCGAGTTCGGCCGCCAGCGGGCCGGGCTGCACGGTGGTGCGCAGGCCGTGGGGATACATCGCGGCGGCGGTCGGCGCGAACACCATCTCGACGCCCTCACCCGAGAGCAGCGCCACGTCGTCGTCGAGCGTGCGGGGATAGGCGTCGAGGTCCTCGCCCGCGCCGAACTGCAGCGGGTTGACGAAGATCGAGACCACGACCACCGAGCCCGGCACCCGCTTGGCGGCCCGCACCAGGGCCAGGTGACCGTCGTGCAGCGCGCCCATGGTGGGCACCAGCATCACCCGGCGCCCGGTCCGGCGCAGCGCCCGGCTGACGTCGGCGACATCGCGCGGCGCCGAGTACACGTTGAGTTCGCCCGCGGTGAAGGCCGGCCGCGGCATCCCGTTCATCGCGCCAGCACCTCGACGACGTCGGCGGGAGCGTGCGCGCGCCGGGCGGTCCGCAGGGCGTTCACCCGGTAGGCGTTCGCCAGGTCGGGGTCGACGCGCGCCAGCGCCGCCAGGTGCCCCGCGACCGCCGCAGCGTCGCCGCGGGCGACCGGACCGGTGAGGGCGGCCTGCCCCCGTTGCAGGGTGTTCTCCAGCGCCGCCCGCGCCAGCGGGCCGACGATGCGTTCGGCGATGCCGCCGGGCCGATCGTCGACGGTCTGTCCCCCGCAATCGGGAGGTGCCCCCGGCCCGAGCAGCTCGTCGCCGCGCAGCGCGGCCCGCAGCGCATCGAGGGCATCGGCCAGGACGGTCACGAGGTGGTTGCCGGCGTGGGCCAGGGCGGCGTGGTACAGCACGCGGGCGTCCTCGCGGACGCAGAACGGCTCGCCGCCCATCTCCAGGACCAGGGACTGTCCCACCGCGTACCCGACGTCGTCGGCGGCGGTGATCCCGAAGCAGGTGTCCGGCAGCCTGCCGATGTCCTCGTCGGACCCGGTGAACGTCATCGCCGGGTGGATCGCGAGCGGGATGCAGTCGGGAGACAGCGGCCCCAGCACGCCGACCCCGTTGGCGCCGGAGGTGTGCGCCACGATCGTGCCGGGCCGCACCGCCGACGTCGCGGCCAGACCCGCCACCAGGCCGGGAAGTTCGCTGTCGGGCACCGCAAGCAGCAACAACTCGGCGCCGGCTGCCACGTCCTGGGGTGCGACGACCGGGGTGTCGGGCAGCCACCGCTGCGCCCGCCGGCGGGACGCGTTGCTGACGGCGCTGCACGCCACGACGACGTGGTCGGCGCGCTCCAGCGCGACACCCAGCGCGGTTCCCACCCGGCCGGCCGAGATGATGCCCACCTTCAGCCTGGCCGGACGCAAACCGTCGAACTGCACCATCGCAGACGACCTCACATAGGTATTCGTTCGTTCCGGTCCCAGGCTCAGGGGTACCGGACGGTCTCTAAGACTGTAGTCGATGCCCGGGTCGGGCCCAATGTGACGGAGCTTTCAGCTCAGACGTTGCGGCGGCGGCGCCGCCCACCCCCGGACGGCTCGACCTGCAACCGCGCCAGCAGGTCGGCGACCGACTGCCCACCCGACGGCAGCCCGTCCGCCCCCTCGGAGCCGTCGCCGGCGCCGTGCCGGGGCGCGGGGGCCGGCGGCGGCGCCAGTCGCGGCGGCTCGGCGGCCGCGGGCACAGCTGCCTGCGGCGGCGCGGCGGCGGGCGCGGCGGCGGGCGCGGTGACCGGGGGCGGGACCACCACAGGCTCGTCCGGGGCGGTGAAGTTGGGCACGCCGAAGTCGCGGTACTCCGCCGAATGGCGCGACCGCGACCGGCGGCCGGACTCGCCGTAGCGCCGTGGGGCCTCCCGCTCACCGGGTGCGCCGGCGGGGCCGGGTCCCCCGCGCGAGTCGCGGGGTTCACGGGATTCTCCGGGTTCGTCGGCGGGCTCGTCGGGGCTGACGTGCCGGGCGCGGCGCCACCGGTCCGACGGCTCGCCGGCGGCCGGTGTCGCGGTTCCGGGGGGCAGCCACAGGCCGTTGGCGACCGGCCGCCAATCCTGCGCCCGGGCCTGCGCCTGCGGGGGCGGCGGCTGCCGGTGCCGGGAGTCGAACAGCGGCTCCGGCTCCGGCGGCCGGGCCGGCACGTGGGACGGTTCCTGCGGCGCCGCGTAGAAGCGCCCGCGTTCGCGTGGGGGCGGCTGCTGCCGGGGCGGCAGCAGGGGCTCCTCGGGCACGTCGATGATGGCCGCCTCGTCGGCGCGGCCGTCGGGGACCTCCGGGACCCCAAGGGCCCCCGGGACCCCAAGGGCCCCCGGGACTGTGGGCGAATGGTCCTGCGGTACCGACGCCACCCGGTCGCTGGACACCCAATCGACGGGCGCGCCGTGCCCGTTGCGGTCCCATTCGCTGTACGCGCGGGCGGGGGGCGCCTCGGCGTCCAGCGTCTCCAGCGCGGGCCGCTCCTTGAGGTCCGTGTCGAACAGGATTTCCAGGCTGGTCCGCAACGCGTTCAGCTCCGCCCGCAGCGCCGCGACGTCGTCGGCGCCCTGGGCCCGCAACTCGGAGGCCAGTTCGCGGCGCAGCTGGGATTCCACCGTCAGCTCGTACTCGCGGCGGGCCGAGATCTCCCGGTCCAGTTGCAGGTCGTAGACCAGCTTGAGGTCACGCACCCGCGACTGGTCGGCGTCGCTCTGCCGGCGGTAGAGCACCGACACGAAGGCGCCGGCGACCGCGGCCCACAAAGCCAGGATCACCGCGAGCTTGAGGAGCTCCACGCGGTTGGTGAAAACCAGCGCGGAACTGGCCCCCATCGCGAGGACCAGCAACGCGGTCAAGAGCACCCAACCCGGCCTGCGGCCGCCGCGCCGTACCCGGGCGCCGCGGGACAGAACGGTCATGGCCCGACTTTACCTGTGCGAGGTCATTCCGCGTGTCGCGCCGGTCCGGCGATTCTCGCTTCGACGTCCGCCACGCCCCGGGTGGGTCAGTTCTCGGCACCCTCAGCGGGCTCGGGTGGTTCCGGCGGTGATTTGCAGCAATCCTGCAGCCACAGCGCGGCGACGACCAGCGCCAGCGCGCTGACGGCCGCGACCACCGTCCCGGTGGTGTCCTCGGCGGCGGCGCGCAGCCAGGACCGGCGCGGCAGAAAGTACACCAGCACCCCGATCCAGAAGCCCAGCATCAACGCGCCGACCCAGGCCGACGCCTTGGCCACCACCAGGCTGCGCGCCACCGCCAGCGGGTGCAGCCGGCCGGACCCGGGGCCGATCTCGCAGTCGCTGATCTTGGTCCGCACATGGCGCGCCCACAGCGCCTCGGCGACGGCCACCGCGAGCAGCGAGATCCCGGTCCACACGGTGATGCGCGGGAACCACCGGTACATCGCGGTGACCAGCAGGTATCCCAGCACCGCGGCGCCGACCACCGCGGCCGTGAGATCGCGTCGGCGGGTCGGGCCCATCAGCTTCCCGATTCCGGGCCGGCCGGGGATTCTTCCCTCGGCGCGAGCGTCAGGTCGGTCGGCCGCACGCTCTGCCGGTCGGCGGGCTCGAGCTCGGCGAGCAATTCGGCGACCGGCCGCGGCCCCTCGGCGACCGTCAACCGGGCTTCGGGGTCGACGGCCAGCCACGGGATCAGCACGAAAGCCCGCAGATGGGCCAGCGGGTGCGGCAGCGTCAGGTTGTTCTCGCGGGAGATCACCTCCGCCTCGCCGTGGCAGGCGATGAGGTCGACGTCGAGGCTGCGCGGGCCCCAGCGCTCGCCGCGAACCCGGCCGGCCGCACCCTCGAATCCCTGCGCGCGCCGCAGCCAGCCCTGCGCGTCGCACGCGGGGTCTTCGGCAATGAGCACCGCGTTGAGGAACGGCGCCTGGTCCACGCGGCCCCAGGGGTCGGTCTCGTACACCGGGGACACCGCGAGCACCGCCCCGCCGAGCCCGTCGACGACCGATTGCAGCCGCGCCAGCCGGTCCCCCAGGTTGGAGCCGATGGACAGCACGACCCGCGTCACAGCGCCCCGCCGGCCGGGACCACCGAGCCGCGGCCGCCGCGCCGCGAGCGCCGGACCACGACCGCCACATCGGCGAACTGTTGCGGGATCGGAGCCGCCGGCTTGTGCACCACCACCTCGACGGCGTGCACGCGCCGGTCCTGCATCACCTGGTCGGCGATCTTCCCCCCGACCGTTTCGATCAGGTTGCGGGGCGGTCCGCCCACCACGTCGGCGGCCAGCCGGGCCAGTGCGCCGTAGTCGTAGGTGTCGGCCAGGTCGTCGCTGGCGGCCGCGTCGGCGAGGTCGATCCACACGGTGATGTCGACGACGAACTCCTGCCCGTCGGCGCGCTCGTGTTCGAAGACCCCGTGCCGGCCGTGCAGTGCCAAGCCGCGCAATTCGATTCGATCAGCCATCTCGATCAGCCATCGTGTCCCGTCGGCCCGGGATGCGTCTCGGTCTGCGTCCAGGCCCCGACGACCTTGAGGGCATCGACCGAGGCACGCACGTCATGCACCCGCACCCCCCAGGCACCGTACAGGGCGGCCAGCGCGGAGATCACCGCGGTCGCCGTCTCGCGGCCGTCGGGCGGGCGCGGCGACCCGTCGGGCCCGGCCAGCAGGGTGCCGAGGAACCGTTTGCGCGAGGCGCCCAGCAGCACCGGGATCCCGGTGGCGACCAGACGCGGCAGGGCATGCAGCAGCGCCCAGTTGTGTCGCCCCGTCTTGGCGAACCCGAGGCCCGGGTCGATCACCAGCTTGGCCGGATCGACGCCCGCGCAGACCGCGTCGTCGACGCTGGAGAGCAACTCGGCGCGCACCTCGGCCACCACGTCGCGGTAGCCCGGCGCGCGGTGCGGGTGTGCGGGCGACACGGGTCGCCAGTGCATCAGCACCCAGGGCACGCCGGCTTCGGCCAGCAGCGGCGCCATCGCGGGATCGGCCCGCCCGCCGGACACGTCGTTGACGATCCGCGCGCCGCTGTCCAGCGCCACCCGCGCGACGTCGGCGTGCATGGTGTCGATGCTCACCGTGACGCCTTGCGCGGCAAGCTCTTTGACGACCTGAACGACGCGCGATGCCTCGACCCGGGAATCGATCCGCGTGGCGCCGGGCCGGGTGGACTCGCCACCGACGTCGACGATCTGCGCGCCTGCGGCGGCCAGTGCCAGACCGTGGGCGACGGCGGCGTCGGCATCCAGGTAGCGCCCGCCATCCGAGAACGAATCGTCGGTGACGTTCAGAACGCCCATGACCTGCACAGGCGCGGGCTCACTTACGCAGGATGAGGTCGAGCGCTTCGGCTCGCGAGGCGGCGTCGTGCTTGAACTGGCCGCGCACCGCCGACGTCGTGGTGACGGCGCCGGGCTTGCGGACACCGCGCATCGCCATGCACAGGTGCTCGGCTTCGACCACGACGATCACCCCGCGCGGATCGAGACGGCTCACCAGGGCATCGGCGATCTGGCTGGTGAGCCGTTCCTGGACCTGAGGCCGCTTGGCGTACAGGTCGACCAGGCGGGCGATCTTCGACAGCCCGGTCACCCTGCCGTCCTTGCCGGGGATGTAGCCCACATGGGCCACACCGTGGAAGGACACCAGATGGTGCTCACACGTGGAGTACATCGGGATCTGCTTGACGATCACCAGTTCGTCGTGGTCCTCGTCGAACATGGTGCTCAGCACTTCGCCGGGGTCGATGTAGAGCCCGGAGAACATCTCGTGGTAGGCCCGGGCCACGCGCGCCGGCGTGTCCCGCAGCCCGTCCCGGTCGGGGTCCTCGCCGACCGCGTACAGCAATTCGCGGACCGCCGCCTCGGCACGCTCCTGGTCGAACGACCGCATGCGTCCGGGCGCGATGGGGGCGCCGGGATCGAGATCGGGCAAGGCCATCGAGTCCTCCGTTCCTCAGCCTCGGGCCGGCGGGTTGAACCGGCGGACGTCGTCATCGGGCCGGTCGGGCGCCCGTGCCGGATCGGGGACACCGTGCGGGCCGGACTGGCCGGGCGGCGGGTAGGGCGGGAACGGCGGGTAGGACGGCTGGCCCGGCTGCCCCGGAGGCTGGCCCGCCGGCTGCGGCCAGTGGGGCTGCTGCGGGGGCGGATACCAGTGGCCGGGCTGCGGTTCCTGCGGCGGCCAGCCGGGCGCATGCCAGCCGGCCGGGGCGCCGTAGTCGGGTTGGGTGGGGCCCTGCGGCGCGTCCCGCCGATTTCCGGCTTGACCGCCGTGCGAGCCGTTACCGCCGTGGGAGTTTCTGGCGCCCTCGGCCCGCGCGGCCTCAGCGGCCTGGCTGGCCCGCGCGATCGCCGCCTTGAAGGCCGGCTCGGGGACCGGCGGGGGCCACGGATCGCCACGCTCGATGGCCAGCTCGCCGGGCGTCTTGATCGGCGGCTTGTCCGACGGGATGCGACCCCCGAAGTCGTCGAACAGGGTGAGGCGGGGCCGTTTCTCGACGCCGGCGAAGATGCCCTCCAGCTCGGGCCGGTGCAGGGTCTCCTTCTCCAGCAGCTCGCCGGCCAGGATGTCGAGGATGTCGCGGTACTCCGTGAGGATCTCCCAGGCCTCGGTGTGCGCCGCCTCGATCAGCTTGCGGACCTCGTCGTCGATGTCGCGGGCGACCTCGTGCGAGTAATCCGCCTGGTTGCCCATGGTCCGGCCCAGGAACGGGTCGCCGTGCTCGGAGCCGTACTTGACGGCGCCCAGCTTGGAGCTCATGCCGAACTCGGTGACCATCGCTCGCGCGATCTTGGTGGCCTGCTCGATGTCGGAGACCGCGCCGGTGGTCGGCTCGCGGAACACCAGCTCCTCGGCGGCGCGCCCACCCATCGCGAACACCAGCTGCGCGATCATCTCCGAGCGCGTCCGCAGGCCCTTGTCCTCCTCGGGCACCGCGACCGCGTGCCCGCCCGTGCGTCCCCGGGCCAGGATCGTCACCTTGTAGATCGGCTCGATGTCGGGCATCGCCCACGCGGCCAGGGTGTGTCCGCCCTCGTGGTAGGCGGTGATCTTCTTCTCGTGCTCGCTGATGATCCGGCTCTTGCGGCGCGGCCCGCCGACCACCCGGTCCACCGCCTCCTCCAGGGCGGCCCCGGTGATGACCGTGCCGTTTTCCCGGGCGGTCAGCAGAGCCGCCTCGTTGATGACGTTGGCCAGGTCGGCGCCCGTCATTCCCACGGTGCGCTTGGCCAGGCCGTCGAGGTCGGCGTCGGGGGCGATCGGCTTGCCCTTGGCATGGACCCGCAGCACGGCACGCCGGCCCGCCAGGTCGGGGTTGGTCACCGGGATCTGCCGGTCGAAGCGGCCGGGCCGCAGCAGCGCCGGGTCCAGGATGTCGGGCCGGTTGGTGGCCGCGATCAGGATGACGCCGGCCCGCGGGTCGAACCCGTCCATCTCGACCAGCAACTGGTTCAGCGTCTGCTCGCGCTCGTCGTGGCCGCCGCCGAGGCCGGCGCCCCGCTGGCGGCCGACCGCGTCGATCTCGTCGACGAAGATGATGCACGGATTGTTCTGCTTGGCCTGTTCGAACAGGTCGCGCACGCGCGAGGCGCCGACACCGACGAACATCTCGACGAAGTCGGAACCGGAGATCGTGAAGAACGGGACCCCGGCCTCACCCGCCACCGCGCGCGCCAGCAGCGTCTTGCCGGTCCCGGGCGGGCCGTAGAGCAGCACGCCCTTGGGGATCTTGGCGCCCAGCGCCTGGTAGCGCCCCGGGTTCTGCAGGAAATCCTTGATCTCGTAGAGCTCCTCGACCGCCTCGTCGACGCCCGCGACGTCGGCGAACGTGGTCTTGGGCATGTCCTTGGAGAGTTGCTTGGCGCGCGACTTGCCGAACCCGAAGCCCATCCGTGCGCCGCCCTGCATGCGCGAGAACATCACGAAAAGACCGACCAGCAACAGCAGCGGCAGCACGTAGACCACCAGCTCGCCCAGGATGCTGCCCTGGTTGACGACGGTGCCGATCTTGGCGTTCTTGGCGCTGAGCGCGTTGAACAGGTCGACGGCATATCCGGTGGGATATTTGGTGATGACCTTGTCGGAATTGTCCGTCTCGCCGTTTCCCTTTTTCAGGGTCAGCCGCACTTGCTGCTCGCGATCGTCGATCTGCGCGCTCTTGACGTTGTCGCTGTTGATCTGCGCCATCGCGACCGAGGTGTCGACGGGCTTGTAGCCGCGGGTGTCGTCGCTGAAGTAAAAGAACGACCAACCGAGCAGCACCACGACAGCGATCGCCGTGAGGGTGCGGATCAGATTTTTTCGGTTCATCAATCATCGGCCCTACGGGCCAGGTCCTTCCGATGCACACGTCGCTGAAAAAGTCCAGGCTACCGCTAGCGGCAATCGCCGGCCCGGCGGAGCCGGGCGCAGCGGGTTGCCGCCGTCGTACCCCGCGGAAATCGCCGGCCCGGCGGAGCCGGGCGCAGCGGAACTTCCGCGGTCCTGCTGTCCTGACCAGACAACGACAGGCAGTTCCCGGTTGGTTCGACGGTCGCCATCGCATTGACGTTGCGTGGATGTGGGACGTTGCGTGGATGTGGGACGTTGCGTGGATGTGGCGTGCGGCTCAGTGCTCGTAATACCGCGCCTCGATCACATTGCCGTCCGGATCGGCGAAATAGTATCCCTGCGGCGCCCACCCGCGGGCCCCATACGAGTGGTTCAGCCGCGCGCCGGTGTCCACGCCCGCGGCGTGCAGACGCCGGTCCAGTGCGCCGTACTCGGCTTTGGACAGCGCAAGGCAGACGTGGTTGACGCGGTGCCCGGCGCTCCCCGGGACCCGCGTCAAGGACTCCGTGGAGGCGATGCTGTCCACCGGCACGAGGTCGATGATGGAGTCCTCGCACACGCGCACGCTCGGGAACGGCGCCTCGCCGGCCTCGAACTCGACGAACCGCACCGGTTCGAGCCCGACGACCCGCGAGTAGAAGTCCATCGAGACGAGCGGATTGCTCGTCCAGAGCACGATGTGGTCCAGCCGCATGAGTTACTGCACCCGCCCTCGTAGTGATCGAACCCGCGTCCGACGCTATCCCAACGCGCACCCGGTAGGGCGCCGATCGCGGCGCACACTTCTCAGCCACCGGCCGGTGTGCTTTGGTGTGGGGGTGCCGACATCAACCGAACGGTTAGTAGACACCAATGGCGTGCGGTTGCGGGTGGTGGAAGCGGGGGATCGCGGCGCGCCCGTGGTGATCCTGGCCCACGGCTTCCCCGAGCTCGCCTACTCGTGGCGCCACCAGATACCGGTGCTCGCCGAGGCGGGCTACCACGTGCTGGCACCCGACCAGCGCGGCTATGGCGGATCTTCCCGCCCGGACGCGATCGAGGCGTACGACATCCATGCGCTGACGGCCGACCTGGTCGGCCTGCTCGACGATGTCGGCGCCCGGCGCGCCGCCTGGATCGGGCACGACTGGGGCGCCTCCGTCGTGTGGAACGCGCCCCTGCTGCATCCGGAGCGGGTCGCGGCCGTCGCCGCGCTCAGCGTGCCGCCGGTGCCCCGTCCGCGGGTGGCGCCGACGGCGGCGTGGCGCAAGATCGCCGGCGACAACTTCTTCTACATCCTGTATTTCCAGGAGCCCGGCGTCGCCGACGCCGAGCTGGACGCGGAACCCGCCCGCACGATGCGCCGGATGCTGGGCGGCCTGCGGGCATCCGGGGACCACGGCGCGGCGGTGCGCATGGTGGCCCCGGGTCCGGAGGGCTTCATCGAGCGCCTCCCCGAACCCGACGAGCTGCCGGAATGGCTCAGCCAGGACGAGCTCGACCACTACGTCGGCGAGTTCACCCGAACCGGGTTCACCGGCGGCCTGAACTGGTATCGCAACTTCGACCGCAACTGGGAGACGACCCCCGATTTGGCTGACGCCACAATCGGCGTGCCGTCGTTGTTCATGGCCGGCAGCGCCGATCCGGTGCTGGGCTTCACCCGGGCGGACCGCGCCTCGAAGGTGGTCTCGGGTCCCTATCGCCAGGTGATGATCGAGGGCGCCGGCCACTGGCTGCAACAGGAACGACCCGACGAGGTCAACGCGCTGCTGCTGGAGTTCCTCAACGGGTTGGAGTTGCGATGAGAATGCCCCTGCGTTTCGGCGTCTTCATCACGCCGTTTCATCCCACCGGCCAATCACCGACGGTGGCATTGGAATACGACATGGAGCGCGTCGTCGCGCTGGACCGCCTCGGATTCGACGAGGCCTGGTTCGGCGAACATCACTCCGGCGGTTACGAGTTGATCGCGTGCCCGGAGGTGTTCATCGCCGCCGCCGCGGAGCGGACCAAGCACATCCGGTTGGGCACCGGCGTGGTCTCGCTGCCCTATCACCACCCGCTGATGGTGGCCGACCGCTGGGTGCTGCTGGACCACTTGACGCGCGGCCGGGTGATGTTCGGCGCCGGCCCCGGCGCGCTGCCGTCGGACGCCTACATGATGGGTATCGACCCGATCGAGCAGCGGCGGATGATGCAGGAGTCCCTCGAGGCGATCCTCGCCCTGTTCCGCGCCGCGCCGCAGGAGCGCATCGACCGCCACTCCGACTGGTTCACCTTGCGCGAAGCGCAACTGCACATCCGGCCCTACACCTGGCCGTATCCGGAAATCTCAACGGCGGCAATGATTTCGCCGTCCGGACCGCGCCTGGCGGGCGTGCTGGGCACGTCTCTGCTGTCGCTGTCGATGTCGGTGCCCGGCGGCTACGCCGCGCTGGAAAACACCTGGGACGTCGTGTGCGAGCAGGCCGCCAAGGTCGGCCGCGACGAACCGGACCGGTCCGACTGGCGGGTGCTGAGCATCATGCACATCGCCGACAGCCGCGACCGGGCGATCGACGACTGCACCTACGGGCTGCAGGACTTCGCCAACTACTTCGGCGCAGCCGGCTTCGTCCCGTTGGCAAACTCCGTGGAGGGCGCCCAGACGCCGCATGAGTTCGTCGAAGACTATGCGGCCAAGGGGAATTGCTGCATCGGCACACCCGAGGATGCGATCGCCCACATCGAAGACCTGCTCGAGCGCTCGGGCGGGTTCGGCACGCTGCTGATGCTCGGCCACGACTGGGCTTCGCCCCAGGCGACCTACCACTGCTATGACCTGTTGGCCCGCAAGGTGATTCCGCATTTCAAGGGACAGCTGGCAGCCTCGCGGTCGTCGCACGACTGGGCCAAGGCCAGGCGCGATCAATTGATCGGACGGGCCGGCGAGGCCGTGGTGAAGGCCATCAGCGAGCACACCTCGGAGCAGGAAGGGGCGGTGAAGTGATGCGCGCAGCGGTGCTGCGGGGCGGGCGCATGGTCTACCGGGACGACGTGCCAGACCCGGTGCCCGGGCCCGGCCAGGTGCTGGTCGCCGTGCGATCGTGTGGAATCTGCGGCTCCGACCTGCATTTCGCCGCACACGGCGACGAGGTGGTGGCGATGACGGAGCGGGTGTCGGCCGGAGCCGGCGGCATGGACGTCGACCTGGGCCGCGACGTCTTCATGGGCCACGAGTTCAGCGCCGAGGTGCTCGAAGCCGGGCCGGACACCGAGACACATCCGGCCGGTACGCTCGTCACGTCGATTCCGGTGGTGCTGTCCGGCAAGGGCGTCGAGCCGATCGTGTACAGCAACAGCACGATCGGTGGCTACGCGGAGCGGATGCTGCTCTCCGCGCCGCTCTTGCTGCCCGTCCCCAACGGCCTGGACTTCAGGCACGCGTCGCTGACCGAACCGATGGCCGTGGGGCTGCACGCAGTCAACAAGTCGAACATCGCGCCGGGCGAGACCGCGCTGGTGCTCGGGTGCGGCCCGATCGGCATCGCGATCATCGCAGCGCTCGCGGCGCGTGGCGTGGAATCGGTGGTGGCGTCCGATTTTTCGCCCAAACGGCGGGAGCTGGCCACGGCCATGGGCGCCCACCGGGCGCTGGATCCGGCGCAGGGATCGCCATTCGACACGGTCAAACCGGCGGTGGTGTTCGAGGCGGTCGGGGTGCCCGGGATCATCGACGACGTGCTGCTGCGGGCCCGGCCGGGCACGCGGTTGGTCGTCGCGGGGGTGTGCATGCAACCCGACACGGTGCATCCGTTCTTCGCGATCGCCAAGGAGATCAACGTGCAGTTCGTGCTCGCCTACAGCCCGGAGGAGTTCGCGGACTCGCTGCGGGCACTCGCCGAGGGTGACATCGACGTCACGCCGCTGATCACCGGGGAAGTCGGCCTGGACGGGGTCGGTGCGGCGTTCGACGACCTGGCCGACCCGGAGCGGCACTGCAAGATCCTCGTCACACCGTAGGCTGCGCCCGGCGCTTGGCACCCGTTCGGCCCCGGCCCGCAGTTGTCCACAGGGTGCGAGGCCATCCGGAACCTGTCGGTGTAGCCGGCTATATTCGAATGCATGTTCGATGAGTTGCGGAAACTCGACCCTTCCGCGCTGGTGGCCGTGGTCGAGTCGACGCATCGCCAGGAATCGGCGCTGCTGGCGCGGCGGATGGCAGCCGTGGCGCGGCTGCTGCGGCACCGAAGGACCGCGGCCGGGCGGGCCGGGGCCGCGGCCGACCATGCCATGATCAGCGGGTTCGACCAGACCACCGCCGAGGTGGCCGCGGTGATGAACCTGTCCCCGAGGGCGGCAAGCTACCTGGTGTCGGACGCCGAGACACTGGACACCCGGTTGCCCGCAATTGCGGCGCTGCTCGCCGAGGGAAAAACGGATTGGCGTGCGGTGCGGCTGATCATCAGGCGCACCGATCTCGTCGCCGACGACGCGCTGGTCGCCAAGCTCGACCGAGCACTGGCCGAACGCATCGGCAACTGGAACGGCTGGTCGCGGCGGCGAATTGTCAACGCCGTCGACGCCGCGGTGCGCGCCATCGATCCCGACGCCGTGCGCGAGCGCCGCGAAACCGCCGAGGACGGCCGGCACATCGGGATCAAGGCGCTCGGCAACGGGATGGCGGAGGTCTGCGGCACGGTCGCCGCCGCGACCGCGACCGCCTTCGACCTGCGGCTCTCGCAGTTGGCCAAGCAGGTGTGCGCGGCGGACCCGCGGACGCTGGACCAACGCCGCGCCGACGCACTGGCCGCCCTGACCCAGGGCCGCCCGCTGGCCTGCGCGTGCGGACAGCATGACTGCCCCACCAGGGCCGGCGCCGGGGCCGGGCGGGATCGGGGCGGTGCGCGGGTGGTGATCAATGTGATCGCCGGCGAACGAACGGTTTTCGAGGACGGCGCTGCGCCGGGGTACCTCGAGGGGTATGGAGTCATCGACGCCGAACAGGTCCGCCGGTTGGCAACCGCCGCGTCCGTGCTCATCGCCGACCCGGTCACCGGTCCGGTCGAGGCGCTGCGCTACCAGCCGTCGGCGGCGCTCGAACGCGCAGTCCGCTGCCGGGATCTCACCTGCCGCTTCCCCGGATGCAGCCGACCGGCCGTCGCCTGCGACATCGACCACACCATCCCGTTCAACCACCAGGACCCGGCAGCCGGCGGGCTGACGGTGGCTGAGAACCTCAAATGCCTTTGTCGTCAACATCATAGGCTCAAAACTTTCCACAGTGGTTGGCGTGACGAGCAATGGAAAGACGGGACCGTGGTCTGGACGTCGCCGACCGGACGCGTGTATCGGACGGCGCCGGCCGGGGCCGACCTGTTCCCACAACCCCGCGAGCCGGCCTGTGCGGCGCCGCATCCGCGCAAGCGAACCAGGGCGCAGCAGCGCAGCTACCGAATCACGCAGTCGCGCAAGCACAACCGCGAGCAGCGGCCCGTCAACGAGGCGCGGCGTCGCCTCGAACAGGCCCGCAAGCGGGAGGTCGACGACCGCAAGTTCCGAAACCGCATGCGCGACATGCTGTTTCTGCTGAAGGGCACGAAGAGCACCAGCCCCCTGTGCACCTGGGTGAACGACCTCCGCGAGCCCGAAGAGCTCCCGCCCGACTGGACACCCGACGAGTCGGCGTCGTCATCCTTGCCCGAGGATCCGCCCTTCTGAGTCGCCGCGAGCCCGATCACCCCCCGGCCGGAGGTTGAGGCATGACCGTCGGCTTGAATCCGTATCGGGGAGCCAGGAAGTGGGCCGACAGGCCACGCCCGGCGCCGCCGCCCAGCAGCGGCAGCCCGCCCACCGCCTGGGTGGCGGGCCCGGCGCTGGCGGCCGCCCCGAAGCCGTTGAGAGCCACCGTGACGGGCGTCGTCGCGGCCGGTGCCGCACCGGCCCAGGAACTCGGGACCGACAGTCCGCCGACGGCGGCCGCCTTGCCGACGGCTCCCGCAATGCCGCCCAGACCCGCCCCCGGAAGCGCGGCAGGCACTTCCTTGGCGGCCTCGGCTACGGCCTTGACGCCGTCTTGAGCGAGCTTCGGCAGGTCGTGCGCCAGGCCGACGTAGTCCTTGAACTGGGTGACGACGAGCCGCGCGGGACTCACCCACTTGTTGAACGTGTCCATGAAGATTCCGGCGTCCACCTCCGCCGATCCGGTCACGCCCTGGACCACGTCGCCGAGCATCCCCCCGAAGACGATCCCGTCGCCGTTCTCGTTCCACAGGTGCCCGGTCAGGCCGAGTGCAGCCGCGGGGGTGGTGAGCCAGGGCGGTTCGTTGGTGATCCCCGCGAGTCCGGACAGCGCTATGGGAATCTGTGACATCGCCTGTGCGTCGACGACCCCGTTCAGCGCGTGCGCGACCGCGGTGGCCTGACCGGCCAGTCCGGCCGGATCGACCGCGCTTGCAACCACCGTGAACGGCGCCAGCTGCGACGCCGCCGCCGACGCTGCCGCGTAGCCGTACATCGCGGCCGCGTCCCGGGCCCACATTTCGGCGTACTGCGCCTCGGTGGCCGCGATCGCCGCGGTGTTCTGGCCGAGGAAGTTGCTCGCCAGCAACGCCATCAGCAGGGCCCGGTTGGCGGCGATCTCCTCCGGCGGCACCGTGGCGGCGAAGGCCGCCTCATAGGCCGTCACCGCCGCCACGGCCTGGGCCGCGGCCTCTTCGGCCCGCTCGCCCGTGCTCGTCAGCCACGCCACCTGGGGTGCGGCCGCGGCCGCCATGGATGTCGCTGCCGGGCCCTGCCACGGCCCGTCGACCAGCCCGGTGAGCAGCGACCCGAAGGTGAACGCGGTGGTGTGCAACTCGGTGGCCAGTCCCTGCCACGCCGACGCAGCGGCCAGCATCGGCCCCGCGCCGGGGCCGGAGTACATCAGCGCGGAGTTGATCTCCGGCGGCAACTGCGCGAAGTCAAGCATGTCTGCCCGCGCCTAGCCGACCAAGGCGGTGTTGGCGTCTTCGGTGGCCGCATAGGAACCGGTGCTGATGGCCAGCATGGTTGCCAACTGCTCCCGGGCCACCGCGGCGTGGGCATTGATCTCCTGGTAAAGCGTTGCGTGCGAGGCGAACTGCGCGGCAGTCAGGAAGGACACCACGTCGGCGGCGGCCGGAACAACACCGGTCGTCGGCGCGGCGGCCGCCGCGGCCCCGACCTGCAACGCCGCGTTGAGGGAATGCAGCTTCCCGGCAGTCGCCGCCAGTATCTCCGTACGTGCGATCACATTTGACATGTCGTCTCCTTAAAGATGCTGATATTCAATGTATTTCAGCGGCCGATCGGCCACTGCCGCAAAACTTCGGACATGTTAAGCGCGCAATGTCGCGCCATTACAGTCCCCGCGGGTCATGTTCACCGCGGCGCCGGCAACTGTTCACTTAGCTGTACACATGTGCTGCATTTTATGTGCACGGCATGAAAGTGATTGTAAACAAATATGATTAGAGTTAGAAATGAAATTTCATGTGGTGGAAACGCTACACACTATGCTTTGCTGGCGACACCTGGGCGGTTCGAGGCGCTCAGGTGCACCGCCTGCCGCAACTGAGCATTCGGGGCTTCGTCCGCCGCTCGATCGTCGTCGCCGCCGCCGTCGGCATCGAGTTCACCGCCCCCGACGTCGGGCGACTCCCGGCTTGTCAAGGATGCGCGGGCGCGGGCAGAACCCACCCCGGGGGTCGCCCGGCGCCCCGAAGACCATGCCCGCCGCCGCGCCGCTCGAGCCCGGGCAGCAGACGGTGCGCTTCTCGGTGACCGCGGTGCGGGAGCTGGACTGAGGCCGGGCTACTGCTGGTAGACCCGCGGGTCCAGCATGCCGATGTACGACAGGTCGCGGTAGCGCTCGTCGTAATCCAGGCCATAACCCACGACGAAGTCGTTGGGGATGTCGAAGCCCACGTAAGCGATCTCGACGTTGGCGCCCCGCGCGTCGGGTTTGCGGAGCAGCGTGCACACCCGCAGCGACCGCGGTTGCCGGCTGCTCAGGTTGCGCAGCAGCCAGGACAGCGTGAGGCCGGAGTCGACGACATCCTCGACGATCAGCACGTCGCGGCCCTGGATGTCGCGGTCCAGGTCCTTCAGGATCCGCACCACACCCGACGACGACGTCGAGGATCCGTAGGAGCTGACCGCCATGAACTCGAACTGCGTCGGCACGGGGATGGCGCGCGCCAGGTCGGTGACGAACATCACAGCGCCCTTGAGCACGGTGATCAGCAGCAGGTCCTGGCCGGCCTCGGCGATGCACTCGCGGTAGTGAGTGCCGATTTCCTCGCCGAGCTCGTTCACCCGGGCCTGAATCTGCTCGGCGGTGAGCAGCACCGACGTGATATCCCCCGGGTAGAGCTCCGTTGGCTGGGCCGGGGTGATCGCCGAGGAGGTCTGCGCCACGAGCACAGCGTGCCATGTCGGAGCGCGAAAAACCAACGGGCTCAGATATTGCGGTTACCGGACCGGCTCGCGCCACATGGTCAGGACACCGTCGCGTCGCCCCGCGATCAGCCGCTGACCGCGCAGGGCCGACCCGATCGCCACCCCGCCCTGCCCACGCCAGGCCGTGACCAGGGTGTCGATGCCCCGAATCTGCTTGTCGCTCAGCCCGATCGCCCCGCCGTCCAGCAGCCAGCCGCGGATCACCCGGCGCCGGACCGGCGCCGGCAACCCGGCCAGCGCCCGGGCGTTCAGGTCCGGGCCCGTCCGCACCCCGGGCATCGCCTGCGCGGCGAGCGCGTCGATCAGCGCGGTGTCCTCGCGCAGCGCCGTCGCGGTGCGGGCCAGCGCCTCGGCCACCCCCCCGCCCAGCACGTCCTCGAGGAGCGGCAGCACTTCCAGGCGCAGCCGGGTCCGGGTGAAACGACGGTCGGCGTTGTGCGGGTCCTGCCAGGCGGTCAGGCCCAGCGCGCGGCACGCGGCGTGGGTCAGGCTGCGGCGCACCCCCAGCAGCGGCCGGCACCACGGCGGGTCGTGCGCGCGCATCCCGGCCAGCGAGCGCCCCCCGGAGCCGCGCCCCAACCCCAGCAGCACCGTCTCGGCCTGGTCGTCGAGCGTGTGACCCAGCAGCACCGGGCCGTCGCGGTGGGTGCCCAGCGCCGCGTAGCGCGCGGCGCGCGCGGCCGCCTCGAGACCGCCCTGGGGGCCGAACGGCGCATCGACCTGTACGCAAAGCACCTGTGCGTCAACACATCCCAATGCGACCGCCTGCTCGCGGGCGGTTTCGGCGACGGCCGCAGAGCCGGGCTGCAGCCCGTGGTCCACGATCAGCGCGGCGGTGGGCCGCAGCTGGGCCGCGACCGCGGTGAGCGCCAGCGAGTCCGGGCCGCCGGACAGCGCCACACACCACCGCCCGCCGTCGGGATCGCTGGGCAGGTGGGTGGCCGCGAACGCCTCGACGGCCGCGCGCAGCTGCCCTACAGGACCCTGTCGATCCATCGCCGGGGTTCGTCGATCTCGGCCGGCAGCGGCAGCGTGTCGGGCCCCGACCACACGGTGTTGAACCGCTGCATGCCGACCCGCCCCACCACGTGGTCCACGAACGCCTTGCCGCGGGTGTACTGGCTGAGTTTGGCGTCGAGCCCCAGCAGGGCGCGCAGCACCCGCTGCAGCGGCGGCTGCCTGCGGTGGCGACGCTCGTCGAAGCGGCGACGGATGGTCGCCACCGACGGGACCACCACCGGCCCGACGGCGTCCATCACATGGTCGGCATGGCCCTCCAGCAGCGTCCCCAGCACCAGCAACTGATCCAGGGCGTCGCGCTGGGGCTCGGACTGCACGGCCCGCACCAGGCCCAGAATCCCCGACGACCCGGCATCGGCCCCCGCGCCGCGGCTGCGGACGTAGTCGGCCAGCCGGGCGGTGACCTGCCCGATGTCGTCGCCGGCGCCCTGGGTCAGCTGCCCCAGCGCCTCGGACATGTAGTCGGCCAGCCAGGGGTTGGCCGTGAACTGCACACGATGGGTCACCTCGTGCAGGCAAACCCACAGCCGGAAGTCGGACGGGTCGATGCGCAGCTGCCGCTCGACGGCGATGACGTTCGGGTACACCAGCAGCAGGCATCCCTCTTTCGCGGCCGCGAACGGGTCGTACTGCCCGAGGATCCCGGAGGAGACGAACGCCAGCACCGCGCCCGTCTGCGCGCCGGTGACGCGGCCGGTGAGTAAGCCCCGCGGCTTTTCCGTCCCGTTGGTCATCACCCGCATCGACTCGGCCGCGGCCCGCACCCACTCCCGGCGGTCGACGAGGCGGGCCGCCGCCACCGACCCGTTGGTGGCCAGACCCGTGACGTCGCGCACCGGCGGTTCGGCCTTGGCGGCCGCGCCCGTCAGCTCGTCGATCACCTGGCGGCGGGTGTAGTCACTGAACGGCGGGCCCGGCCGGGCCAGCCGCTGCCCGACGGTGGCCGCAAAGCCCCAGTCGACGGCGGTGCCGAGCGTCAGGTCGGGCGCCGCGGTCACGTCGCGCATCCGCAGAACCACAGCCTGGCCGCCAGCGCATCCATCGCGTTGCGGCCGTTGGGGCCCGCATCGTTGGAGAGCAACGCGAAGGTGAGGACCCGTCCGCTGCGGTCGGTGACCACCCCGGCCAGCGCGTTGACGGCGGTCAGGGAGCCGGTCTTGGCTCGCAGCCAGCCGGCGGGGCCCTGGTTGCTCGCCGAGTCGACAAAGCGGTCGCCCAGCGTCCCGCTGCCGGCGGCGACCGGCAGCAGATCCAGCAGCGCCCGCAGCCCGGGCTGGTCCGGCCCCGCGGCCGCCTGCACCGTGCCGTCGAGCGTCTTGGCCGTCAGGCGGTCGTCGACCGAGAGCCCACTGGAATCCAGCAGCGTGGCCCCGGCGGTGTCGACATGTGCGGCGCTCAGGCGGTTGGTCACCGCGTCGACGGCGCCGGCGAAGCTGCGCGGCCGGTTGATGGCGGCGGCCACCTCACGGGCGATGCACTCGGCCAGGACGTTGTCGGAGTGTTCCATCATCTGCGACAGCCGCTCGATCAGCGGCGCCGACTGCACGACGGCCAGCTGCCGCGCCCCCGGGGGCGCCGTGGCGATCGTCACGGCGGCGGGGTCCAGGCCCAGGGCCGTGGCCAGTTCCCGCCCGGCGTCGAGAGCCGGGGTGCGCGACCGTCTCGAGTTCACCGTGGTGGGCTGGATGCGCCCGGCGTCGATCATCACCGACTCGATCGGCGCGATGTCGCCGTTGTCGACGTCGGCCGGATCCCAGCCCTGCGCGAGCGTCGGGCCGGTGTAGGCCGAGGTGTCCACCTGCACCGTGGTCGGCGTCACGCCGCTGCGACGGATCTGCTCGACGAGGTCGCTGATGCGTGCCGAACCCTTGTACCAGGTCTCCGCGCCCGGCGGCGCCGCCGACAGCACCGGGTCCCCGGCACCGACCAGCACGACCGGCCCCTGCGCGTTCTGGCTGCCGGCCACCACCGGCGTGCTGATCCGGGCCTGCCGGTCCAGCGTCAGCAGCGCCGCGGCCGCGGTCAGGATCTTGTTGGTCGAGGCGGGCACCAGCGGCAGGTCGTCGGCCACCTGCCAGAGCTCCATGCCCGTCATGGCATCGGTGACGCGGCCGCCCAGCCTGCCCAGGTTCGGGTCGGCCGCCAGGGCCGCCAAGGCCGCCGCCATCCCCGCGGCACTGGGTGTCTCCGCGCTGTCGCTGACCGGGACCAGCCCCGGCTTCACCGTGGGCGGGCGCGGCGGCGGCGCGGTGGCCCGCACGCCGCCGCCGCGGTGCCCGCTGGTGGTCAGGAATATTGCTGTCCCGACCACCGCGGCCACAAACACCAGCACGGCCAACCCGACCAGTACCCGGGTTGATTTTTGCCAGCGAGTAGGACCCATCACTCTCCTGACTGTCTGAGCCCATTGTGCCGAACAAGGCGCAAGACGCATCGAATAGGGTAGATCCGCGACACGTCCGATTCAGACAAAGGAGCCAGCACGGTGGAATTCAACGTGACGATCGAGATCCCGAAAGGCCAGCGCAACAAGTACGAGGTCGACCACGCGACGGGGCGGTTGAAGCTCGACCGCTACCTGTACACCGCCATGGGGTACCCGACCGACTACGGCTTCATCGACGACACGCTCGGCGAAGACGGCGACCCACTGGACGCGATGGTGCTGCTGCCCGCGCCGCTCTTCCCGGGCGTAATGGTGAAGGTCCGCCCCGTAGGGATGTTCAAGATGGTCGACGAGCACGGCGGCGACGACAAGGTGGTCTGCGTTCCGGCCGGCGACCACCGCTGGGAGCACATCCAGGACATCGGCGACGTTCCGAGATACGAACTGGACACGATCAAGCATTTCTTCATGCACTACAAGGACCTGGAGCCCGGCAAGTTTGCTGAGGCGGCCGACTTCGTCGGCCGTGCCGAGGCCGAGGCCGAGATCCAGCGGTCGATCGAGCGGTTCAAGGCCGAGGGACACTGACACCGCGGGGAGGTCAGGCGGCGGACCTGGAGTCGCGGCGGTTGCGCAGCACGCTCCAGGTCCACGCCGCCCCCACGAAGATGGCCCCGACCGACGCGGTGAACGTCTCGGGGAGGTGGAACCGCGGCTCCACCGAGATCAGCATGATCACGGCCAGCACGCCGATCGCCCAGTGCGCGCCGTGCTCGAGGTAGACGTAGCGGTCCAGTGCCTCCTGGCGGACCAGGTAGATGGTGATGGAGCGGACGAACATCGAGCCCACCACCCCCAGACCCAGCGCGATGACGATCGGATCCGAGGTGATCGCGAAGGCGCCGGTCACCCCGTCGAACGAGAAGGCGGCGTCGAGCACCTCGAGGTAGAGGAACAGGGTCAGCCCGGCCCTGCCGACCGCCGAGCCGGGGGGCGCGTGGGCCCCCACCTCCTCGACGTCGGCGGGACGGAACGCCCGGCTCAGGCCGTTGACCACCAGGTAGGCGACCAGGCCCAGCAATCCCGCCGTCAGCACCGTCGCACGCTCCTCGCCGGAGTGCGTCAACCCGTTGCCGACGAGCGCCAGCGCAACCAGTGCGACACTCACCGCCACCTGGCCCAGCCGGCCGATGCGGGCGAATGGCACCTCGATCCACTTGAGCCACTTGATATCTCGGTCGTAGAAGACGAAATCCAGGAACAGCATCAACAAGAACGTCCCGCCGAACGCCGCGATCTGGGGGTGCGCGGCGATGACCAGCTTCTCGTAGCTGGGTGAGCCGTCCGGGAACACCAGCGCGCCGTGCGGCGGCGGATGCAACGCCAGCTCCATCGCGCGCACCGGGTCGATGCCGGCGCTCGCCCAGACGATGACCAGCGGGAACAGCAGCCGCATCCCGAGCACCGCGACGAGGATCCCGACCGTCAGGAACATCCGCTGCCACAGCGGGCTCATCCGCTTGAGGACCGCGGCGTTGATGATCGCGTTGTCGAAGGACAGCGACACCTCGAGCACCGCCAGTACCAGCAGCAGGAACAGGCCCCTGGTGCCGCCGTGGGCGTATCCGAGCGCGAGGGCCGCCGCGGTGAGCAACAGCGAGGCCCCGAAAATGCGGAACGCGGCCATGAATCCTTCCCGACAGCCGCCCACATTAGCGAAACCCGGTCGCACTATCTTCAGGCTGTGTCGTTGCATCGGGTCGGCCGGCCGGGGGTGCCGCCCCGGTGACCGAGGTCGGGGCAACCAGCGGTCCGGTCGCACGCGGCAGCATGGCCCGGGTCGGCACCGCGACCGCGCTGACCGCGCTGTGTGGCTACGCGGTGATCTATCTGGCCGCCCGGGACCTGGCCCCGGGCGGGTTCTCGGTGTTCGGGGTGTTCTGGGGCGCGTTCGGCCTGGTCACCGGCGCGGCCAACGGGCTGTTGCAGGAGACCACGCGGGAGGTCCGGGCGACGCGCCACCTCGCCGGTGCGGATGCGCGACCGGGCGCGCGCACCCACCCGCTGCGGGTTGCCGCGCTGGTCGGGGTGGCCGCGGCGGTCGTCATCGCCGGGAGCTCGCCATTGTGGAGCGCACGGGTGTTCGTGGCCGACCGCTGGTTGTCGGTCGTGCTGCTCAGCGTCGGGCTGGCCGGGTTCTGCCTGCACGCCGCGCTGCTGGGCATGCTGGCCGGCACCGACCGGTGGACGCAGTACGGGGCGCTGATGGTCACCGACGCGGCGATCCGGGTGGCGATCGCCGCGGCCACGTTCACGCTGGGCTGGGGACTCGCCGGGTTCCTGTGGGCGACCGTGGCCGGCGCGGTGGCGTGGCTGATCATGCTGGTGGCCTCGCCGACGGCGCGGCTCGCGGCCCGCCTGCTGACACCCGGCGGCACGGCGACCTTCCTGCGCGGCGCCGCCCATTCGATCACCGCGGCCGGTGCGAGCGCGATCCTGGTGATGGGGTTCCCGGTGCTGCTGAAGCTGACCAGTGACGAACTCGGGGCGCCGGGCGGCGTGATCATCCTGGCGGTGACGCTGACCCGCGCGCCGCTGCTGGTGCCGCTGACCGCGATGCAGGGCAACCTGATCGCGCATTTCGTCGACGAACGCGACGACCGGTTGCGGGCGCTGCTCGCACCGGCGGGGGTGATCGGCGGCATCGGGGCCGTCGGAGTGCTGGCCGCCGGGGTGGTGGGGCCTTGGCTGCTGCGGCTCGGGTTCGGGGCGCAGTACCAGGCCAGCGGCGCGCTGCTGGCCTGGCTGACCGCCGCCGCGGTGGCCATCGCGATGCTGACGCTGACGGGTGCCGCCGCGGTCGCCGCCGCGCTGCATCGGGCGTATTCGCTCGGCTGGGTGGTCGCGACGGTGGCGTCGGGACTGCTGCTGACGGTGCCGCTGCCGCTGCCGGCCCGCACCGTGGTCGGCCTGTTGTGCGGTCCGCTGGTCGGGATCGGTGTGCACCTGGTGGCGCTCTCGCGCGCGGGGCGCGTCACCGGCTGACCGGTGTCCTGGGTGTATTTTGTGGGGATCGAACAGCACCATCCCGACGTCTGGATCGTCATCCCCGCCTTCAACGAGGCCGCCGTCATCGGCGAGGTGATCGCCGACGTCCGTGCGGTCTTCGACCACGTCGTCTGCGTCGACGACGGCAGCACCGACGGCACCGGCGAGATCGCGCTGCGGGCCGGCGCCCACCTGGTGCGCCACCCGGTCAACCTGGGCCAGGGCGCCGCAATCCAGACCGGCGTCGAGTACGCCCGAAAACAGCCCGGGGCGCGGCTTTTCGCGACGTTCGACGCGGACGGCCAGCACCGTGTCAAAGACCTGGCCGCGATGGTGGACCGGCTCGGCGCGGGCGACGTCGACGTCGTGATCGGAACCCGCTTCGGCGGCCGGGAGGGCAGCCGGCCACCGTTGCTGAAACGCGTTGTGCTGCAGACCGCCGCGCGGCTGAGCCGGCGCGGCCGCCGCCTCGGCCTGACCGACACCAACAACGGGCTGCGGGTGTTCAACAAGAAGGTCGCCGACGGGCTCGACATCACGATGAACGGCATGAGCCACGCCAACGAGTTCGTCATGCTGATCGACGAAAACCACTGGCGGGTGGCCGAACAACCGGTCGAGGTGCTCTACACCGACTACTCGAAGTCCAAAGGGCAGCCCTTGCTCAACGGCGTCAACATCATCTTCGACGGGTTCCTGCGGGGCAGGCTCCCGAGATGAAAAGGACTCCCGAGATGAAAAGGACTCCCGAGATGAAAAGGACTTGACAGATGAACTGGATCCAGGTGCTGCTGATCGGGTCGATCGTCGCGCTGCTCTTCTATCTGCTGCGGTCGCGCAGGAGCGCGCGGTCGCGGGCCTGGGTCAAGGTCGGATACATCGCCTTCGTGCTGGCCGGTGTCTATGCCGTGCTGCGGCCGGACGACACCTCGGTGGTCGCGCAATGGTTCGGGGTGCGCCGCGGCACCGACCTGATGCTCTACGCGCTGATCATGGCGTTCAGCTTCACCACGCTGAGCACCTACCTGCGGTTCAAGGACCTCGAGTTGCGTTACGCGCGGCTGGCCCGGGCGGTCGCGCTCGAGGGCGCGCAGGCACCCGGGCAACGCTAGCCCGTGCGCACCCGGCGGAAGTAGTCGACGGTGCGGCGCACGCCCTCGTCCAGGTCCACCTGCGGGCGCCAGCCCAGCACGCTGTCGGCCAGGCCGATGTCCAGGCAGGACCGTTTCAGATCGCCGAGCCGCGGCGGATGGAAC
>Ga0078972_1003139_pt1 | contig 50626 bp, 63 predicted proteins | sample YelNatPaOPGAMG01_FD_67568 | JGI IMG/M metagenome (GOLD analysis project Ga0078972, IMG submission 67568) | Hot spring thermophilic microbial communities from Obsidian Pool, Yellowstone National Park, USA - OP-RAMG-01 (SPADES assembly) (version 2) | ecosystem: Environmental > Aquatic > Thermal...
TGCGCCATGCGCCATGCGCCACGGGCGCATGGGCGCATGAGCGAAAGTGATCCCCACCGCGGCACCAGGCGCTGGTGGGGATTTTGTTTGTGCCCCATGGCGCCATGCGCCATGCGCCATGCGCCACGGGCGCATGGGCGCATGAGCGAAAGTGATCCCCACCGCGGCACCAGGCGCTGGTGGGGATTTTGTTTGTGCCCCATGGCGCCATGCGCCATGCGCCATGGGCGCTAGAACACGCCCACGCGCGCCAAGATTGTGAAAAAAAGCACAATCTTCCCTCTCTGACGCTTGTGAAAATCTTCACAAACTCACCCTGCCGGCATCGTTCTGTTTATAAACTCCTGAACTCTGAACGTGATCACCGTCTTCTGCTAGCCCAAGCCTTGCTCAAGATTTTGACTAGCGACGCAAGACTGTGAAGAAAACAGGAAGAAAATGTGGCAAAACTGTAGACAAAACGTCGCATAATTGTATCTTATGTTAAACAGAGCGGCTTGAAGCGAGAGGATCGGCTCCTCCAATTGTGACAAAACGCCACAATTGTGGCGAAAACTCGAAAATTCACGAAACAAACTGTGAAAATCAGGTGCTCCTCGCTCTGACACTTTTCGGAAAAGCCATCTACTACAGCCTGTAGTAGATAAAACACCGCTTTCCGCCTTTAGCTAACATGGAACAACGGTTTATCAGCCCGTAAACGTGATCATCATGCTATAAATCCTGCTAAAACGCAACTTGGGGTGCTTCAAAACACAATAGAACAAACGTTTGTAGAACAAAACGCCACAATACCTAAAATACTTCACTACTGAAATATTCACTCGTGAAAAGTTTGAGTACCAACTAATCGATTTTTCCGCTCCTCACTCCATACCATCCACTGCCTTCCGCAAAAACGTCACTTAGTGCTAGGAAATGTTCTGAAGAAAACCGGAAGAGAGGACTAAACCGGAAAGTGCCGGTAGTTAGACTGGAGGACAGCTGACATGAAAGCGGCTCAAATCGTTGGATAACTACGACATGAGTACATTCGGCTCAGAAACAATTTAATGCATACTCTCGATCACTCTCTTCCTCGCCTGTACAAAAAGGTACATAATAGGAAGAAAATATACATCCCTATATAGGGAAGTACTTATTAAAAAAGGAAGAAAATGGCTGAAATTAGATATATAGGATATGAATAAGAGGAAGAAATCGAGGTAATGAATTAAATCGTTGGGGCCAAACCCACCTATAGCAGGGTTATCCAACGTTTTGAACCTCTTCCCCTCCTCTTTCTTCCTAGCAACCCTCTCTAACAAAAGGCCTTGACAAAACGGATGACTTATGGTAACATATAGGCAAACAATAGGAGGTTATCCTGATGGCTGCTACCCCTGATAGGTCGTTCTATGATTCGCTCATCGATGAGTATGAGGCCCTCCAGTCTGAGCTTGATTTGCTGGGCAGAGAGTTTGATCGTATCACTGACAAACTCGCCGTCTTCCTAGCCGGGTTGATGAAGGAGCTGACGACCCTAAGCGGTTTACTTTCCCAATTAGAGTGGAAAGTGGCGGCTTTTGAGATGAAGCTTGACGCCAATCCGATGATTTCAGACAGTCAACTGGAAAAGGTTGTGTCTTTGCGTGATGAGTTGTGTAATGTTAGATCCGTAGTTGACGCTGCTAAGTGGACGTTGAATAAGGTATTTGGTGAAGAGGCTTAGATTTGCAGGAGGTTAGCGTATATGAAAGGCCCTTTTCCCTGGTTTGGTGGCAAAGCGAAGTTGGCGCCGAAGATTGTAGCTTTGAGGAGCTGGTAGACTTGTTGCTGAAGCTTCCTGGTCGTTTTGTTGTTTCAGGATATGAGCACCCTGCTTATGTTCCTTTAGAGAAGGCTGGTTGGGTACGGCTAGAGTTTAGTGCGTTTGCCTCTTCTGTAGCTAAGACACGGAAGACAGGAATGAGGGGAAGTGGATCTTGTTCTCATCAGCACCGGGTTGAATCTTTATGGCTTGACCCTAAGACAGCTGATGAGGTGCTTTCTAAGCAGAAAGGACTGTCTATCTCTGAGGTTGAATGATGATTGAAGTATATTACGGCGACAACTTATTCATTTTGCAGAGCCTGCCGTCTGCTAGTTTTGATCTGATTTATATAGATCCTCCGTTCAACACCGGGAAGCGACAGGTTCGATCAAGTTTGAAGGTTGTGCGTGATGATAGTGGAAGTAGGGTAGGGTTTGCAGGTAGGAGATATCAGACGTTGAAGTTAGCGGAGAGGTCATTTGAGGACTGTTTTGATGATTTTCTAGCCTTTCTTGAGTCGAGGTTGGTGGAGGCGTATAGGGTTTTGAAGCCTACTGGTTCATTCTTCCTGCACATTGACTACCGGGAGGTGCATTATTGCAAGGTTCTCCTGGATTTGATTTTCGGGCGCAAGTCGTTCATGAATGAGATTATATGGGCATATGATTATGGAGGCCGCCCTAGGAATAAGTGGCCGGCAAAGCATGACAACATCCTATGGTATGCTAAGGACCCGAAGAATTATACCTTCAATTTTGATGAGATGGACCGCGTTCCATATATGGCGCCTGGTTTGGTAGGGCCTGAGAAGGCGGAGAGAGGAAAGACACCTACTGACGTTTGGTGGCATACAATTGTTCCAACTAATAGTAAGGAGAAGACGGGATATCCAACGCAGAAGCCAAGAGGGATTATTGAGAGGATTGTTAAGGTGCATAGTAATCCTGGTGATTGTTTGTTAGACTTCTTTGCTGGTAGTGGGACGTTGGGAGATGTTGCTGTGAGGTTGGGTAGGGATGCTGTGTTAGTGGATAACAATCCTGAGGCGATTGATGTAATGATGCGTCGTTTGGCTTTTGCTGAGGTTAGGTATTACGGGGTAGAGCGTAGTTGAAGTTAGGAGGCGCATGATTGTTGGTAGGGTGTGCATATTATAATGAGATTGCTCCTTACCCTGCAGAATGGTTGCGCAACCTAATTGCTGCCGGCCTCATTGCACCAGGTAAGGTAGATGAGCGTAGTATTCATGACCTTACGGGAGAGGATCTTACAGGTGTCGTGCAATTTCATGCATTTGCAGGAATTGGGGGTTGGTCATATGCCTTGCGTCTCGCAGGATGGCCAGATGATGTGCCAGTTTGGACAGGATCATGCCCGTGTCAGCCCTTCTCCTCAGCAGGAAAGCGAAAAGGAACAGCTGACTCTAGACACTTATGGCCTGAATTCCGACGACTTATCGCTGAGTGCTTGCCTCCAGTTATCTTTGGAGAGCAGGTTGCGAGTAGCAGTGGACGTGAATGGCTCGCTGGAGTACGCGCTGACTTGGAAGCATTGGGATATCGGGTCGGGGCCGCGGATTTGTGCGCTGCGGGCGTCGGTGCGCCGCACATCCGGCAACGGCTATACTGGGTGGCCGACCGTGACGGCAACGATGTTTGGGGACAGCTGGGAGGCGCGGGAAAGGCGTCGGGCGAGGGCGGCAGAACGGGGCGTGTATTTTGGACCGGCGGAGACGTTGGAGATTGCGGTGCAGAAGACGTGCCAAGCAATGAAAGCCGATGCACAAGTGAAGGGTTGGAGTACGCCGACAGTGCAGGATGCGCAACAGCCATACGGGATGGGGCTATCAGGAGCAGGGCTTTCAGTGAGGGAGGCGTTTGGGGGAGAAATTGGATGTATTGTGCCGACAGGACAACGCGCCGTATTGAACCCGGACTTTACCCGTTGGCTTATGGGATACCCCATAGAATGGATGATTTACGCTCCTGGTTACCGTTCTTGGATGACGTTACAGAAGACAGCAAAGAAGATGTTGGAAAACGCCTCATGAGGGAGGCCCGTCAGTTCTATAAAGGTGTTCTTGCAGGCATGGGTAATAGTATTGTGCCACAAGTAGCTGCGGTATTTATTCGGGCATATATGGAGGCGCGAAATTATTGTAGTGGCGTCAGGGCATGATATTTGGTGACTAGCACTTGCTATTGTGTCAGCTTGGAGGGCGGGTAGTAATATGGATACAAATCTGTTTGGCGATACTCCAGTTGATCTTTCCTTGACTATCCTGCGCGAATTTGAGCCACCTGAAGGGTATTATGGCGCGTTTTCGGGTGGCAAAGACAGTGTGGTGCTGAAACGCCTTGTAGAGATGGCGGGTGTAAAATGCGACTGGCATTATCAGGTGACAACATTAGACCCGCCACCATTGATGGAATTCATCAGGGACTTTCACCGGGATGTGAAGTGGGAAAAGCCAAAACATTCATTCTATTGGCATATCCGCCACCGGCATGGGCTTCCGTCACGGACAATCCGTTGGTGTTGCCATGAACTGAAAGAGCCGGGAGGAGAGGGGAGGCTGGTTTTGACAGGTGTAAGAGCAGAAGAAAGCAGTCAGAGACGTGGCCGTCATGTTGTAGAGCCCTGTCAACGTCTTGGGAAGACATTCATTTCGCCAATTCTGCATTGGACCACCAATCAAATCTGGCAGTTCATCAAGGAGGAAAACCTGCCATATTGCAGGTTGTATGACGAAGGCTGGAAGCGTGTGGGATGTTGCTTCTGCCCCTTTGCGCATGAGGATGAAATTGCCAGAACATTGGCGGCATGGCCGCGCATGGCTGAGCGCATATTGGATGCTTGTCGCTATGCATGGGAACATTCAACAGATGAGCAATTATTAGCACGCCGTGTTTACTCTAGTCCAGAGGAATGGTTTGAGGCATATTTGGCTCGAGATAGGCAGAAGAGGGTTTCTCCAGACCAAGAAGTTCTTCCGTTTGATCAATTTGGTGAAGATGATGACAGTGATTACAGTTGAGGCGTGGTGGTGTAGGTGGTATAATAGTAATGAGTTTATATAGGTAAGAGGTGATTATAGATGGCTAGTTTGAAGGATGAGGCTGTGCATGTTGAGAATGTGCAAGAGTTTGCAAGGATGCAGGAGGAGTTTGCGCGGTTGCAGGATCAGTTGGATACATTATTGGGACGGTTGGATGCTTTCGCGGTCAAGTTGCGCAATGACCCACTTGCGACGTCGGGGCAGATGGATGAGGCGGTAGCATTGCGACAGTCTGTAAATGAGGCACGGCAGACGGTTGTAGCTGCTAAGGCTAAGGTGAAGGCATGAGCACACTTGCGTGGGGCAGCGGTTTGTCTGCGGATAGAGTTTTGACATTCGCAGGCAACTGTGAATTGACGGCGATGAGAATTGCTTCATCTGCCGTTGCTTTGGATTGGGTTAGGTTTGGAGGTAATCCAAAGCACTATTGGACGTTTGATGAAGGTAGCGGGACGTCAGCTGCGGATAGTGGTGCTGTACCAAGGACCATGACACTCAATGGCGGTAGTTGGGAGACCGCTTCGCCATGGATTGGGCCTGCTGACCTCAATCCTAACTGGACGAATGTAACGCTGCAGGAGACATATGTGCTATCAGCAGGAACAACGATTGAGTGTTGGGCGTATTGTATTGTAGATGGCAATCAGCGGGTACTACTCCAATGTGGCGGTCTTGGTCTTCGATTCCTATTCAACTGGCCTTCCGCTGGCTATTGGCTACAGGACGGGAATGATTGGGCACCACAAATGTTGACGTCCAGTCCCGTCATCACCACAGGTTGGCACCACTTGGCCGCAGTCTGGGATAGCACCGGAGGGCGCCTTTATGTTGATGGGGTGCAAGCAGGCAGCTATTCTGGAACGCCACCGAACGGATGGATTAGTGACTTGTATCTCGGCTACCAGGTATCCAATTGGACGCGGCCGTGGGCACCTGGGAAGATTGGTGACTTCGCCATGTACACAAGCGCCAAATATACCTCTAACTTTACTCCAACTCGATATCAGGACGGGTCCATTGTGCTTACTGATTCATCATTTAGTGGTCCTAGGAAAGTAACTACCATTGATTGGATAGGGACTTTTGGAGATAATTATGGCCGCGTATATCGCATACAAGTCAATACAGGAACAAATACAAATCCGAATTGGGTTACAGTTGGCGGTGATTATCCTAGTTCTCCAATAAGCGGGTTGGATTTGACGGTTCCTTCTGGAACTACGCGGCTTGTGAGAGTGTATTTGCAACCAAAAGCTGATACCAAGAAGACAGAAACGCCTGTTTTGAACGCTTTGCGCATTGTTCATGTTGCTCCTGGAGGAGTTATCAGGCCGTTGGGGCCTGGTTTGACGCGTGTGGGTGCTATTCCTGGTGTGCTTGGAGGTCGGAGATGGTAGAGATTGCTATTGGTGGATATTTGTCAGTGAGGTTCAATTGCTATAATGCTACTGGTGCTACTGCAAACGCAGATAGTACACCTACATGGCGCATTGTGGCGGCGAATAGTGACACAACGATTATTAGCGGAAACTGCACATCTCGTTCTACAGGTGCGTATGAGGTTTACACTCAGATTGACGCTTCCCATTTTACGGCGGGAGGCGTTTACCATTTGTTGGTGACGGCAACAGTTGGTGGAGTGACGGATGCTGATGTTTTGGTGACTGCATTTAAAGCGACTACTGGGGACACCTTTGCTAAATTGGATGCAATTCAAAGTGAGATTGAAGAGCTTCCTAGGAATGTTGGTGGAGCGATTGTGACTGTCACAGGAGGGGCTGCTGAGTCAGAGTTGGTATTGGTGCAGCGGAGGGGTGATGATGCGACGTTTTCCTTTACGTGTCTGGATAGTGCCGGTCAACCTATTGATTTGACTGATGCAAATGTGACGTTTACGGTCAAGCCTCAGACTGCTAGGGAGGATCCTGATGATAGTCATGCTGTCATTCAAAAGACGGCAAACGTTATAGCTCCCAGTGAGGGTCGATGTGAGGTTACTGTTAGCGGGGCTGATACTGAGGTTTGTGAACTTTATGTTGAGTATGATTTTGACTTGCAGGCGGATGCTGGTGTGGGGAAAGTACGGACGCTTGTAGTAGGAACATACCAAGTTTTACCTGATGTCACGAGGGCGAGTTCTGATCATATTGTAAGTTCATCTATTCCACTTACTACTGAATATTAGAACGGATGGTGATTGTAATGAAGCTAGTCTTTATTGTCGTTTTTCTGCTTATGGTGTCTTATTCAGCCTTTGCAATTGACTTGGAAGCTGGAGTAGTAAAGCCAATTGCACCGGAAATGTCTACGTCAATTGGGCTGAACTTGGGTGTGGGGCTTGGTGAGTGGAAGTGGAATGTGCCTGTTGTGTGTGATTTGATTGGCGGGCATAAGATGTTTGCTGATTTTCTGTATGTCAACAAGCACCCTGCGTTGGGTTTTTCGCTTGCGACGACTGCAGATGATGAGAATAAGCTGCGACTAGGATTTTCTTTGTGGAAGAGTGACGGGTTTGAGTGGAGTGTATATGTGAGAAACGGGGTTACTTGGACCTGGTAATAAAAGATTAATGGAGATACTCTAGTGACTTTCCCTATGGCGGCCTCTGTTTTGTTCTTCATATTGCCGCTTCCTCAGCATACTGATTCCCTTCAGACATGTGCTAGGAAAGCGCTGTGTGGTTATTATGGCCCGTTGAAAGATTGGCAGCGTGATGCCTATGAGTTGGTGATACGAAAAGGCATAACAGTTGATAGGTACTTTGTGCTGACGCAGTACAATGGCCAAGAGCCTGACGGCAAGGTTGATGCGCGTGGTGTGAAGTGTACAGTGAGGGTGGCGGCTTCTAACAAGTTGCCGCGATATGTTTATATTTGGACTGCTGCTTCTGGTGTGAGGCAGGTCTTGGATTGCGGATCTCATAGGAATGATGTAATAGTGAGGAGGCTTATTCGGGAAAGAGGTTGGCCAGAGGATGCGGTTTGGGTTGATATTTGGTGGCCTACTGCTGCGGAGGCGCGGAGAAAAGGGTTTGACGGATGGAAGTTATATGCAGGTGCTGTAATACGCTGAAAACTATTGTATTGGAGGCTTATCAGCTGATGCGCAGGGTGATTAACTGTATTAGTGATGTGTTTGTAGTGTTCTTCATTCTGGTGGCCTTTATTATCTTTGTGATTGGGGACAAGTTATTTGGTTGGGATGATGAGGAATAAAGTTTTGAGCCCGCCGGGAGGAGACAGCGGGCTCAACCAAGGAGGGAGAGGATGGGGATGTATGTTATGACACCTATATAATAGCAACAGTGATGCGGTTTGTCAAGTGGTTTTGAAAATAATTTTTGTGGGATGGAGGCGCAAAGTGCCGTACCATTATATTCCTACGATTAATGGCTTTGATATCCTGGTTATACTCTTGGCGTTTTGGGTTGTCAAAGTAGTGTTGAGAGGAGATAAGAAGTGAATGAAGGGTTTGGTTGATAGGTTTTGGTTGTGGGAACGTTTCCTCTTTCCTGCTTTGGTTATATTGGTGGCAGTTGTACTCACGGGTTTGGCGTTGTTTTCAGCAAGGATTGATGATCGATATGTTTCCTCAGTTGTTGCTATAAGTTTTGGTTTCATTGTCGGCGTAGTTTTTGCGACGTATATAAAGGAACATTTGCGGCCAAAAGGTGAATGATATGAGTTTTAGAGCAGAATTTTAGGGAAACATAATTATTGACGAAAGAAATATAACGTGGTATAATAAATGCGGCTGAAGCCGAAGATATTTCATGAGGTGGTAAGTGAATGGCTGAAGCGAAGAGGTTCAAAGAAGATTATATCAGGCCGCTTTTGGATGGTGTTCGTCTTGGGTTGCCGATTGATCTTGCGTGCAAGAGGGCTGGTATTAGTCTAGATACTTACAACAAATGGATTAAGTTGGGTAGCAGGGGAGTGGAGCCTTATAAAACTCTCTTGCTGAGGGTAGATATGGCAGAGGCTGAAAGTGCTTATACTGCTTTGAGTAGGGTGATTGATGCTTCTTCGCGTGGTCAGTGGCAGTCAAGCGCTTGGCTTTTGGAGAGGCGCTATCCTGAGCACTTTAGTTTGAAGAACAGGACTGAAATTATTGGGAGTCAAGATGCTCCTATCAAAATTGTGTTTGAGGTAGCGGATGAAAAGTCGTTGAAAAACAAGGAGCAGAAGGAAGAAGATAATGCGTCGGAAGAGGAGCTCGAAGACGGAATTCCAGAGTCAGAGTTCTTTGAGTCCGAAGATACTGAGGATACGTCTGACTAAACATCAACATGAATTCCTGACAAGTGAACAGCCGACGGTAATATTGCAAGGTGGAGCTGGGTCTGGGAAGACTTATGCTGGTGTGCTCAAAGCCTTGATTAATGCTTCAAATATGCCTGAATCTCGTGGTATGTTTGTTGCTCCTTCTTATTCCCAGCTTCAACAGGCGGCTATGCCGCATTTGTTGGACTTGTTACAGAAGCTTGATTTGCCGGTTTATTGGCAGAAGGCAAAGAACTTGTTAGAGTTTAGTAATAAATCACAGTTGTGGCTTCGATCTGCTGATAATCCCGCTACTCTGCTTGGAGCTGACTTGGCATGGGCCGTGGGAGATGAAGTGGCGTTATGGCAGAAAGAAGCATATGACTATTTGATGGGCCGAATTAGGCAACCTAACTTCAAACACCAAGTTGCGTTTACTTTCACGCCTAAAGGTCACAATTGGGCGTTTGAGATGTTAGGGATTGATAGGCCAGGGCACCACATCATTCGGTGTAGTACGCTTGATAACGTATTTCTTGATGCTGACTATTATGAGAGACTTCGGGAGGAATATGGGGAGGACAGCTTGCTGTGGCGGCAAGAGGTTCTAGGTGAGTTTGTAACGTGGAAAGGTTTGGTGTACAACAACTTTAATGATCAAGTACATGTACGTTCTGTTCCGTCTAACTTGTCAATTGTTGGGGCTGTAGGAGGGGTTGACTGGGGTTGGACTAATCCAGGCGTGTTGCTAGTAGTGTTGCAGGATACGGATGATGTGTTGTGGGTGGTTGAGGAAGTCTATGAATATGAAAAGTCACTTGAGTGGTGGATAGACAAGGCACTTGAGATGACAAGGAAGCATGGTGTGAAGTGCTGGTTTGCTGATCCTTCAGAGCCGGGTAACATTGCTGAGATGCAAGTTAATGGAGTAAATTGTGCTAGAGCAAATAATGCCGTTATTCCTGGAATTTCTGCGGTATCCTCTAGGTTGTCTAGTGGCCGGTTGTTTATCTCCCCTACTTGTACTAATCTTATTTCTGAGATGCATACATATTCATGGAAAGAGGATAGAAGTGGTGGAATTAAGGGTGATGAGCCTTTGAAGGTTCATGATCATGCTGTTGATGCCTTGAGGTATGCGGTGACTGGTTCTATTAGTCAGACAAGACTTGCTATCTGGATTTAGGAGGTGGCGTGGTGGCATTTAAAGATTGGTTGAAAAGGTTCTTTACCAGAGCTGCCTCGTCTGATGGAGGAACTATTGCTGCCGCGTCATTATTTGGGCCGACGACGGGGTTTCCATTTTCATCTGTTGATCCGAATGATGCGAGTGCCTATGGTGTAAACGCATGGGTTCATGCTTGTATTAATGCGATTGCTGGTGCTGTGTCGCAGGGGCGGCTTGTTGTGGAGGAGCAAAGCAAAGGTGAGTGGCATACAATTGGTGATCATGAACTTGTTCGGTTGTTAGAGCGTGTCAATAGTAACACTGATCAGTGTTCTTTGCTAGAGCAGACGGCTGCATGGTTGGCGCTGACTGGAAATTCCTATTGGCAGTTGTTGTCAGCGTCAAAACGTTCTAAGCCTTCATCAATTGCTGTGTTGCCGGCTTATGCGGTGTCTCCTGTTAGAAGTAAAGGCATTGTCTCATATGAGATTTTGTCAACGTCTGGAAAAGTTACGCTTGATGCGAATGAAATTATTCATTTTCGTAGGTTTTCACCGTTTGGTGGGGATCAAGGAATGTCTCCAATTCGCGTGTTGGAGACAATTATCAATACTGATACGGCGGCGTTGCGGTTCAACTATGCATTTTTACGAGGTGGCGGGGTGCCTGCTGTTCTGTTAACTACAGAGCAGGTTCTGAGTGATGAGGAAGCACATCGAGTTCAAGAGATGTGGGAAAGGTGGGCTCATAGCAGCCGGCATACTCAGCGGCCCATAGTGCTTGGAAAAGGTGTAACAGCGCAATTGACGGGTGCAAGTCCTGATAGTACTTTCATTGTTGACTTGCCGAAACAATTGCGTGAAGCGATTTGTGCAGTATTTCAGGTACCTCCAGCTATTGTTGGCATTTATGAATATGCTAACTATGCTAATACGAGAGAGCAGATTAGGTTGTTCTATGCCGGAACTGTTTCTCGTTATTGGCGAATTATTGAAGCCGGAATTAATGAACAGTTGGCTCCTCTTTGGGGCGATAACATTCGTGTTCGCGTTGATACTTCTCATATTGACGCATTGCAGCCTGATTGGGTGCAAATGGCACAGGTGGGGTCAGCGTTGACCGGCGGTGTGCCTATTATGACTGTAAATGAGGTCCGAGAGAAACTTCTCGGATTGGAACCGTTGCCTGATGAATGGGGTGAGACGTGGTGGGGAAGCGCCATGCAGGTTCCATTGGCCTCTGGGACGGGAGAATCATTGCCATCTTCTCAACAAGCGCCTCAAGTTCCGTCCCAATCTCCTAACCTTCAACCCCAGCAAGATAAGAAAACGTCTTCAGAAGCGGATCAGCAAGCACAGAGAGATTATACAATTAGAGTAGTGCGTGTTGGTGCTGTTCCTCCTCATCGCGCTAATGCTTGGAGGAAGGCGGCGCTTCAGAGGCGTGAAAGATATGAGGCTGCGCTGCGCAGTCCTGTAGAAGAGTGGTATGATGAATTGGGTCAGAGGATGGTTGAGAAGTTGGATCAGGTGGTGCAGCGCGGCCTCTTTACAAGAGTGACGGTTCCTTCTCCTGAAGTGATACTGTTTGACGTTGATGAAGCAGCGGAATTATTGGAGGAAAAGCTGGGGCCTGCATTTATTGATGTGCTAGAAGACGCAGGAAACACAACGTTGAGGGAAATCGGTGGCGGTGGCATTGGAATTAGTTTCGATTTAATGAGGCCTGGTGTTAAGGACATTCTGTTGGCACGTACAGTTCATATGAAGACAATTGCTGAAAATGCTCAACAAGCGTGCAGAGAAAGCTTGCTTGAAGGGCTTGCAAATGGAGAAACAGTAGAGCAACTCACGGATAGGGTACGAGAGTGGGCACTTGAGGGCAAAGAGAAGCATGCAGAAACCGTTGCCAGGACAGAGGCGGGTTCTGCTATGAATGGAGCTACTTTTGAAGCTTTTGACATGGCAGGCGCTTCAGCAAAGCAATGGCTTACTTGTGGTGATGACAGAGTACGTGATACTCATGCTGAAATGGAAGGCGTTGTTGTAGGCATAGATGAAGAGTTTGTGTTGCCGTCTGGAGATACTTGTATGTATCCTGGTGATGACAGTTTACCTCCTGAGGAAGTTTGTAACTGCAGATGCACCCTGCTTCCGGTATTTGAAGGAGAAACTTCTGATGAACTTTCGCTAGGACAAGAGGAGGAATGACAACATGGGTGAGGTAGCTAGTTTGGTTAATAACATTCGTATGGGTGAGTTTGATTCTGTAACTGTTGTCAACAATAATGAAGGTCGGCGAACGGTTAGAATTGCAGGATATGCAAGCAAACCGGTAGTCGGCTTGGATAAAGCTATTGTTGAGCCCGGCTTCTTTGCCAATAGTTTACAAGATTTTATGAATAATCCAGTTATGTATTGGCTCCATGAAAGCACTTATCCTCAAGGCCGGTGGTTGAGAGTGGAGGATCGTCAGGATGGGTTGTGGGTTGAAGGTGAATTGTATGACTTGGGTGGACCAGAGGATGAGTGGCACTTGAATTTGGTGGAGACAGGCGTTGTAAAGAGTCTTAGTGTTGGCTTCCAAGGATATTATACAGGGGAATATGGATATGAGGATGAAAATGGGATTTGGCATTGGGCAAAGAATGGAAGGCTGCTTGAGATTAGTGTCGTTCCAGTACCAGCTTGCCCCGGTGCTGAGATTGAGATTGCGCATGCACGAGGTTACAAACTTGAAAGGCGGGCAAAAGGTATGATTGAGCGTGGTGTCGTGCCTTATCAGGATTTGCCTCCGTGTAGTGATCCAGAGCGTTCTTGGAGTGCGGATGAGGCAATTAGCAGGGTTCGAAAGTGGGCTGGTGGTCCGGATCCAGACACAATTGACTGGGGCAAATATCGGAAGGCGTTTCTATGGTATGATAGTGAAAATCCAGAATTGTTTGGCAGTTATAAGTTTCCTATTGCTGATGTAGAGGATGGGCGTCTTGTTGTAGTATATAAGGCTTGTGTGGCAGCGCTTGTTAGGTTGTCTGTTGCTAATATTCCAGATGATGACAAAGCACAAATTCGTAATCAGCTGAGGAAGTACTATAAGAAGTTTGACAAACCTTTCCCAGAAAATCAGGAGCAGGCTCATGCTGTCGCGGAAGAAATCAGGACGCTGGACAATATCGCGAGACTTGAGGATGCAGCATATAGTATCGCGAATATTGTTCGGCACTGGCAACGTGAAGGCGGAGCACCATCGGCTGAAGTTGTCAATGCTGCAGTGAGGCCTATCACTGTTTTGACTGATATCATCCGCGCCGGCCAAGGGTTGCCTGAAGACAAGCGCCAAGAGCTGCGTAATGTGGTGGAGGCGCTACAAGAGGTAGTCAGTGAAGACAATATCGTGAAACTAATTCTTTGAGGTGAAGACTTATGGAGCTAAAACTTTCTGATTTGCAGCAAATGATTGCTAATGTTGTCGCTGAGCAGATGAAGTCTGCTGAGCATGAGCGAAAAATGGCAGAGGATCGTGGTGAAGCTGATGATCCGCTTGTTGAAGAGCGCATTGAGCGCATGGTAAATGAGCGAACTGAGAAGGCTGTTGCAGAAGCTACTGCAAAGGTTCGTGAAGAAATGGAACGGCGAATGGCAGAGGCACGTGCTATTGATACTGATGCCATTCCAGATGCCACAAGCTTGCTTGTGACACGTGGAGCAGATATTGTCCGCAAGCCGGTTGAGGAGTGTAATGAAATCGAACGTGAGGCACAGAAGTTGCATGATGTGCTTTATACGATTTCAAAAGTTGCTGCTAGACCGGAATCGGTAATGCGGAACTACTTGTTGTCTAAGCGTTCTGATGCTGATATTGTTACGCGCGCCTTGGATACATATACGTCCGGGGCAGGTGCTGAATGGGTAAATGCCGCTTATAGCAATCAGTTCGTTGAGGCTATTTTGAAGGGCGGCGTTCTTGCTCCTCTGTTTCCTCGGTTCCAGATGACTGCTCATACCGTCTATGTTCCGACCGTTGGCGGCCGTATGGCGGCATATCTTACGAGTGGCGCTGAGAATCAAGCCGTGACTGAAGATACGGCCCTTACTAGCGGCCGTGTGACGTTTACGGCTAAAGAACTGAATATCTATAAGGCCTATAGTGACGCCCTTGATGAGGATAGCGTTGCTAGCATTGGCCCTCTCCTTGTTGCTCAGATGCAGGCAAGCATTTCTGAGTGGCTCGACATGGCTATTGATTCTGGTGACACTAGCACGACGCATATGGATAGCGACGTGACGGCTAGCACTGATCCGCGTAAGGCCTGGATTGGTCTGCGCAAGAAAGCCTTGACTGATAATGGGGCGAATGTGTCCCTAGGTACCTTCAACTTTGACACGTTGGTGACTATTCCGGCCAACATGGGCGTTTATAGCAACAACCCGAAAGATCTTGTGTGGATTGTTCCTACTAAGATTTATTGGTCTAAGTTGTTTACGCTCAAAGATGCGAACAACAATCCAGTTTGGCTTCCTGCCAATGGAATTGCTGGTCCAAACCCGATTATTAGCGGTCAGGTAGCATGGTTGGCCGGTATTCCCGTTGTAACAAGCGGGGTTGTTCGCACCAACTTGAACGCTACTGGTGTATATGATGGTAGCACTACGTCAAAGTCAGTCTTGTATTGTGTATATACTGACGGCTTCTGGCTTGGTGATAGGCATTTGGTTACTGTTGAGACGCAACGGCAAGCGAAGTCTCGCAGCACTGACGTTGTGTTGACTTGGCGCGGAGATTTCCACTGCGTCCGCGGTACTGAGGTAGTTGTTGGAATGGGCTATAACCTGTAATACGCTTTAGCGTATCAGGTTACACGGGCTTAGCCCGTGCACCCCCAGCGTTTGGAACCTGCGTGACAAGGCAGGACCAGCGCTAAAGTCCGAGGAAAAGGCGGGAGGAGGCCGGCACACCTCCTCCCGCCGGGGCACAAGTGATTACTATGGTATCTGTGCGAAGTAAGTGGGATAGGATATATAGAGGCTGGGATGAGGGGCTTAATGAGGTAATAGCAATTTATCCTGGCCAAGTTTCACATATTAGTGAGGCTAAATGGAAACAATTGAAGTCTGAATTTCCTAATCGAGATGATATTTTTGAACTTATCCAGGTTGATTTTGAAGACAAGGAACAGCCTCCTGGTTTTGTGGTACGTGAAGATGAGATGAGTGCTGGTAAAAACACTCGTCCAGTTAGAGCAAATGTGAAAAGATAGCTGGAGTGATACCAGTGCGAAAATGTTTTGTAGTTGGAGCCGGCCTTGGAGATACACTTGTTTCATTGCCGGCTGTTACTGTAGCAACTCTTCGCGGAGATAAGGCAAGTCTATTGGCGAAACGAATTGATGTACAAGAGTTGACGTCAGTAGCTTTGGAACTTCCGTTAGAGGATGTACTGCATATAGAAGATTTTGGCCCCAAAGATGCTGATGAGGTTGTTGACAGATGGGGACAAATTGAGTGGAATTCAGGATTAGGGCCCGTGCTTCCAGCACGTGTTGCCCGTATTTATGGTGAGGTTTTGAGTGGGTATGCGTTGCGAACAGCACTTTTGAAATATCCAGACAAAGATTTTAAGCGTCGAGGTCTTGATCCTAAAAGATATGTTGTATTTTCTCCATGGTCGCGAGTTGAGAGTTCAGGAAGATGTTTGACATATGAAGAAGTAGAGCAAGTAGTCAATGCAATCAACAGTGAGGGTTTCACGTGTGTAGTTGTAGACACTAAGCCTAGGGTTGTACCTGGACATGTTGTGAATTTGACTGGTGAGACATCATTGTCTGACTTGTGTTCTCTCATTACTAGAGCAGCTGCTGTAGTATCTGTTGATACAGGAACGCTTCATTTGGCTGCTGCTTATCATATTCCTACTCTAGTTATCTTTCGCTACAGTATAAGCCCTAATGCGCTAAGTCGTGTTTATTGGCCTATTGTGTGGTATGAAAAGCCAGAGAAGGGTATTGGAAACAAATTTTTCAATGTTCTTCACAAATTGCTTATAGCGTCACAACTGGATGCGAAGCAAATTCTGGTTGTGGTTCCGGACAAACTTGTTAATGGGGTTACAGATGAGGGTCACAAGATTGCCAGGGCGGCTGGATGGGATATAGCTACATTGTCTGAATTGCACCCTGAGAGGCTTAGTAATGCCGCTTGTTTATGGTGTGAGTACAGTCCTGAAGATTATGCAGAATGGCGTGGGATGCTCCATGTGATTGATACTGTTCCTCACATTTGGAGCATGCACATGGTAAATGGTGCATGGGACTTGCTAACTAATGATAATAAAGGCCTGGTTGTTCTAAGAGGCGCTGCTGGATTGGAAAGTGCAAGTAGTAATGACCAAAAGGCTATTTTGAGTCGAAACAGACACACTATTCCATTTCAAGCTTATGATGCTAATGGAAAGTTGTCTTCAGATGGTGAAAAATTGGTAGTGGGGTGGTACGGTACTGCCTCTGTACATAGGCAAATTTCTTTGCTTTATGATGCATGTTGTAAAAGCGGTATTGTGGATAAAATGGTAGTGGTTGGTGTTGTGAACGGATCTACAGACTCATTTTACGTAATGAAAGACATGAAGTCTCTAAAAGGTAGCATACCTTTGGAGGTATATTCAAAGGAGACACGTGACATAGATGGTGCAATCAGTGTTTTTGCTGAACACGGTGTCAATTGTATTGTGCGTTGCGACGCTAATAGTAGCATGTACTACCCTGATTACTCAGCGATTGAACTCCTTGGAACACGTCTTCCTCTTATTGTAAATGACGCTTGTGGCGCATATCGAGATATAATTCCGTTCTGCGTTTCTTTTGATGGCAGTGTTGATGGTTTGATAAACGCATTTCACTTTGTGCTTGAGAACAAAGAGTTGGCTGGTTATCGTGCGGCTGTGGGTGCGGCTATGTGTGACCCACAACGTGTAGCGCGAGAGGCATTTGCAGCAGCACAGGAGGCCGTATTAGCGTCTCTTTTCATGGAGGCTGATACGAAGTGAGTTTGATTTCTGTGTCAGATGTGATGCGTTGGGTGCCACAAGCTACAGAGCGTGAAGAACTTGTAGCAGAAGTAATCGGAATGGCACAAGCTCGTGCTGAAGCTTACTGCAAGAGGAAGTTGGAATTGTCACAGTATACGGATTATATTGATGTTACATCAGATGAAGATTGGCTTCTTCTCAGTAATTATCCAGTTGTTGTTTCCAATGATAAGCCTGTTGTTGTGACGCTAGATCCTGACGGAAGTAAACAAGTGCTTGGTAGTAATGCATATGATATTGATACATTGGGCGGGATGATTATTCGGGTTGATGGTTATAACTGGCCAGTAGGACAGAGGGCCGTCAAAGTAGAATATTATGCAGGTTATACCTCTGATACTTGTCCTGTTGACATCAAACAAGCTTTGTTACAAATAGCAAGTTGGATACTTGAAAGTAGAGGCGTTGTTGGCGTTTCTGATCAATCAGTAGGCGGTATTACTACGCGTTATGAGCCAGTTGTAAATGGTCTTCCTGTGTCAGTTGGTTCGCTTTTGGATCCGTATCGGGCGGTGACAATTAGATGAGTTTTGAGAGATATTTCAGCGTGCTTTCTGTTTTGGAACGTGAGGCTGAAACGGATACTTGGAGTCATTGCGGAAGTGTATTCGGTTTCATAATTCCGGCTACGGTAAGTTCTGGTAGAGCTACTGAGGCGTTGCTTGATCCAAATGTAACCCATCATTTGATTTTTGCGACACGTAAGAAAGGGCGTGAACTTATCAAGGCTGGCAGGCGCGTAAAGACAAATGAGGGTGCAGAATATGAAGTCATGACAGTACGAGATTTTCAGCCGTTGCAGAGAGAACATGCTATTGCGTATCTTGCTGAGGTGGCTCCAGAGGTGTAGCAATGGAGTTTGTAGCGCTGGAAGGAACAAATTTGAAGCTTGTTTTGCATGCGTTGCAGAAAGCTCCTCGTGAGGCCCGAGGAGGTATGATTGATGGCCTTGACAAAGCAGCAACGATTTTGGAAAGAACTGCACGACGCATTGTCTATCGAGGCTATCCAATGGGGCTTCGCGCTGGAACTGGTAGGCTTCGTCAGTCCATCACTCATGAAGTAAGTCATTTGCAGATGTATGCAGTTGTGGGGACTAATGTCATATACGCCCCTGTTCATGAGTTTGGAGCGACTATTACGCCTAAGCAAGCAAAAGCACTTGCAATTCCAGTTGGCACTTTCAAAGGATCTCCTTTGCGTTTCAAAAGTTTGACACGTGTTCCTGGAGGACTTATGGATCCAACTGGTACGATGCAATACATTTTCATCAATAGTGTTAAGATACCTGCACGTCCTTTCTTGCGTCCTGCTTTGATAATGAGTATGCATGAGATGACTAACGCAATCATGGAGGGCATTGCTGCCCGTCTCAATGCTAACTGGGAGCATATTGCAGAATGGCAATAAATGACATAGTCAATTCACTTGTGACAAAACTCAGGGAAGCCGGGGCGGCTCAGCACGTTGAAGCATATTGGCGCACTGATCCTCCGACAGGCTTGACGGTTTATGTTCAGCCACAGTCTGAGGGAGCTGAGCAGGCCTTGTCAATGAGTGATTTTGATATTCCAGCTACTGTTAGCGTCATTATAGAGACACCTTGGAAGTCACCAGAAACAGAAGGTCCTAAGCTTATTGGAGCTGTGGAAGTTTTGAAACAAGTCATAGCAAACAATAGATGCTTGCTTGAGAGCCATGTTACTATGTTTGGCGGTGTCAATTATATGTTTGCTCAGCGTCCGGGACGGACAACGCCTTGCATGATTGCTGATTGCACCGTTCAGTTTATAATTCCACAAAGGGGTGGTAGATAATGGCTGATATGTATATTGCTAAAGAACGTATCGGTCCATATAGTCCTGGTGACGTTATTCATGATGGTGATGTTGATTTGTATGTGCGTTTGTACAGTCGCTTTCTTGAGAAAATTGAAGCTGATGATGAGCCAGCAGGCCTAGTACAACTTGAGGAGAGTGAGTAATATGGCAGTAGGTCTGAATCAATGTGCAGAGTTTGATATCACGGGATCTTCCTCTTGGCAAGCATTTGATCAAGTCACAGGAGGACATTTGACGATTGACGGAGGTGAGGTTGCACAAAGCGTTGGCCTTGGTGGACTAGCGTTGGTTCATCGAGGAATGGTTACTCCCACCGGTTCTGCTACTACTACATTGCAGACTGGAACACTTCTTAGTTATATCAAGCCAAGTGCTATTGGAGAGTTACCTCCTAAAATTTCTTCCATTCGCGGAGGATTGGTAGGTACTACGAACGGGGCAATGGTGCAAACGGATTGCTATCTTCGCAGTTTGAAGCTTTCGTGTGAAACAGGTGGGGTTGTAGATGCTGCTTATGAGTGGATTGCTCAAAGCGCTGAATATACCACCATTACTAGCCCCGCTCCAAAGCAGACAGGTTTGCCTTTTGTTTGGCATAAAGCTACTGTTGAACTAGGTGGGGCTGGATATAAATGCACTAGTTGGGAGGTTACAATTACTAATGCGCTTGCCGCTAGGACCTCTCTAGATGAGAAAACTGCTGGAAAACAGAGATTGCCGGAATGGATTGATCCTGGCAATTTTGAAATCACGGCTAGTTTTCGATTTGCTTTGCCGCTAGATATCAATTTGCTGAGTGATTGTCCTGAAACAATTGGTTTTGTTGCAACTGTTCAGAACTGTGAACAGACGCCTAAGACATTGACGGTTGATTTGACAGGTGGTTCGAAATTGTATATCAACAGTCAACCAATTGAATTTGTGGCGGCTGCTAATGAAGTTATTTGGAGTGTAACTGCTGTTAGTAAGATGAATGACTTGAGCGTGTTGACTCTAAGTCTTGAGTAATAGGAGGTTTATATGGGCGACGACGGTCTCCGTGAACTTGCAGAGTTGTCAGGAAAAGGTCCACGCAAGGTAGTAGGTCATTTCAGTTGTGGTGATATTGAACTTGCTCCTCCGTCTCTTATGCAGTTGGTTGAACTTGAAAAGAGTGGGTTGAAGGATTTGTTTTCTGTTGAATATATGGCTGCTTTTGTACATGCGGCTGCCGTAAAAGCTGGATCAAAACTTACACGTGAGGAGTTTATGAATAGACTTGACTTTAGTGATTTGCCAGAATTGGGGAGGGTTATTGAACTCCTAAACCCCCCGCAAGAAAATCGGGAGACGGGAAGTACGTAGCTGGTGATTGGACACAATTTGTTTGGGCCTTGTTGACGAAGACGTCATTGAAGATAGATGACATTATGCAGCTTGATTTGTGGCAAGTTCGTCGACTTGGGACCCAACTTGAAATTGAAGCCCGTCTTCCTGAGATTGCTGAACATGGTGCACTTGCGGTGAGGGATTTTATACGACTAAAGTATGAGGAGTTAGATTATGCCTGACGAGATGAGAGTTAGTATAGTCATCAGAGCAGTTGACAGAGCGTCAGGCCCCATGTCTCGTATTGGAGCAACTTTTCGCAGTCTAGAGGAAGACGCTAAGAAGTTACAAGCGGGGTTGCAGGAAAATACTAGAGAGTGGAAAGCAACTGCAACAACACTAAATTCTATAGCTAACGTATATGCTGTGGTTGGTGGCGCTATAGTTGGCGCTGTTACAGCAATAAGCGCGGCCGGTGTCAAGGCAGGTGAATCTGTTCATGATGCTGCGTCGCGTTTTATGATGAGTGCAGAAACATATACCGCGCTTGCAGCGGCAGCTGATCAAGTTCATGCTTCTATTGATTCAATGGGCATTGGTATGCTAAGGCTTTCACGGGCTGCCGGTGCTGCGGCTAGAGGAAATGAGACGGCGGCGTCTTCATTTAGAAGGCTTGGTATTAATATCTATGACAGTTCTGGACATTTGAAAAATCAAGAGCAACTGCTTTATGAAGCGGCGGATGCTATTTCAAGGATTAAGTCACCTACTGAACGCGCCGCCGCTGCCTGGTCATTGTTCTCAAGAAATGCAAGAGGCTTGCTCCCGCTACTAGCTCAAGGGAGTAAAGGTATTAAGGAATTGGAGCAAAGAGCTAAAGAGTTTGGAGCTCAGATGTCCTCAAGGACAGCAGCCTCAGTAGATATGCTTGGTGACAGGCTTCGGCTTCTGCGGGCTGGTATGGGGAATGTGGCTGCTACTATTGCTGGTCAATTAGCGCCTACAATTATAGTACTTGTTAATCATTATGGTCATTTTAACGCATGGTTGCAACGCGTAGCTGAAAGGCACCCCACACTGATTAAGGTTATGACGGCTTTGGCCCTTACAATTGGTGGTCTTAGTCTAGTTATTGGGGCGTTTCTTAAGAGTCTTGTGTCATTGGTTAGGGCTTATGAAGCCCTTCAAATCGTTATTCATTCTACAGTCTATGCAAAGCTTAAGGATGTATCTGCCTCTGTTGCTGCTGCTTTGGCTAACACCGCGCTAGGTAAGGCGGTGCTGTGGGTAGCAAGTACATTTACAAAGTTGTGGACATCCATTTTTGGACCTGCCGGTAAAGTTATCGCAGTTATTCTTGTTATTGCTGGTGCAATATATGGCCTATATAAAGCTTGGAGAGGCTACAAAAATGAGGTAGATGAAGTAAAAGATTCTATCAAAGAAGCACAAGATGCAATGGCAAAAGCTAAAGAATCAATGAATGAGCTTGATGATTCAACTAAAGGTTCAAGTCTTACAATGGTAGATAGTGTACAGGCCACAAAGGAGTTGGCGGATGCACTAGATAATCTAGAAATGGCTGAGAGGCGTGTGAGGGATGCTACAAAAGAGCTTCGAGACGCTCAAGCAGATCTGCCTCGCGCAGAGCGTGATGCAGCTAGAGAAATCAGAGATGCACAAGAAAGTGTAGCAGATGCTCAAGAACAGTTGGATGAGGCATATAGAAAGTCTGCAGAGGAAAGACGCAACGCGGTAGATAAAATTTATAAGGCAGAAGAAAAATATCAGGAAGAAGTTGAGGATGCACAACGTTCAATTGAAGATGCAGAAACGCGATTGGCTGAAAAATTATTAGACGCAGCAGATGATGAAGCAAAGGCGAAAGATAAGGTTAGAGAGGCAAATGATAGACTCATAGAGAGTGAAAAAGAACTAGAAGAAGCGTCTAGATCTGCTGAAGAACGTATATCTGAGGCTATGAAGCGCGGCGCAGAGCGTATTGAAGCGGCCAAAAAGCGTCTGCGTGAAATTCAGATGAAGATGGCTGGGTATGAAGAGCCGGAGGAAGTACGTCTTGCTAGAGAGCTTCAAGAGGCGAAGAAGGAGTTGGAAGGAGCAAGACAAGAGGCAGCAGAGAATGTAAGAAAAGCATTGGATGAGGGTAAGAAGGAAGTAGAACGGGCTCAAAAGCGAGTTGAGGAAGCAGAAAAAGCAAAGAAAGAAGCAGAAGAAGAACTTGAAAAAGAAAGACGAAAAGCAAGTCAAGAAATTGCTCAGTTGCAAAAAGAAGTTGAGGATGCTAGAAGAAAAGCACAGAAGCGGTTGGATGAGGCACGTCAAGAAATAGACAAAGCACGTGATGAAGCTGTCAAGCAGCAGCAAGAATCAGAGAAAAGAATACGTGAAGCAGAGCGACAGCTTCGCAATGCGATAGAAGCATATGCTAGAGCACAAGAAACGGCTGCAAATCGTGTTGCAGCTGCAGTGGATAGAATTACGAAAGCCGTTGAAGGGCTTCGTGATGCTGAAAAATCACTAGCTAAGACTAGGGAAGATGTTGCTAAAGCTCGACAGCAAGTGGAAGAAGCAAACCAGTCTGGTAAAAGCGGCTCCACAAATGTGGCCAATCAGCAGCCGACTAACTACCAGACTAGTGGAACTGCACAGCCAATTACGCCAGCTCCAGCTGGAACAAGTAGTCCTGGGTCAGTTGTTCCAAGGGCTGGCGCTTATAGTGCTTATGTTGCAAACCAAACAGTCACGGTGAATTTCAACGCACCTATTTATGGTGAGCAATTCATTAGAGAAGTAGCACGAAATGAAGTCCTATCAATAATTCATCAAGCTAGGTTTTCATGAGGTGAATAATGCCTGGCGTTGCTACTCAGACAACAGGACAAGGTGGAAGTGTAAGCGGAACCTTTACATTACTTAATGCGCATGAGAGTTTCGGTGAAGGACGGCCGCCGGTTGCTTCTGCTACAGTAGAATTCGGTGGAATTTCTATTGGACTTTCGCCGGCATGGTGGGATGCGGAGAATAATCTTTATGTTTGCATGGCTCCTCTCCTTACTTTTCCTACGGGGTCACTTCCGAATGAACAGTACGAAGAAGGAAAACGACCTTTTGTTGCATGGTATTCACTAGCAGGTGATACAGAAGAATATGCTGTGTGGGGGTATACCGTTGTAGCTCGATTATACGCTGGAGTAGACCCCATTCCATGGACAGTATCAGCTAATTACTATATTTCAATTACCGGTGAAAGAATATATCGAAGCCGTTCAGCCTCTCCTGGTGGAAGTAGATCAGCTGCTCCTGTTTATGCTTGTGAGACAAGTGTTGAAGATGTTTGGCTCCTTGACAGACCGGCTACTGCTTTTGTCAACTGTGGTGGTGCTTCAGCACAAGTCATTCAAGTGTGGAGTGACAGGTATGAGAACTGGGAGCCTTTCATAACACAGGGAGAGCAAGTAATGCTTGGTTGTAATACATTTGGGGGTATTGCCGGAACAGAATATGCAAGTATAAGTCTCACATGGTCTAATGTTGATGTTGACTTCTCTCATCGTTATAGTGACAGAACTCAATGGTATCTTCATGGATATCAAAACACAGTCATGTTCAGAGCCATGCAAACCCATACTGCTACATTGACAAATAATGTGTTTTATGGCAGGCCTCTCATATTGGACTTCAGCAATTTCACTGTACGTGATCGTACTGGAAATATTGTAAACGTTAGAATACAAGGGCCTTTTAGAGCTAGCAAACGCGTGCCACAATCATTGACTTGGAGTACGGAGCCATAGAATATGGCAAATGTTGGAGACACCGTTTATCCAACAGTAGAGCAACTTAGAAGTGTGGGTGTCTATATCCAAGCCTGCGGCCTTATTTCTGGCATGGATTATGAGGAAGGGTATGACGCAGGAGAATTCATTGTTTCTGATACGATGGCGCTTTCAATTACAGAGGAAAGCGCTAAAGAGCTTGGCTTGGATCCGGTTGACCTCACTATTGAATTGTGGGCTCCTTGGGCAGATGCTACTGATTGCCATAGTTCTTATAGTTTTGTGCGCAATATGGTACATCTTGGCCATATGTCACCAGTGCCAATTCATGGCCCTCATCCAGCGCATAGCTTTACTGATTGGGTTGGCATAGGTCGTGTTGGCCAAGTTTCAGAAATTCAAGGAGAAAGCCGAGAAACTACTCGCGGCAGATTTACAGTAGAGGCAGGAACCGGTGAAGCCGCGGTCAAGTTACAGTTAGCTTGTAACTATGATGTGAGGTTGGCGGCGGTGTGGGAGGAAAACTTTCCGGACGTGGAAGGTCTTCCCGGTTCCTGCCCTCTTATTTATTGGTACCGTAAGGCAGATACGTTTCATGCTTGGGATGGACATGAGAGGCCAAAAGGTGGTATATGGTCAGAGCCTTATGAGGCTGTTTATGCGTGGAATGGTTTTCCTGTCTTAAGAGTAGTTTTCACTCCTCCAGAAAATTGGCAACCTTATCCTCATCAGAAACTTACTCTTGAACTGATTGCGAAAAGTTATTTCTATACTGATTTGCATTTCTACGGCACTGACATAATGGGTGATACGCGGCAAACAACTTTTGAGTACAGTTCCGTAGATCATACTTATACTTATGAAGCAGAGATAAAGAGGGCAGATGAAACAAGATATTACTGTGATTTCTATATTGCTGTACAGGAAAACGTTGTTCCTGAACTTGATCGTGTTGTTAGTGTCAAAATTGGAGGATGGGATACAGGAACATGGGAGTTTTATGAGCCTTTGCTTATGCGTGATCCGCAAGTAACAACTGAGCCGCATGTTGCGATAAAAGCTTTTGAAGCCCCACAAGCAAGGTACCGGGTTGGAGGTATTAGCGCAATAGTAGACAGTTCATTCTTGAAAGCATTATGGGCTGGAGACAATGATCATGGAAATGTAGCAGAATTAACAGTTCCATTCTTTGATCATGTTGAAAGTCCTAACTTTGAGATTGATGTTACTGCTGCTTTTGACCTGGCAGGTTTTTGTGATCGTTTGAATCATATCAGTGATGCATGGTCATGTAGCCTAGATATAGGTATGTGGCAGTCTGCATGTATGGATCAAAACAACAACACTTTGGGTACTTGGTGTTTTGATATTAGCGCTCCTTTAGAAGTCTTCCCTGAGGAAGCAATCACGCCTTGGACGCTTCCTGTTTGTCTAAGATGCGGATCATGGAAATTAGCACGTGGTGTTAAGTGTGCTATTCTGAGTGATAAAGTAGTCGGAGGAAAACTGCATGGGACTGCTGTTCAGAACAAGCTGCCATATAGAAACAGCATTGTATGTGATGTTCATAGACGTATTCAGCTAGGTCCATGGTCTTTGTATCAAAGCAACGTATCAACAGGAGCTGCAGGCCATTGGAGATCTGCGTCACTAGTAGAATTCATTGAACCAGACTGCACTGATATGTATCATTATGCCGTAAGTCCTCCTGGAAATGAAAATCTATATCCGGGTGAAATCACTTGGGCTGCGGTAAGAGAATGGGTAACGCTTCCTATTAATGTTAGTGTGGTTCATAAGGTATGGAGGAAAATAGCCATGTTTCGTAGTCCTTTTGGAGGCGTCATTCATTATGCTTGGATTGATGACAAAGGACGAATTATTTTCAATCGTATTGATCAAGGAGAAAACGTTCCGGGCGAACCTGTTATTGTAGATACTAGTGGAGCATATGACAGTGTAGACACTGAAACAGATGGTGCTACTTATTACATTATTGCTAGAGTAAGTGGAAATGATTCATCCGTGTCTAGAAGAGGAAAACCATATGTTTTTCTGAGTCATGATGCTGGACTTACTTGGGAAGGGCCTTATGAAGTGGGGGGTACGTCATGAGTTACGTGCGGGCAAACGTAAAGGTTGTCATAGACAACCCTCACTGTGATGGCTTGGTCAAGAAATATGGAATAGGTGTAAATTGGGAAGCAACTGACTATGCTACAACGCTAACGTCAGGGAAAATTACGCCTGATATTGGCACAAATTATGGGTGGTATCTTGAACCGGATTTTGAATACTTAGGAGACAGCAGGAGTATTGGACCAAGGGGCACCATACAGCGTACGGATATGAATTTGTCAGACTGGATTCAAACAGGAGATTGGCGTTTAGGTGAAAAATCCGGTCTGTTTGATGTAAGGTTACTTCATTGCTATACAGCCTCTCCTGCTAGAATTACCGCAAAGGATGTACTAGGGCCTAATGTTGATATTTCTATATGGCGTGGAGGAAAACCAAACGGGAGTAACGTACTACCTGTTGTAGGAATTGACTTTTTGGATGAAGCAGGAAACAGATATACAGCATTAATTCCTGCAAAGGGACAAGGCGGTCAGTGGTGGAATGAATTGACAGGTTTAGACAGCAACTCAGAATTAGATCACCCTGTTTTGCTTGCAAGGGCTCCTGGTCAGAAAGCCGTAGTGCTTAGCGCCGCGTCTGCTCAAAAATCATTGGACTGGAGCCTTGTTGGTCAAGTTGGCGGTATATATCAGATTATTCATGTTCGATATGAAGTAGGAATGTTGATTGTTTCATTCGGAGGTCATGACACAAGTAGAGATAGTACGTTGATGTTTTCAGGAAGCTGGATAGATGAAGAGAGAAAACATCATTCATTCTCAATTTATACATTTGATAGCGTTTGGTGCCTAGGTCACCAAATTATGGTTGGTGTTTGGCCTGTTCAGTATAAGAGTGAAGCAGTTCTCAAGCCGCGTACTCGTATCTTCATTCCTGATGCTTGCAATTTCAACTCAACTGTTCCTGTGGTGATAAAAGATGAGCCTCCGGGAACAAGTATTGAGGTTCAAATTGATAACAATGAAAATGATAAGTCAACAGCTCCTATAGCTACATTCAACAGTACCGGGTCATTTAGACCAACGCTTGTACGAATTTGTCAAGTGTTTCCTACAGTGTGGGAGGCTGGTACAAGTAATCCACGAAGTACTGGAAATAGACACATAGTATCAGCAAGCGGTGAGATTAACAAGGACTGGAAAGGCAGCACTTGTAAGCTGACTTTTGTGTCAACTATTGGTACGCCTGTTTATCCTATTCCTGTCGGTTCCAAAATGATTGTAGATGTAGGAGCGACAGGTGGCACATATTGGAGGCAGTTTACTGGGTACGCTTCTTCTCCTGAGTTTTCTAAGCCTGAACGTGTACTTGCAGCACGAGTGACTACAGAGTGTGTAGATCTCATAGATGCAAGATTGCGTAGAAAGTCAGCAGGTTGGTTGCCGGTGTTTGATGGATGGCCCCTTGCTGAAGCTTGGACGACTGTTCTTGACTTGTTTACAGTACCTTCAGCTTTGATTGATACGTCGCAGATACCTGCTGGCCTTTCGCTTCCGTACACTGTAGGCGCTGAACCACAATTCAAGTTTAAACCTGATGCTGAAGCCGTTTCTGTGCTTGATACAATTGCTAATGCTATGGGATTGGAATGGGGAGTGGGGGTTGACGGAAGGATTTTTCTTCGCCGCCCACTTACGTATTCAGGAACACCTGATATTGACTTGGAAGACCACCCGGTAGAAGATGCAAAAATCATTACCAATATCAGAAGCGTTTTCAGCTTTTCAGAGTTCAGAAACTTCTTGGAAGTGATTGCCGGGTCTGGAGAAAATGCTGTAGCTAAGACATATATAGACGTCAGTAGCTATTCTGATCCAGAAAGCCCCACGTTCATAGGGGACTTTCTTCCTCGTTATATAATGACACAGAATGGAAATGATATAGATAGAATTGCAGCTAAGCTATGGAGAGAAGCGAAATCATGGCATGTTACTGTAGAATTTACGCTTCATGATTTACCTCAGATAATTCCTGGGCACTACATTCGAGGGCACTGGTACAATATTGGCCTTCCTAATAATGTAATCTTGCGCGTCATAGGTAAGTCATGGGAAATTGATTTGGCCACGGGTCGTTATACACAACGTATAACTGCTGTAAAGGAAGCATAGAATGATTGAACGAATTGAAGTTTCTTCAATGCTTCACAATATGATAAATCAAGGGTTCAGAGGCTTTCCTGGAACCCCTATGCGGCATGTTTTCGGACCTGCTGGTGACTTAGTGATAATTGCTACACTAGGAACTATGGCAGAGGAAGGAAAAATTCCTGATCTAACTGAGCGTGCTTTGTTAGGCAGGGAGGAATAACATGGCTACACGAGTGCTTATTAGATCCTTGTCTCTTCAAAAGTCAGAAGCTACAAATAGTCTACGAAATATTCTCGTTGACTTGGCAACGGTAGAAACAGTAACAGTATCAGTAAGCAAAGCAGGAGGAGCTTTCACATCATCATCTGCTACTGCTTCACAGGTTGATGGTCCTCTTCATGTAGTTGCGCTAACAACAGATGATTTGGATACTGTCGGAGAATTGGCATTGAAACTAGTTGGTACGACTGACACAACTTATGTCTACGGCATTACTGTCCATGATCATAATCCGTGGAGTATATTTTCCTCCCTTGTGTCTACAGCAAAGACAGTAACAGGGAGTATTGCTTCGCTTCTGAACAGAATTTATAGACGGGTTGGGTATGGGTATATTTCAACTGATACCAGTACTAATACCGTTGTTACCAGAGACGGGTCATCCGGTAATAGTGACTTGCTGCTTACGCAGACAATTGATACTGTAGGAAACGTCACTACTATTACCCCAACGGAGTAGAAATATGAACTACATCACTCCTAGCCAAAGACAATCCGTAGTAGACGTTGCACTTCGTGCAGTAAATGCTCATATTTCAGGTCAGTCAAAAATCACGCTTGGAGGCCAAGAGTTTGACCTCAGAACAGGTGGATATTGTGCGCGCTTCGTTCGTCAATGTTATGAGGTTGCACTTGGCCTCGGAGAAGGTGACTGGCAGTTTTCTGCTGGATCCGCATTGGAAATGGAGCAAAAACTTCGAGCCGCCGGACTTGGTATTCCACGTGAAAAGGCTCAGCCTGGAGATATTGTGGCAATTAACAGAAACAGTGGTCAATATGGCCATATAGCTATCTATATTGGTGGTGGCTGGATGGCTGAAAACACAATTTCCGTTTCTAGGGGTATACCAACTGAAGCAGGAACAAAGAAATCTCCAATCTCAGCGGTTGATGAACGTATAACTGGTTTTTATAGTCTATGCCAACAAGGGAAGTATAATCCAAGTGCCATCATAGTTCAGTCTACAGAAGGAAAGGTACTCACAAGGAGGGGTTATCTTGCTAATGGTGAGCTTTGGGTTCCTGCTAGAGAAGTGTTGGAGGCACTAGGGCATAAAGTTACTGATCATCTTGGGGATTTAGGAAAAGTATTTGTGGAATAGGTTGGTGACGTTAATGGTTTTGATCCAACGCTTTGTTTCAATAATTGTCAGTTTATGTGTGCTCTTCATAGCACATGCTCTTGCTCAGTCTGATAAGGTGCAGACAAATTATGATCCTGTTGTGATTGGTGAAAATACAAGAATAAACCTAGGCTTTGCTATCCTCATTACTGTTACACTTATCAATATTGGCCTTCAGTTGTTTGGCAGGACATTTGTCCATCGTTATGAATGTTCCCTTCGTCATCAGACAATTGATGATAAGGTATCTGAAATGAGTCGTATTCTTATCAAGCTTGATGAAAAGATAAGCAAACTCGATGAAACTGTAGTTCGACTTGATACTTCTGTAAATAAACGGCAAAGGAGTGAAATATAATGACTTGGTATGATATTTTTACGCCGGAAGTTCAACATGCTATAGCAACCGCCATTGGGGCAATTCTGACAATTATTGCTTGCGCCTTGGCAAGTGCGCTACTGAAGGTTCTTGAGATTTGGAAGCAGAAGCTTTACACTGAAGTGGAGACGCTTGCAGGTCTGCGAACACGCACTATTGTTCAAAGTCTAGTTGAAGCGGCTGAGCAAAAGTTTTCAAATGAGGCAGAAGAGGCAGGAAAGAGAAAATTTGAACAGGTTATTGCTTGGGCCCGTGAGAAAGGAATTGACGTCACAGAGGCAGATATTGAGGCTGCGGTACTCGCACTGAAGTCAAAGCGTCAGCACAGTTGACGCAAAGCAAAACTTCAAGCATAATATGAAGGGCCTTGTAAAAGGCCCTTCATTCTGTAATCAGAGGAGGTAAGCGTGAATAAGCGACTTCCAAGATTGCTAGAACTGCTTGATTGGCTATATGGTAATGGATTTATAACAACCAAGCAGTATGTAAATATGCGAACAAAGGTAACAGTAGGCGCTATTGAGCACAATGAAGACACAATTGATCCTGTCAGTGAAGCAAGACATGAAGCATATGACTTGATTGCATATGCTCTCTTGCGGTGGGTCATCAAATCACCAGGATCTTGTGACGCCTTGCTAATTCGTACAGGACTTGAAGCACTTTGCGCCTTGGAGATAGATACAGGAGGCCTCTGGGCTAGGGCAGAAGTTCGTTGGCTGAAAACGTTAGGAAAATTCCTATTCTGTTACGCTGTACTCATCCAGCCTGATGGAACAATCTTGGAAAGAACATTCAAAATTTCAACTAGCACCAAATCCATGCGTGATAAACTCACAAAGTGGACAAAGAAGGCTGCAATTACCTACTGCCTAAATGGCGTTGCTTTGGCATTTGATTCAGAGAGACGTGCGTTGCGACTTGATTTGTATCATTCACGTCCATTTGCACTACTTGCTCCTTACGACAGTGTTCCGCAGTACTTGTGGCCTGAAAAGCCAATCATCCTCTGATAGCAACTCAACCAGAGTATCTACCATGCGTTGATTTCGTTCCTTCAAGAAGTAATGGACGGCATGAGCGAAAGCGTCAAGCTCATGTTTATTCACAATTGCCGTCCCAAGCTTCAAAGCAATTTGCTTAGCACGGGGATGACGAAGACAAGGATCCTGTTTGATTACTTCACCATGAGCACTTTCCAGAAGCGTAATGACTTTTTCAGCGACTGCCTCACGACCCACCATGGCGTTGCCTGGACGCCAAGTGAATTTCTCAACTACAAGTACGTCAACTCTTTTTGCTTTCTCAGCTAGGCTTCCTACGTCATTCAGCTGAGTGTGACCATGTTCCAGTACCTCCAGGTCATCATTCATAATTACCCATCCAGTTGTTTCTCCCGGATCTACAAACATAAATTTCATGAATTGTCACTTCCCTTACTTAGTCTTCTTACTTGCTTCTTCCTTGCGAACACACTTTGGACACATGAAAATAATTTTCTCATCTTGAAATTTCACTGACGGAATTCTCTTGATGTTTTCATTACAGATAGAACAATGAAGAGGTTCATTAGGATTAGGAAGACTAAGTGCATTGGCAACTTTCCTCCCAAAACTGGTAATCTTGAAGTTACCACCATAATGCCTAATCAAGTCACGTCGCAACATTTGCAAAATTGAGTGTTCAGTGACTTTTAGACTTTGTGATAATTTTCTCATAGTATGCACCAGTTCAGTAACACTGAGTTGTCCATTATCTGCTGCCGCTAATGCTTGCAATGTGACTAGGACGTCATAGTACCCAAGTTGAGCAAGTTCTTTGGCGACATCAACCGGTGATTTGCTCATCATTGTCCTCCGTTGTCACCAATCTTTTGCTTTTGAGCCCAACATTTTCCGATACTTGCTTCTACAACCAATGGACATCTCAACTTGAAGTCCTGTAAAATAGGTATTCCGGCAAGTGCAATTTCATGAGCCTTTTCTTCAGGTGCTTCAACGATTATTTCATCATGCACTTGCAGCAGGATTTGCCCTCCATTTTGTCGCACCATCGGATCAAGCTTCAACATAGCGCTTTTGACAATCTCTGCGGCGCTTCCCTGGACAAGGTTGGAAATCGCCTTGAAGTGGCTCTTCTCATCATCCTTGTCAAACCTCTTGCGCCTTCCTCCCCACATAATGATATAACCTCTATTCTTGGCTACGTCTTGAGCCTTTCGAAGAAATGCGGCAACGTTTGGAAACGTCCTCTTATACTGCCAAAGTAAATCTCTGGCTTCATCCTCTGATATTCTCAGTTGAACAGACAACTCCTTCGCGCCTGCTCCATACACCATAGCAAAGTTGATTGTCTTTGCTATTTGGCGGTGTTCCTTTGTGGCATTAGGCCCGAAGATTGCTTCAGCTGTACGTTGATGAACGTCTTGCCCGTTAGCCAGCATACTAAGCATAGCGCTATCACCAGAGTAATGAGCCACCACCCTTAGTTCCATTTGTGAATAGTCCCACAGGACAAGCATTTTTCCGTCCGGTGCTTCCATGCACTCTCTAACGTGGTAGATTTCATTCTCTCTCGGAAGCGCTTGCAGGTTTGGATCCTGACAGGACCATCGGCCGGTTTCTGTTCCAGTCTGGTTTATAGTTGGGTGAATACGACCATCTATCTGCTTTTCAAGCATCACACTGTAAAACGTGGACAATGACTTTTCCCATGCCCTCCACTCAAGAATAGCCTTCGCCAAGTCCCCTCCCACTTCTTCCAGTGCTTCTCGACTTGAGGATGGAATACCCAAGACCGCGCACACTTGCTGTGATGAGGCAGGATTTATTGGTCTACCTGCTAATTCACTGATTTCTCTGCTCAGGCGGTTCATGTTTTGCTGAGCAAGGTCAGCGTACTTCTTCAGCTTCTCAACATTCACTGGAAAGCCAACCTTCTCCATGTTGATAATCAGCCGTGTCAGTTGGACTTCCCGTTTGGCTAACTCAAATAGTTCCGGCTCCTTTTCAAGCTCAAGAATAGCCTTTTCATGCAGAATAGCTGTGGCAAGTGCGTCAGTGCATGCATACTCATACATATCCTTTGGAGACATGTTTACAATGGCCTTGTGACCACCTAGGCGCATCAGTTTTCTTTCAACTTCATCTATATCAAATCCTATAGCTTTCGCTCTAACTGAAAGCTTGTTACTTGGCCTCTCATCAAGGATATGCCACAGCACCTGTACGTCTGTAATGCGGCTAAATGGTCCAAATCCGTCACGTCTCAGCATCCTATAGTCAAAAGGAGCGTTCCACATGAGCCATACGGCTGATTTGTCCCTTGCAGCCATTGCTTGTCTAATCTTGTCAATGACAGGCGCTGGCAAGTTAGAGTTACCAGCGAAAAGACTACCCAGTTCATGGCGAATAGGAATGTAAAAAGCATGCTTTGTTTCAAGAGGGCACAATGAAAAGCCAACAATGAGGTCTCTCCACTTGTCTAGGCCTGTAGTTTCCGTGTCAATTGCCACTATTTGAGAGAGTTCAAGCTCATTCAGCAACTCATCTACATTGTCCTCTGTAACCAACGTAAGCTTGTAATTTGAGGACATCAGAACCTCCCGTCTTCATATGCTGTTGTTGATCCTTTGACGCTGTCCATGAATGATACTAGCACAGGCGTCTTCTCATATCCAAACTTGGTAGGAGCAATCAACTTGTACTTCACAAGGTACTGAATAGCCGCTAGCACATCCTCCCTGTAAAGTCCAAGCATTTCCTCCAGGTCTCGTGCAGTGAAGGTCTTCATATGCAGGATGTGATTGACTAGTTCATAGTGATCACTAATCCAGTTTTTGACTTCATTGGCGTTAGCCTCTAGCAGTGATGTATCAAGGAGATAGCTTCCAGAATATGCAGCATAGGACAGTGCCTTGGAATAATAGATGTTGTTCAGGAAGTCTACTGCTACCATGACGTGATGAGGCTTGACCACAATTTCGTGACCAGTATGCGTTGAATGAAGCCGTGCAGCCACTGCTATTGCGATTTTTGCTAACTTAATTCGCTGATCCGCGGAAGTCACAAGCGGAATAGAAGGTGAATAAATTTCACCCATTTCCACCGCTGCATCCATAATCATTTGTTCCACGCCATTTTCCATCACAATTTGATCAGGCGTCCTTGTCCAAGCCCACAGAATTAGTTGGCGGCACTGCTCTCCGCCATAGAAAGGTGTTTTCCGCTCTCTAATTGTGTTGATATCTCTGCTTGAGACGTCAGAGGACAAGCAGCCACAGGCATAGTCAAATCTTGCAATGTCTTCAGGCTTACCAATCAAGTCAGGAATTGCCTCAACCCCATATGTGTAGGATGACATGGCCTTCGCATCACGCGGATTGCTAATCCAGATAATCCGCGTGCGGGCAGGAACACGTTCAGTCCTAATTTTGGAAATTTCGGCGACGCCTGAACTTCTTACTTGAGAGAAGCGTGATATATCTTCAATACTCAACCCACTTACTTCATCAACAACCACAAGCCTCCTATCATTCATAGGAAGCTTACCCCATGTGATAATCCATCGGCCGTTTCCTATTTGTTGAAGGCCCCCAACCATTCCTGCAAAACTTGTGTTTTCTCCGCTAATGACCTCTCCTAGTCCATAGTGAGCAACTAGGGCGGCGGCCGTTTCACTTTTGCCGGTCCTTGTGTCTCCTATTACGAGACATTCAAGCCAACCCTTTTGAACGTCTCTGCCTGCAAGGCGAAAGCTCAGCACTGAATGAAAGACCAAGTCCATCGCCATTGTCATTGAGTGTCGGCCAATAATTCCTGTCACGTTTGTTTCAAAATCACAATAAATATGCTCAAGCTTTCGCATACAGCCTGAAAAGTCATCCGCATCCGGTTCAAACAACTTCAGCATTTCATTCAGTTCATCAGTTACTTCAAAGCTACTCAGGCTGTCTTGGTGCGGAACTATATTGTCAATTACGAAGACAATTGTCTGATCACTTGGGTGTGGTATAATTGTTCCAGTAGCCGTATAGGAAGCATTAGGCATGATACCATGGCCAATGTAGTAAGCACGCTTTGATGAATACTCACCTTCATCCCTGGAGTTCACTGTTGATATTACGGCAATTTCCTCAAGCGTCCCCCACTCTTCCTTCTTGGGTATTATGTTTTTGCATTTAGCTCCAGCAATTATTGCCAACGTTCTGTCAACGGCGGTAGACGAAGCGTTTACCAATGACAGAATAAGAGAGGGGTCTTTAATTTCTATCTTGCGCTTCCCATGATATGAAGCCATGCTACATTGTGAACACATCTTCGCATCTACAGCACATTCAGTGATAATCAGCTTTGGAAAGGTGAAATCAACGTTGGCTTTCCCTGCTACCATCAAGTCTACTTTCACTCTGCGGTTTACATACTCTCCAGAGTACGCCGCATTTAAGGTAGTCTCTTCAGCTTCTTGATTCTGTTCATTCTCTTCTTCTGGTACGTCTTCCTCAAACAAAGAGGCGTTTTCAATCGCCTTAATGAGGGCTTCAGGGCCTCTTGACTTGATTAGATCCGTTACATCTTTACCTGCTTCTTTATCAACAAAGAAGAAACGCGGCTTACATCCAGCCGCTAGCAAGGCCCTACAAACACGAATTCCTCCTTGGTGGCCAACCTCATCATTGTCATAGCAAACAATGACGTTCTTGTACTTGAGACAAGACGTCCATTCAGACCTCCAAGTCTGCGCTCCACCGGTCCCACTAATTGCGGGTACTCCAGCCGAAATAGCTGCTAACGCATCAAGCTCTCCCTCAACGAGAAGAATTGTGTCATTAGACAATTGATCAACTGGAAACAAACGCGGCTTGCCAAAGTCCTGCCCCTCTTCACCTTTCCATGAAATTACTTTTCCTTTCTGTCCAGTCCATGAGTGCAGGCGGACGTTTACTATCCTTCCCGCCATATCACGAACTGGAATTGCTATTCGCGTTCCTCTAACTCCAAGCTTATATGCTTCAATAACCTCATCGCTAATGCCGCGCGCCTTCAGCCAACTTAAAGCTTGCTCTCCTTCTTCATCATGGAGAAGGCTAGCCATTTCATCTACTACTTCTTCAGGGATTGTAGGGTCGCCGTTTTCTATCATTTCAGACACAATTTGCACGGCGTCCCTATAAGGTATCCCCTTTAAACGGGCGTAAAAATGCGCAGGCCCTCCGCCAATGCGGCACGCATGGCAATACCATACGCCCTCTTCTTTGTTGATACTCATGCTAGGATGATTATCATCATGAAAAGGGCATGTTACATTTACTTCTGCTGATTGAGATGAGGGGAGTTCGACGAAGCGTGAATAAAAATTCTCGTATTTCATTGCTTGCTCCGTCGCTTGGCATTGATTTCATTCCAGTGGCGATAGTAGTACCTCAACCTCGCAAGTTTCCGTCTCCTTCGCCTTACTTCTTCAAAATACGGTCCGCGCTCTTTCTTCTCAATTCTGTGTTCACAAACTGAACAGTGCTGTCTGGTATAGACGCATGATTTGCGCTTATGAGGAGGAAGATTACATCGATAAAACTTACTTCCCCGACTAGGTTCCCAGTGCATGCAACTCCAGCACCAAGGTCCGCAAGTCTTCCTAGCGCATCTGACCACAGCAGTGCAAGGCATTTTAGACACCACGGCCTAGCAAGGGAGGCGCCTGTGTGCGCCTCCCTTGCTTGAAATGCGCAACCTAGAATGGTGGCTCTTCCTCTTGCGTCCCTCCTGTACTCGCCACTTGATTATCTTCCACGCCACCTCCGCTGTCAACTGCTCTTAGAACATCCACAACCTCATTGCGCAGGCGTCCGTTGAATACACCATTGGTTACTACAGCAAGTACCTTGCAACCTACCAAATCCTCTGCGGAAATGTCAATTCCTCCCGGCTGATTTAGCTGATCAGGTTCATAGCCAAGGGCGATAAGCGTCTTTTTGAACCGCCATAGGGCTTGTGGCTGAAGGCTATTGTTGTAGCGGAACTGAACACCAGCCTCTGGACCGTCAAGAACCTGAAGTGTGAACTCAATATAGGGAGCTCCTGTTGCCGACAACTTTTGTGCCACTTTACTTACATAGCACTCATACGTACCTGGCTCTACAACTCTGTATTCTGGCTGATCAACTTGAGAGAAGTCAACGTGAATAGGCATTGCACATTCTCCTTATCCTTTTGGTTTTTCTTTGACTTCCAGCATACGCTGGAAGATTTCAGACAGGTTAGGACCTACATACACCGGCTCCAAGTTTCCACTTCTGTCCTTAGCGACAATTCCAGCTCTTGGGTTGCAGGTGAGAATACGTTCTCCGTCCTTTCCTACTGCGAGGTGAAACACCCCGTGCATGGCGGCTAGTGTGTCTTCCATCAGCCGAGGAGACAATGCCGGTAGAGTTGTCCACTTTGCCAAAGCATTGTTGTCCATCGACTCTTGCGCAATGATAATCACGTGAAGCGGTACGGCTACCACCTCACGCAAAAGCTGCTTCATTTGTTGTGTGTTGAAGCCGTAGTCTCCAATTTCTACATTGAATACCACCTGCGGATCATCCGGATTTTCTGCGGTGCGATAAAGCCGCTCTCCTAGTCCCATTGCTGACAACTCTGTCATTGTGTCAACTACTACTGTCTCATAAGGGCACCTGTCAGAGGCACAAAGCTGCCGCAACGCCTCCAATGCAGCCCGAAAGTCAGCAATGCTTTCAATTTCGCGAACTGATACATCAAGTCCTCTAAGGACGATCGTAGAATGTTCAATGTCTAGGAACACAGGCTTTGGTGCAGTGGACGCCAATGTTGTTTTTCCGACGCCGGAAGCACCATAAATCATTACGCGAAGCTTAGGGTTGACGTTTTCTACCTTGTAGAACATTTCAGCCGGATCTGCAACCGGCAGCGTCACAGTCATTTGACGCGGTGTAGGCGGTGGAGCAACACGTACTCCTAGTCGTGGTCCCTGTGGCCTAGTGAGACGAGGACCTTGTGCAGCTGGTTGTTGCGCTGCTTGTTCCTGCTTTTGTTCCTCTGGTGCTTGTTCTTTAGTCACCTTCACTCTCCTCCAATCTGTACCGCTCAGGCACGACGGTGAAGCGTTCTCTGCATGGACGGCTGTCCCATCCCATGAGTTCAGCTTCACAGATACTCTTGTAGATACATGACGTTGAGCAGTCCCTTCGTACAATTCGAATTACTCCGGCCATGTTAGGAACAGGAGCATTTACACCCGGCTCTACGCCGATGGCTTCTAGCTGTTTGGTTGTCTCAATAATTTCATCCATCGTTTTGAACAGCGTCCAAGTCGCTTCATTCAGTTGCTCTTGTGTTCGTTGACTTTGAAACGTTGCTACCATGTTTTGATCAGGAAGACTAGCGTAGAAATCTGCATAGTCTTGGATGTCCAATCCGTACTCTTCAACGGCTTGAAAGAACCTTATTTTGTCTGTTCCTTGATTTCTAGATGTTGACAGTTTTCCATCTTTCAGAAGCTTCGGCTTAGGCGGAACTTTGCGTTTGTAGTAGTGATAGACAAACCAAGGCGTTTCTATCAGTTCGTTTTTCATGGCAAGCAGACAATAGAGGCTACCCTGCAAGTCTGCATGCATGTGATAGCCTGGAGAGGGCAAGCTGTTGCAGCCTTTATGGTCTACAATCATGCGTTGCCCTCCAGGATATTCCAGGATGGCGTCAATCTTGCCAACCAGCATCCAGTTGTCTGCAGGAACATGAACCTCAATTTCCGTACCCACTACGCTCTTGTTATCTAGAGTAAATCCAACCGCCATGTTCCATGAAAGCAGCCACTGTTGAGCCCACTCTCTTGTCACAGCCTCTGGATTTTCAACAATTTGCACCTCCCCAGATCTATCAATGTACGTAATTGAGTTACTTACAGGCCATGGTTCTTCACTCTCTAGTCCGTTCACCAGAACGTACTGAATTACTTCATGGAAAACCGTTCCGAATACGAAGTAATCCCTTTGTACGTCTGGAGCAATGCGTTGCCAGTAGGCATACATCCATTTTCTAGGACAAATGAGGTAGGTCTGGAGCTGGCTGTAGTGGATAATCATGGAAATCAGGCTCCAAGATTAGAGGTAGCCTGCCTCAACCAACTTATTAATGTACTTTGGCAACGGCCCAGGTCCATTAGCTTCCCAAGCGCGGATGGACCTAGAAGTTACTCCCATGACATTGGCCATGTGTGCCATTGTCTCACCTTTTGCATGCCTGTTTGCGCGAAGACATTGGCCAATGATACCTCGCTTTGTGGGGTGCGTTACCCAAGCCATCACGCTGGATCCAGAGAAGCCGGCTGCTGTAATGTCAGTGACGATGGCAGCTTTTACCTGTTCCCATGTTGCGTTTGGACCAACTTCTACGCAGCCCTCATACTCAACTTTGTCCGGAACGGTCAGCAGAGTGTAGTGAACGTGAAAGTAATTACCTGCCATTGGACCAGACCACTTCACGGCCGTAATCTTGATTTGTTTCTGACCGCTTCGTGCTTCTTTGTCACTGACAGCCAAGTGGGGCCAATTTGGCATTGCCTGCGTGGTGCTATCATTGGGTCGCATGCTACTTTCCTCCTTTTAGGAACCTCAGTTTGGACTTTGACGTTCCAACTCTTCGCATGAGTTCATACTTGTCAGCAGGGTTGACTGGTTCTCCCAATTCATCTACTTCAATTCCGAAATGCATATACGTCTTTCGTGGTTTTGTCTCTTGCGAAGCAGACTTCGGGTATCGCAAGAGTGCGCCGGGGTATTGACTTTTGTACTCTTCACCGCTCATCTTGTGCTTTCGCCTCAAATGCGGAACGAGAAAATAGGCCTCATATCCGCAAATGAGGCACTTGACAGTTTTGCTGTTGGCCATCTATGCCTCCTTGCTAGGTAGTAAACGGTAAGCAGAACGCCACATTTTCTGATACTGGTGGACGTTTTGCACCGCTTTTGAAGTACTGTACGACCAACGCGTCTGTACTATACCAGAAGAAAAAGCACGTGTCAAGGGGATTTTTGGGGATGATGGTAAAAAGGCTGACTATGTTCGGCGGATAAAGTCTATATAAGCCAAACGTCTGTCCCGCACTATTTCAACAACGTCTACGTCTTTCATACCCGTTGTGACAAGAAAGGTAGACAAAATGGCATTGTGCTGTCCAGGCCGAAGCATCCTATCTTCTAACTGCGTGATGTCTGCATATGTCCAAGGACACTCAAGAAAGATTGCTCTCCACGTCCTGTGAAGATCCAGTCCGTATTTAGCGCTATCCGTTTGTGCTAGCAATATATCTCCTCGCCCATCCTGAAAATCATATGCTCCATCATGCTTTCCGTCCTGTCTGCAAATTACCGTTTCCGGTCTATGGCTCAATATATAACTGTATAACATATCCAACAGGCGCACTTGTCGTGCGAAGACAATGATAGGTACTTTCGCATCAAGCTGCTCCAGTACGTAAACGAACTTAGCAGGGTGAGGATCATCATATTTAGAATCAATCAATGCAGGTGTCACAGCCACTTGCAGAAGCCTTGTCTGCCTCTCTAACTCCCAAGCCAGGTAGTCTACAGAACCGTCTACACTTCTGAATACATGATAGTCTTCAATTTCCTTTGCTACTTTGATTTGAAGAGGTGACGGTTCAAACTCTACTGTTTCCCGCGTCTTTTCCGGAAGTTCAGGCAGGACGTCTTTCCTTCTGATTTTCAGAAGAAAGTCTTTCACTTCTTCTGCAATGTTGCTATAAGGCGCCCACTGCCTGCCGACCGTTGTTCCCCATCTTGTTCTTTCAATAACCAAATGCTGCTCACACCATCGCCAATAGCTGGTGTAACGTTGCGGAAATAAAATGCGAAATTGTTGCCATAGGTCAGCAGGACCAGTCACGAAAGCTGATCCAGTCAGCATCCAACAGACAGGAATATTCTTTGACAAGGCAAAAGCCCTTCTCGAGATTTGAGACTTCCGGTTTCGCAGAATATGGCTTTCATCCCATATGACTGTCTTCACTCCAAGCTTTACATAATCATCAAACTTAGCCCGTACTGATTCATAGTTAGCAATATAAACGTCATGACCTGGAACGCAGGCTTTGCTATGACTTTGACCTCCTGTAATTACGGCGTCAACATCTCCAAGCCAACGTTGTGCTTCAGACAGCCACTTTCGCTTGAGGTAGTTTGGTACTACCACTAGTGCTGGAAAGTATTCAATCGCTCTGAGTGCGATAGGTGTCTTTCCAATACCCATCTCTCCGAAAAGATATGCCCTTCGCATACCCCTTAGAAAATCAACGGCCTTCTCTTGATAGCGGTATAGCTTCAGATTGTTTCCCTCTGACACGCTGTTTTTCACCTCCAAGTGCGCCTATTCAAACAAACTTCAGCCTGATAGTCAACTTTTTCCTATTTACCCCTTGACATCAGCGGCTGGATATGGTATATAATAGGCAGACAACGTGAAGAAGACTGAAAAACACAGGAGGTTACAATGGAACGTCAAGCAAAGCGTAAGAAGACAAGAGGCGAACTTGCGGTTGATTTGCTTTTGAAACGTGGATATGTTGAGGTTCCTTCTACTGACAGCCACTATCGCTGCTTCCGCAACTCTACCATTGGTGATGAGTACTCTATTTGGATTGGAAAAGCAGGAGCAGTCAAAGTAGGGACAACTCTTGCGAAAAGTGTGTCATTCACCAGAGAGTTTTGGTCAATCGTGAAACAATATGCTTAGATTGTGAATTATTTCACAAAGGGAGGAATAACCGCAAATGGTTTACGTCTACAGTGAACCAGTCCCGTACATTCATTCAGTCACACTGTCAACTGGAGAAATCCACCCCACTGCTGATCGATTTGTGCTGGATGGTAGGAAAAATACCGTCGCTTACTTCAGAAGTTCACCATGGAGGCCGGAAGGAAAGTATAAGCTGAATTCAGTGAAACTTGTTCTTTACTGTCTTGATCCAGTTGAAAATGACAATCGAGACGTTGAATGTCTCCAAACACTAGCCTCCATTGATAGCAACATTGACATCATTCCATATGACGCTAGTGAAGTAGTATCACATTTCACGTTTCAAACAGGATCTGCTCTAAAAGCACTTGATTGTACACGGCTTTTCCAGAATTGGCAGGAGCAAGAGGTTCAAGGACTTATGCTTCGCTGTCATAATCACAACACTAAAATTACCTTTGCGGGCACATGCTCATACCTGTATCGGCCATTCTGGTATTTTGAATATGAAGGTCAAGTCCCGCCGAAGCACCCGCCATACTTGGGACTTCTGAGGCCTTTCCCTGAGGAAACAGTAACTTTCTGCGGAAGCTGGTATCCTGTTCTGTCCTGGAAGCTACCTGACTTCTTCACTAAGCGAATTCTAAAAAGTTATCAGCTTCAGGCAGAAGTTACAGCTGTCGGCCCTAAGCATAGCTCCTTCATGTGGGTGAGCAATATTCGCTCTCAAGAAGGAATTGTTGAGTTGACTGATCAGACTTTCAAGCCTCATGTACCTGGACGGTATTGGGTGTTCGCTAAAGTAAAAGAAGCGTCTCTATATGACTGTGGTTACTTTGATGTAGTAATGAAGGAGAATAAATAAATGCCATATGAAAGCGGATTTGGTTGGTGGTATCCAATGGGGACAGACACCAGTTACTTTGATCAAGAACCAGACTCGATTGGCAGGTGTTCAGTTTGTGGGGACTTGCTTTATGAAGTTATGAGGGGCACTCACACTACTATCTGGTGTGATAACTGTGGAAACTTGATTGAAGCGGTAAGATCCAACTTGGAAGAAGCTACTAAGTTAGCCCTAGCGGCTTTTGAAAAACCATCAGCTACTAGAAGTGCTCTTCAGAAACAAGCGGTGTCATTGTTTGAAAACGCCTTAATCCATGCAGCTGACGCAGGAATTGATCCTTGTGACTATTGGCTCAATGAATACTTTGACGCCTGTGAAGCCATTGCAGGTCTGCACGTGCATGTACTTGAACAAGCCATAAAGGAACGCCAAAGGAGGAACAACAATGCTCGCTGAAGAGGAACCAATCATGTGCTCATTGCCATTGTGTACGCAAGAGGCTCATTGTGGCCTTGTTATCTGGGACCTTGCTGTCTGTCCGTGGTGTATCAAGGAGGCCGTTGATGAGGTTGCAGAAAACAAGAATGATGATGAAATCAAGGCCGCTACCAATCACTCCAAGTGTATCCGGTGTGGCTGTGAATCAGAACGCGGTCTTGTAATTGATGGCCTCTTCATCTGTCTTCTGTGCGCTATTGACTCAGTCCTTCATCTGTCAGCGAAGAAGGAAGCGCAACTCATGGAGGAACAAGGATATGGCGACGCCTTTGACAATGAAGAAGAAGCCCTAGCCGCTGCTGAATCTTTATATGCGTCAGCGCTAACGAAGGACGGCGTCTACTTTGTCCCGCATGGCAACGAATCTGACGAGGAAGGCAACCCCAAGCCAGGCTCACTAGATTGGTGTCTTGAAAATGAATGGAGCCTCGTTGGAGAAGAAGGAGGTGACTAGAAGTGATTTGCCCGAAGTGCGGCTATGTCATGGGGCCTTTTGATGTGGAATGTCCGCGGTGTAAGCGACTGGAGAAGCTACAGCAGGAAAAGCAGGAGCAAGAAAGTCAGCAGCCTAATCAAAACTCACAACAAGAAACAACTCCATCAACTTCAGAGAATACGCCAATGCCATATACAAATGCAGATAATAGAACGCAGAGGCTTCTCAAAATCTCTTCTGTCTTTGCTATTGTTATGCTGGTGGCTAACCTTTCGCTTGTGGCGTATATGCATATGAAATTCAATGCCAAACAACGTGATATGGAATTCGCTTGGTCAACTGCTAAGGAAGTTATTCTGCAACATCTCAAAGCTCCAGCGACAGCAAGCTTTGGAAACCAAACGCCAGAAAAATGCGTAGAGTTGACTGGCCAAAATACCTGCACTGTTCGAGGGTGGGTTGATTCAGAGAACGGCTTTGGAGCCTTCATTCGAACAGAGTGGGTAGTGTCAATGCACAAAGAAGAAGGCGTTTGGAAACCAGACTCAATAAATCTTTCAGATTGAATGGGGCCCCTTTGCCGCATTTTCACTGAAAACGCCTAAAAATTGAATCAATTTTTCTTGAGTTTCAAATAAACAATTAGGGGCTCCTTTGCCGGAATTTAGGTAAAAAGGGCTAAAAATCGGCTCAACTTTTGCTCAAGGTTTATGGGCCTTAAATTATGCATAGCGCGGCACCCTATAGGGATAATTAATATCCCTTAAGGGTGCCGTGTTAGCTTGTGAGGGGTGGAAAACAAAACACCTCACCAGCCGGCTTTACGTTGAAGAGAATCAAAACAGGAGCGGTGAAGGTGGCGGAAAAAGTGGTTGACAAGCGGAAGAAGATATGGTATGATAAAGCCGAACAGTGGGGAGGGAAGTGAGGTGAGGTAGAGGATAGGAAAAAAGCGGTTGACAAGAAGAAGCGGATATGGTATAGTAAAGCCGGAAGGTGAGAGAGAGAAAAGAAAGGAGGAGAAGACAGTGGCGAAGACTTATGCATGCGCAAACTGCAAAGAGGTGTTCAAAGAGGGCACTCCAGGGACGTCTTGCGTGAAAGGCTTTAAAGAGAATGAAATTATCGCGCTTTGCGCGCGTTGTGAAAGTCGCGCGCAGAAAGGAGGGCGTGTATCAAGAGTGATCGCGCGAAGTATCCTAGCCCGAGGAGGATATGCATGGTTGAAGAACAGCATTGGAGAGTTCTTCTACCATTTGGACTTCAATGGATCGCTGCTAAGAATGTATCCTGCATACTCTTCCGCCGTCCATGTGAGAGTTAGTGACTTAGACGCAGGAAGAATTGAGTATAGCGGTTTGCCGTCTACAAGCAACACAAAAAGTTAGGCTGGTGAGAAAAAGGGGTTGACAAACGCGGAAAAGGCGCTATAATAAGAAGTGAAGAGGGGTGGAGAGGAAGACTATGACAAAAGGAGGAGTAGTCATGCGTGTACAGTTCTATGATGCAGTCTTAGTTCGAACTCACCAGGGAGGATACTTTTCAGAATTGACGCCAAGGGAAAACTGGAAGGACTTTGACGAAGCACTTCAGCGTTATATGCTTGCCGCGGAAGCAGAAACTGAAGTTGACGGATTGCTTGACTTCGTGGACGGTTGGGGCCTTTTCAGAGTTGACTCTGAATTCGGCCGAAGGGCACTCAAAGACAAGTACGGATCATTCGGCATAGCCGTCGCAGGTAACGCACTCTTCAGTGACAAACACAAAGAAGACGCACTAGCCTTCCGCGCAAAGTATCTACAACGCGCAGGCGTTGATTCAGAGAAGTTTGATCTAAACCGTCCGTGTTACTTATTCGCGTGGACCTTCTTTGAAATGCGCTAAACACGCACAAAAGCACGGTGGGGCGCGCATACCTATCACGCGCAAGGAGGAAAGCACAATGTTGACCCGCAAGTACTTCCAGGCTTTCTCCAAGATTGTACGGGATATCCCTGATCCGGAAACGCGTCGATGGGCGACGTTCTCCATGGCGCGGATTTTCCTAGCCGACAACCCGCGTTTTAGCCTCAAGAAGTGGTGCGAGGCGTGTAATGAAGACGTCCCGCAAGTTGTGCCGAATAGCAACACAAAGGAGGATTAGTCGTGATTTGGCGTCTACTAATGGCGGTCCGCGTACTGCAGCGCCCCACAAGGAGGAGTAGATATGGAGAAACGTTGTGAGAGTTGTGAGAGTTGTGAGTACTATCAGTACGCATTATGGTCGATAGGAAGTGAACGAAGACGCGTTGACGGCCTGCTAGAAGAGTTGAAAAGAGCGCGGCGCCAAAGAGAGGAGGCCATGGAAGAAGTCAAATACCTCGAGAAGGAGGTATGCATGCTGAAGGCTAGAATTGCCCGGCTTGAAGGAGGCGCCACAAGTGACAAAGAATGAAATACTCCAGCAAGTGCTAGCAACGCGATTGCCGAAGGGCAAAGGGTTGCGCGGACCGGAAGTATACGGGTGTATCAACTCGGGCTTTGCCCCGACAATCACGCACCTTGACGCAGGTGACTTGGAATTGTGGATCGTTGGCCCCTCCCTCACGGCTAGGGAGGTTTGCAAGAAACTCAAGCGCGCAGAAGCACGTGTTACACTTCTCTTTCATGACGAAAAGCAGGAGCCGGACCTTCACCGCCGAGTATGGCGTTTTGAGAACAACCCGAACCTCACCGTTTGGACGTTCCGGTCCAAGCGGCCTGCGGCAGAGAAGTTTGCCGACCTTTGCGCCACCATGCTGAAGATCAATGAAGCAGAGCGTAAAGCGCATAAACAAGCACTCAAAGACGCGTTGAGTGAAGACCCCGTGAAGCGCACCAAAGGCGCTTGGAACCTTCTAGACTTTTGACGTGAAGAACAAAAGCAAGTCCAAGGAGGAGAGTGAAGTGAAACAAAAGGCGATTGAAGTTGAGTTGGTTTTGACGCACCACTATAACGAAAACAAAGATTGGATACCGCTGAAAGGTTGGGGTGACTTCAACAGGGCACTTGAAAAGTCTATGGCCGACAAGTCCGGCACAAGCAAGGTGCCCGGGCTTGTTGACTACAGAAAAGGCACTTACACTCTCTTTGAGAGTAATTGCAAGTACGCACTCAAAGCAAGAAAACGGAATGAGTCGTGGAGGGGTGTTGCGATACCAAGAGAAATGTTACCGGGTGATAATGACAATCACGTTGGTGAAGACGCTATTCAACAACGTGAAAAGTGCTTGCGTCTTGCCGGTGTAGATCCCGGTGAATATGACTTGTATCCTGCCGTACACTTCCCGAATTACGTGTTCTTTGGCCATAAGTAGAAAAACACGATTGCCGCCTAACACCCGCCTCTCCAGGCGGGTGCTTTATTTTAGGGGCCCCTTTGCGGGGTTTTAGCAGAAATAGGCTAAAAATCAGCTCAAAAATTAGGAATACAAAACTCAAGAAAAAGAGAGGGAGGAGCATAAAACGCGTCAAAAGTCAAGTGCGTTCTACCTATTGCTGCAAGCGCTATGCTTGCTTTAGCTATACTTGCAGTTACAAGTAACTTGACACCAGCACGGGTGTAAGGTAATTTTTTTCACGGCAGGAAAAAAGTGCTTGACAAACGGCGTGCTGTGTGTATAATAAAGAGGCGAAGAGGGGAGGAGAGGAAGATAAACATAGGAGGGATAGACGTGAAAATCACTTATCAGGGTGAAGTCTACAACGCAATGCCGGCTAAACAAAAAGCAAAAGAACTCGTAGAACAAGGTTATGCTAACGTTCTCTTCGTACTTCGCCAAATAGTTGAAGAGGGAGGACGGATGCGAAAAGAAGAACTGCTCAAAAAGCTAAGTAAGTGTACAATTCACAGGCTAACAAATTACTTTGTGATAGACGAAGATAACGGCTATTACGTTATCACGGACTACGGCGTGAAAGTAGCAAAAGCGTTGCGCTTGTCGCAAACCCCAACATGTGAAAAGTGCGGACGGGAAGGCTATTTTGATCATGTTTACCTGGACGGTGATACCGTGAAAGGAGAGTGCTTTCTTTGTGTACACAAAGACGTTCTCCTTCGCATGCGAAAAGAAACAAAGCCTGTGATAATGGCCGAAACGCACAAACGCGACAAGCCCCGAATCGGGACACCTCTTTCAGGATGGGAGGACTTTGACAAAGAGTTGAGGGCTTCTATAAACGGTGAAGACGTAGAAGGGCTTGTTGACTTTGACGAGGGCTATGCATTGTTTGAACTGAACAACAAATACGCGAAGCGCACACAAGAGAGAGGTGAAGCAAACATCGGCATAGCAATTTTAGGAAACGCAATCTTCGCTTATGAAGAAAACCCTGAGGTGTTCCGCAGAGAATATTTACGCTCTGCCGGGGTAAACCCGGAACTGTATGATTTGAGTTCAGCCTTATATCTTGTAAACTGGACGTTCTTCCGCCGAAAGTAACAAAACTGTAACTTTTCACGCAAAAACACCCGCCTTTGCAGGCGGGTGTTTTTGTTTTTAGGGGCTCCTTTGCCGATTTTCAGCAAAAATCGGCTAAAAATCGGCTCAACTTCAGTTCAACTTTTAGGGGCTCCTTTGCCGCGTTTTAGCGAAAATAGGCTCAAAATCGGCTCAAAAATTAGGCAAGACTAACTCAAGAAAAAGAGGGGGAGGGAGCATAAAACGTGATAAGAGTCAAGCACCAGGCACTCGTCGCGACGAGATCAGCCGTCACTTCAGACGCACTCTCGGTGAGCGACGCATGCGAAGATAAGTAACTCAGTTACGTTTCAGACGCACTCTCGGTGAGCGACGCATGCGAAGATAAGTAACTCAGTTACGTTTCAGTTATGCCGCGTGAAGACATGTAACTCAGTTACGTTTCAGCAGTGCCTGCAGCTGACTGAAAACGCGTAAACGCGTTATACAATCAGCAAAGCTCAAGAAAAACTAAAACTTTTGCCGTGGGGGGGTTTGTGGGGTTGACAGAGAAGACGCCACGGCTATAATAGGAAGCGAAGTGTTGTGGGGACGAAGAGTAAGAGAAGAAGATAGGAGGAGAGTACAGTGAGAAAGACGCAAGACGCAAGCCCGCTCGTCTTCGCAGAGAAGTTGCGACTGCACAGGTGCAGTGACTGTCACGATGTATTCTTCGTTCTCGAACATGTGAACAGTGACTATAAGCGCGACTACGTTTGCAAGCGTTGCAGTGACAACCGCCTGGTGAAAACAATCTTCATCCAGGACGATGAAGACGACGAGTACATACTTTAATTAAGTGGTGGGGCGCGCATACCTATCACGCGCAGGAGGAAGACAATGGTGATAACACGCAGAGTCTACAGTAGAAAGACTGCAAAGCGCGTCGCAAAAGAGCTAGTCAGCCGAGGCTATACAGACGCACTGTATGCGCTTGATCAAATCGCCGTTGATGGACGTGTACACAAAGACGCGCTGCACGCTAGTCTCTCGAAGTCAGCAGTCAGCAAACTGCACGGCTTGAGTCTTCTTGAGCTCCAGGGTGATTACTACGTCATCACAAATTACGGTGTGAGCGTAGCAGGTGCTTTACACATCTCAGCTACACTTGTCTGTGAGCGTTGCAGACTGCAAGCGCCATTCCTCAACGCGTATGTTTGTGGCGATACTGTGAAGGCTAAATGCGTAATGTGTAAACACGACGACATTGTGCACAGTCTGCAAACTGAAAATGCAAACTGAAGGAGGAATAAGACATGCGACGCGAAACTGTAAATGCTGTAATGATCAAGACACACCGCGGCGATGACTGCAGAGGGTATTACCCTTGTGACGACTGGGAGGACTTTGACGAAGCACTGCAACGCCTTCCAGGTGAGCCGCCAGCCGCAGACGTTCCTGGACTGTTAGACTTCGAAGACGGTTATGCAGTCTTCGAAGCTAGTTCACAATTTGGACAAAGAGCCCTCAGAACCGGCGGCTGTCGAGGCATAGCTATCGAAGGTGATTTACAATTTTACGACGAAGATGACAAAGTCGCGGAAGAGTACAGAGCAAAGTACTTGCGTAAAGCTGGAGCAAATCCTGAGCTATATGACCTCTCCGAGGCTATTTACTTCTACGAGTATACGTTCTTCCGCGAGAAGCGACAAAAGTGACAAAACTACGACAAGGAGGGAGAATAATGCATGCGTTGCAGAGAAGTCTAAAAATCGGCATGGAAATTGCGAAGAAAGAGAGAGAAGCGACAACACGCTGTAAATACTGTCACCGTCCAGCCGCGTTTATCTGGTTGAGGTGGCGGGGTTTGAAGAAAGTGCCGATTTGCCCAATTTGCGGCGTGCAGTTGCCGCTTTCAGCAAGACTTATCCCGATCCCTGACGAGGAGATGGCGAAATGGTGAACAAAAAGCATAAGATTGCGGACAAGTATTGGACGGCACTGCTAGTTGTGACAGAATTGTCAAAAGCTAGCAGGAAGATGGACAGAGTACTGCTCGACGGACTAATTGGTCGAGAAACTGTCGCAGATTTGTACGCGCTTGAGGTTTTGAAGCCGACTCAAGACTGTGAGGGCTTTTGTTTGACAAAATTTGGCAAGGAGGTGGCGAAGCTAGTCGCATAGACGTCTAGCAGCGAAAGTGATCCCCACCAGCGCACCAGGCGCTGGTGGGGATTTTGTTTGTGCCCCATGGCGCCATGCGCCATGCGCCATGCGCCACGGGCGCATGGGCGCATGAGCGAAAGTGATCCCCACCGCGGCACCAGG
>Ga0078972_1001353_pt2 | contig 50621 bp, 53 predicted proteins | sample YelNatPaOPGAMG01_FD_67568 | JGI IMG/M metagenome (GOLD analysis project Ga0078972, IMG submission 67568) | Hot spring thermophilic microbial communities from Obsidian Pool, Yellowstone National Park, USA - OP-RAMG-01 (SPADES assembly) (version 2) | ecosystem: Environmental > Aquatic > Thermal...
GGACGCTGCCGTCCCCGATCAGGCAGGCGTATCCCCAGTCGTCGAGCGAGAAGTAGCCGGGCGCGTGCTTGGCGCAGATGCCGAAGCCGTCGCACAGGGTGCGGTCCAGGTGGATCCTCAGCGGCTTCCTCACGCGGGAACCACCGCCTCGACCTCGTAGGGACGCTCGGCACGGAACGGGTCGACACGGCATGCGTCGCAGGCGTTGTCGAGGTGGCGCGCCACCTCGGCGGCGAACTGGTCGAGCAGGCTCGCCGCCACGTTGGTCGCGGCGTCCAGCGTCGCGCAGGCGCCCCGGCCGCGCAGCGTCACCGACCAGCGTTGCAGCCGGGCGAGGTCCCCGGCGGTGGCGGCACCGTCCCGCAGCGCGCCGGTGACCGCGGCCATCGCCGCGGTGCCGTTGAAGCACGAGCCGCACTGTCCGGCGTTCTCGCGGTCGAAGTAGGCCAGCACCGACGCGGCGACCGCGACCGGACAGTCATCGGTGATCACCGCGATCGCCCCGCACCCCAGGCCGCTGCCGAGGCCGCGCAGCGTCTCGTGGTCCAGCGTGACGTCCAGCACGCCACGGTTGAGCAGCCCGGCGAAGTAGCCGCCCAGCAGCGCGCCCCGCACCCGATCGGCTGAAATACCATGCAGCGCAAGGAGTTCGGTGAACGGCAGGCCGTGCGGGATTTCGTAGAGCCCGGACTGCCGGCCCCCGCCGGTCAGCGTCGCCAGGAAGGTTCCGGGTGACAGCGACGTGCCCAGCGAACGGAACCCCGCCGAGCCGTGGCGCTGCAGGTAGGGCAGGTTGGCCAGGGTCTCGACATTGCTGACCAGGGTGGGCCGCCCGCCGACGCCGGCTTCGAATGGTCGCGGCGGCTTGTCCGTCGGCTTGGCCGGGCCACCGTTGATGAAGCGGGTGAGAGCGGTCTCCTCGCCGGCGATGTAGGTCGGGTCGACGGTCCAGAGCTCGACCGTGATGTCCCCGAGTGCACCGGGTTCCAGTTCGGTCAAGGCGGTTTCGACGCTGCGCGCGGATGCCGGGTCGGAGACGTAGACGTGGGCGCGGTGGGTGCCCACCATCGCCGCGGCGAGCCGCAGACCGTCGAGAACCAGGTGCGGCCGATGCCGCAGCAACCAGCGGTCCTTGATCGACGCCGGCTCGCCCTCCTCGCCGTTGGCGACCACGACGGCGCCCCTGCCGGCCCGCCCGTTGTCGCGCACGGCGCGCACTTTCACCGCGAGCGGAAAGGCGGCACCGCCACGGCCCTGCAGGCCGCCGCGCTCGACGTCGTCGAACAGTGCGTCGGGGGCCACCAGCGCGTGGTAGCCGCCGTGTGCCCGGTAGGTCGCGTAGTCCTCACGCGCGCGGCCGGGTTCGTCGCCGAGCAGTCGCGGCGCACACCCGGGCCAGGCGGTGACGGTGATCGCCGGCGCGGCGCTGGTTTCCATCAGCCGACCCCCAATGTCACAGTTAGGCTCGAGCACATGCGAACTGCCGTAGTGCGCGTCAACGTTGACCCGTCGGGCCGGCTCACCCCCGAGCAACTAGGCCAGGGCATGACGGCGCTCCTCGCTCTCGCCCGCGAACGGGGTGCCGACGTCGTCCACAGCGATCTCGCCGCGATGCCCTCGGGCCGCCGCGAGGCGGCGCTGCTCATCGCCGGCGACGACGTCGAGGACCTCAAGAAGCAGGCGATCAACCTGTGCGCCAGGGCGTTCGGCACCGCCCCCGCCGCCGGGGTGGTCACCTATGTCAGCAGGGGCACCGATGAGGATGCGCACGGTGTGCTCTCCGCGTTCGGCCTCACCGGCGAGATCGCCCGCACGCCCGGTGACGACGGCTTCGACATCGTGCACGTGACGCTGCGCGAGGCGGACCTCGAGAGCATCCCGGAAAGCCGGATCCACACCGCCCTCGAGGCGTCGCTGAACTGTGAGGTGCACATCCGCACCGTGTGAGCGCATCAGGCGCCCAGGAACTCGAGGATGGCCGGGGCCGCCTGCACCCAGGTGTCGAACATGTTGAAGTGCTGCACGCGCCCGGCCGCGCGGTCCTCGGCGGCGCGTTCCCAGGCGTCTTCGGGCCACGGCGGGTCGATGAGCGTGGATCCCTTGATCAGGCAACCGACCTCCAGCGACGTCCGCTTGGGGTGATCCATGTCGTTCTCGCCGCCCCGGATGATCAACGTGGGAACCTGTATCCGGTCGAACATCTCGTCCTCGACGCCCGGAATGGTCTGCCCCGGCTTGGACACGAATGCGTTGAGCCAGCGCAACATCACCTTGAGAAACTCGTCGGAGTCGAAGTCGACGAACCGCCGCTTGTTGGCCGGGTTTTCCTCGATCCGCTCGCGCCACTCCGGGACCTTCATCACGCCGTCCATGCCGGCGCCCCGCACCGCCAGGATGCTCGGCACGACGTAGTAGGAGCCCAGCACGAAGGTGCCGTAGATTCCGCCGACGATGTTCCACACTACGAGCTTGGACACCAGCTCGGGGTAGAGGATCGTCGTGAGGATGGAATCCCTTGCGCCACCAGAGCCCCCGGCGAGGATGCAGCGCTGCACGCCGAGGCCGTTCAACAGGCCGCGCAGCGTCTCGGCGCGCATGTGGGACTCGCTCTGGCCGTAGAACTGTACGGCGGAGGCGCCGCAGTTCGGCCGGTCCCACAGCAACACCCGATAGCCGCCGCCGACGAGCGCCTCGGCCAGCGGGCGCAGGCCCGGGATCTCCTTGCTGAACCGCCCGCCGGGCGTCAAGGCGATGAGATCGCCGGAATCGCCGAGGATTTCGTAGACGACGTTGCCCCCGTTTATCTCGATGGAAGACACTGATTCTCCTGTCGCGTCACGCCATCACCAGAACGTCGTCGCCGACGACCCGTACCGGATAGGTACGGATGCTCCACTCCGGCTTGACCGCGGTCGTGCCGGTTGCCAGCTCGAAACCCCATTGGTGCCAAGGGCAATAGATGTACTCCAGATCCCGGACCATGACCGCGTCTCCGGGGGCGGTCTCGTCGACGACGGTGCGGCCGCGGGCGCGTCCCGAGCACAGCGGCCCACCCTGGTGTGGGCAGTAGTTCGCGATGGCATAGAAGGCGCCGTTGACGTTGTAGACCCCGACCCCGTGCCGGCCGATGGGCACCAGCTTGTGGGTGCCGGGCGGGATCTCGGCCACGGTCGCGACGATGTGCTCGCGGCCCTGAGCCAGACGCTGCCGGGGCCGCTCGGCGAGTTCTTCTGTCAATTCAGAACACCCGCACCTGACCCTCGAGCACCGGAACCGTGTCGGGGAGATGGTATGTCGCGATGCCGTTCTTGAACATCACCGCTTCGCGGGCCGCTTTGGGCAGGTGCTTGACCAGCCACCGCGGGTCGTCGAACGTCCAGTGCGGGTAGTCCGAGGAGTAGAGCAGGATCCTGTCGCACTCCATCCATTCCAGGGCGCGGGTCAACTCGGTCTTGTCTTCGGGGTAGTCCAGCGGTTGGGTGGTGAACTTGATGTGTTCCTTGACGTATTCGGACGGCTTGCGCTTGAGGTCCATCCAGGACTTGCGTGCCTCGTAGATGGCGTCCATGCGCCACATCAGCGGCAGGATCCAGGTGAATGCGTGCTCGACGAACACGATCCGCAGCGTCGGGAAGCGGTCGAAGACACCGTCGAAGATCAGGCTCATCACCTGATTGGCGGCGAGCAGCGAGTAGGTCACCATGAAGTCGTGGTTGTAGCTGGGATAGCCCACCGGCGGCGTCGGCAGCTCGTCGTAGTGACTTCGGGACAGGTGGCAGCTCACCGTGATGTCGTGCTTGGTGGCCGCCGCCCAGATCGGGTCGTATTTCGGGTGACCCCATGACGGCCGCGGCTCGGCCTTGATCAGGATCTGCGCCATGTAGGGGTGCCCCGCCCAGCGCTCGATCTCGCGCACGCTCGCTTCCGGCTCCTCGATGGCGGCACAGATCGAGCCCCGCCACCGCTCGTGCCAGTTGTTGTGGGTGTCCAGCCAGTGGTTGGCCTGCCAGTCGTTGAGGGCGCACGCCATCGCGTGCTGGGCTTCGGGCAGGCGCGCCGGGTAGGCGGCGGGTTCCAGGATCGCGATGTCGGAGCCCGCCTCGATGATCAGCTGGCGGAACGCCATATCCGGGTCGCTGCAGGGAAATTCGCCGTCGGGGGGGAAGGTGTCCACGCGCATCGCATAGCTGTGCGCGTAGTCGGGGGCGTCATAGTAGATCTGCTCGCCCACCTTGCGGGTGAGGAAGTACTTGCTGCGCCACGGTTCGGGGATGTAGGGAAGCAGCTCTCCGCGCTTGGGCGTCGGGTGGACATCCGAGTCGACGCACCGGACGGCTATGCGCTCGGCGGCGGGAACCCGTTCGTGCATATGGGTCAGCGTCATCTCGACACTCCTCCGTCTTCCTTGTTTCCTCTACTGTGCGCCGGATCCGACGGCGATGTCTATCCCGTACAGGCCGGCCGCGTTGCGCCAGCACAGCTTCTCGCGCTGCTCGGCCGACAGCGCCGCGGGCAGATTCCTGACGTCGGCACTCTGCCAGTGCGGATAGCTCGAGCCGAACATCACCATGTCGTCCTTGCCGGTGAAGCCGAACCATTCGCCGGCGAACTCGGCGTCCCGGGGAGGGCCGTCGAGGCTGCCCTGAACGAAATACACGTGATCGGCCAGATAGTCGCTGGGAATTCGCGGGGCCCAGGGCGTCTGCTCCAGGTGCGGCCGGCCGAAGCAGTCCATCCGCCAGACGAACGGCGTCAGGAAGTCCGCGGCGCCGTCGGCCCAGACGAACTTGAGGCCGGCGAAGCGCTCGAACACACCTTCGGCGATCATGTTCATCTGGTGGTATAGGTAGTTCAGCGCCATGAAGCCGACGTACTGCTCGTAGGTGCGGGTGTTCCCGGACGGCGTGGGCGGCGACGCGACGCCCGAGCCGACCTCGATGTGCACCGCAACCGGAAGGTTCGCGTCGACGGCGGCCTCCCACAGCGGCCAGAACTGCGGCTTGCCGTAGAGCTCGCGCGACTGCAGCGGAATCCCGAGCTGGACGACGCGCGGGTGGTCGCGCCACCGCTCGACCTCGCGCACTGCGCCGGCGATGTCGTCGGGGTTGACCCGGATGGTGCCCCGGAACCGGTCGCCGAACTTCTCGGAGTCCAGCCAGCGCGACACCATCATCTCGTTGTGCGCGGCGTGCAGCGCGCTGCCCAGGTGTCGGTCGGGCATGATGCCGCGCCCCATCGGGTGCAGCACCGCCACATCGACGCCGCGCTTCGAAAACAGCTCGTGGGCAACAACTTCGGGGTCAGAACCGGGATACTGGCCGTCCGGCCCCTCGGCGTTCGGCGCGTACTCGCCGCCCGGCGCCCCGTACCAGTCCATCTCGTAATCGGGGAAACCGCGACTCTTGAACGGCTCGCGCAGCACGGCGCGCAAGTCCTTGTTGGACGGGAAGAAGATGTGCACGCTGGCGTCGATGAGCGGCGTGCGGGTCCCGTCAGCGTGTTCGATCACGAAAGCCATCCTCGGGCTTCGGTAGCCAAAGCGAGCCAGACTCGCTCATATGCTAGATAAGCTAACATTCTCGGCGGGGTCGATCAATCCGTTTCCGGTAAGCGTTTCGGTTAGGCATCGGGCCTGGTAGTTGTCGATTTTGCCGTCACATCGGTAAGTGCTGTTCTTCAATATGGATAATAGCATTCTCCGGGTGCTCCCGAGGCCGCGTCCCGCCCCGCCGACGGCGACACCGGCCGCCGCGCCCGCCCCGATTGCGCCACCTGTGAACCGCACGATCGGCCCGGCGGGTTCACCTCGGTTCTTTTTGCCCAAAGACGCAGCCGGACAGCGCCGTGTACAGCACCGGAAACAACGCGGACCAGTTCGTCCGGAGGGGCTAGAGCGACGACATAGCCGGCTGTTCACCCCCATGGGCGCCAACGACCAGCTCTTCTGGAAGAGCTGGGCGCGGCCTCGGCTTTCGCCGTTGATACCGGGCACCCATAACCCAGTTTCCGAGATCAATACTTTCGTATGCGAGAATGGTGTTCTCGTGACGGCGGTGACGACAGGAGGCGGCCGGGATGCTGTTGGAGTTCGATGCCGATCAACGGCTGTGGCAAAGCACAGTGCGCGACGCGCTCACCAAGCACTGTCCCCCCTCGCTGGTCCGCAGCATCGCCGAGGACGGCGTGGACCCGAGCCCACTGTGGAAGTCCTACGTGGACCAGGGCTGGACCGAACTGAACGAGCCGGAAAGCATGGTGGAGCTGGCCATCGTGCTCGAGGAGTTGGGGCACGCGACCGACCCGACGCCGTTCCTTGCGACGATGAGCCAGTTCGCTCCGTTGGCGGCCGAGCGCTTCGACCCCCACGAGTCGGGCACCGCCGTGCACGCCGGGGTGACGGCGCACCGCGATGCCGACGGCTGGGTGCTGGACGGCACGGCCCGAAACGTCCTGGACGGGGATCGTGTCGACCGGCTCGCGGTGGTCACCGACGCCGGGGTGTTCCTCGCGGAGGCCGGCGCCGTGTCGGCCCGCCGCTCGGCGGTGTTCGACCCCGTGCTGCACGTCGCGGATCTGTCGTTTTGCGGAGTGCGGGTGACCGACGATGCCCGGCTCGCCGTCGACTCCGAGCGCGCACACCACGTGGCGTTGGCCGGCATGGCAGTCACGATGGTGGGAGCGTGCCAGCGCATCCTCGATCTGGTCCTCGACCACGTCCGCAACCGGCACCAGTTCGGTGTGCCGATCGGTTCCTTCCAGGCCGTGCAGCACAAGGCGGCCGACATGCACGTCGCGGTGCAACGGGCCCGCGCGCTGGCGTACTTCGCGGCATTGACGATCGCGGCGGACGACCCGCGGCGCCGGCTGGCGGCCGCGATGGCCAAGGCCTCGGCCGGGGAGTGCCAGTCGCTGGTATTCCGGCACGGTTTACAGCTTTTCGGCGCCATGGGTTTCACGTGGGAGAACGACCTGCAGTTCGCGTTGAAGCGGGCCAAGGCGGGGGAGTTGATGCTGGGCGGGGCCGCCGAACATCGCGCGCGGATCGCCGAGGAGTACCGTGCAGCTGACTTTTGACCCCGACGTCGAGGCGTTCCGCGGGCAGTTCTCGGCCTTCCTCGACGAAAACCTGCCTCCCGCAAGCGAGACGCTCGAGCGTCCGCGCTCGGTCTCGCACATGCCGGGATGGGCGCGCCGTTGGCAGCGGCTGCTGTTCGACAACGGCTGGCTGCTGCCCGCCCAGCCCCCGGAGTTCGGCGGCCGCAACGCGACGGTGGTCCAGCAGTTCGTCTACCTCGAGGAGCTCAGTCGCCGGCGGATCTACCACAGTTTCAACCCGCAGGGCGTGAACATCGTTGCGGCGTCGCTGTTGTCGTTCGGCAGCGACGAGCAGAAGCGCCGCTGGGCGGTGCCGATCCTGCGCGCGGAGATCACCGCGTCGCTGGGCATGAGCGAGCCCGGCGCCGGCTCCGACCTGGCGTCGCTGCGCACCCGCGCGGTCCTCGACGGCGATCACTTCGTGGTCAACGGCCAGAAGGTGTGGACGTCGGGAGCCCACGACGCCGACGTGTTGTTGGCCTTCGTGCGGACCGACCCCGATGCGCCCAAACACAAGGGCATCAGCGCCCTGGTGATCCCGACCGACACCCCGGGCGTGGTGCGCCGGCCGTTCCCGTCGATCTGCTCGGCCCACGACCTGGACTTCAACGAGGTGTTCTTCACCGACGCGCGGGTGCCGGCCGAAAACCTCGTCGGGGGTTTGAACGAGGGCTGGCGGGTGGCCAACGGATCGCTCGGGCACGAGCGCACCATGATGTGGTTGGGGTTCGCCGACCGGCTCGACAACATGATCGCCGACTTCCGTCCGGCCACCGAGGTCGAGCGCGACCAGTACGCCGTCACCATCATGGACAAACAAGCCCTGCGCCTGCTGGGTTCGGTCGCGTTGGCCGGTGCCGCCCGCGGTGAGGACGACACGTCGGCGATCTCCGTTCTCAAGCTGCTGGGATCGGAGGCCGAGCTGCGCGCCATGGAACTCGCGCTGACGTCCGCCGGAGCCGACGGGCTCATGCACCCGGGACAGAGCGGGCCGTATGCGCCGATGAACCTCGACCACTGTTTCGCCAGCCGGTTCGAGCGATTCGCCCGCAGCTTTTCCGGGACCATCGCCGGGGGCACCTCGGAGATCCAGCGCAACATCATCGCGCAGCGAGTGCTCGGCCTACCCCGCGGCTAAATGACGCGAGCAGACCCAAAATCCCCCGCGCGCTCGGCGTGTCGGGGGATTGTGCGTCTGCTCAGTTGATGACGGCGGCTTCCTTGCGTTCGGTGATCGGCCGCGCGAGCTCCTGCTCGTCGCAGATGCGTTGCAGTTTGTCCAGCGTCTCGTCCAGCCCCGCGCCGACCCGCTGACCCGGTGTGAAGGTCGCCGGCAGCTTGCGCATGCCCTGGATGACGCCGATCGTCTCGTAGTGGACCGTGCCCTCGGGATCGCAGCGGTAGTCGGGCATCCGGTCGAGCACCGCGGTCAGCATGGACTTGAACACGGTTCGGGCCACGTTGGATCCGGCGCACCGGTGCACACCGAGGCCGAAACTGAAGTGGCGGTTGCCTTTACGGTCGAGGACGATCTCGTCTGGGTCGTGGAACACCGCCGGGTCGCGGTTGGCCATGGCCCACGAGATCCACAGGCGCTCACCCTCTTTGAACTGTGTCCCGTCGAGTTCGACGTCGTCGGAGAAGGTCCTGCCGTCGCCGGGCGCCGGGGTGAAGTAGCGCAGGAACTCCTCGGTCGCCGGGTCGAGCAGCGTGTCGCGCTCCCGGCTGAGCAACTCGCGCTCGGCGGGATGCTCCGAAAGCCATTCCAGCGAATGGGCGGTCAGGGCCGTCGTGGTGTCGAAACCACCACCGATGATCAGTCCGAGGTTGCCGAGGATCTCCAGATCCGGGGCGGGCTCGCCGTCGATCCGCATCTGCAGCAGCGCGTTGACCAGCCCCGGTCGCGGGGCGTTGCGGATCTCGATCATGTTGTTGACCAGGTCGATGCCCATCTGCCGGTGCATCTCGGTGACCCGCTGGATGTCGGGGGAGTGCTCGGGCGTGTACACCGCGGCGTGGGTCGGCTCGCTGTACAGCTGCCAGTTCTTCAGCGGAATGCCCATCATCGCCAGCGTCAGCACGGCGGGCACCACGTTGGCCAGATCATCGACGAAGTCGATGCGGCCCTCGTGGATCTTCTCGTCGAGGCAGGCGCGCGTCACGTCGTTGACGAAGGGCTCCCAGCGCTTGACGGCGGCCGGCGACAGGTAGGGGTTGAGCACGCTGCGGTAGATGTGGTGCTCGGGGTTGTCCATCTCCAGGATGCCGCCCCGCACCTGGTTGATCCGGCTCGCGGTGGGAATCGAAATGCCCTTGTAGCCGCGGCGTTCGTTGTGGATGTCGTGGTCGTTGGACACCGCAGGGCAGCGGGCGAGCTCGAACACCTCGTGGCTGCCCGCCGCGACCCAGTGCCCACCGTAGGTGTCGCTCCACGCCATCGGGCACCGGGCGTGCATCTCCTTGGTGATCTGGCTGAAGCGGGAGCGGTACTCCGGGGAGTGCCGCTCGAACTGATACCGGTGCTTCTTGCGGTCGCTGTCGCTCACGACGTCGTCGACACTCAAGGCGCCGTCTCCCTTCAGGTTTCGTCCGTGATGATGATGGCCTGCTCGGGACAGGATTGCGCGGCCTCGCGGACCTTGGCCTGCCGCTCGGCCGGCACCACCTCGTCGATCGCCGACGAGCTGCCGTCGATGTCGCTGAGCTGGAAGGACTCCGGAGCGATCATCGAGCACAGGGTGTGGCCCTGGCAGCGTTCTGGATCAACCCAGACTTTCACTGACTCCTCCGATGGTTCTGTGGGCTCACTGCTGGTAGTCGTACCACTTGAGGTAGCCGCCCGCGTCGACGCGCAACTGCATACCGGTGACGTAGCGGGCCTCGTCGGAGGCCAGCCACAGCACGGCGTTGCTGATGTCCGCCGGCTCGACGTAGGGAATCCTCATCGCCTGCTGCACACCGAACACCGGCTCCGCGTCGGCCCGCGTCGGGTTCTCCAGGTCCGGCCGGAACGAGCGGTACATCGGCTCGCTCTGCAACATCGGCGTGTTGGTGTTCGTCGGGTGGATGGCGTTGGCGCGAATCCCCAACGGCGCCAGCTCGGTGGCGAGGTCGTGCACGTAGTGCGCGATCCCGCGCTTGGAGTGGATGTAGGCCATGCCGCCGGGGTCGGCGCCCGGGTTGTCCTTCTTGGCCGTGTCCATCAGCGCGGCGGTCGATCCGGTCGCGATGATCGAGGCCCCGGAACCCAGGTGCGGCAGCGCAACCTGAATGGCGTTGATGGTGCCGACCAGGTTGGTGTTGATCACGTCGCACCACGCCTGCAACGGCGGCGCGCCCTTCATGCCGGCGACCCCGGCCTGGGCCACCACGATGTCGAGCCTGCCGAACTCGGCGAGCCCGCTGTCCAGCGCGGCGCGCAACTGGCCGGCGTCGCGCACGTCGGCCTGCGCGGTCACGACCGCTTGGCCGGTCTTCTCGACGAGCCGCGCGGTCTCGTCGAGATCCTCGGGGGCGGCCAAGGGGTAGCCGATGCTGTCGAGGTTCGCGCACAGGTCGACGGCGATGATGTCGGCGCCTTCCTCGGCCAGGCGCACCGCGTGACTGCGGCCCTGACCCCGCGCCGCGCCGGTGACGAAGGCGACCTTCCCGCTGACGCGTCCCACAGCGCTGTCTCCCACCGTTTGTCCCTCCAGTTGCTTGCCGGGTGTCAGGTGTTGCGGCCGCCGTTGACGCCCAGGATCTGGCCGGTGATGTAGCCGGCTTCCTCGGACACCAGGAAGGCGCACGCGGCCGCGATGTCCTCCGGCTTGCCCATCCGGCGCACCGGGGTGCGCGCGATGGTCTCCTCGATGCTGCCCAGGAACCCGTTCTTCTCGGCGGCGCGCAGCATCGGGGTGTCGATGAATCCCGGCGGCACGGCGTTGACCGTGATCCCGCTCGGCCCGTACTCGAGTGCCAGCGACTTGGTCAGGCCGTTGACTGCGGACTTGGCCGCCACGTAGTGGCTCATATAAGGAGCGCCGGAGTGCGTGCTCGACGAGGAGATGTTGACGATCCGGCCCCACCCGGCCTGCACCATGTCGGGCAGCACCGCCTGGATCGTGTGGAAGACCCCGTTGAGGTTGACGTCGATCACCCGCTGCCAGTCCTCGAACGTGAGATTGGTGAAGCGCTTGAACCCGTCGCGTCCCGCGGCGTTCACCAGCACCGTCACGGGACCCAGCTGGGCGCGGATCGCCGACAGGGCGGCGTCCACCTGCGAGCGGTCGGTGACGTCGGCGGTGAAGGCGAAATCGGCGTCCGACGGATTCAGATCGAGCGTGGCGACGTCGAGACCGTCGGCCCGCAAGCGGTTCGCCACGGCCAGGCCGATGCCGGAGCCGCCCCCGGTCACCACTGCGGTCTTCACGTCCCCACCACCAGGCAAGCCCCCATTGCCGACACGTCCATCTCAGTCACAAAGAATCTCCCTTACAATTATGAGAACCTTACTCTCACGCCGGATCGGCGTGCAACATCGCCGCGAAACCACCAACACCCTGCGTCAAGGGGCCGGGTGGAGTGCCGTCGCAGCCGTTGCGACGCCGGTCAATGCGCCGACCTGGTACCGCGACTTTCTTGAATTCTCGAGATGTGAATGTAAGATTCGCCGGGTAAGAGAACCAAGTTTTCGTGACCGGCACCACAAAAGGGGGTACGAATGCCAGCGCCGCACACCGCGGAAGCAGTCGCGGGGGCCGCGCCCGAGCCGTACGTCGACCGCCGGCTCCTGATCGACGGCCGGTTGCTCAGCGCCGACACGACGTTCCCGTCCCTCAACCCCGCGACCGGCGCCGTCGTCGGCCATGCGCCCGACGCCGGGCTCGCGGAGGCCCGCGCGGCGATCGCGGCGGCCCGCCGGGCGTTCGACACCACCAGCTGGCCCACCGATGTCGAGTTCCGGATCCGCTGCCTCGGCCAGCTGCACCGGGCGCTGCGCGACCACGCCGAGGAGTTGCGCGCACTGACGATCGCCGAAGTCGGCGCCACGGTAGCGCTCACCCACGGCGCCCAGCTCGACGAGCCGATCGACATCGTGCGCTATTACGCCGACGTGCTGCGCGGCTATCAGTTCACCGAAGACCTCGGCGAGAAAGAATCGCGCGGCATGCGCCATCACCGCTGGGTGGAAAAGGAAGCCGCCGGGGTGGTCGCGGCGATCATCGCCTACAACTACCCGAATCAGCTCGCGCTGGCCAAATTGGCTCCCGCGCTGGCGGCCGGATGCACCGTGGTGCTCAAGGGTGCGCCGGACACGCCGCTGGTCACGCTCGCGCTCGGCGAGGTGATTGCCGAGCACACCGACATTCCCGACGGCGTGGTCAACGTGCTCAGTTCGTCGGACCCTGCCGTCGGGGGAGCGCTGACGACCAGCCCCGACGTCGACGTCGTCACCTTCACCGGGTCGACCCCCGTCGGGCGGCAGGTCATGGCCGCGGCCAGCGAGACGGTCAAACGCGTGTTTTTGGAATTGGGCGGCAAGTCGGCGGTCATCATGCTCGATGACGCCGACTTCGCCGGCGCCGCCATGTTCGCCGCCTTCAGCATGGTCAGCCACGCGGGACAGGGCTGCGCGCTCACGTCCCGCCTGCTGGTGCCCAGATCCCACCACGACGAGATCGTCGAGATGATCGCGGCCAACTTCGCCAAGGTGCGCCACGGCAATCCGGCCGATCCGAAAACCTTGATGGGACCGCTGATCAACGAACGCCAGCGCGACAAGGTCGACGGCATGGTGCGGCGGGCCGTCGCCGCGGGGGCGACGCTGGTCACCGGCGGCAAGCGCCTGGACCCCGGCTACTTCTACGCTCCGACCCTGCTGACCAATGTCGACCCCGACAGTGAGATCGCCCAGCAGGAGATCTTCGGACCGGTGCTCGTGGTTATCGCGTGCGACGACGACGACGACGCGGTGCGCATCGCCAACAACTCGATCTACGGGCTGGCCGGCGCCGTCTTCAGCCGCGACCAGGAGCGGGCGCTGGCGGTGGCGCGCCGGATCCGCGCCGGATCGTTCTCCATCAACGGCGGCAACTACTTCGGCGCCGACAGCCCGTTCGGGGGCTTCAAGCAGTCGGGGGTGGGCCGCGAGATGGGTGTGGCGGGGCTCGAGGAGTTCCTGGATCCAAAAACGTATGCGGTCCCGGTTGTGGGTGGTCGCGCGTGAGGCCGCTGGAGGGCATCCGCGTTCTGGAGGTCGCCATGTACGGGTTCGTCCCGTCGGCGGGCGCGGTGCTCGCCGAATGGGGCGCCGATGTCGTGAAGGTCGAGCACGCGGTAACGGGCGACCCGCAGCGCGGCCTGCGGCAGACCGGCATGCTGCGCGTCGAAGGCGAACCGAACCCCAACATCGAACACGCCAACCGGGGCAAGCGCAGCATCGGGCTGGACATGTCGGTGCCGGCGGGCAAGGACGTGCTCTACGAAATCGCCCGCCGCTCGGATGTGTTCCTGACCAGCTTCCTGCCCGGACACCGCAAGAAGTTCGGCATCGACGTCGACGACATCCGGGCGGTGAACCCGAAGATCATCTACGCTCGCGGCAGCGCACTGGGCCCGCGCGGTGACGAGGCGACCAAGGGCGGCTACGACATGACCGCCTTCTGGTGTCGCGCCGGAACCGCCGCCACGATTACCCCGGCCGGCACGCCCGGCATGATCGGGCCGCCCGGGCCGGCCTACGGCGACACCATCTCGGGCACCAACCTCGCCGGCGGCATTGCGGCCGCCCTGCTCAAGCGGGAGCGCACCGGCGAGCCCTCGGTCGTGGACGTCTCGCTGCTGGGCAGCGGCCTGTGGTCGATGGGCCACACGGTGGCGTTGACGAAACATTTGTCCCAACGAATGGAAGCACCGCCCCCGGGCGTCCATGGTGCACCCAACAATCCCCTGGTGGGTTTGTACACGACGTCCGATGGTCGCTACATCTCCTTCGTGATGATGCAGCCCACCAAGTTCTGGGCCGACGTGTGCCGGCACGTCGACCTGCCGGAGGTGGCCGACGACCCGCGCTTCGCCACGGTGGAGAGCATCGCCGCCAACACGGCCGACGCGGTCGAACTCTTGACCAAGGCCATCGCGACCCGCACGCTGGCCGAGTGGCGCGAGCGCTTCGCCACGCTGGCCGGGCCGTGGGCGCCGGTGCAGGACACCCTGCAGGCCGCCGACGACGCACAGGTCCGGGCCAACGAGTACCTGGTACGCGCAGGCGAACTCGACTTGGTCGCCAACCCGGTCCAGTTCGATGTCACCGCGCCCCACACCGGGCCGGCGCCCGGGTTCGCCGAGCAGACCGACGAGATCCTGATGGAAATCGGGCTCGACTGGGATAGCATCATCGAACTCAAGACGTCCGGCGCGGTCACCTAAGAGTGGAGCTGACCGAAATGTTTGCGCGTTCGAGAACTCTTATGCGGTTTTTACCCCGCGCGTTCGTGGCATGAGTCACAATGACCGCACGATTCCCCACGCGACAGAACGGAGGAGTGGCGTCAGATTGGTAGCGGCTAAGTCAGCGGCGATCGGTGCCGGGATATGGCTGCGCAGTGAGCATTTCGCCAACGACGGCCAGCCGAACCTACAGCAGCCGGTGCGCAAGAACGAGACTACCGGTCTCATAACGCGAAAAGAGTTCGCCGATGGCGATTAAGGGGGCAGACCGCTGGTCCGCGGGCATTTCGTTGGGGCGCGGCTCCAAGCCCATGCAGGCAGTCGGCGGCTTGTTCGCCATGTCGGCCGATGCGGTGAAGTTTTTGTTTCGCCGGCCGTTCCAGTGGCGCGAGTTCTTGGAGCAGTCGTGGTTTGTGGCGCGCGTCGCGATCGTGCCGACCTTGTTGGTGGCTATTCCGTTCACCGTCCTGGTCAGCTTCACGCTCAACGTCTTGTTGCGGGAACTGGGTGCCGCCGACCTGTCCGGTGCGGGTGCCGCGTTCGGTGCGGTCACCCAGGTCGGCCCGCTGGTGACGGTGCTGATCGTGGCCGGCTCCGGCGCGACGGCGATGTGCGCGGACCTGGGTTCGCGAACGATCCGTGAAGAGATCGACGCGATGGAGGTACTGGGTATCAACCCGATCCAGCGCCTGGTGACACCACGCATGCTGGCCGCGGGCTTGGTGGCGCTCCTGCTGAACAGCCTGGTCGTCATCATCGGCATCGTGGGCGGGTACGTCTTTTCGGTGTTCGTCCAGGACGTGAATCCCGGCGCGTTCGCGGCGGGAATCACGCTGCTGACCGGCGTGCCCGAGGTGGTCATTTCCTGCATCAAGGCAGCGCTTTTCGGCCTGATCGCCGGATTGGTCGCGTGTTATCGCGGGCTGACGGTGTCGGGTGGCGGTGCCAAGGCGGTGGGCAACGCCGTCAACGAAACGGTGGTTTTTGCGTTCATGTCGTTGCTCGTCGTCAATGTGGTCGTCACGGCTATCGGCATCCGATTTTCATCCAAGCAGTAGCTCGAGGGAGGTGTAAGGACACGCTGTGACGCAACTGAGAGCCGTCTACCCGCGTTTATCGCGACAACTTCACAAGCCCGCCGGCACCCTGGGCCGAATCGGCGATCACACGCTGTTCTACGGCCGGGCGATTGCCGGCGTACCTTTCGCGATGACCCACTACCGCCGCGAAATCATTCGCCTGATTGCTGAAATCAGCATGGGCGCTGGGACGTTGGCGATGATCGGCGGGACACTGGCAATCGTCGGTTTCATGACGCTGGCCGCGGGCGGCACGCTGGCGGTGCAGGGCTACAGCTCGCTGGGCAACATCGGTATCGAAGCGCTCACCGGATTCCTGGCGGCCTTCATCAACGTGCGCATCGCCGCACCGATCGTCGCGGGAATCGGTTTGGCGGCCACCTTCGGCGCCGGGGTGACCGCGCAGCTGGGCGCGATGCGGATCAACGAAGAAATCGACGCGCTGGAATCGATGGCGATTCGCCCGATTTCGTATCTGGTCAGCACCCGCCTGGTGGCCGGGATGCTGGCGATCACGCCGCTCTACAGCATCGCGGTGGTGCTGTCTTTCATGGCCAGTCAGTTCATCACGACGGTGCTGTTCGGCCAGTCCAGCGGGTTGTACAACCACTACTTCACCACGTTCTTGAATCCCATCGACTTGTTCTGGTCGTTTTTGGAGGCCGTGGCGATGGCGCTGACGATCTTGTTGATCCATACGTTCTACGGCTATTTCGCCTCCGGCGGCCCGGCCGGCGTGGGGGTGGCCACCGGTAACGCGGTGCGCACCTCGCTGATCGTGGTGGTGTCGGTGATCCTGCTGGTTTCGCTGTCCATCTACGGCTCCAACGGCAACTTCAACCTGTCCGGCTAGGGAAAGGCGGTGAAAGGAAAGTGACGCGTACCTTCGGGCCCGGTCCCATCGACCGCTCTGAAGCCGACAGCTCCGCTGGACCCGTCGCGGCATCGCCCGGCCGCAACTTTGGCGCGCAGTCCTATGCGCGTCCCCTCGCCGGGTTGGGGACGATCGTTGCGGTGGGCATCATCGTCGCACTCGCGTTGGGCCTGTTCCAGGGCAGTTTCACCAAGACCGTGCCGGTGACCGTGGTGTCGCCGCGCGCCGGCTTGGTGATGAACCCGGAAGCGAAGGTAAAGATGCGCGGCGTCGAGGTCGGCAAGGTCGGCTCGATTGACGTGCGGCCCAACGGTCAAGCCGTCCTGAACCTCGAGATGCAGCCGTCGCAAATGCATCTCATTCCGGCCAATGTGCTCGTCGACATCGCATCGACATCGGTCTTCGGTGCCAAATTCGTCGACCTGGTGCCGCCCGCCGACCCGGCACCGCAGCACCTCCAGCCGGGTGCCGTCCTGCAGAACAAGGACGTCACCGTCGAAATCAACACCGTATTCCAGCAATTGACGTCGGTGCTGTCGTCGATCGATCCTGCCAAACTCAACGAAACCCTGGGCGCGATCGCCTCGGCGGTGAACGGTCGGGGTCATAAGATCGGCCAGACGTTTTCCGACCTCGACGCCTTTCTGGCCAAGCAGGATGCGAGTCTGCCCGCGCTCAGCCACGACCTCGAGGCACTCCCCGTCGTGAGCAACGCGTACGCCGACGCGGCGCCGCACCTTTTGGCCACCATCGACAACACGGTCAAGATCAGCAAGTCGATCGTCGACGAGCAACAGAATCTCGACGCGTTCCTGCTCAGCTCAATCGGGTTGGCCGACACGGGCAATGACGTGCTCGGTGCCAACCGGCAGCCGCTGACCGACGTCCTTCATTTGCTGGTGCCCACCACGAACCTGCTGAACGAATACCACCAGGCCCTGTGGTGCGCTACCAAGGGGTCGCTGGAGAACCTGCATGCGCCGAACAACCCGGAGCCGATGATCTACGCGGAGGTCTATCTTGGCTTTGGCGCCGAACGTTTCCGCTACCCGAGCAACTTGCCCAAGGTGGCCGCGACCGGCGGGCCGCACTGCGAGAATCTTCCGGTGGTGCCCTACAACAAATCGCCGGAATTCGTGATCGCCGACGTCGGCGCGAATCCTCAGGAGTACGGCAACCAGCAGTTGCTGTTGAACTCCGACGCGCTCAAGCAGTTGCTGTACGGCCCGATCGACGGGCCGCCGCGCAACTCGTTCCAGGTTGGGCAGCCCGGATGACGGGCTCGCGCGGGATGATCATCAAGTTCGGGGCGTTCGCGCTCGTCATGACGCTGTTGACGGTGTCGTTGTTCTTCATCTTCGGGCAGTACACGACGGGCTCGACGGCAAAGTATTCCGCGCTCTTCAACGATGTTTCGCGGTTGAAGCCGGGACAGACGGTCCGGGTCGCCGGTGTCCGGGTGGGCACGGTCGGCAGCGTCTCGTTGCTTGCGGACAAAAAGGTTCTGGTGAAGTTCGACGCCGACCGCAGCGTCGTGCTCACCAACGGCACGAGGGCCATGATCCGCTATCTCAACCTCGTCGGTGACCGTTACCTCGAACTCGTCGACGGTCCCGGGTCCACCAGGGTGCTGCCGCCCGGGTCGGAGATCCCGATCGATCGGACCGCGCCGGCGCTCGACCTCGACCTGCTGCTCGGCGGGCTCAAACCCGTTACGCAGGGCCTTAATCCGCAAGACGTCAACCAGCTCAGCGCGGCGCTGATTCAGGTTTTCCAGGGCGAGGGCACAACGCTGAACTCGCTGTTCGCGAAGACGACGTCGTTTTCCAACACGCTGGCCGACAACGGCCAGACGGTGCAGGAGCTGATCGACAATCTCAACACCGTGGTGGCCACCGTCAACAAGGACGGCGGCAAATTCTCCGGCGCCATTGACAGGCTCGAAAAGCTGATCAGCGGACTGTCCAATGACCGTGACACCATCGGCACCGCGATCACCGCGCTGGACAACGGGACCGCCTCGATCGCGGACCTGCTCGGCCGCGCCCGGAAGCCATTGGGCGACACCGTGGACCAGCTGAATCGGTTGGCGCCGCTGCTCGACAGCGACGACAAGAACGTCATCGACATCTCGTTGCAGAAGTTGCCGCACAACATCAGGAAAATGAGGAGGCAGGGCGCCGACGGTGCCTGGTTGACCTATTACCTGTGCGGGCTGGAGCTGTGGGTGTCCGATTTGCAGTACCGGACGGTGAAGGTGGGCATAGGACACCAGACCACCGGCAGGTGCGCGGAGCCCAAGGATCCCAATGAATAAGTATCGTGGCGCCCAGCTGATCAAGCCGGGCTTTATCGGCGTCGTCTTGATCATTCTGATCATCGCCGTCGGGCTGAACCCGGACCAACTCCTGCAACGGGCCACCACGGTCCGCTACCAGGCGCTGTTCGCCGACGCCGGCGGTCTGGCGACCGGCAACGAGGTCACGGTCTCGGGAATCAAAGTCGGGACCGTGTCCGGGATGTCCCTGGACCACGGCGACGTACTGGTGACGTTCACCGTCAAGGGCAACGTTTTGCTGGGGTCCGCCAGTACGGCGCACATCAGGACGGGTTCGCTGCTGGGTCAGCGCATACTCACCCTGGAATCGGCCGGCAGCAGCACCTTACGTCCGATGACCGTCATCCCGGTGTCGCGCACCTCCTCGCCCTATTCGTTGTCCGAGGCGGTGGAGAACCTGACCAGCGACGTCGAGGGCACCGACACCGGTGTGCTCAACCAGTCTCTCGATACGCTCTCGGCGACGCTGAACGAGATTGCTCCGCAACTGGGTCCCACATTCGACGGGGTGTCCCGGCTCTCGCAAACCCTCAACGCGCGCAACAGGACTCTGGGTGAGCTGCTCAAGGGCGCCGCCGATGTCACCGGCATCCTGTCGCAACGCAGTCAGCAACTCAACACGCTGATCCTCAATGCCAACGACCTGGTGTCGATGCTGGTGGTGCGCCGCCAGGCGATCGTGCGGTTGCTGGAGAGCACGTCGGCGGTGGCCAGGCAGCTGACCGGCTTGGTGCACGACAACGAATCCAAACTGGCGCCGTCGCTGGAGAAGCTGAACCGTGTGACAGCGATATTGCAAAAGAACAAGGACAACATCGCCAAAAGCCTTCCCGGCCTGGCGCAGCTCGCGGTCCAAGGGGGCGAAACGGTGTCGAACGGGTTCTACTACAACTCGTTCATCCCCAACGAGTTCTTCATGCCCTTCTTCCAATGGTTGTTCGACTACAGCTTCGGCTTCCGCGCCTACGGACAGCCCGGCTCGCCGCCGGACAACGCCGGGCCGCGGGCATTCTTCCCGTTCCCGTTCAACTTCATGCCGGGGGGGACGCAATGACGCGGCTTGGGGAGATACCGCGCGGCAAGCTGAAGGTCGGGCTGGCGATCACGTTGGCCGGGCTGGTTGTCGTCGGCACGGCGGTCGCCATCCGCAACACGTTCTTCCGCGCGACGACGATCACCGCCTACTTCCCGACCGCCACCGCGATCTATCCCGGTGACGACGTGCGGGTGTCGGGCATGAAGGTCGGCACCATCGATTCGATCCAGCCGCAGGGCACTCGGGCGAAGCTGGTGATGCACGTCGACCACGGCGTGTCCATTCCCGCGGACGCGAAGGCGGTGATCGTCGCCCAGAATCTGGTGGCCGCACGCTACGTCCAGCTCACCCCGCCCTACCGGTCGAGCGGTCCCACCATGCGTGACGGTGCCGTGATACCGATCGACCGGACGGCCATACCTGTCGAATGGGACCAGGTCAAGACCCAGTTGATGCGTCTGGCAACCGAATTGGGACCCAACAGCAAGGTGTCCACGCCGTCGGTGGCGCGTTTCATCGACAGTGCCGCCGACGCGCTGGGCGGGGACAACGGCGAGAAGCTCAGGCAGACACTGGCGCAGCTGTCGGGCGTGGCGCGGGTCTTCGCCAACGGCAGCGGCAACCTCGTCGACATCATCAGGAACCTGCAGACATTCGTCTCGGCCCTGCGGGACAGCAATACCCAGATCGTGCAGTTCGACAACCGGTTGGCCACCCTCACCAGCGTGCTTGACGACAACAAGTCGGATCTGGATGCGGCTTTGACGGATTTGTCGGGTGCGGTCGGTGAGGTGCAGCGGTTCGTCGCGGGCAGTCGGGACGCGACCTCTGAGCAACTGACGCGGTTGGCCGACCTGACCCAGGTTCTCGTCGACCACAAGATGGCGCTGAAAAACCTTCTGCACGTTGCTCCGAACGGGCTCGCCAACTTCTACAACTCCTACGACCCGGATGTCGGGAACATTCGCGGCGGGGTCGACTTCCAGCAGTTGACCAATCCGACGTTCGCCTTCTGCTCGCAACTCGGGGCCCTGGAGAACGCCACCGCGAACGAGACCGGGAAATTGTGCGGCTTGTATCTGAGCCCGGCGTTGAAGGTGTTCAACCCGTTGATGTACTTCAACTTCAACTATGTCCCGATTCCGATCAACCCCATCCTGGCGCCGGTGTTCGATTCGAAAAACGTCATCTACACCGAGGATCGGCTGAAGCCGGGCGGGGAAGGCCCGAAGCCAACCGCGCCCGAGCTGCCACCCGCGGTGTCCGCGTACACCGGGCTGCCCGGTGATCCGGTGGGGCCGCCGGGGTCCGTGCCGCCGGCACGGATTCCGGGAGCGGCCATGCCGGAGCCTCCGCCGCCGACCACCCCGGTCGAGCCGGCGCCGGCTCCCGCGACCGTGCCCGACATGCTGCTGCCCGGTCAAGGTCAGCAACCATGACCGCGCGCGTCGCCATCCGGCGGATGTTCGGCATCGGCTGCTGCGTCATGCTGACCGTGACCGGATGCTCATTCAACGGCCTGAACTCACTGCCGCTGCCCGGCGCCGTCGGGCGCGGGCCGGGTGCCAGCACCTATCACGTTGAGATCGCCAATGTCGGTACGATGGAGGCCAATTCGCCGGTGATGGTCGACGACGTCATCGTCGGCAGCATCAGCAAGATGACGGTGCGGGGCTGGCACGCCAATCTGGACATCTCCGTCAATCCCGGCGTTTCGATACCGGCGAACGCGGTGGCCCGCGTCGGCCAGACCAGCCTGCTGGGGTCCATGCATCTCGAGCTGAATCCCCCCTTGGGTCAGCCGGCGACCGGGCGACTGCGACCGGGCGCCACCATTCCGCTGAGCCGGTCGGTGACCTATCCGTCGACCGAGCAGACCCTGTCGTCGCTGTCGGTGGTCCTCAACGCCGGCGGGCTGGGCCAATTCGGCGACATCATCCACAACTTCAACGGGGCCCTGTCCGGGCACGCGGGCGAGGTCCGCGATCTGCTCAGCCGCCTCGACAAGTTCATCGGCACGCTCGATCAACAGCGCGACAACCTGGTGGCGTCGATCCAGGCATTGAACCGGTTGGGCTCCACCTTCGCCGCGCAGCGCGACGTGTTGACCCAGGCGCTATACAAGATCCCTCCTGCACTGGACGTGCTCACCAAGGAGCGGCCGCGCATCACCGAAGCACTGAACAAGCTCGGGACGTTCGGCAACACGACCGCCAAGCTCGTCAACGACGCCGGAGACGACTTGGTCAAGAACCTGCAAAACCTGGCGCCGGCGCTGGGCGCGCTCGCCGATGTCGGCCCGGAACTCGACAAGGCGCTGGCGTACGCCCCCACCTTCCCACTGACCCAGGGCTTCATCGACCGGTTCGTCCGCGGCGACTACGTCAACGGATACTTCGTCATCGACCTGACGAACGCCGGGCTCCGCAAGAGCATCCTGCTGGGCACCCACTGGGGACGGCTGGGCGCACAGACAGTTCCGATACCCGGGGACCCGGCGTACCTGCAATTCAGGTACGGCGCCCCGCCCGGGGCGCCCGGGGCACTCAGCGGTCCCGGCCCGGTCGGGCAACCGCTGCCGGGGCCCAACCCGCCGCCCTTCCAACCGGGAGTGCCGCCGCCGAACGCGGGGCCGCAGTACGGACCCCTGCCCGGGCCGGCTCCGCTGAGCCCGCAGTCGGCGGATGCACCGCCGCTGCCCGGGCCGCCGCCACCGGGCCCGGCCGCCCAGCCGAACGATCTGCTGCCGCCCGCGGCCACACCGGTGCAGGGGAGTCCGTAAATGCTGACCCGCTTTGTGCGTATCCAGCTGGCGATCTTCACGATCGTGGGGATCATCGGTCTGGTCGTCATGGTGGTCTGGTACATGCAGGTGCCCACGCTGCTGGGCATCGGCAAGATGACCGTCACGCTGGAGCTGCCGGCCACCGGCGGCCTGTACCGGTTCTCCAACGTGACCTACCGCGGCGTGCAGATCGGCAGGGTGACCGCGGTAGGGCTGACACCCACGGGCGTGCAAGCCACACTCTCCCTTGATACCTCGCCCAAGATTCCGGCGGATCTGAAAGCCGAGGTGCTCAGCATCTCCGCGGTGGGTGAGTACTACGTGGACCTGCGGCCGCGAACCGACTCGGCGCCTTTCCTGCGTGACGGCTCAGTCATCGCCAAGAACCAGACGACGCTTCCGCAGCCGATCGGTCCCGTGCTGGATCAGACCAATGCCTTGCTCAAGAGCATCCCCAAGGACAAGCTCAGCACGCTGCTCGACGAGACGTACCAGGGATTCAACGGCGCCGGCTACGACTTCCAGTCGTTGTTCGACTCTTCGGCACGGCTCTCCCATGATCTCAACGGCGTCTCCGACCGCGCGCAGACCCTGACCGAAGACACCGGCCCGTTCCTCGACGCACAGGCCCAGACGGCCGACTCGATCCGGACCTGGGCACGCAGCCTTGCCGGATTCACCGGGGAAGTGGCCAAAGACGATCCGCAGTTCCGCACGCTGCTGCAGAAGGGCCCCGGGGCGTTCAACGAGGCATCGCAACTGCTCGAACAGATCAAGCCGACGCTGCCGATACTGCTCGCCAACCTCACCACGATTGGTCAGATCGGCGTGGCCTACCACGCCTCGATTGAGCAGATGCTGGTGTTGCTGCCGCCGTTCACCGCGGCGATTCAGTCATTCCTGCCCACCAAGACGGTGCAGGGTTTGCCCACGGGCGCCTTCAATCTCATCATCAGTGACCCGCCGCCGTGCACCGTAGGTTTCCTGCCGCCGAGCCAATGGCGCTCCCCGGCCGATACCCGCACCATAGACACGCCGGACGGGCTGTACTGCAAACTGCCGCAGGACTCGCCCATCGGGGTGCGTGGTGCGCGCAACTACCCGTGTATGGAGCGGCCCGGAAAGCGTGCGCCGACAGTCGAAATCTGCGAGAGCGACAAGCCATTCGAACCGCTCGCGATGAGGCAGCACACGTTCGGTACCTACCCGCTGGATCCCAACCTCATCGCGCAGGGCATCCCGCCGGACGACCGCGTCAACTGGAACAGGGAAAGAATCTTCGGCCCGGTGGAGGGCACGCCGATGCCCCCCGGAGCGGTTCCCCGGGGACCCGGAACGCCTTCACCGGCGGCGCCACCACCGGGGCCGCCGGCCCCGGCGGCAACGATGGGCGAGGTTTCCCCGATTGCACCACTTGACGTTCCGTCATCCCCGGCCGAGTTGCCGCCGATCACGCCGCCGACCCCGGTGGCTGTGTTGCCCATCGCACCAGCCCCGGGGGTGCCGCCCCCGGGGGTGCCGGCCGATGCGCCGCCGCCCGCAGCGGCCCCACCGGCCGCTGGGCCGTCGGGACCGTCGGCTGCGCCGAGTGCTTTCGGGCGTTACGCGCCTGCGCCCGGTCCGTCGGTGGCCATCGCTCAGTACGACCCGCACACCGGTGTCTACGTCGCCCCCGACGGTCAGGCTTACCGTCAGTCGGATCTGGTGACGAAGAAGGGTCCCAAAACGTGGCAGGACCTGTTCGCCACGTAGCGTCCCGTGGCCCGGCTTCAGTCAGACATTCACTCAAACATTAAAAAGTCTCAAACATTCAGAAGTAAGGCGCACCTCAAGGTTTGGCGCCCGGGGTCACCCGATCTTGTCGAGCCTCAAGGGCTGGGCGATATCCAGCGGAAGGTTGTTGCCGCAGACGCCGGACGGACCGACCGTACGCTCGCTTCCGGCAAAAACCGGCGACCCGAGCACGTTCTCCCCGGTTACCGGGTCGGCGGGATAGAACATGATGTAGTCCGTCCCGGGGTGTGAGGTGCCGTCGGGACAGGTTTCCCAGTCCGGGATTTCGCGTTTGACGTACCAGTTGAGGCCGTCGAACATGGTCAGCGGCGCGCTCCAGCCTTGGTCGCTGACCACCTGGCCGGTGCAGTCGTAGGCGTTGGAGCACGAGGAGGTGATCTTCCAGGTGCTTCGCACCGTCGCCTCCTGGTGGTACACCTGCCGCGACCTCGCCCATTGTCCGACCACCGTGGCGGTATACGTGCCGTTGATGGCCGCGTTATAGGCCCGCGCCAACGGGGCCGTGCCCACCCCGCCGGCCAGACCGGCGACCGCCAATGCTGCGCTGATCGTCACGCTCATGGAACGCATCACGTGCTCCTCGACGCGTTAAATGCCGCCATTTTCAAGCGAACTCGAATTCACAGACTAACACCGTTGCCGCACATGACGGAATGGTTTCGATCATGATTTAGCCGGGCTCACGGCCTCGAAGTTTTCAATAAGCCATGAATCTTTGACCCTCGTAAGCACCACCTTGAGGCTGCTCGACGTGAGGACCGGATCAGGTTTGTCCTTGCTCGTCGTCTTCAGTGTCACGAATGCGAGGACGACCGCCGAATTCGGGTGCATTTCGGATACGGCGGCTTTGACCACGGTAGCGGTTGTGGTGACCTGGCCACGCATGGCCGCCGGCCCCACCACCTTTTCGGCGAACTGCTGATAGTAGTTCAGGTAGCTGTCGGTGACCCGCGATTTGGCATCGTCGAAATCCCGGGTCAGGGTGTCGGGCGAGTAGGACAGCAGCGCCACCGCACCGTCGCTGGCCGCCTTGACGGCCTGATGCCGTGCAGCGGCGTCGGTTTGCAGATCCGGTCGGTACGCGACGTAGAAATAGCCCGCAGCAAACCCCGTCGAGGCAACAAGCACTATCGTCAGCACAATCGGACGCCACCGTGCCAGGCCCCGGCGCAGCAGCCGCCCCACGCGTTTGACGCGGCTCGAGGGGCGTGGTGCGAGGTCCTGGGCCACCTCGTCGTCGACCGTCACGGGACGAACTCGACTCTCGACATCTTGAGTTGCCCGCCGTCTCTGAGGAGGTCGACCACGATCCGTATCGCCCTCGATTCCGGCTTGGCACCGCCGGGCTTGCCGAGCTCGGATTTCGCGGCGACCAAGACGATCGCCGAATTGTCGGTCATGGATTGCACCGCGACGGCTTGTACCGTGCCCTTGCTGCTGCCGTTCGACTGCTCGACCGCCTTGACGAATTCCTCGGCGGACAGCAAGATCCCGGCCTTGAACTGGCCGGTGGTCTCGTCGACGAAACGTTGCACGTCGGCTCTGGCCGTGCCGGAGTTGATCGTCAGCATGGTCTGGATCGAGTTGCGGGCCGCCGTGGCGAACTCCGCGGTGCGCTGCCGTTTCTGCACCGCCTCGTGGTGATGCCACAGCAGATAGCCGCTTCCCGCCAACGACGCGCAGATGGACCCGAACGCGGCCAGGACGGCCAGTGCTTTGCGACCCGGGCGACGTAGCCTCCGCCGTCGGGCAGCCGGTGGCGCCCCCGCGTCCGCGGACACCGCGTTGCCGTCGGTGGTTTCGCCATCGGCCAGGCTGCCCTGACCATCCGATGACGCGTCGGCCAGGTGGCGCAGCCGCAGCGCGCGGGCGCGAGCAGCCTCCGCACGGGCTTCTGCCCGGGCGAGTTCGTCCACGTCGGTTACTGAAGTCGACGCTGGGACGAAGCGGTCCTTCACCCCCCCGTCATCGGCATCGGGCTGGTCGGCCGGGAGCTTGCGCGGCGGCATGGATCACCTCCTCGTCCGCACCTTCGGAGAGCCACATTATCACTGGCAGAGGGGGCGACGGCGCCGTCGCCGGCGGCATTGCGCACGGCCGCTCTCGGCCAGGCAGAATTTCCTTCCCAATTTCCTCTCCGGCGTGGCAAAGTAGCCTGGTGCGCTTCATTGTGGCATCGGTCGCGGTATTGCTGGGCCTGAGTTTGTTCGGGGTTCCCCCGGCTGCCGCCGAGCCCAGCAGTTGCGACTACCCGGACTGCACCCCGGGAATCATCCCGCATCGCGTCCTCGGTGCGCCGTGCGACAACAGCACCTATTACGTATTCGGGACCGCCGACTACTACGTCTCCTTCGCCACCCAACCCGGCCGGCTGATGTTCTGCGGATCGCCGAGAAGGTATGAGCCCCGGTGGTTCCGGTCACCTCCGATGGTCGGCGTCAAAGACGAGGGCTCGTCGTGCATTGATTACCCGACGTATTACGTCGCGCAGGCGCCGGACGGGCTCTTTTTGGTCTGCAACGCGCATGACGGCACCCAAGTTTGGGAGCGCGGCGACACCTGAGCCGCGGGGGCCGCGATTCGCCACCCGAATTCAGGGCCGGGTGTTGGGAATCTCCGGCCAGTCCTGGAACGGGCTGGGTCCCCAGTAATCGAAGGTATGAATCGTGCCGTCCAGGTCACGATGGTGCGCGTCGTGGCAGGTGGTGGGCTCCCAGTTGGGGCCCCAGGCCGGATCAAACGGCTGGGGCGGACACCAGTAATACCCCACGAACGGCCAGGGGGGCCAGGGCGCATCGTCGGCGCGGGCGCTGGCCATGGAGCCGGTGCCCGCCCAGCCGGTAGTCACCATGACCGCTGCGGCGGTCAAACGCGCGACTGTGTTCATGGGGAAACCGTACCCGAGCAAGCGTCGAAGTGGGCCAAGAAGATTGCCGAGAAACAGCGGGGTCAGCGGTGCAGGCCGAGCAGGCGCCGGCTCAGGTCGGTGAGCCGGTCAAGCAGCGTGTCGTCGTCGATATCCGCCACCAGCGGGTGCATGACGGCGGCGCTGATCGCACCCGAGAACATGGCGGCCTCGATCCGCCCGTCCAGGCCGGCGTCGCTCAGCAGCACTCGATACAAACGGTCCATGAAGCGTTGGAACGGTTTGTGTTCGGCCAGCAGCCGGACGACGACGGGATCGAACTGCAGCGTGCGCACCAGCCGCCGGTCGCGAACGGCCATTTCCACCACGCGAACCAGCAGGGCGTCGCGCGCTTGCGGACCGTTGCCGTGCGCCTCGGCTTCGTCGAGCGCCGGCAGCAGCCGACCGAGTTCGCGCTCGGTGACCGCGAGCACGATCTGCTCTTTGGTCCGGAATTGATGGTAGACAGCGGCTTTGGTGATCCCGACCGAGTCGGCGATCATCTGCAGCGACGTGCCGCTGACGCCGTGCCGGGCGAACAGATCGAGCGCGGCATCGAGAACACGCGTCCGGGCGGCGCTGTGCCGGACGACCTTCATTTGCCCGTCGGCGACGGGCGGCCGTGCTGCGTTCACACAACGAGCCTAGACGGCGGTATTGACCGAAGCTAGCCGATCGGCTAGCTTCGCGGACTAGCGTAGCCATGCCGCCGCAGCGAAGGAGCCGCGATGTCCGACATCGTCGAGAGCGAGGTGGCAGCGTCCCGGCGAACCAATGGTGAGCTCATCCTGTTGTGGACGCTACCCGCGGCCGTGATCATGTGGATCGCTTGTTTTTTCCTGTTTCCGGGGTTCAATCCGCCGATGTCGCCCAGCATGTCGGCCGATCAGGTCGCGGCGTTCTACCGCGATCCGGCCCATCTCCCGGAGATCCGGTACAGCATGATCGTGTTCAACTGGTTCGGGGTCTGCCTCATCCCGATCCTGGCCCTGATCGTGCTGCAGATCCGCAGGATGGCACACCGGACGCCGGTCTTCTCCTACGCGATGCTGGGTTGCGCCGCGGGCGGTCCGACCCTGTTCCTGGTCGCGAACGCCTGCTGGCTGCTGGCCGCCTTCCGGCCCGAGCGCAGTCCCGAACTCACACAGATGTTCAACGACCTGGCCTGGATCACCTTCACCATTCTCGTCCCGTTTCTGATAGGGCAGAGCGTGATCCTGGCGCTGGCAATTTATTTCGACGATCAGCCGCGGCCGGTATTCAACCGTTGGGTGGCCCGCTTCAACCTTCTCGTCGCCGCCGCGCTGGCTCCCGCGGCGTTCGTCGGACTGTCACTGTCCGGCCCGCTGGCGTGGGACGGTGTGCTGGCGTTCTGGCTGAAGAACATTGCCATCGCCGTCTGGATCGTCGTCATGGGCGGTGTCCTGGCCCGGGCCGTTTTCCGCGAGCGCGCCCAATACCGCCGGCGCGAGCAAGGATGGGGGCGCGCGTGAGCGCGGTGCTCACGCCGGCCGCCGCTGCGGCCGCGCCGCCCCCGGGACCGCTGCATCGGCGCATCGCCTGGCACTGTCGGCGCGACCCCAAGCGCGAGCTGTGGCTGGCCTGGGGGGTGCTCGTCGTCTTCTACAACTTCTTCTTCGTGATGTTCTTCGTGGTGACACGGGTGCAGCCCCCACCCCAGCCCGCCTGGGATCTCGCGACGCAGGTGCACTGGTTCCACGAACGCCACCTCGGGATCCCCGTGGGCTTCGGCATCATCTTCGGCATCGGGGGCATGGTCGCCGTGAACAATGCCCTCATCGCGTGCTCGATGCGGCGCATGTCGGTCAGCCCGGCGTTCGCGTATTCGTATCTGCTCATCTACTCGCTCAGCGCAGTTCCCGGCATGCTGCTGCTCTGCATCGCGCTGGTCGTCGGCACGCTGCGCCCCGAGCGAAGCCCCGAAGCCATCGGGTGGCTCTATGACTTCGCCTTCCTGTCATTCGACGGAACCATGGGCGTCTTCCTCATCGGCTCGCTGATCTGGTTGATCGCGATCCTGCTCGACAAGAACCGGGTGTTCCCCAAGTGGTTCGGCTACCTGAACCTGTGCAACGCGCTCACCGAGGTCGTCGTGGCGCCCTGCTGGATCTTCCGGCGCGGCGTGCTGGCATGGAACGGCCAGATCGCCTGGTGGCTGGACGTGGTCGTGTTCGGCGTCTACACCGGCGCATTCATCTTCCTGCTCATGCGCATGATCCAGCGCGAGGACTTCGGCACCGGGCCGCTACCCGACCTGCCGCGGAAAACGGCGGCCGCCTGATGACCGACCTGGCCGACAAGAACACCCGCGCGCGGTTCGTGCCGGGCCAGCCCGACATGTGGGCCTTCGTGTTGTTCGAGACTCTGATCTTCACCGCGTATTTCGGCTTCTACCTGTTCTACCGGGCGCGAAGCCCCGAGGCCTTCGTGCACGCCCAGGCTCAGCTTGATCCACGTGTCGGGGTCTTCAACACCCTTGTTCTGCTGCTGGGCTCCTGGTCGGTGGCGCGGTGTGTTCAGTCGTCGCGGGCCGGCGCCTACCGAAGCGCACTGAGGGACGTCGCCATCACGGCCGCGTGCGCCGCGGTGTTCCTGACGCTCAAGGTGTTCGAGTGGGCCCGGCTGGTCCGCACGGGAAATGGGCTGGACAGCAACGACTTCTTCTCCTACTACTTCTTCCTCACCGGGATCCATTTCGTCCACCTGCTGATCGGCTTCGTCGCCCTCGGCGTCATCGTCTACCAACTCCACAGTGCGGCAGGAAGATCCCAGCAGCTCGTCGAGACCTGCGCCACCTACTGGCACACGGTCGACTTCCTGTGGGTGCTCATCTTCGCGCTGCTCTACGCGGTGCGGTGAGCAATGAAGTCGAACAAACGGCTGATGGTGGTGTGGGTGGTCCTGGCTTCGCTGAGCCTGTCCTACCTGTGGATCGACCACACCGCGAACGGGTCACTGCGATCCGGCGCCGTGCTCACCTCGAGCGTCATCGTCATCGCAGTCATCAAGGTGCGCATCATCTTTCGCGAGTTCATGGAAGTCAGGCAGGCGCCGGTCCTGCTGTGCCGCCTGACGGACGCCTGGGTGATGCTGATCGCCGTCAGCCTGTTGGCCTGCTACTTCGCCGGCACGGCGATCCGCTAGTTCATCGCCCTTGATCGTTCGGCGTGAACGTCAGGTGTAGTTCGCTGAGCCCCCGCAGGATGTAGGTCGGCTCGTAGGTGTACTGCCGGCCGCCGGCCGCACCGTGCTTGGCCGCGTCGATCTCGATGCGAGACATCCGGTCCAGGATGCGCTCGAGCGAGACGCGGCCCTCGACTCGGGCCAGCGGTCCACCCGGGCACGAGTGGACGCCGCGGGCGAACGCCATGTGCTCGCGGACGTTCCTGCGGCGCAAGTCGAACGCGTGCGGGTTCTCGAACCGGCGCGGGTCGCGGTTGGCCGCACCCGGCAGCAGCATCACCACGGTGCCGGCGGCGATGTCGACGCCGCCGATCCTGGTCGCCCGGCGGGCCAGCCGGCAGTCGCTCTTGACCGGGCTCTCCATGCGCAGCGATTCCTCGATGAACCCGGGAATCAGGCTGCGATCCTCACGCAGCTGCTGCTGGATGTCCGGCCGGTCGCCGAGCACCTGCAGCGCCGCGGACAGCAGCTTGGCGGTGGTTTCCTGCCCGGCGGCAAAAAGGAACGTGGCCGAGCGGACCACCTCGATCACCGGGGGCGTCGATCCGTCCGGATACTTCGCCGTCGCGAGCGAGGTGAGCACGTCGTTGCGCGGATCGCGACGGCGCTCCTCGATGTAGGAGCAGAACTTCTCGTCGAGCCACTCCAGCGGGTTGACGCCGACCGACTCGTGGTCCAGGGCGCCCACCCGCGCCTCGGGCCGGTCCGCGCCCAACACGACGCGGAACTCCTTGTGGTCCTCCTCCGGAACGCCCAGCAGGTCGGCGATCACCAACGTGGCGAAGGGCTTTGAGTACTCCGCGATGAATTCGCAGTGGCCGTTGACCAGGAACTCGTCGAGCTGACGGTCGGCGAGATGCCACATGAACTCCTCGTTCTGCTTCAGCCGGCTCGGGGTCAGCAGCTTGCTCAGCAGCGATCGGGCCTTGGTGTGGTCCGGCGGATCCATGGTGACCATGTGCTCGTTCATCGGGAAGTAACTGCGGTGCGCGTCGATCTGCGCGCTGATGTCGTCGCTCTCGGGCGCAAACGGCAGCGGGGGGAACGGCCCGCCGAGCGCGACGATGTTGGAGAACGTCTCGGGATCCTTGTAGACCTCGGTGGCTTCGTCATACCCGGTGACGGCGACGACCCCGTGGTGCGGCAGGCGCAGCACCGGATTCTGGCCGCGCAGGTAGTCGAAATACGGGTGCGGGTCGGGCACCAGGGCCGGATCGGTGAAGAAGTCGATCGTGTCGAAGTTGCTCATGTCGTGCATGCCTCCAAAGCCGCCGTTGGCCTTATGACTGTTCGGCGGCGAGACTCCGCGCCGCCCCGGTCCGATGTCCACGAAGTGCTGAGCACTTGCTTAGCATGGCGGTCATGTCGGGGTCAAGATCACCGCGGCGTGCCACGATACGATCCGTGGGGTTGGCAAGGGAGCGCGAAGAGTACGGAGCAGGGGCATGACGACTTCTTCCGCGCCCCGCAGGATCGGGGCGCCGGACGCGAAGAATCGCGGGCTGCTGCTCGACGCGGCCGAACAGCTGATGATCGAAGAGGGCTACGCGGCGGTGACGTCGCGCCGTCTGGCGAACAAGGCGGGACTGAAACCGCAACTGGTGCACTACTACTTCCGCACCATGGAGGAGTTGTTCCTGGAAGTCTTCCGCCGCCGCGCCGACGAAGGCCTTCAGGTCCAGGCGCGGCTGCTGCAGTCGCCCCAGCCCTTGTGGGCGCTGTGGAGATTCGGCACCGATCCCGGGTTCACGCGTATTTCCATGGAGTTCATGGCGCTGGCGAATCACCGCAAGGAGATGCGAGCCGAAATCGCCCATTACGCCGCACGCTTCCGCCAGGAGCAAAGCCAAGCCGTCACGGCCGCGCTGCAGCGCTACGGGGAAGACGGCGGCGACGTGCCGCCGGTGGTCTGGACGGTGCTCATGACCAGCCTGTCGCGGTTTCTGGTGCTCGAGCAGGCGATCGGCATGTCCGGCGGTCACGCCGAAACCATCACGTTGGTGGAAAGCTATCTGCGCCGCCTGGAAGGGGAGCCGCAGCCCCTCGCGGGCACGCCGTCGGCGTGGGTGGTTCACCAGGTGCGCAACGAGCAGAGCGCGCCTTTGGGGCCGATGTTGGACACCACGACCTTGCCGTCGACTGACAGGTTGCACTGAACGCCGCCGTCGACCGGCGATGCCCGACCGGTGGTGGCCGTGACCATCGCCCACTGATCGGGGTTCAACAGGTTCACCGGCTGCACCCAGGGCTTGTCGGGGGCGATGTCCGCCCGCACCTGCGGGGTGAATTGGTAATTGTTGTGGCTGTAGTCGGAGAAGACCGCGGGGTCCTGGTCTTGGTAGAAGATGTCAACGTGGGCCGGGTTTTTGGTCGAGACGACGTAGACGACCTGATGCCAGACGGGGTCGGCATGTGCGGGCGCGGTGCTTGTCAACGGGCCCGCCAGCCCCGATACACAAGCAAGGGACATCGCTGACATCGCGGCACCCGAGGCGAGCAGCCTCTTCAGTGTGTTCATGACGCTCCTCCAGCTGCCGGGCGCGAGCCGGCGGTGCGGTTCATCACCCGCTCTGCGGCCCGCCAGTGGGCGTCGGCAACCCACAGCCGTGCAAAGGATGCTATCGCCTCATCCGGCGAAACTCCCCTGATTACGCGTTTTATCTCGCCAGCGGGACGCCGCGCCAGCGACCTGGCGATCGATCGCCACCCCTCGTCGAACGATGCCCGGGGGATGACCCTGTCCACCAGGCCGATGCGCTCGGCCTCGACGGCCTCCAGGGCGGTCCCGGTGCCCGCCAACAAGAGTGCTCTGCCCTTGCCGACGATCGCAGCCAATCGCTCGGCGCCGCCCCAGGCCGGCATGATCTCGAGCTGGACCTGATTGAAGGCGATCTTGATGTCGTCGGCGGCGATCCGGATGTCGGCGGCGACAGCGACCTCGGCGCCACCACCGAGGGCGTGGCCGTTCAGCGCGGCGACCACCGGAGCCGGAAAGTTCGCCAACTGATCGCAGATCGACCGCATCCGTTTGGCCATCGCCGCGGCGTCCTCCTCGGTCCGCAGCGCGCTGAGCTCCTTGAGGTCGCCGCCCGAGACGAAGGCCCGGTCGCCGGCCCCCCTGACGACCAGGGTCCGGGCGCCCGCCGCCGCACCGAGTGCCTTCTCCAATTGACCCATGGTGTCGAGCGAGATGGCATTACGGGCGTGCGGACGGTCGATGGTCAGCACCGCGAGTCCTTCGGACTCCTGGTCGAACTCCAGGTCCACCATGCGTCGTCACTCCTCGCGCGGAAATGCCGATATTGGCATTCTCCCTGCGGGAGAATAACATCACCGCAGCAGGCCCCGAGCTTGCGTGCAAAAGACGGAGGTGGCCCCATGCACATGCGCATCGCCGCGCTGATCGCGATGGCGCCCGCCGTCGCCGGCCTCGGCGCCTGCAGTCCCAAGCCGCAACCCCAGCTCTCCAGCACGGCGTCCGTGGCCGTCAATGGCAACGACGCAAAGATCAATGTCGTCAAGTGCACTCAGCAGGAGTGGTACCGGACGATCGACATCGGCGGCGACTTCGCGGGGGCGAAGGTCGTCATCGACGGTCGCGCCGAGCCACTGACCGCCGAGTCGGTCCGGATCCAGAATCTGGGTGGCTTCACGGGCATGTACTCCAAACACGACGGCGGCGAGGCCGACATGAGCTTCAGCGGCGACAAATTCACGATCACCGGGACCGCCAACGGCTACAAGTCCGAGGAGCCGACCGAGCCGGCTACCGCGACGTTCAAGATCATCGCCACGTGCTGACCGAACCCCATTGAGCGACGAGCGCGCCCGGCGGCGGGGGACATTGCGACGAGGGCCATCGAGAGAATAGTATTCTCACAAAACGCGAAGGAGGATCTCATGGGCCAGTTGTCGCACCGGGAAGACGTTCCCTTTCCGATCTTTGATGCGGATAACCATCTCTACGAACCGCCGGAGGCGCTGACCAAGTTCCTGCCCAAGGAGTACCAGGACTACGTCCAGTACGTGCAGATCAACGGGCGCACCAAGATCGCGCTGCGTGGCGTGATCAGCAACTACATTCCCAACCCGACCTTCGAGGTCGTCGCCCGGCCGGGCGCGTGGGAGGAGTACTTCAAGTACGGCAACCCCGAAGGCAAGACCAAGCGCGAGCTGTTCGGTGAGCCGATGCGCGCGATCCCGGCGTTCTTCGAGCCCGGCCCGCGCCTGGAGAAGATGAACGAACTGGGCCTGGACCGCACCCTGATGTTCCCGACGCTGGCCAGCCTGATCGAGGAGCGGCTGCGCGACGACCCGGTCGCCATCCACGTCCTGATCCACGCGCTGAACCAGTGGCTCGACGAGGTTTGGGGCTTCAACTACCAGAACCGGATCTTCACCACCCCGGTCATCACCCTGCCGATCGTCGAGAAGGCGATCGAGGAGCTGGAGTGGGTGGTCAGGCGTGGGGCCCGCTGCATCCTGGTCCGCCCGGCTCCCGTCCCCGGCTTCCGTGGCCCCCGGTCCTTCGCGCTGCCCGAGTTCGACCCGTTCTGGGAGCGGGTCGTCGAGCACGACGTGCTGGTCGGCATGCACTCGTCCGACAGCGGCTACTCCCGGTACACCTCCGAATGGGACGGTGCCGACCAGGAGATGCTGCCGTTCCAGACCAATGCGATGGGCATCCTCAACGAGTGGCGGCCGATCCAGGACTCGGTGGGGTCGTGGGTGATCCACGGCGCGCTCTACCGCCATCCCAAGCTTAAGGTCGCGATCGTCGAGGCCGGTTCGAAGTGGATGACACCGTTGCTCGACGGCCTGGCCGAGGTCTTCCGCAAGGCGCCGGAAGCGTTCCCGAGCGACCCCGTCGAGATGGTCAAGAACCGGATCCACGTCAGCCCGTTCTTCGAGGACGGCATCGACGATCTGGTCGACCTCGTCGGTGTCGATCAGGTGCTGTACGGCTCGGACTGGCCGCACCCGGAGGGGCTGGCGGAGCCGACCTACTACGTCAACGCGCTGTCGCACCTGTCCGTCGAGGACCAGGCAAAGATCATGGGCGGCAACCTCGGCCGGCTCGTCACGGTGTGACGCCCGAGCGAGATGACGCCTGCCCCGCCATGGGACACCATCCCCGAGATGGTCTTGAGCGCGGCGGACCGCTTCGGCGACGCGGAAGCGGTCGTCGACGGTCCGCTGCGCTTGACATTCACCGAAGTCATTGAGCGGATACGTTGCGCCGCGGGCGCTTTCGCGGACCTCGGAATCGGCAAGGGCGAACCGGTGGCCATCTGGGCACCCAACTGCGCGGAGTGGATCATCGCGGCATTCGGTCTGCTCACCGCCGGCGGGGTGCTGGTACCGGTCAACACCCGGTTCAGGACCCGGGAAGCGGGCGACATCATCGCCCGCAGCGGAGCCAAGGCGGTCCTGGTGCAGAAGGGATTCCTGGACCAGGACTACACCGCGCCGCCCGGGATACCGGTCATCGATCTGAAATCCGGTTTCCTTTCCAGCGGTTCGCCGTTCGAGCGGGCGGTGCAGGGCACGGACACCTCCGACATCATCTTCACCTCGGGAACCACCGGCCGCCCGAAGGGCGCGATGATGCACCACCGCCAGACGCTGCGGATGTACGAGGAGTGGGCGACGCTGGCGGATCTGCGCGGGGGCGACCGGTACTTGCAGATCAACCCGTACTTCCACACGTTCGGCTTGAAGGCCGGACTCGTCACGTCCTTCCTGCGCGGCGCGACGATGCTGCCGGTCGCGGTCTTCGACATCGACGTCGTTGTCGATCTCGTTGCCCGCGAACGCATCACGATGCTGCCCGGCCCGCCGACGCTGTACCACTCGCTGTTGACGGTTGCCGACAAGTCCAAGCTGTCGACGTTGCGGGCCGGCGTGACCGGCGCCGCCGACATCCCCGTCGAACTGGTGCGGCGCATCCATGACGAACTGCCGTTCCAGACGCTGATGACCGGTTACGGGCTCACCGAGGCCGGCAACGTCACGTTGTCCCGCCCCGGGGACACCTTCGAGGACGTGGCCACCACCGCCGGTCTGCCGTGCGAGGGGGTCGAGGTGCGCGTCGCCGACGACGGCGAGGTGCTGGTGCGTGGCTACGGCGTCATGCAGGGCTACCTGGATGACCCGGCCGCCACGGCCGAGGCGATCGACGCCGACGGCTGGCTGCACACCGGGGATTTGGGCAACGTCGACGACGCGGGCCGGCTGCGTGTCATCGGGCGCAAGAAGGACATGTACATCGTCGGCGGATTCAACGCATATCCGGCGGAGATCGAGGGATTCCTGATGAACCACCCGGCGGTCGCGCAGGCGGCGGTCATCGGTGTTCCCGACGAGCGGCTCGGACAGGTCGGCAAGGCGTTCGTGGTCTGCAAAGACCGCCAAGACGCCGTCAGCGCCGAAGATCTGATCGACTGGTGCCGCGACCGCATGGCGGGCTTCAAGGTGCCGCGCACGGTCGAGTTCCTCGAGGCGCTGCCCCTCAACGCCACCGGCAAGGTGATCAAAGACCTCCTGCGGTAGGGGGCGTTGTCAATGCCCGATAGGAGAACGACGTTATCGCAGTTGGTCCGTCGCTTTGATGCCGCGCTTGCAGCGGTTCGAACAATGACCGCGACAAGCGGTGGTAACCTGACTCTCCCGGCTGCGACGAGCTTGTCGGGGGGAATATCGACGCATGTGCTCACACGCGGACGCATACGCCGAGTAGGGTTGCCCAACGGCGAGAACGTCTGTGCCGATGTACGGGATGCCGTCCCGTGGCGTCGTCGCGGCCAGGCGGGCAAGCGGTAGAGGAGTTTGGCAGTGAGTCACGAGCATTCTCGTTCTCGGGCTGGTGAGCGGTGAGTGGCGGCGCCCGCCCAGAACCCGCTGACACGAAATTGGCTCCGGTGAACGAGGACGAAGCCCCGACGACTGTCGCCGACATACGGGCGTTGGCCGAACAGGCCGAGGCGGAGGCGGCAGAGGCGGAGGCCCTTGCCGCCGCCGCCCGCGCCCGCGCCCGCGCCATTCAACTGCGCCGCCGGGCGCAGCTGGCCGAAGCTCAAAAGGACGCCGAAGCTCAAAAGGACGAGGCTCCGGCGGACGACGCCGCAGCGGGAGCGGCAACAGACATTGCCGTGGCCGCGGAAGCCACGGACGTCGCGCCGGAGTCGAGCGACGTGCAGACAGGGGAAACGCAAGAGATCGAGGGCGAAGACGATTCCGGCGTGGCCCCCGAGCGCGCAGCGGAGCCCGAATCCGCCACCCTGCTCGCCCCCGCGGCGGCTCCGCCACGAGGCCGGGGCCGACTGTCCGGTCGCCTCCGCCGTCCGAAATGGTCGACGGTGGCCGCAGGCCTGGCCATCATCGTCATTCTCGGCGCGCTGGGGGGGAGCGGCTACATGATCGAGCAGCATCGCGACGCCGTCCGGCAGCATCAGCGTGAGGCCGAGTTCGCCGCCGCGGCGCGCCAGGGCGTCGTGACGCTGACATCGCTGGACTTCAACGACGCCAAGCAAGGGGTGCAACGCATCGTCGACAACTCCACCGGCTCGTTCAAGGACGACTTCGTCAAGATGGCCGACGATTTCACCAAGGTGGTCGAAAAGTCGAAGGTGGTCTCGCAGGGCACCGTTGCGGCCACCGCCGTGGAACGGGACTCGATGACAAACGATTCGGCGGTGGTGCTGGTCGCCTCCACATCGGAGGTCACCAACGCCGCCGGAGCCAAGCAGGATCCCCGTAACTACCGGCTCATCGTGACAGTCGCCCGCGACGGCGGGCAGCTCAAGATTTCGAAAGTCGAGTTCGTGCCGTGACCGCGGAGAAAACATCGGTTGACCAGACAGCCGAAGTCGAAGTGACGGCCGCCGACGTCGCCCCCGCCGAGGACATCGACTCGGCCGGGGACACCGGCGGCAACGACAAGAGCCCCGGCCGGCCGAAGCGGATCGCCGCGCGGGCCGGGAAGTTGTCTTCGGGAAGAATCCTCGCCGCCGTGCTGGCATTGCTGGTGGTCGCTTCGCTGGCCCTGCTCGGCGGACTGTTCTGGTTTCAATACCGCCCGGATCGCGCGACCGACGCGGCCGCCGCAAAGGCCGCGATTTCGGCCGCCAGCGAGGGCACGATCGCCGTCTTGTCCTATTCGCCCGACACCCTCGACCATGACTTCTCCTCGGCGAAGTCACACCTGACCGGCGACTTCCTTTCGTACTACGACCAATTCACCCAGCAGATCGTCGCGCCCGCGGCCAAGCAGAAGTCGGTCAAGACGACCGCGGTGGTGCTTCGCGCCGCCGTGTCTGAGTTGCATCCGGACTCGGCCGTCGTGCTGTTGTTCGTCAACCAGAGCACGCAGAGCAAGGACCGGCCGGAGCCGACGTTCACGAACAGCAGCGTATCGGTCACGTTGACGAAAGCCCATGACAAGTGGCTCATTTCGTCGTTCAACCCGGTGTAGGGCGCTCGGGTGAATAACGGCGATCTGCACTCGATGGTCATTGCTTCGGATTATCGCGTCCCGGATCCGACCCGAGTGTGGCCGCTGCTCGAGCGCAACAAGTCCGCTCTCGCCGACATCGGCGCCCACCACGTCCTGGTCTACACGTCCACGCACGACCACGGCCGCGTCCTGGTGATGATCGGCGTCCACAGCCGCGAGCCCGTCGTGAAGTTGCTCCGGTCCCGCGTTTTCTTCGACTGGTTCGACGCGGCCGGTGTCGCGGACATCCCCGCCGTGTTCGCCGGCGAGATCGTCGACCGGTTTATCGCCGAGCCTTCGGAGGCTCAGTCGACTCCCGGGGCGCCCGGGACCGTGGTGGCCGCGATCGCCTCGGTCCACGATGTGTCCACCCTGACCGAGGGAGTCCGCTCGGCGATGCAGAGGTTCACCGCGGCCGGAATCCGAAAGACGTGGTTGTTCCAGGCATTCGACGACGCACACGAGGTGTTGATTCTGCAGGAGTTCCCCGACGAGGAGGGCGCGCGGACGTGGATGGAGCACCCCGATGCCGCCGCCGAATGGATGTCGGGGGCGGGGGCCGGCGCCTACCCGCCGCTGTTCGTCGGCCGGATCTTCGACACGATGCGCATCGAGGCGGACTGAGCGGATCGCCGGAGTGTTCGTGTGCCTGGGTAACGGAATCACCAGCCATACCGTGGTCGTCGGGCCCGGCGACGGCGGACCGGCTGCGTCACCGGCGGTGAGCGCCGCCCGGTGACATGGGGCCGACGAGTTGGCCGAGCAGGCGCGGGATCTCGAGCCGCGGTATGACCACCTCGACGAACACCATGCGATCCTTGTGCTCCGCGGCCGCGGTGAGCGCGTCGTCGAGCTCGCCATAGGTCTGTGCCCGGAACGCCAGGTGATTGGTCACCCCCAGCGCGCCGGGCAGGTCGGTCCAATTCCAGTTGACGATGTCGTTGTAGGGCGCCGTCTCCCCGTGGATCGCCCGTTCGACGGTGTAGCCGTCATTGTTGACCACGACGATCACGGGAGACAATCCCTCGCGGGAGAAGGTGCCGAGCTCCTGCACGGTGAGTTGCGCGGCCCCGTCGCCGATCAGCAACACCGCCCTGCGGTCCGGATGCGCCACTGCGGCCCCGACCGCCGCGGGCAGCGTGTAACCGATTGAGCCCCATAGCGGTTGACCGATGAAGGTGACTCCGTGCGGCAATCGGTGATCCGCCATGCCGTAGAAGGAGGTCCCCTGATCGGCGAGGACCACGTTTCCCGGGGTGAGCGCCACGCAGAGCCGGTCCCACAGCATCCGCTGGGTGAGCGGTTGATCGCGCGGTGGGGGCGGCGGCAAAGGTTCTGCCGGCGGCGACGCGACAGGAGACGAGCTGATTCCGCGCCGGACCAGTATCGTGGCCAGCGCGTCCAACGCGGCCTGCATCTCGAGCGGCGCGAAGACTTCGCCGGCAACGGTGCTTTGGTACTGGCCGATGTCGATGTTGCGCGCCGGGTCGATGTGCTGGCTGAAGAAGCCGCTGACCATGTCGGTGAACACCACGCCCGCCGTCACCAGCACGGGCGCCTGCTCTATCGCCGTGCGCACCGGTTCCGCGCTGGCCGAACCCGCGTAGATGCCCAGGAAGTTCGGCGAGCTCTCGTCGAGCAGGCTCTTTCCCCACATCAGCGTGGCGTGCGGCACCACGTCGGCCGCCAGCAGCGCCTCGAGTTCTTTGACGGCGTGCAGGCGATGGACCAGCAGGTCGGCGAGCACGGTCAGTCGGTGGCCGGCGATGAGTTCGGTCGCGGCCTCGACGAACATCGCCAAGGCGCGGGGACTGGTGCCGCCGGGGTAGCGGGGCAGCGGGGCGTCGGGCGGTTCGGTGGGGAACCGTGCCACGTCGGTGGACAGCAGGATATACCCCGGCCGCTTCTGCTCGCGCACCTCGGACAGCACCCGGTCGATCTCTCGGCGTGCGGTGGCGGGCATGAGATTGGCTTGGGCGCAGGTGATTTCGCGGCTGATGCGGAAGAAGTGCTCGAAATCGCCGTCGCCGAGCGAATGATGCAGTGCCCGTCGGGTGCCCTGTGCGTCCTTGGAGGGGCCGCCCACGATGTGCACGACGGGCACGTGCTCGGCGTAGCTGCCGGCGACCGCGTTGGCCGCCGAGAGCTCACCGACTCCGAATGTTGTTACCACCGCCGCCATTCCGCGCAACCGCCCATATCCGTCGGCGGCGTACCCGGCGTTGAGCTCGTTGGCGCTGCCCACCCACCGGATGGCCGGGTGAGCGACGATGTGATCCAGGAATGCCAGGTTGTAGTCGCCGGGAACGCCGAAGATCTCGGTGACGCCGAGCTCGGCCAGGCGGTCCAGCAGGTAGTCGCCGACGGTGTACCGGGAATCGGGATCGCTCACAAGGACGACGGTACGCCCGGTCCGAACTATTCCCGACGCGACGTCGCCACGTTATCGTCCCAGCCATGGCAGTCAAGGAGTCCCGCGAGGTCGTCATCGAAGCAAGCCCCGAGGAGATCCTCGACGTCGTCGCCGACGTCGAGGCCATGCCCGAATGGTCGTCCATCCATCAGAGCGCCGAGGTGCTCGACCGCGACACGAACGGTCGACCGCGGCGCGCCCGCATGAAAGTCAAGACGACGGGCGTCACGGACGAGATCGTGCTGGCCTATACGTGGTCCGACGACGGCGTCACCTGGACGCAGGAGAGCGGGAAAGCGTCCCGCAATCAGGAAGGCGGCTACACGCTCACTGCGCAGGGCGACAACACACTGACCAGGTTCAGTCTGGAGCTGGATCCGCTCGTGCCGCTGCCCGGCTTCGTGATGAGACGTGCCATCAAAGGAATCATGGAGCTCAATACGGACGGGCTGCGCAAGCGGGTGCTGGAAGTCAGGAAGGGGCGGTAGTCCCGGTGAAAGCGCCCGTGACGAGCCCGGGCCCCCTGGCCGGGATCAAGGTCATCGAGCTCGGCGGCATCGGACCCGGACCGCACGCCGGGATGATGCTGGCCGACCTGGGCGCGGACGTGGTCCGGGTGCGTCGCCCCGCTGCAGCGGGTCGCCACCACGGGTCGGGACTCGCGATGCCGGCGGAGGACCGGGACCTGCTGCACCGCGGCAAGCGCATCGTCGACCTGGACGTCAAGTCGCAGCCCGGGGCGCTGCTGGAGCTGGCCGCCAGGGCCGACGTGCTGCTGGACTGTTTCCGGCCCGGCACCTGCGAGCGGCTCGGGATCGGCCCCGACGACTGCGCGGCGGTCAACCCGCGGCTGATCTTCGCGCGGATCACCGGATGGGGGCAGGATGGGCCGCTGGCCCGGACGGCCGGCCACGACATCAACTATCTGTCGCGCACCGGTGCGCTCTGGGCGCTCGGTTACGCCGACCGCCCCCCGATGCCGCCGCTGAACCTCGTCGCCGACTTCGGCGGCGGTTCGATGCTGGTCCTGGTGGGCATCGTCGCCGCCCTGTACGAGCGGGAACGCTCCGGGTGCGGGCAGGTCGTCGACGCGGCGATGGTCGACGGGGTCAGTCTGCTCGCCCAGGTGATGTGGACGATGAAGTCGACCGGCGCGTTGCGCGACCGGCGCGAGTCGTTCCTGCTCGACGGCGGCGCCCCGTTCTACCGCTGCTATGAGACGTCCGACGGCAAGTACGTGGCCGTCGGGGCGATCGAGCCGCAGTTCTTCGCCGCGCTGCTGGCCGGGCTCGGCCTGTCGCCCGACCAGGTGCCCGGCCAGCGCGACATCGCCTCGTACCCAAAGATGTTCGACATTTTCGCCGAACGGTTCGCCGGGCGGACCCGCGACGAGTGGACGCGGGTCTTCGCCGGCACCGACGCGTGCGTGACGCCGGTCCTGACGTGGGGCGAGGCGGCCGCCGACGACCACCTGCGGGCGCGCTCCACGCTGATCACCGCCCACGGCGCCGACCAGGCCGCGCCCGCCCCGCGCTTCTCGCGCACCCCGGCCCCGCCGGTGGGCGCACCGGTGGCCGGCACCACACCGCTGAGCGAAATCGACTGGTAGCGAATCGGTTACGCGAAACCTGCCCCCTCCCGGTGCGGCGTTGCTAGGTTGAGCGCAGTGGCTGTAAAAGCATCACGGGAATTCGTCGTCGACGCGCCGCCGGCAGTGGTCATGGAGGCCCTGACCGACGTCGTCGTGCTGTCGTCCTGGTCGCCCCTGCACAAGCACGTCGAGGTGGTCGACCGTTATCCCGACGGTCGGCCCCACCACGTGAAGGCCACGATCAAAATCCTGGGGCTCGTCGACAGAGAGGTTTTGGAATACCACTGGGGCCCCGACTGGGTCGTCTACGACGCCAGGGGAACCCCCCAGCAGCACGGCCAGCACGTCGAGTACAACCTCAAGCCCGAGGGCACGGACCAGACCCGGGTGCGGTTCGACATCACCGTCGAACCGGCGGGGCCCATCCCGGGCTTCATCGTCAAGCGGGCGACGCGATCCGTCCTCGATGCCGCGGTGAAAGGCCTGAGCGAGCTCATCGCCGGCGGCGGCTGATCGGAATGTCCCGGCCACATCCGCTACCGCGGTTGCTAACTTGGTAGCGGTGGCCGTACAAGCGTCGGCGCAGATCGTCATCGATGCGCCCCCGGAAGCGATCATGGTGGTGCTCGCCGACGTCGACTCGGTGCCCATCTGGTCCTCGGTGCACAAGAAGGCCGAAATCATCGATGCCTACCCCGATGGCCGGCCACACCATGTCAAGGTCACGGTCAAGGTGCTCGGAATCGTCGATCATGAAGTGCTGGAATACCATTGGGGTCCCGACTGGGTGGTGTGGGACGCGCAGAGGACCGCGCATCAGCACGGCCAGCACGTCGAATACAGGTTGCAGCGCGTCGGCGTCGACACGACGCGGGTGCAATTCGACATCACCCTGGAACCGTCGGCGCCGTTGCCGGAGTTTCTGGTCAACCGTGCGCGAATGACGGTACTGCGCGCCGCGACCGAGGGATTGCGCAAGCAGGTGCTGGCCGCGCAGCGGCCTCGCCGGCCGGAGTAGCCGGCAGGGCGCCCCGGCGCGGGATGGCCTCAGGCCGCCGGTCCGGCGGAAGCCTGCGTCAGGGGCAGGCTCAGCCGGAAGGCCGCTCCGGATTCCCGGGCAAGGCATTCCAACGTACCGTGGTGCGCCTCGGCCAGTCCCCGGGCGATCGACAGCCCGAGGCCGGCGCCACCGGAGCCGCGGTCCCGCGCGTCGTCGAGGCGGACCAGCCGGTCGAAAACCCGCTCACGGTCCGCGTCGGGGATGCCCGGCCCGGAGTCGACAACCGTCACCTCCGCGGTCCGGTCTCTGGCGGCGGTGCGCACGGTGATCTCGCCGCCGCGCGGGGTGTACCGGCGGGCGTTGTCCAACACATTCGACAGGATCTGGACGATCCGGCCGGGGTCGGCACGGATGGGTAAGCGACTGCCGTCCCCGACCAGGCGCACCGACACGCTGGGCGCGAGCATGGCGGCGCGTTCCACCTCGGCGGCGACGACGTCGACGAGGTCCACGTCCTCGCTGCGCAAGGCCGTCCCCGCATCGATGCCGGCGATGTCCAGGAGGTCGGACACCAGCCGGCCGGCCCGCCGGGTTTCGCCGCCCAGCAGCGCGGCGTAGCGGCGCAGCCGGGAGATCGACGCGTCGTCGTGGCCGGTTCCTTCGGTGCTGGCCGTCAGCTGTTGGGCCACCGCCTGGATGGCGGTCACCGGGCTGCGCAGCTCGTGTGCCGCGTCGGAGAGGAAGCGGCGCGTCTTCAACTCGGCTTGCTGCGCGGCCTCGGCGGCCCGGTGGGCGGTGGTTTCGGCAGTCTCCAGCGCGTCGAGCATGGTGTCGAACGCGGCCGCGGCGTGGCCGAGTTCGGTCGACGGCCGGTCCGGCCGGAGTCGCCGGCCCCGGTCGCCGTAGGTGATCTGCTGCGCCGTCGAGGTGATCCGCTGCAGCGGGGCCAGCGCGCGGCCGACGACGAGCCTGACCAGCACCGCGATCAATATCAGCGTGGCGATGCCGCCGATGAGGAGGTCGCGGCGCAGTTGGGCCCGGCGGGCCTGGATGCCGTTGGTCTTGGCCACCATGACAAGCGTCGAGCCGTCGCGCAGGACGCGGGTGACCGACTTGCTGCTCCGTTCCCCGGCCGACGGTGGCGGCACGGGCCCGCCTTGCGGCGGCGGGGACGCGGTGGGCGTCAGCGAGCGGTCACCGTAGCGGGTGCCGTCCGGGCCGATCACCTGCACGCGGATCCGCTGCGCCTGCAGCTGGGCGACGAGCTCGGCGGGCCCGACGCCCACCTTGACGAGATTGGCGGCGCGCACGACGTCGTCGGCCAGCCGGGACTCCAGGTCACGGTTGAGCTGCACGCCGACCACCTCGTCGATCGCCGCGCCGAGGGCCAGCAGCAGGATGGCGATCAGGGTCACCGTCGCCACCGTCACCCGCCGGCGCAGCGACGGAGTGGGAGTGGTCGGCGCGGTCACGGCTGGGCCGCCGACAGCCGGTAGCCGATTCCCCGGACCGTGTGCAGCATCCGGGACCCGTGTGCCTCCAGCTTGCGGCGCAACGCGCTGATGTAGACCTCGACGAGGTTGGCGTCGTAGGCGTCGTATCCCCAGACCGCAGCCAGGATCTGGTCCTTGCTCACCGTCCGGCCCCGCTGTTCCACCAGGTAGCTCAGCAGCTTGAACTCGGTGCCGGTGAGGTCCAGCATGGTGCCGGCCCGGCTCACCACACCGCCGTCGGCGTCCAGCACCAGATCGCCGACCTGCATGGCCGAGGGCACCCGTCCGCGCCGCCGCAGCACGGCTCCCACCCGGGATACCAGCTCGGCGACGTCGAACGGCTTGACCACGTAGTCGTCGGCGCCGGCGTCGAGCCCACGCAGCCGATCCGGGAGCGCGTCGCGGGCGGTGAGCAGGACGATGCCGGCGTCGCCGTAGCCGCGGACCACGTCGATGAGGGCGAAACCGTCGCGGCCGGGCAGCATCACGTCGAGCACCACCAAGTCGGGCCGAAACGCGGCCAGCGCGTCCTCCAGCCCCCGGCCGTCCACCCGTCCGCCGCTGACATACCCGGCATCGGCGAGCGCCTCCACGACCATCTCGCGGATGGCGGCGTAGTCCTCCACCACCAGCACCCGCGGTGGGTTGGTGTCCGCGTGCTGTCGAGCCGAAAGTCCATGCACACGGCCATTGTGACGACGTTTTCCTGAAGGGAGGCTGAGCGTACGCGCCTGGGCGCGCCTCTTTCAGCTGCGCTTCAGCTTCGCCGTGGAGTGTCGTCGTCGAACGAAGACCCGACCGGCCTGAGCACAAAGGGTGTTGCGCAATGGATTTCGGAATGCTGCCACCGGAGGTCAACTCCGCGCGGATGTATGCGGGACCGGGCTCGGGCCCGTTGCTCACGGCCGCGGCGGCCTGGGACGGGCTGGCCGCCGAACTGCGCGTCACGGCGGCGTCGTGCGACTCGGTGCTCTCGGGCCTGGTGAGTTCGTGGACGGGGCCGGCGTCGGCTTCGATGGTCGGCGCGGTCGCGCCCTATGTCGCGTGGATGAACACCACCGCCGCCCAGTCCGAGCAGACGGCGGCCCAGGCGCGGTCCGCGGCGGCCGCCTACGAGGCCGCGTTCGCGATGACGGTGCCGCCCCCGGTGGTCGCGGCCAACCGCAGTTTGGTGGCGTCGCTGATCGCAACGAACTTCCTGGGGCAGAACACCCCGGCGATCGCGGCCGCCGAGGCGCAGTACGGCGAGATGTGGGCCCGGGACGCCGCCGCCATGTACGGCTACGCCGGCGCCTCGGCGAGCGCGTCGAGGCTGACGCCGCTCCAAGCGCCGCAGCAGCTCGGTAACCCGGCGGGTCCGGTCGGCCAGACCGCGGCGGTGCAGGCCGCCACGACATCCGCGGCGGCCAACACCCAGACGACCCTGCAGGAGGCCATGTCGGCGCTGCCGCAGACCCTGCAGGGGCTCGCCTCGCCGTTGTCCTCGGCGTCGTTCCTGCCGTCCACGTCGACGCTGACGTCGGTGTTCAACTCCTCGATGAACAACCTGAAGACGGTCCTCTACCCGGCATCGATCGTCTCGATGATGCCGATGCGGGGACTCTCGATGGCCAACATGTCGAAATCCCTGATGTCGTCGGTCGGGGCGGCCGCCAAGGCGATTCCCGCGGCCGGGGCGGCGCTGTCGCACGGCGTCGGCGCGGGAGCCCTGGGGCCACTCGGCACGGTGAACCTGGGTGTGGGCGGGAGCCCGGGCGCGGTGTCGGCGGGGTTGGGCCGGGCCGTCACGGTCGGCGCGCTGTCGGTGCCGCAGGCGTGGTCGCCGGCGCCGATAGCCAACCCCTTCGCGGCGGGGTTGCCGGGGGTCGGGTTCGGCTCCCTGCCGAGCCAGGCCGCCGCGTCGATGGGACTGCCGCCGATGACGCCGATAACGAACATGGCCACCCAGGGCATGTTCACCGCGGCCCCTCGCTACGGGTTCCGTCCCGCGGTGCTGGCCCGCCCGCCGGCCGCGGGATGAGCAATGCGCGCCGATTATCCCGCGGGCCGGTCCCGCAGCGCCGCGAGTCGCCTGATCGCTTCGTCCAGGGTGTCGTCGCGTTTGCAGAAGGTGAAGCGCACCAGGTGGTTCCACACCTTGGACTGCTCCGCGGCGTGCGCGGCGGCCGGGTCGCAGAACGCCGACATCGGGATGGCGGCCACGCCCACCCGCTGCGGTAGGTCCGCGCAGAACGTGGTGCTGTCGTCGTAGCCGAGCGGGCGCGGGTCGGCGCACAGAAAGTACGTGCCGTAGCTGTCGTGCACCTCGAAACCGATCTCGGCCAAACCCGCGCCCAGCCGGTCCCGCCTGGCCTGCAACGTGTTCCGGAGTTCGGCCACCCACTCGTCCTCGGTGTCGAGCGCCAGGGCGACCGCGGGCTGGAACGGCGCGCCGCCGACATAGCTCAGATACTGTTTGGCGGCCCGCATGCCGGCGATGAGCGGCGCCGGGCCGCAGGCCCATCCGATCTTCCAGCCGGTGCAGTTGAACATCTTCGCCGCGCTGGAGATGGTGACGGTGCGCTCGGCCATGCCGTCGAAGCAGGCCAGCGGCAGGTGCTCGTGGCCGGCGGGGGAGGCGTACACCAGGTGCTCGTACACCTCGTCGGTGATCACCAAAAGATCTGCCGCGACCGCGATTTCGGCGATGGACGCCAGTTCGGTCCTGCTCAGGACCGCCCCGGTCGGGTTGTGCGGCGTGTTGACGATCAGCGCCCGGGTGCGCGGCGTGACCGCCCGGCGCAACGCGTCGGCATCCAGGGCGAAGCCGCGGCCGTCGGGGACCAGCGGCACGGCCACCCGGTGTGCGCCGGCCATCGCCAGCACCGGTGCATAGGAGTCGTAGAACGGCTCGATCAGCACGACTTCCGAGCCGGGCTCCACCAGACCGAGCACCGCCGCGGCGATCGCCTCGGTGGCCCCGACCGTGACCAGCACCTCGGTGTCGGGGTCGTAGTCGATGCCGAAACGCCGCCGCCGCTGGGCGGAGATGGCCTGCCGCAGCGCCGGGATGCCGATCCCGGGCGGGTACTGGTTGGCGCCGCCGGCGATGGCGTCCTGCGCGGCCTTCAGCAGGGCGGGGGGCCCGTCCTCGTCGGGGAAGCCCTGGCCGAGGTTCACCGCGCCGATCCGCGCGGCCAGGGCCGACATTTCGGCGAACACCGTGGTCGCGTACGGACGCAGTCGCGACACCGTCATGACAGTCGAGCTTAAGGCGCGGTGCCGATGCGCCCGGCACGGCCCGGGATGGGCTACGGTCGTTTACACACGGGACGGAGGTTGTCATGGCCGGGCAGATTCCTTTGGTCGACTATCTGGTGCTCGATGACGGCGAACCGCACCTGGTCGCGCACGAGTGCACCCAGTGCGGGGCCCGGTTCTTCGACCGGCGCAACGCGTGCGCGAGCTGCTTTGCCACGGAGTTCAAGACCGTCCCGGTGGCGACCGAGGGCACGGTGCGTGCGTTCACGATCGTCACGTTCGCCGCGCCGGGGATCCCGACCCCGTTCGTCGCGGCGGTGGTGGACTGCGGCGGCACCCAGGTGCGCGCCAACCTGATCAATGTCGAGCCCGACCCCGAGCACGTGCGCGACGGCATGAAGGTGCGGCTGGCCACCTGTTCGGTGGGAGCCGACGCCGAGGGCACCGAGGCGATCGGCTTCGGTTTCGAGCCCGCCGCCTGAGCAACCGAGTCACTTCGAAGGAGCAGCGACGATGAGCGCCAGCGACGAGATCTGGATCCTGGGCATCCGGATGACCAAGTTCGGCAAGCACCCCGACCTCGACACGGTCGACCTGGCGGCCGAGGCGGCGATGGGCGCGCTGGCCGATGCCGGGGTCACGATGGCCGACATCGGTGTGCTGGCGGCCGGCAACCTGATGAACGCCCACGCCGGCATCGGTCAGCAGCTGCAGAAGCAGATCGGCCAGACCGGCATCCCGGTGTACAACGTGGCCAACGCGTGCGCCACCGGGGCCACCGCGCTGCGCACCGCGATCATGGCGGTCAAGGCCGGCGAGGTCGACTACGGCATGGCCGTGGGCGTGGAGAAACTGTCCGGGGCCGGTCTGCTGGCCGGGGGCAACCAGCAGAAGTCCGACGACGTCTGGGCACCCAAGGGCCGCTACGGTGCGGTCGCCCCGGTCGACGGGCGCATCGGCACCGAGACCATGCCCGGGGTGTTCGCCCAGATCGGCACCGAGTACGGCCACAAATACGGCGGCACCAGCTTCGAGTTGTTCGCCAAGATCAGCGAGAAGAACCACGCCCACTCGACCCTGAACCCGCTGGCCGCTTACCAGAAGCGCTTCACCCTCGAGCAGATCATGGGCGACGTCATGATCGCCTACCCCAACACCCGCCCGATGTGCTCGGCCAACTGCGACGGTGCCGCGGCCGCGATCGTGTGCAACGGCGAAACGCTCAAGTCGCTCTCACTCGAGCAGCGCCGGCGCGCGGTGAAGGTGTCGGCGTCAGTGCTGACCACCGACCCCTATGAGGAGGGCTGCCAGGTCCTGCCGAATGTCAACACCCTGACCCGCAGGGCCGCCAAGACGGCCTACGAGCAGGCCGGCGTCGGCCCGGGCGACCTGGACCTGGTCGAGCTGCACGACTGCTTTGCCACCGCCGAACTGGTTCACTACGACAACCTGATGCTGTGCGAAGAGGGCGGGGCCGCCGACTTCTTCAACTCCGGGGCCACCTGGCGCGACGGCTCGACCCCGGTCAACGTGTCGGGCGGGCTGCAGTCCAAGGGACATCCCATCGCGGCGACCGGCATCGCCAACATCTGGGAAGTCTGCCATCACCTGCGCGGCGAGGCCGGCGACCGTCAGATCGCCGACGCCAAGGTCGGGTTGGCCCACGTCATCGGCCTGGGCTCGGCCTGCGGCGTACACATCCTCGAGAAGTCGTCGGCCTAAGTGTTCCGCCCAACGTGTTCTCAGGCCGAGATCTCGTCGATTTTTTCGCCCTGACGTCACGCTCGGCGCAGCGAAGGGGCGGGCCTTCGAACGCCGCCCTGAGGGCTTAGCCGCGCGCTCGCGGCCC
>Ga0078972_1003143_pt1 | contig 50581 bp, 43 predicted proteins | sample YelNatPaOPGAMG01_FD_67568 | JGI IMG/M metagenome (GOLD analysis project Ga0078972, IMG submission 67568) | Hot spring thermophilic microbial communities from Obsidian Pool, Yellowstone National Park, USA - OP-RAMG-01 (SPADES assembly) (version 2) | ecosystem: Environmental > Aquatic > Thermal...
AGATGGCGCCCGTCGAAGGGGTGCGGGGAAACGGGGAGGTTTCCCCCCTCAGAGGGCTGCCCCCGCAAGGGCAGCGCCGAGGAGGGGCGGCCGAGCCCCTCCTCGGGGAGCGCCACAGCGCGACGCGCCGGAAGGCCAGGCGCTTTGGGGCGTGATGGAAATGTTTTGAACAGCCATGACACGGAGAGGGCCAAGTCCGAACCGTCCACGAACCTCGTTCAGCGCGACAAGCCTCGCGAGAGGCGGCGCCCGGCTTTGCGGACTCTCGTGCGTACGGAGCGGCGGAGCGGTCTCCGGCGCAATGGGCCCATGACCACGAGCCGGGGTTCCTGTTCGGCCTCGTCGAAGAGAACGTAGGCGGGGTTGGAGGTGAGCCACGAGGAGGGATTCAGAAAGCCGACCGCGCCTGAGAGGTCGCTCTCGCGGCGGTGGGTGTGCCCCACGACCACCCACCGCGCACCCTTCGCCGAGGCCTTTTCCAGGGCCCTGCGCTTCACCTTGGCTACCGCGCGCGCGAAGATCACGTTGGACCGCTGGGCCCACTGGATGGCCGCTTTCCGCGGCACGTCGAACCAGATGGCGAAGCCGTAGAAAATATCGCGGAGGTTCTTTAATCCCCTCGTGCGGCTGTGGAAGTCATCGAACTGGTCACCGTGTACGACGTAGACCTTCTCCCCGCGAAAGAGAAACGAGTACTCCTCCCTCACCGGAACACCGAGCAGGTGCCCCAGGACGCTTGCGGAGCCGTCGTGGTTGCCTCGGATCCAGATCACCTCGCGGCGGGAAGAGAGGGCGCGGATGCGCTCCACCACCTTCCAGTGCCGGTCCTTGAGGCGGCGGAAATTGAGGTCGTCGAAGATGTCGCCGTTGAGGATCAGGCGGTCGAAATCGGCACGCTCCAGCAGAGCGGTCAGTTGCCCCGCCCGGCAAAGCGGCGAGCCGAGGTGGACGTCGCCCAATACAATCGTTCGCATGGTTCGATCCTAGAAAACATTTTAGCATACGAAGGAGTCTTCTTGCCCCGTGGCGGGCCGGGCGCGATAATGAGGCGGGGCTCCGTTCGGAAGAGCGGAGGTCCGCAACTACCGAAAAGGGGGGACGAAAAGATGGCAGTGAACGTGCGATGGGTGGAGAAAAGCGCCTTCGCGGCCCGTTCCGAAAGTAACCACTGGGTCATGATGGACAGCACCTTCAACGGGGGCGATGGGGCCGCTCCTTCGCCCATCGAGTACGTGCTCATAGGGCTAGGCGGCTGTTCGGGCATCGATCTGGTGGCCATCCTGCAGAAGATGCGGCAGGACGTGACCGGGGTGGAGATCGAGATCGAGGGCGTGCGAGCCGATGAGCACCCGAGGGTCTACACCAAGGTCCACGTCCGCTACAGGGTGCGGGGTAAGAATCTCAACCCGGCCCGCATTCAGGCCGCAGTCGAACTGGCCGACGAGGAGTACTGCGCCATCGCCGCCATGCTGAGGAAGACGGCGGAGTACACCTACGAGGTTGTAGTGGAGCAGGAGGCGTAAGGGAGGCCCTGGCGCGGGCAAATCCCGCCTCCGGGTCATGAGCCTGACGCCTCGCGGAGCGAGGAGCGCCATGGACAGCAGGGAGGATGTGATGCACATTTCGAAGCGGGCCATGACCATCCAGGAGTCGCCCATCCGCAAACTGGCGCCCCTCATGGTGCTGGCCAGGCAGCGGGGTCTTGCCATTCACCACCTGAATATCGGGCAGCCGGACATCGCCACCCCCTCTTCCTACCTGGACGCGGTGGCCGAATACCGGAGGCCCGGCGCGGTGCTTTCGTACGGGCCCAGCGACGGCCTGCCCGAGCTGAGGCAGGCCATCGCGGATTACTTCGGCCGCTATGGAATCTCCTTGGGGGCCAGCGATGTCCTCGTGACCACCGGAGGCAGCGAGGCGGCCTTTTTCGCGCTCAACCTGGTGGCCGACCAGGGCGATGAAATCATCATTCCTGAACCCTTTTACACCAACTACAACGGCTTTGCCTCCATGGCCGGGGTGAAGGTGGTCCCCGTCACGACGCGGGCCGAGGAGGGCTTCCACCTGCCCCCCGCCGAAGCCTTCGAAAGGGTTATCTCCAAAAGGACGAAGGCCATTCTGGTCTGCTCACCGAACAACCCTACGGGCACTATTTTGACGACGGCCGAGTTGGGCATGCTTCGGGAGCTGGCCCTCCGGCACGGCCTTTTCCTCATCGCCGACGAGGTCTACAAGGAGTTCACCTACGAGGGCGCCGCGCACCACAGCCTCCTGGAGATGGAGGACCTCGCCGAGCGGGTCATCGTGATCGACTCCATCTCCAAGCGCTTTTCCGCCTGCGGAGCGCGCGTGGGGTGCCTCATCAGCCGGAACCGCGCCGTGATGGAGTGCGCCCTGAAGTTCGCTCAGGCCCGCCTGTGCCCCCCCACCATCGAACAGGTGGGAGCGGTGGCCGCGTACCGCATGGATCCCGCCTACTTCGATCCCATCCGCCGGGAGTACCAGGCCAGGCGGGACGCCCTCTATGCGGGACTCACGGCCCATCCCGGCGTGCTGCTTCGCAAGCCGGACGGCGCCTTCTACATGATCGTCAAGCTGCCCGTGGCGGATTCGGACGACTTCGCGCGCTGGCTTCTGTCCGACTGGTCTCTGGAGGGGGAGACGGTGATGGTGGCGCCGGGGAACGGCTTTTACGCGACTCCGGAGCTGGGTCACGACGAAATCCGGGTGGCCTACGTTCTCGAGGTAGAGAAGCTGGTCCGCGCCTCGCGCATCCTCCTGGAGGGGATGGAGCGGTATCTTTCGGCCGGCGCAGCCGGCCAAACCCGAGCGGCGAAGCGCTAGAGGCAGGCAGGGGACGGGCTGAACTCTTGAACGAAACGGACCTTGGCGAATCTATCCGGGTGACCTTCACCCTGGCCGCGGGCGACGGCTCCGAAGAGGTATTCCAAAAGCTGGCGAGCGGGATAGCCACGCGAGGCCCGAGGACGGAGGTGCGCTGGGAAGCAGGGGCGGGGGTGTCCTTCGTCTCCATCGATCTGCCGGAGGGGCGAAAGCTCCGGTGGGAGATGGCTCCCGACCAGGCCATGGAGGCGCCCTTCTTCACGCTCTGGGAGGCGGGCGGTGCGGCTTCGGAGCTGGACGGCTCGACGAGGGCGGTCCTTGCTGGTCTGCAACGGCCGCCCCAACTGGTCATCTACGGCGCGAGATGGTGCGCGGCCAGTGCGGAGATGGTGCGCCTGGCCTCCTGCTGCCTCAGAGCCAGGCCGGGGATGGGCGTGACGGTGGTGGACGTGGAGCGCCTTTCCGGCGACCGGATTCCGCCGGGTATCGAGACCGTCCCGGTAACCTTCATCGGAACGGAGGCCGGGCTCTACGGGAGTCTTTCCGAGGGCGAGTTCGCGGCGGGGCTGCGGGCCTGGTCAAGGGGACTCGGACCGGATTACACCCTGGCCCAGATGCTCAAACAGAAGAAGAGCCGCGAGGCCCTCGCCCTCGTGCGGGCACGCCTCCTCCCCGTTTCGGCTCTGGCGAGGGCGGCGGGCGATCCACTTCACTTCGAACTGCGCCTGGGAGCGTTGGTACTCCTTTCGGAGGTGGCCCGCCATGACCGGGCCTTGGCGGCCGAAGCTACACCCTCGCTGTGCGCGCGGCTTTCGGACACCTCTCCGCAAATTCGAGGAGACGTACTGCTGGCGCTGGCTGAGGTGGGGGACCTGCGCGCCCTCCCATCGGTGGAGCCGCTGCTGAAGGACGCGGACGCCGATGTCCGAGAGGCGGCCGCTGAGGCCGCTGAGCGAATCCGCCAGAGCAACCTCTGGGGCCGCTATTGAAGGGAGGGCGAGGCCTCTCCCCAGGCGGTTGCGGAGGGCTGCCGCCGAGAGTCCTATCCCGCGAACTGCTTTCGCAGAGCCGTCTTGTGGAGCTTGCCCGCGCTGGTGAGGGGGAGGGTCTCCACGAAGACGAAACGGTCGGGAATCCAGAAGCGAGCCAGCCTGCCCTCCCGCGCCTTGGATTGAAGGAATTCGCGAAGCTCCTCCTCACCCACCGGTTCGCGGGCCTGGATGACGCCCATGGGGCGCTCTCCCCAGCGCTCGTCGGGCACGGGGATCACGGCGGCCATGGCCACCTTGGGGTGCTCCGATAGAAGACCCTCGACCACCGTGCTGGCGATCCACTCCCCACCGCTCTTGATGGCGTCCCTGTCGCGATCCAGCACCGTGAGGAAGCCCTCTTCATCGAGGACCCCGAGGTCGCCCGTGCGGAACCACCCCCCGACGTAACTCTCCCGGCTTCGCTCGGGATCCTTGTGGTACCCCTTGGGCAGCCAGGGGCTGCGAACCCAGATTTCCCCGATGCTCCGACCGTCTCGGGGCAGTGGGGCGCCGGTCTCGTTCCTGATCTCAAGTTCTACGGCCGGTAAGCTCCTCATGCGCCGGAGGAGTTCCTGGCGGCCCTCCTCGCCGTTCGCCGCCATACGCTCGGGGACCACCGAGATACTGGTTCCGAGCTGATCCGAGCCCCCGTAGATCAGGCTGTAGGAGAGTCCAGCGTCGCTGGCCCGCCGTGCCAGCCCGGAGGGTAGGGCGCTGCCCCCCGTGAGAATCTTCAGCCCATCGAGCCGAGCACCGCTGGAGGCCGCGGCATCCAGCAGCATGTGAAGCTGGGTGGGGACCATGTTCATGCACGTCACCCCCTCTTCGGCGACGAGGGACGCCTGCTCCTGCGGGCCGAAGCGTCCGGGCAGGACCAGCTTGGCTCCGAGGTAGGGAACGAAGAGGGGCATCCCCCAGCCGTGGATGTGGAAAAAGGGAATAAGGGGCATGAACACGTCGCGGGAGGAGACCCGCGCGCCTCCTTCATGGAGCGCGAGGTGATGCAGGATCTGCAGGGAGGCCAGGACCATGTCGCGGTGCCGGTAGCACACGCCCTTGGGGGGCCCCGTGGTGCCTGTGGTGTAGAAGATGGAAAAGGGGTCCGTCTCGCAGACCTCGCCGGCGGACGGGTCTTCCACGGCCGAGCCCTCCTGAACGAGGGCTTCATAGATGAGTGAGGCGGCCTCGGGAACGCCGGGCCCGTCGGTGAGCCAGACCCAGTTGGGGAACTGGCCGCGCACCTTCTCCGCGACCTCCCGGAACCCCTCCCATACGAACAGCCACTCGTCGCCCGCGTGACGGATGGTATAGAGCATCTCCTCGGCCGGCAGCCTGAAGTTAATGGTGTGGAGCACGGCGCCCCGCATGGAGAGGGCGTAGTGCAGCTCAAGGTAGCGATGGGTGTTGACGTCGAGCACCCCGACGACGGTTCCCCGTCCCACGCCCATTTTTCTGAGGCTGTCCGACAGCCGGAGGACGCGCTCGTAAAAGGCGGTGTAGGTCAGGCGCACCGGCCCGCTGACGATCTCCTCGTCCGCATGGCTCAGGAGGGAGTGGCGGATCAGTTCGTGCACGACGAGTTCTCGCATCCTGGTAGACCTCCTCGGCCGAGATGGCCTGCGTCAGCGGAGCCGCCCCTCCTCGGACCGGTGAGCGGCCGATTCATCCCGCTACGGTGCGCAGTGGGCAGGCTTGAGTTCGGTGTGCCTTCCTTACGATCCCTTCCTGCGGTCTGCGCCTACCGAAGCCCCATGCCCCAGTGTTCCGCTCCCTTCCGGCTGCCTTGAAGATACACGCCGTATGAGGGTTCCGCAAGGGCGAGGCCGAGCCGCCCTTTGGCGGCGCCGGTCCAACGCGGGAAGAAAACGGAGAGCTTCGTTGAACGGAAGGGAATCCGTTGCTATAATCGGACCGTACGGATAGGAGCCGGAGGTTGATTTGGCCCATATAGATTGGGTATTGCTTTTCGGCCTGTGCATGAGCAGCCTCTCCCTCTTGGCGCTGCTCAAGTGGTGCCTTCCCCGGAACAACCCGTTCAAGGTCCTCTGGGAGGTAGTGCGCGCCAACGCCGCCAGGACGGCCTCGCTTTTTTACGTCCTGACCATCTCCGGCATCATATTCCTGGATATCCTCGAGACGAAATACGACGCGGCCATCACCCGCTATCTGAACTGGGATTTCACCGGATTGTTCCTGCGGGTGGAGGGGCCGGCCACCGCCCTGTTCCAGATCGTCCATTTCACCGCCCTCACCTACGCGCTTTCCGCGATCTACCTCTACATTTTCCCCGTCATGGGCATCGTGGCCATCCTGGTGGCCTACAGAAACGGCGAACACAAAGTGGCCAGGAAGATCTTCTGGGGGGCCGTGTTCAACTACCTCTTCATCCTCCCGTTTTACGTTCTGGTGCCCGTTACGGAGCGCTGGGCGGCTGGCGATGGCGAGGTCACCCTCCTCATGAACCAGATCTCGCCCCTCCTCATCGAAGGGTTGCGGCCCATGAGCGGCCTCAACAACTGCTTCCCCTCTTTTCACGTATCACTCTCGCTTACCTTTGCCCTGCTCCTATCGGAGAGCTCGAACGTGCGGCTCCGGCGGACCATGGCGGCGCTCGCCGGCCTCGTGACCTACTCCACCCTCTACCTGGGATTCCATTGGGCCCTCGATGTCTTCGGGGGCGTCCTCTTCGCCGCCTTCTGCACCGTTGTCGCCAATTGGGCCGTGGAGAATTTCCGCCTCGAACAGGTTCTCTATCGAGCCCGATGAACCCGCGAACGGCCCTTCTCTCCTACGCGCTGGGAACGGGTCACCGACGAGTGGCCGAACTGGTGCAGGATCGCCTGGCCAGCCTCGGCCACGCGTGCGAACACCGTCCCCTGGAAGAGTGGGTGCCGTGGGAGTATGACGCGCTGTTCCGAAGCGGCTATCTCCTGCTGGCGCTCCGATTCCCGAAGGTCTGGGATTATATGTACGAATCCTCCTTCTTCATCCGCCGAGGAAAGCTCGCGCTCCCAGGCATGGGGGGCAGGGTGATCCGGCGGTTCGAGCGCGCGGGTCTCTCCGAGTGTGATCTGGTGGTGGCCACCCAGTACAACGCCATGGAGGTGGCCGCGGACTGGAAGCGCGCCTCCGGATCACCACTGAAGCTGGCGGTAGTGATCACCGATTACGACGTCTATCCTCTGTGGGCACGGCCCGAGGTCGACCTCTACCTCATTCCGCATGCGGACCTCGTTCCCGTTCTGACGAACCTGGGCGTCGCCCAAGAGCGCATAGCGCCCACCGGCATTCCCGTTGCCCCCGCTTTTGAGGCACGTCACGACGGATTATCCATCAGGGCCAAGCTGGGGCTTGACCTGTCCAGGCCGACCGCCCTGATCTTCGGCGGAGGAATAGGGGCCGGACCGTTGCGAGAGGCGGTGGAGGCCCTCCTGGAGCTTGGGGAGTGGCAGCTTCTGGTGGTCTGCGGACTCAATGAAAAGCTGAGGCGCTCGTTGACGGGGGCGGCGCAGAAGCACTCGGACCGTCTCCGCGTGCTCGGATTTCGGAGCGACATGGCCCTCCTCATGGCGGCCAGCGACGTGGTGGTGACCAAGGGCGGCGGATTGAGCCTGAGCGAAGCTCTCTACATGGGCAAGAGGGTGGTGGCCCTGCCCAGCCTGCCAGGGCAGGAACGCGCCAACATCGCCTTCATGGCCGAGCGCGGATGGATCAGCATCTGCGAGAATCCCAGGCAGCTGCGCCGTATTCTAAAGGCCCCTCCGGCCGATTCTCCCGTTTGCTTGCCTCCCGCTCCCCTGGAGGCCGCCGTCGGGCGCCTGGACGCGCTGGCCCGATCGGCCCTCTGAAGGGCCTCTCCCGCGGCGCGCCAAACCACCCGGTTCGCCGCCCCATTCCCCGGAAGCCGCTGCGATCAGCCGCCCTTTTGGACACAGCCAGCGGGTATGAAATCACCCAATATCGCTATGGGAGCCGAAAGTGGGGAGCACCCGGAAGGGCACACCGAGCGCTCCGGAGGGCTCCGCCGCGGGGTGCGAAAGAGGGACCCATTCCCGGTGGGCCACCCGCTCCGCCGAAGGAAGGACCATCCGATCGCGGAATTTGGGGATTAGGGCACTGGACAAGGGCCTCCGCGGAGCGTATGATTCCGCCGATGCGGAAGGCTCTGCTGAGCGCCTTGGCGCTGGGTTTGTTTCTGGCCTTGATTCCATTCCGCCTGAACGGTATTCTCGTTCCGGACCACTTGGTGGCCTCCTTCGAGAGCCCGCGGGCCTTTTATTCTACCTGGAGGATCAAGAAGTGGGCCGGGCAGGTGGACCTCTCCTTCCTGCGCAACGATCAAGGACCTTACCTGCAGTTGGTCTGTCCGAGCTCCTCTTGGGCTTTCGTGAAGAAGGTGGACGTCAATATTCACAGCACCCCTATCCTCACCTGGAGCTGGAGGGTGAAGGCGCTGCCCAAAGGGGGCGACGGCCGGTTCCGATCGACGGATGACGAAGCGGCCCAGGTCTACGTGGTTTTCCCTGGCTCCGGACTTCTCGGCTTAATGCCGTGGAGCAGCCGAATCCTCGGCTATACCTGGGAGACGGTTCCAGCGCCAGGCACCTTCTATCACTCTCCAAGGCCCGCTGACACCCGGATCTTCGTCCTACGGAACGAAAGAGACGGACTGAACGTCTGGAAAACCGAGAGCCGCGACGTGGTGGCCGACTTCGAACGGGCCTTCGGTGCTCCGCCGCCCAACCCCAATTATTTCTGCATTCAGATCGACTCCGATGACACGCACTCTTTCGCCGAGAGTGACTTCGGCTCCATCGAGTTCCGTTCTCGCTGATCGAAGGCCATGCGCTTCCTCCTGAGAACCTTTCTGCTGATGGCCTCCATGGGAGTGGTCAGCATGCTCCTGCCGGGTATCCGGTTTGACGGCCTGCTCGCTCTCTTTTTCGCGGCGCTGACGGTGGGTGTGGCCAACGCACTGCTCCGGCCCCTCCTCATCTTTTTCACGCTTCCCCTCGTGCTGGTGAGCCTGGGCCTCTTCATCATCGTGATCAACGCGGCTCTTCTATACCTGGCCGCGTGGATCGTGCCCGGCTTTCACTTGGCGGGATTCGGCTGGGCGCTCGGCGCGGCCGTCCTGATTTCCCTGGTCTCCTTCGTGCTGAACCGGCTGGTGCTGGGGCCCGGCGGACGAAGGAGGTAGCGGCTCTGGGGCGGCCTCGCCCCAGGACTCCGGGCTCCCGCTTTTCTGTTGGCGCTTCCAGACGGAGAAGGCCGAAGGGCGCTTGAAACGGCCGATGACATCGGAAGCCTCCAGAACCGTCACGAAGGCCGAAGGATCTTCCGAGCGGATGATGTCGCGCAGCTCCCGGAGTTCAAACCGGGTCACGACGCAGAGCAGGACGTCGCTGACGCTGCCTGTGTAGGCTCCTTCCGCCTTCAGGAGGGTGACCCCACGGCCCATCTGCAGGAGCAGCCGCTCCTTGATGGCGCGGTATTCGCGCGAGACGATCAGGACGGCCTTGCGCGGCCTTGGAGACTGGATCGTGTCCAGGGTGCGGCTCGCCACGTAGATGGCCACGAGGGTGTACATGGCCCGTTCGGGGTTCTCGATGAGTCCTGCGGCGAGGACAATCAACCCATTGAGGACCATCCCCGCCTCTCCGATGCCGAGGCTGAACCTCCGGTTGAGCACCACGCCTAAGATGTCGAATCCCGCTAGGGAACCCCCCGATCGGATGGCCAGGGCGCTCGCGAGCCCCCCGAAGAGGCCCCCGAAGATGGCCCCCAGCATCGGATCCCGGGTGAGAACCGGGAAGGGGACGTGATCTACGAGCAGCCAGAAGAGCACCACCGCGAGCCCGGAGTAGACCACGAATCGGCGGCCGACATCGCGGAACCCCAGCAGGAAAATCGGCGCGTTGAAGATCAGCACCACCAGGCCCACGGGGGTGCGAAAGACGGCGTTGAGCAGAAGAGAGAGGCCCGTGACACCGCCGCTGAGCAGGTGGTTGGGCATGATGAAGCTTCGGACGGAGAGAACGAAACAGAGCGTGCCGGCTATGAGCAGGAAAAATCGCCAACCCTCTCGGGCGGCCCGCAGTCCCCACCGGCGTCTCATCGTTCCCCCTCTCTCACCACGGGCTCTTAGGCCGAGCCCTAAGATAGCAGAGCCCGAGGCCCGGCGCCACGGGCCGGGGCCTCATCGCCATTTCTCTCCCGGCTTCGCCCCTCCTTGGGCGTGGACCCCGCGCGCGGCCGCGTGATAACGTGGCCCCTTCGGATAGGGAAGGGCGCCAGGGATCCCCAATCCCGCGGTGGAACTGTAACGGAGCCCCCAAATGTTGATGAACGCGTGGCTTAGCTCCAATGCTCTTTCACCTGATAAGGGATTGGGGGCCTTTGAGCCGAAGGCGAAAAAGGCGTCCAAGGATGGAGGTCCCTCCCTCTGGCTTTGCCAGCGGAGGGGAAGGGAATGGCCCTCCCTCTTCATCCATAACTTCTTTTCTTTGGGCGTGGCGCAACCGTAGCCGAAGGTACCCCGCTTGCATCGCGGAATTTCGGGGGATAGGAGGTTCCCATGGACAGCAGCGACCAGCACAACGCGGCCTGCGCCACCAGAAACGGCGGCCTGAAGGCATGGGCCACGGCGTGCACCGGCTCCGTTAAACACGAATACCCGGCAGAACACCCCGCTCTGCGGACCTTCTTCCAGCAGGACCGGGACCGCGTTCTCCACTCCGAAGCCTTTCGCCGCCTGGGCTACAAAACACAGGTTTTCGTGGTCCACGAAGGGGACTTCTACCGGACGCGCCTCACTCACACGCTGGAGGTCTCTCAGGTGGCCAGGGGCTTGGCTTGTGGCCTAGGGGCGAGCGAGGACCTCTGCGAGGTGATCGCCTACGCCCACGACCTGGGCCATCCCCCCTTCGGCCACCGCGGGGAAGCGGCCCTCGACCGCCTCTTCGGCCAGATCCTGGAGGAGAAGCTGGGCATTGCCCGGCCCCAAGGGGGAAGGGCCTTCGAACAGAACTTCCAGTCCTACCGCATCGTGAGCCGGCTGGAGCGGCGCTATCCTAAATTTCCGGGGCTTAACCTGAGCTGGCCCGCCCTCCACGGCATCCTCAAGCACCACACCGCCTTCGATTCCCCCACGCTGCCCTACCCCCTCGAAGTCAGCCGGCCCAAGGAGGCCGAGGGCGTGCGGCAATCCTACCTCACCACCAAGGGATGCTCGGCGGAGGCGCAGATCGTCAATCTGGCCGACCAGATCGCCTGGGTCACCCACGACCTCGAGGACGCCCTCCGGGTAAGGTTCATTACGGTGGAGGAGCTGCGCGACCTTCCCATTCCGCTGCTCCAGAGGGCGTGGGAGCGGGCTCAGGGCGGAGCGCCGGGCTGGGAGAAGGATCGAATCCTCTGGGGGCGGATCATGGTGCGTAACATGATCGATCTCCTCATCAATGATGTGCTCGCGGTATCGGCGGAAGGCCTTTCGGCCGTGAACTCAGTGGAGGAGCTGATGGCCCGGCGCGAGCCCGTCGTGGACTTCTCTCCGGAGATGGCCTCCTCCGTCGGCGAGCTGCGCCAGTTTCTCTTCGCCCGCGTCTACACCCATCCCGTCGTAGAGCGCATGTCCGCCAAGGCGGCCGCCATCTTGGACCGGCTCTTCGAGAGCCTCACGTCGGACCTGCTGGAGAAGGGCTCCATGGCCGCCCGGCTCCTGCCTCACACTACCCGCGAGCGCCTGGATGAGGCGCCCGACGCCGTGGGCAAATTCCAGGTCGTGGTGGATTTCCTCGCGGGCATGACGGACCGCTTCGCCACGGAATTCTACCGAGTCCTCTACGCCCCCGACGAAAAGGGGATCACGAGCCTTTACTGATGCCGTGCTCCTGCCGAGACGCAGCCACGGAGGGCTGCGGTGGAATGTCCGACCTCCCTCGACTTGACCCGAGGCGCCGTTTCCCCTATACTAAAAGCTCGGTGGGGCTATGGCGCAGCTGGGAGCGCGCTTGAATGGCATTCAAGAGGTCGGGGGTTCGATCCCCCCTAGCTCCACCAAAAAAATGGACGGTTTGCCCCGCACGGTGAGGCGGAAACCGAGGTATGGGGCGCCGGGACTTGGGTTCCGGCGCCTTTTTCTTTTAGGGCGGGAGGAAGGAACGCGTTGAACCAAGCGGAGTGGGTCCAGGCGGAAGGCTGGCAGGATTGGGCCCGCGAGGTGGCTATGCGCTTCGGCGTGAGCGGGACCTTGGCCATGCTCCTGTCCCGGCGTTCGTGGGACAACGGAGCTCTGGAATCCTTCCTGAGACCGGACCACGTGCCCTGGCCCGATCCCCTGCGAATCCCGGGCATGGCCGCTGCGGCTGCGCGGCTTAAGGCGGCCGTAGAGAAGGGCAGCGCGATCCTCATTCACGGGGACTACGACGTGGACGGCCTCATGGGGACGGCGGTGCTGATGGGGGGGCTCCGGGCCCTGGGGGCTAAAGTGGAGGCCTTCATCCCCTCGCGTTTCGAAGGGGGATACGGCCTCTCGGAGGCGAGCCTCGAAGCGGTGCGGCTGAGCGGCGCCTCTCTGCTGGTGACCACCGACTGCGGGACAAACTCGCGAGAGATCGGCGAAGAGCTCGTCGCCAGGGGGGTTGAGCTCATTGTCACGGATCACCATCGCCCCGCCGAGGGGCAGCAGCCCCCAGCCCTCGTGGTCAACCCCCACCTGGTGCCGGATCACCCGGACCGGAGCCTCTGCGGCACCTTCGTCGCCCTGCAGACGCTCCGGCAGGTGGCGGCCGAAATGGGGCGGGATCTGCCTTTGGAGCCCTTTCTCCGCCTGACGGCCATCGCCACCGTGGCGGACCTGGTCCCCATGTCGGCCGTTAACCGCAGGGCCTGCAAGGCCGGCTTCCGCGCCATGGGATTTACGCCCAGTCCCGGCCTCGCCCTCCTGCTGGAGAAGGCCGGCATCAGGGAGGTGATCCGGAGCCACCATATCGCCTTCCACGTGGCTCCCAGGTTCAACGCCGCCGGCCGCATGGAAGACGCACGGCTCGTGCTGGACCTCCTCCTGGAGCGGGAACACGTCAAGGCGGCCCAACTCATGGGGCGCCTGGAGAGCCTGAACCGCAAGCGAAAGGCACTGCAGGCCTCGACCTACGAAGAGGCCTGCGGCCAGGTGCTGGAGAGGGAGGGGGGGCGGGTGGTCTTCGTCTTTTCCGATCGGTGGCACCGCGGCGTCCTCGGACCCGTGGCAGCGCGCTTGGCCGAGACCTTCCAGCGCAGCGCCTTCGTGGTGGCCGTCGAGGGGGGGGAGGGGGTCGGCTCAGCACGAAGCTGGAACCACGACGACGTCTGCTCGGTTCTCGATCGCGTCGGGCACCTCCTGGTGCGTTACGGCGGGCACGAAGGGGCGGCCGGCTTCACGGTCAAGGCGGAGCGCCTGCATGAAGTGGCGGATGCACTCCGAGGGCTTCCGGCTCAGGATGAGCCCGCCTCCAAGAGGGATCTCTACTACCCTATCGAGCCCGGACTGCTGTCCCAAGCCTGGGAGGCGTGGGGGGAACTGGATCCCTTCGGGCCTGGCAACGAGGAGCCGATTCTCGGCGTGACCGGCCTCTACGCAAGAGGCCAGCGGGTCGTGGCGGACCGGCACCTGCTCTGGAGTGCGCTCCTCCCCGACGGCCAGCCGCTCAACGTGATCGCCTGGGACGGAGTACCTCGAGGCATGGAGCCATCCACGCTCACGCCTTCCCGGATGGTCATCGGCCGCCCCGCGCCCGACTCCCGTCCGGGCGGGCTGCCCTTCTATTTGAACGTCCAGGCTATCCTCTGACCCTCTCAAGTCTTCCGCTGAAGGACGCGGCAGTGGGCGCCAGCCGCGGGAGGATTGCGCGCGGTGTGGTACACTTTTCTCCGATTGATGGAGAGGTCAAACCATGGCGAAATGGGTCTATTTCTTTGGGAACGGGAAGGCCGAAGGCAGCGGCCAGCAGAAGGAACTCCTCGGGGGGAAGGGCGCGGGGCTGGCCGAGATGACCAACCTCGGAATCCCGGTCCCTCCAGGATTCACCATCACGACGGAGGTCTGCTCCCACTATTACGCCCACCACGAATCCTATCCGCCGGACCTCAGCGGTCAGGTGGCCGAGGCCTTGGCGCGCGTGGAATCCATCATGGGGCGAAAGTTCGGAGACCCCGCGAACCCGCTCCTCTTCTCCGTTCGCTCGGGCGCGCGCGCCTCCATGCCCGGCATGATGGATACGGTACTCAATTTGGGTCTCAATGACCGAACCGTGCACGGATTGGCCGCGGTAACGGGCAACCCGCGGTTTGCCTGGGACTCCTACCGGCGGTTCGTGGCCATGTACGGAGACGTGGTCCTGGGCCTCAAGCCCGTCAAAAAAACCGACGACGACCCCTTTGACGTCATCCTGGAACGGGTCAAGAGAGAGGCCGGCGCTCGATTCGATACGGACCTGGGAACGGAGGAGCTGAAGCGGCTCGTCACCCTCTTCAAGGAGGAGATCCGCAACAGGCTAGGCATCAGCTTTCCCGAGGATCCTCAGGAGCAGCTCTGGGGGGCCATCGGAGCAGTGTTCGGGTCGTGGATGAACGATCGGGCCATCGCCTATCGCAAGATCTACAACATACCGCATACCTGGGGAACGGCCGTGAACGTCCAGACCATGGTCTTCGGGAACCGCGGCGAGACCTCGGGAACGGGCGTGGGCTTCACGCGTGATCCGGCGCTGGGCGAGAACCGCATGTACGGCGAGTTTCTCATGAATGCGCAGGGTGAGGACGTGGTCGCGGGCATCCGCACCCCTCGCCCCATCGGGGAGCTCGCCGCCATCCTCCCCGAGGCGCACCGGCAGCTAGTGGAGATCCGCGCCAAGCTCGAGGCTCACTACCGGGACATGCAGGATTTCGAATTCACCATCGAGGAGGGGCGCCTCTGGATGCTCCAGACTCGAACGGGCAAGCGCCACCCCTTCGCGGCGGCCCGCATGGCCGTTGATATGCAGGCTGAGGGGCTGATCACCGAGAAGGAGGCCGTGCTCAGGCCGGAGGCGGACGGCATCGCCGCCTTCCTCGCTCCGATCTTCGACGCGGAGGCGAGGGCCGAGGCCGTACGAGCAGGAAACGTTCTGGCCAAGGGGCTCCCAGCCGGGCCGGGCGGGGCCTCGGGACGCGTGGTCTTCAACGCGGCGGACGCCGAGAATTGGGCCGCGCGCGGAGAAAAGGTCCTTCTGGTGCGCAAGTTCACGAGCCCGGAGGACATCCGGGGCATGAACGCGGCGCAGGGCATCCTCACGGCCCAGGGTGGCATGACCTCCCACGCGGCCCTCGTGGCGAGGCAGATGGGCAAGGTCTGCATCGTCGGCTGCGGAGCGCTGGAGATCGATTACGAGAAGGGCGAGATGGAGGTGGCCGGCCGCATGGTCCGCGAGGGGGACTGGCTCTCCATCGACGGCTTCACCGCCGAAGTCGTCCTAGGACAGCTCCCCACCAAACCGAGCGAGGTCTTGCAGGTGCTCGCCGGCCAACTGAAGCCAGATCAGTCCAGAAACTTCCAGCAGTTCAGCACCCTCATGGGCTGGGCCGACCGCTACAGGCGCCTTCAGGTCTGGAGCAACGCCGACACGCCCGGGCAGGCCGCCATGGCGGTCAAGTTGGGCGCCGAGGGCATCGGCCTCTGCCGCACGGAGCACATGTTCTTCGAGGGCGAGCGCATCCATTACGTGCGCCGCATGATCCTCGCGGATGACGCGGAGGAGCGCAAAAAGGCCCTGGCCTACCTCTTCCCCATGCAAAAAGAGGACTTCATCGGGATCTTCAAGGCCATGGGGGGGCGGCCCGTGACGGTGCGGTTGCTGGATCCGCCCCTACACGAATTCCTCCCTTCCAGAGAGGCGCTTAAGCCGGAGGATTTCTCTGAAAAGGTCAAGGCCGTGGCCGACGAGCTGAAGGTGAGCGTCCACGAGATCGAAGAACGCATAGAGGCCCTCCATGAAAACAACCCCATGTTGGGCCACCGGGGCTGCCGCCTGGGCGTCACCTATCCGGAGATCTATGAAATGCAGGTCCGTGCCATCGTAGAGGCTGCCTGCGAGGTGGTCGCCCAGGGCGTGCCCGTAAGACCGGAAATCATGATTCCCATCGTGGCGACCGAGCAGGAGATGAAGATCTTCAACGACATGACGCGCTCCATTGCGGATCCCATCATCGCGAAAGCGGGCGTGACCCTGCACTATCTCGTCGGGACCATGATCGAACTACCCAGGGCCTGCGTCACGGCCGACCGCATCGCCCAGCAGGCAGAGTTCTTCAGCTTCGGCACCAACGACCTGACGCAGACCACCTGCGGCATCTCCCGCGACGACGTGCGCGGGTTCCTCGGGGCCTACGTCAACCGGGAGATCTACGCGGCGGACCCCTTCCAGCGGATCGACCAGGAGGGGGTAGGCCAGCTCATGAAGCTGGCGGTGGAGAAGGGGAGAGCCACCCGGAAGGATCTGCTGATAGGAATTTGCGGCGAACACGGCGGCGAACCCACCTCGGTGGAGTTCTGCCACAAAATCGGCCTCAACTACGTCTCCTGCTCGCCCTACCGGGTTCCCGTAGCCCGTCTGGCGGCGGCCCAGGCCGCGCTCAAGGAGGAGTAGGGGAGGAAGGTCGCGAGGCGGCGCACCTCCGCCGCCCGTTGGCGCCGCGAAAACGCAGCGGGCGCCGGTCCCATGGGACTGGCGCCCGTCCGCTCTCTCCCATCTTCGGGGAGATGTCTATTCACGTCCCAGTTTGGGCATGCTGTGCTGCATCTTATGGAGTTGCAACTCCAGGAGAGCCTTTTCCATGGCCATGCCGGCCTGGGTCATGAAGATCTCCACGCCCGTCAGATCCTCGATGGGAGAGTCAGACAACGCGTTGTCGCCGTAAAGAACGGCGATCACCCTTCCCCGGCTGACCATAGGGATGGCCGCCATCTCCTGGGGTTCGTGCGATCCCAAGGCCATGGCGAAGTCTTTGTCGGTCTGAGTATAGGCGCCCTTCCGGCGAAGTACGGTGGAGCGCTGCTGGGCGGCGGCATCGAAAATGGAGGCTGATCCGACGGGAACCTTGAGCCTGCGGACCTTCTCCATCATTTTCTCCGTGTCCCCCGTCTCCCCGAAGCCTCCCAGCCCTACGATGAGGTCCCGCTTGACCAGGAAGAGAACGGCGCGTTCGAAATACTCGGCGGCCAGTCTCAGAACCAGTAGCGATATCTCGCTGGACTCCCTGGGGCTGGCGAGCTCCCCCATGAGTCCCTTGAGCAGGCCAAGCTGGTCGCGGACCCTGTAGCCCTGGCTGACGGCCTCGGCTCCCAGGTCGCGAAAGAAGGTCACTACCTCCTCCTCCACCTCGACGGCGGGCAGGAATTTCTCGATTTGGCCCACCAGTTCCGCCGAAAAGCCGTCCAGCGATTTTTCGAACTGGTCCACGCGCAGATGGGCCAGTCCGGGCTTCGGTACGATGGCGGCGGCGCCCCTGCTCCTGGCCACGCCGAGGATCCCCTCGTCCTCGAGGTCGCTCATCAGGATGACCTTGACCTGCGGGAAACGCACCGACGAGGCTTCAAGGATCTCCAGCCCTCCGAGGTAGCCCTCGCCGTTCTGTGTGGGCATGAGGAGGTCCACCAAGGCGAGGAAGGGTTGGCGGTCCTGGAGGTAGTGCTCGCAGGCCTGCACGTATTCGGCCAGCGAGCCGACGGCCTCGACGTGGGCGAATCGGTCGAGAAGCCTCCGGCGCAGAAGGTTTTTGAAGATGGATTCGTCCGTAGCGAGCACGATGTGGGCCCTGTTTTTCGCCCAGGGTGTTCGGCCGGCGTGACTGGATTCCAGGGCGGTCCGCTCTGCTGCCTGCTCCGGCCGAGGCGAGTGCTGGACAGCAGGTGCCGCGGCTGGGGGGGTGGCGCGCACCGGCGCCTCGGCCGGCGGCGCGGGGGCAACCGGCACCTTGGCGGGCGGAGGCGCAGCCGCTCTCTCCCCCGCCTGCGGAGGGGAGGCTGGGCCGGAGAGCCAATCGGAGATGGAAGCCTCGGCCATGGTCTGGGTCAGCAGGTTCTGCGGCGAAACGGCCTTCGCGAGTGGGCTGAAGGATGGCGGTGCATCAGCTCCGGGGCTATCTCCCGCTTCGGTCAAGGCAAAGGAAAATTCGCCCGAGGACTGCTGCGTCAGGAGTTTGAGGCGACCAGCCAGTTCGATGCGACGGGCCTGATCGAGAAGTCTCGGGTTCAGAGCGCCGGTGTCGGACAGGCGCTTGAGGGTTTCACGCGGATCACCCCCGCCCCTGGCGCGAGCCTCCCTGACCTCCTCCGCATCCACCAGGCCGTGCGTTTCAAAGAAGTCCAGGAAGGTCTTCTCGTCGAAGTCCCCCACGATATCCAGGACGTTGCCGCCGCTGAAATAGATAAATGCGCGCCTCACCGCCGGCGTCGCTAGGCGCAGCACGCCGCTCCGCCGCGACACGTTGACGATCTGCAAGATGTCCAGGAGCGAGAGATCCTCCAGGCTGCCCACCAAACTCATGGCACGCTCCGCAATCCCCCTGCGCCGCCGTTTCGACTATAGAATACTAGACTACGCTTGTCCATCGGACCGACCCTTACGGGGGCTTCCACCGGAGGAGCTCCTGGGTGACGCAAAACGAGCCGGTACCGTCCTGGCTCCAGGTCGCGGAAAAAGAAATTGCCCTCCCAGAGGGGCATGGAGGCGGAGGCACCGTCGCCGATAAGCTCGGCCTGGCCGGCGAGGGGCGCATCCATGGGGCCGAGCAGCTTTCCCGATACCAGGGTCCCCGTGAATGAAGACTGTTCGGGACGCTTCCAGAGGACGCACGCCGTCCCGGGGGCCGGTTCGTAGAAGAGGCGGTCACGAAAATCCAGGCGCGTCAGGGTTGCGCCCGCATAGCGGGCGAGCGTGCCTACGGAGAGCCCCCCGCCGGTTCTAAGGACGATGTACTCAGCCGGCACCCAACCGTACGACCTCCAGGCGTCGCAATAGACGGGGCCAGCATCACCGTCGTAATCGACTTCGATCCAGGCGTGCAGCATACCCCCTTCCAGGCGAACGGAGGAGACGCCCGAAGGCAGGAGAATCCCCACCACCTCCCGGCAGTGAATGCCCAGCGCGTTGAGGATGCCGCAGGCGGCCGCCGTGAGGCCCACGCAGGAGGCTTGGCCACGCTCGAAAATCTTCGGGATGCTCTCGGTGAAATCGGGCCTGTTCGCGTAGTGCAGATGGGTTCGTAGGTAGAGTAGGACCGCTTCCACGGCCTCATCGGCCCGCTGGCAGCCGGCCAGGCTTTCCCGAAGACCGAGGGCGGCCTCCGGTGGCAATCCCAGGCTGGGCGGCAAAAGCCCAGGGCGAAAGGGGGTTCGAACGCGCAGGGGCGGCGCCGTCACGTCCACGTCGATGAGATAGCCGCGGGGTGTGTCTTCCACCCTCTGCTGGTAGCCGTTGATCTTCACCCCCGGTGGAAGGGGGGCTTGCGGAGCCTCCAGAAGATACCGCCCTTCCTGCTGCCCCGAGACCCATCCGTAGCCTTCGGCGCGAACGGGCTCAGCGGCCGGTGCGCTCGTTGCTGGGAGGCCGGACCTCGCGAGAAAGATCAGCAGAATGCAGAATCGCATCCAGTACGCCGTTGAGGAAGCGGGCCGATTCCTCGCCTCCGAACTTCTTGCCGATTTCCACGGCTTCATTGATGGCCACCTTCCCGGGAACTTCCGGATCAAAGCGCATCTCGTAGACGGCCATGCGCAGGAGGCCGCGGTCCGTTCGGGTGAGGCGCTCCAGCTTCCAGTGCGTCAGGTTGGCGGAGATGAGGCGGTCCACCTCCTCCTTCCGGGCCCATACGCCGCGCACCAACTGCCGGGCGAATTGCTTGACCCGGCTGGAGGATTTTCTCTCTCGGCCGATGGAGGCCTCCACGGAGGCGATGTCCTCCACCCCGAGATCCAGTTGGTAAAGGTAGGTGAGGGCCAACTCCCTGCCCTCGCGGCGAATGCCCATCACAGCACCTTGTAGAGGTTCGCCATCTCGATGGCGGCCATGGCGGCATCGAAGCCCTTGTTGCCCGCCTTGGTGCCGGACCGCTCGATGGCCTGCTCCAAGGTATCCGTGGTGATGACCCCGAAAGCCACCGGAAGGTTGGTTTCGAGGGCAGAGGTGGCGAGGCCCTTGGCCACCTCTGCCGCGATGTATTCGAAATGGGGTGTATTGCCGCGAATGAGGGCACCCAGGGCGATGACGGCATCGTACTTGCCGCTGGCCGCCATCCTTTTGGCGGCCATGGGCAACTCGAATCCGCCGGGCACCCAGGCCACGGTCACGGCTTTCTCGTCTCCGCCGTGGCGCACGATGCAGTCCAGCGCGCCATCGAGCAGTTTCTTAGAAAAGAACTCGTTGAACCGGCTGACTACGATGCCGAACGATAGCCCCTTCGCCGTTAGGACCCCCTCCAGCGTCTTCACCATGGCGTCCTCCATTGGTCGTCCCGGACTCCACCAGCCCAGTTCCGCTTCCGCACGCTCCCGCGTTTCAGGGATCCCCAAATTCGGTCAATCGCCGAAATCCCCGGTACCTCTCGTCAATCTCCCGGCGGGAAAGGGAGGCCAGCCGGGTCGTTGAAAAGTCCTCCACGTTGTAGGAGGCCATGACGCTCCCCATGATGATGGCCTGCCGGATCGCCTCGGGCTCCAGATTGCCGTTCCCCGCCAGGTGCCCCATGAACCCTCCGGCGAAGGAGTCCCCCGCTCCCGTGGGGTCGAAGACCGATTCCAGGGGGTAGGCAGGGGCGGCGAAAACGGAGTCGTTGGTGATTTTAAGCACACCGTACTCACCGCGCTTGACGATCAGCATCTTGGGGCCGAGAGAGAGAATACGGTGGCCGGCGCGCAGCAGGTTGTACTCACCCGTCAGCTGGCGGGCCTCCGCTTCGTTGATCACGAGGATGTGGACGCGGGCCAAGAGCTCCATCAGCTCCCCGCGCTTCTGCTCGATCCAGTAGTTCATGGTATCCGCCGCCACCACCTTTGGCGCCGCGAGTTGATCGAGGGTTTTGATCTGGATCCCGGGATCCATGTTGGCCAGAAAAACGTAGGGAACCTCGCGAAGGGGTTCCGGCACCACCGGATCGAAGCTCTCGAGAACGTTCAAATCCGTGCGCAGGGTGACGGCCGTGTTCAGGTCGAATCCATATTCGCCCTGCCAGTGGAAGCAACGGCCGCCGGAGATGGTCGAAAGCCCGGACAAATCAATCTTGTGTTGAATTAGCAATTGTCGGTCCCTATCATTGAAATCTTCACCTACTACTCCAAGAATGGCCACCTCCGTGAAGTAGGAGGCGGCCAGGGCGCAATAGGTGGCCGATCCTCCCAGCGCGCGGTCGTGCTGGCCAAAAGGTGTTTTTACGGTGTCGTAGGCGACCGTTCCGAGTACCAGCAGCCTCATCGTGCCTCGCTCTTTTCTTCCAGCCTGCAAAGTAGCGGCCGAAGCCGGTGGTGGGTCTCTTCGGGCCAACGGTCCCTGGCCGTGACGACGGCGTGTTCCAGCGCCCGCTGGCAGGGGCAGCCTTGAGGGGGCGGGAGGCTCGCCACCGAAGCCAGAATGGATTGTGCGTTCTCGGCGTTCTGATTCAGGACCTTGAGCACCTCCTCGATGGCCACGGAGTCGTGGTCCTGGTGCCAGCAGTCGTAGTCGGTGACGAGGGCCAGGGTGGCATAGCAGATCTCGGCTTCTCTTGCGAGCTTGGCCTCCTGAAGGTTGGTCATTCCGATGACGTCCATGCCCCAAGATCGATAGAGGTTGCTCTCGGCTTTGGTGGAGAACTGCGGGCCCTCCATGCAAAGATAGGTGCCCCGCTCGTGCACCCGCATGTGCTTCTCGCGGCAGGCGGTCAACAGCCGTCGGCGCAGCTCCGGACAGAAGGGATCGGCGAGGCCCACGTGGGCCACGATGCCGTCGCCGAAGAAGGTGTCGGGGCGGCGGCGCGTCCTGTCCACGAGCTGATCCGGAACCACCATGTCGCCTGGGCGCAGGTCCTCCTTGAGGCTTCCCACCGCGGAGGCCGAGAGGATGGCCGTGGCTCCCAGGAGCTTGAAGCCGTATATGTTGGCGCGAAAATTGATTTCGGAGGGAAGGATTCGGTGGCCCTCGCCGTGCCGGGCGAGGAAGGCCACCCGCCGGCCGGCCAGGGTTCCCAGCACGTAGGCGTCCGAGGGCTCTCCGAAGGGCGTCCGGAGAGCCACACGGCCCGTGGTCTCCAGCCCGGCCATGCGGTACAACCCCGAGCCGCCGATGATTCCATAATCCACGGAGTCCATGCGCGCTCCCTCAAGCCAGACAGCATAGCACAGGGCCGTACGGAGGCAGAAGGCGGCGAGCGCCCCCAATCCCGCGATGGGAACCGAACAGGCGGTGCAAGTTTTCACAAATCTTACAGATTCCATGAATCGTTCCATCACCTGCCAAGGGATTGGGGGCATTCGAGCCGGAGGGGAAGAATGCGCCAAGGGTGGGGTGTGGCTCCGCGGACTTTGCCCGTGGAGCGGGGAGGGCCCCGAAGGGCAAGCCGAGCGTTCCGTCCGGCTTTGCCAGGGGAACGCGAAAGACCTGAAAGGCAAACCGAGCGTTGCGCCTGGCTTTGCCAGCGGAACGCGAAAGACCCGAAAGGCAAATCGAGCGTTCCGTCTGGCTTTGCCAGGGGAACGCGAAAGACCCGAAAGGCAAACCGAGCGTTCCGTCTGGCTCCGCCAGCGGAACGCGAAAGAGAAGCCCCTCCCCGTTCAGGAGACAAAGCCCTTCCCCCATGGGCCACCCGCGCCGCCGAAGGAAGGACCATTCGATCGTGAATTTTGGGCCGCTGGGGCTCCTTGACAGTCCACCGATGGCTCCCTAGAATGATGGTCCGCCTCGAGTCGGGGGACCCAGACAATGCAAAGGAGGCAACGATGGGTGAGAATCTAGTGCAGAAGATCCTCGGCAGCCACCTGGTCGCGGGCGACCTTCACCAGGGAGACGAAATCGCCATCCGGGTGGACCAGACCCTCACCCAGGATGCCACGGGGACCATGGCCTACCTCCAGTTCGAGACCATGGGCATCCCGAGGGTCAAGACCGAGCTCTCGGTGTCGTACGTGGATCATAACACCCTTCAGGTGGGCTTCGAGAACGCCGACGACCACCGCTATCTGCAGACCGTCGCCGCCCGCCACGGTATCTATTACAGCAAGGCCGGCAACGGAATCTGCCACCAGGTTCACCTGGAGCGCTTCGGTGCGCCGGGCAAAACCCTTCTGGGTTCGGACAGCCACACTCCGACCGCCGGAGGGATCGGCATGATCGCCATCGGTGTGGGCGGATTGGACGTGGCGGTGGCCATGGGTGGAGGGGCCTTCTACATGCCCCGGCCCAAGGTGGTCAAGGTCCACCTGACGGGCAAGTTTTCCCCCTTCGTGTCGGCCAAGGACGTAATCCTCAAACTGCTCTCGATCATGACCACCAAGGGGAACGTGGGCAAGATCGTGGAGTATGCCGGCCCGGCCCTGGCCCACCTCTCGGTGCCCGAGCGCGCGACCATCACCAATATGGGCGCCGAACTGGGGGTGACCACGTCGGTCTTCCCGAGTGACGAGCAGACCCTCTCCTTCTTGAAGGCACAACACCGCGAGTCCGTGTACCAGCCGCTCGCGGCCGACCCCGACGCGGCCTATGACGAGGTGATTGAGATCGACCTCTCCCAACTCCAGTCCTTGGTGGCGCAACCGCACAGCCCGGACAACGTGGCCACGGTGGCCAGCCTCAAAGGCAAGCGGGTGAATCAGGTCTGCATTGGCTCCTGCACCAACTCCTCCCTCCGGGACCTCGCGGTCGTTGCCCAAATGCTCAAGGGGCGCCACGTACATCCGGACGTAGAGCTGGTGATCGCCCCCGGCAGCCGGCAAGTGGAGATGGAGGCCTCGCAGCGCGGCTTCATGACCACCTTTTTGCAGGCGGGAGCGCGGATCGCCGAGACCGCTTGCGGCTTCTGCATCGGCTCGGGCCACGCCCCCGGCTCCGGCGAGGTGTCGGTCCGCTCGAACAACCGAAACTTCAAGGGCCGCTCCGGCACGGCGGACGCCTTGGTTTTCCTGGCCAGCCCCGAAACCTGCGTGGCGTGCGCGCTGACGGGGGAGTTCACCGAACCTAGCCGCCTGGGCATCGCTCCGCCCGTTTTCGATCTCCCCGAGAGCTTTCTGGTTGATGATTCCATGGTGCTCGCCCCTCCGCCCGACGGCTCGGCCGTGGAGGTGATCCGCGGCCCCAACATCGGCGCCCCGCCCAAGACGCAGCCTCTGCCGGACCGCATCGAAAAGACCGTCCTGTTGAAGGTGGGCGACAAGATCACCACGGACCATATCATGCCCGCTGGACAGTTCCTCAAGTACCGTTCCAACATCCCGCGCTACGCCGAGGTGGTCTTCAACGGCGTGGATCCCACCTTCCCCAAGCGGGCCCTGGATGCGGGCGGCGGTTTTGTGGTGGGGGGCGACTCTTACGGTCAGGGCTCCTCCCGCGAGCACGCCGCCATCTGCCCCAGTTACCTCGGAGTGAAGGCCGTCTTCGCCAAGGCCATCGAGCGGATCCACAAGGCGAACCTCGTGAATTTCGGCATCCTGCCGCTCGTCTTCGAGAACGCGGCCGATTACGACCGCATCGAGCAGGGTGATACCTTCGTCTTGGAAGGGATTCACGCCTCTCTCCTCGGGGATCGCGTTCTGACCGTCAAAGATGTGACGCGCAATTTCGAGTTCCGCGTAAAGGCCGACGTCACAGAGCGGCAGGCGCTCATTCTGAAGGACGGCGGGTTGTTGAACCACATCGCTTTGGGAGGCCAATAGGCCTTCCCGCGGCGAATGGTTCGGAAGGTGAAAGAGGAGCGGGCGGCCGTCGTAAGGAGGCCGCCCGAGTTTTCAGGGCACCCTCTCGGCCACAAAGTTCTGCGGGCCTCGGTGGGCTTCGGGAAGGGCGGTAGGCCCCGGATGCTGCCTCCCCGGCGTTACGAACCATCCGTGCCTCCGCCCTGATCCCCGAATTCCGCGATGGATTGGTCTTACCTTCGGCGCTGCAGGTGCTTTCCGAGGGAAGGGGTTTTTTCTCCCTTGGCAGGTGATGGAGCGATTCCTGGAATCTGTAAGATTTGTAAAAACTTGCACCGCCTGTTCGGTTCCCATCGCGGGATTGGGGTGATCTCGGCGTGTGGAGGGCGTGGGGGCAAATGGTGTAAGGGGGGGGGCGGCTCGCCCAGCGGCGGAGGCTGGGCTGTTACGTACGGCAAACCCGGCAGCGAGAGCTCCTCTCCGGATCCAAGAGGCCCCGCCCGTCATCGACGATCGGCGGGGTACTCCATGGGACCGGCGGGATATGCCGTCGCCTTAGGGATGCAACGCCGGTCATTGATGCTCGGAGAGCTGTCCCCAAAGCATACCCGCCACGATGAGCCCTCCCCCAAGGAGGCCTTGGAGTCCAAGGGTTTCTCCGCCGACCCACACGGCGAAAAGACCGGCGAAAACGGGTTCCATGGTGAAGATGAGCGCCGTCTGGACCGCAGGGACGTAGCGCTGGCAGGCGGTTTGAGCCAGGTAGGCCAGGGCCGTTGCCAGCAGCGCGGTGAGCAGGATTCCCCATGCCGCTGCGGGTGGAATGGGCCAGATTTTGCCCAGGCGGGGAAGCGAAGCCAACCACGCGAGGCCCGCGACGGTAAGGAGCTGGGCCAAGACCAGGACGCCCGTGTCGTGCCGGCGGGCCTGATGGCCCGTAACCAAGAGGTGAACGGCGTAGACCGCCGCGCAGATCAGACTGAGAAGATCGCCGCGGTTTAATCCCTCAAGGCCGCCGCTAAAGGAGAGTAGGAAGAGGCCCATGGAGGCCAGCAGCACGGCGGCGATGATGGCCAGTTTTGGCGCGCGCCTCTTCCAGATGGCCTCAAAGAGCGGTGTCAGAACCACGAAGAGACCGGTGATGAAGCCGCTGTGCGAGGCGCTGGTGAAGAGAAGGCCCAGCGTCTGGAAGGCGTAACCGCAAAAGAGGGCTAGCCCCATCCAAAATCCGCCCAGGAGCGCGCCCCGGTCTGCGCGGGACAACCTGCGCCCGAGGAACGGCATCAACACCAAGGCTCCCAGCGTGAAGCGGACGGCGAGAAAGGGAAACACGGGGTAGACGGCCACCGCGTCCCTCACCCAGACGAAGCTGATGCCCCAAACCGCGGTGATGGCCAGGAGTGCCGTGGCGGGAAGCAAGGTCAGGGAAGGCTTTCGCCCTCCCTCCCGAGACGAAAAATCAGCATCGCCAGCGTCCCGCACGCTCGTGCCTCTTACTGGGTCTTCAAAAGAAAACGGGGCCGCCCCGGGTAAGGACGGCCCCACGTCGATTCAGGCCTCGCCCGTCAGGCCAGCACCTTTCCGATCTGCTCCACCGCCCAATCGATTTCCTCGCGCGTGATAACGAGGGCCGGGGCGAAGCGGATGACCTGTTCGTGCGTGTCCTTGGCCAGAATGCCGTGCTCCATAAGCTTCATACAGAAGGGCCGGGCCGGCCCCGAGCCGCTCTTGATGACCACTCCGATGAGCAGGCCCTTGCCGCGCACCCGTTCGATATGGGGACTTCCCAGCTTCCTGAGCTTCTCCATGAAGTAGTCACCCAACTCGGCGGCGCGTTTGTCGAGCTTCTCATCGCGCAGCACCTCGAGGGCCGCCTTGGAGACGGCGGCGGCGAGTGGGTTGCCTCCGAAGGTGGAGCCGTGGTCGCCGGGGTGGAAGACGCCCATGACCTCCTCGTCCGCCACGATGGCGGAGACGGGGAACAGCCCGCCCCCGAGCGCCTTACCCAGGATCATGATATCCGGTCTGACGGCCTCGTAGTCGCACGCGAACCATCGGCCCGTGCGGCAGAATCCCGTCTGAACCTCGTCGGCCACGAAAAGAACGTTGCGCCTCTTGCAGAGGTCGTAGGCGGCCTTCAAGAAACCCTCCGGCGGTACCACGACGCCGGCCTCGCCCTGGATCGGCTCCACGAGGAAGCCCACGGTATCGCTCGTGATGGCTGCCTCGAGAGCCTTCACATCACCGTACGGGATCATCTTGAAGCCGGGCGTGTAGGGACCAAAGCCCTCGCGAGTCTGGGCGTCCGAAGAAAACCCGACGATGGTCGTGGTGCGGCCATGGAAATTGTTTTCGCAGACCACGATCTCTTGGCGCCCCGCCGCCACCCCTTTGACGGTCTGCCCCCATTTCCGTGCCGCCTTGATGGCCGTTTCCACGGCCTCTGCTCCGGTATTCATGGGCAGAGCCTTCTGGTAGCCCGTGATCTCGCACAGGAGCTTGAGCCAGGGACCCATCTGGTCGTTGTGGAAGGCCCTCGAGGTGAGCGTGACCCGGTCCGCCTGAGCCTTGAGCGCCTCGACGATCTTCGGGTGACGGTGGCCCTGATTCACGGCCGAGTAAGCCGAGAGGCAGTCCATGTACTTTTTGCCGTCCACGTCCCAGACCCACACCCGCTCCGCCTTCTCGATGACCACCGGCAGCGGATGGTAGTTATGGGCCCCATAGGCATCGTCCATCCGGATGTACTCTTCGGTGCGCGAGGACATGACAACCTCCAAAGTCTCGGGAAATCCGGTGAGGCCCCCTCGCCACCGCGAGGGGAACTTCCCGCCGGCGTAGCCTTCAACCTTAACAAAATAGGGCTCTTTGGGCAAGGGTTCGCGGGTGCCCCAATCCCGCGATGGAAGGCGAAAGGGCAGTGCAAGTCCCTCTTCATGACGGGCATACCTGCCCAATCACCTGCCAAGGGATGGGGGGCATTCGACCCCGGAATGATCCGGGGGAAGAATGGGCCAAGGGCGGGGCGAGGCTCCGCGGGCCAAGCCCTTGGAGCGGGGAGGGACCCGAAAGGCAAACCGAGTGCTCTCCGTCTGGCTCCGCCAGCGGAACGCGAAGGACCCGAATGGCAAACCGAGCGTTCCGCTGGCTCCGCCGGCGGAACGCGAAGGAGAAGCCCCTCCCCGTTCAGGAGATAAGGCTTCTCCGCCGTGTTGTGCGACCTGCGCCGCCGAAGGAAGAACCATTCGATCGCGGAATTTTAGGGGTGCTTCGGAGGGGGCCGGGTTTCTTGCGGGAGGGGGTCTGCCAGGCAGGCGGCTGACGGTGGGAGCTCAGACCTGAAACATCTGGATCGAACAGAGCCCCACGTGGCCGTCCAACAGGCCGTAGGAGATAGTGCAGGCGGGCAACCCTTCTTCCAGCGCCAGGCGCGCGGCCAGGAGTTCGGAGAGGGAAACCACCTTCACGCCCTTGCGGGCGGCGGCACCAAGAAAGGTCTTGAAGGCATCAAGAAACACCAGCCCCTCCACCTCTGGGTAAATGGTGAGGACGGGCCAGCGCCCTATTCCCGTCTCCGCCAGGACCGATTCGTAAAAGGAGGCGGCGTCGGGCGCGCTGATTCCCAAAGCGTCCGGAAGGGTGGGAGTGGTGTTGGGCACCTGCGGAACGCGGAGAGCGTGGGCTTCGATGCTCGGAAGGTAAGGGTCCGTACCGTGCGAGTCCGAGGCCAGGCGCAGCCCGAGCTTCTCCTCGTGCCGAAGGCTTTCGTTGGAGCACACGAAACCGGGCGAGGCCAGGGTCTGCGGCTCCCGGCCGAAGATCTGCTCGTAAGCTTCCGCGGCCCTCTCCATCTGCAAGTCGATGAGATCGGCGGACATGCGTTGGAGGCCCGTTTGCCACGCGTGCCGGTCCCACGGCTGAACGCCCACCTCGTGGCCCTCTTCGGCGATGCGTTTGGCAAGGGGTGCCGCCTCGGCCCCCACCACTCTCGCGGGAAGAAGAAGTCCGGACAGCCTTGTGCGCCAGGAGTAGCCGCGGAGGAGTCCGAACCGGCGCAAGCGAAGGAGCTGGCGGGGATTTCCGAGGAGCCTGACGAAATAGAGCCCGGCTCGGTCCGGCCCCAGGTTTAGGTAGAAGGTGGCCTTCGCTCCTCCAGCCCGGAGGGCCTCCAGCAGGGGGGGCACTCCTTGAAAGAGGCCCTCGGAACTGGTTGGCTCCACGCGCAACCCCAATCGCGGCACCTCGGGCGCATCGGGCGGGGGAAACTCCTCCAAGAGCTTGTGCGCCGCCGTTCTCTCCTCCAGGCGCTTCTGGCGCCGCAGTTCCATCCGCGCCTCCTCAGGGATGTCGTAAACGTTGCGGTGTCCGCTCCCCTGGGACTGAAGACCGAACAGCCGCTCGAACCAGCTCATGGATACCACCCCCGCGTTCCGCCCAAAATGAGGCCCGTCATTCCTTCACCCCCCGGACAGTGTGCCCCACTGGGGATTTCGGCGCAACCCGCCCGGCGCGAGCGTCGCTCCGCCTCTTCCAAAGGGAGAGTCCCCCCGTGGCCGCAAAGGTTGCCTGAGCCTGAATCACGTACCCCAGCCGGTGGAGGTCGGTCTCCTTGTAGCCCGGACCGCTTCGCTCCAGCACCCACCTTGTACCGGGAGCCTTGCCCTGTTCCATATCCACCAGCGGGACGACGGTGCGTCGGCCCAAAAAGGAGACCCACCCGCGCAGGTCGGGCTCGCCGGCGGCAATTCCCACGGCCTGCCCAGGGGGCAGCTCACCCTCGATCCAATGAATAGCGGGCGCGGGGTCCCGTCTCAGGTTCAGAAGGGGGACCAGCAACACGAGGAGCGACATGCAAAAGAGGGCGGCTCCCATTCTCTGAAGGTCCCACAGGTTGCGCCATCGCCCGGAGCGGGCCGAGGCCACTCCTCCCGCGCTTGCCACCGCTCCCAACCCCAGCATGAGCGCATAGGTGGGCCAGAGTGAGCGGCTCCACAGGATGGCCAGTGCGGGCGCCGAGACCGCGAGGAGAGCGGGGAAGTCCAAGAGGAGAAGGGCCAGTGAAAAGGGCAGCGCAGCGACCCAGGGGGGCTCCGGCCCCAGCAGTTCCTGGGTGGCCGCGGCAAGCAGGAGGAAAAGGAAGGGAGCCAATGCCAATACCAGCCCCGGCCGTCCTCCCGGCCACAAGAGCAAGGCCCCGAAGGCCCCCGCCGCAAGCGCGGCCATCTCGGACAGTTCGGGATTGCGGTCCGCGACGCGTCGCCAGAATGAAGGCCGCCCCAAAGAAGCGATCGGCACTAACCACGGCACGGCCATGCTGCCCAGGATAAGGAGATCCAGTCCCATCCCCGACAAGGGCCAGAGGGAACGGCCAGCCGGCACCCCCCAAAAGAGCGTGCTTTTCTGAGAAGGGGCGGCACTCGGCCACGCCGCCAGGAGCCACGGAATGCACCCAAGGATCGCGAGGAGGGCGGCCGTGGCCAGGAGGCGAGCGGTTTTCTTCCCTTTCTTGCCGGCACACCGTCTGTGGAGGAGGATTCCGCCCCCCGCCGTGACCCAGAGCCCTGCGGCACCCGAGCACCAGAAGGTGAGAAGGAGCGAGACCGCGAGCAAGGCACCTCGGCGCCGAGACGGCTCCCGCAGAAAGAGCCACAGGGCCGAAAGCGCCAGGGCGCCGCCGGCTCCTTCGAGGGCGGCGGGGCCTATCCAGTGGCCCGCGGCGAGAAAGGGGAGGCTCGTCGCCATGAGGAAGGCAGCCCGTCCAGGCGGTTCGCGCAGACCGGCTGCCGAGGCAAGGCGCCAAGTCATGAGGAGCAGAAGGATGGCTGCGAGGGCGCTCACGATGCGTGCGCAAGCGGGGGTGAAGGATCCGGCGAGGGCGAAACAAGAGGCGGCGAGCCAAGCGTAGAGGGGAGGACGATCGAGGACGAGCTCACCGTTGAAGCGTGGAACCAGCGTCGGTCGAAGGGCCATCTCCCTAGCGATTTCCGCTTGTTTCGCTTCGCCGCCCGGCCAAAGGGGCCGATCCATGCCGAGAATGCAGAGGCCGGCCAGGAGCGTCCACAGCAGGATCGGGGAGAGTCTCGGGTGGTCGTGCGGGATGGCCATGCACTCATCCTAGCACGGACCCCCAGAGGGCTGCCCCCGCAAGGGCAGCGCCGTTGTACCCCGGAAAAAGGCCATTGCAAACCCATGACGGGAACAGCACACTAAAATGGCACTATGGGAGAGGAGGGGAGGTGGCCCATGCGGTGGTTCGTGCGGGGGGACGTGGATGGCTTCTTCGGCCTAGCTCTCGATAACCTGGTCCAGCTCCTCCTGATCGACGTGCTGTGCCGGACCGTTTTGGGCTTTTCGCGAAACCTCCTATACGGACGAATTCTTCCGGGCGCCGCGGTCTCTCTCATCGTAGGGAACCTCTTCTATTCCTGGCAGGCCATGCGGCTGGCCCGCAAAGAGGGGCGGAGCGACGTATGTGCCCTGCCTTACGGGATCAACACCGTTTCTCTGATCGCCTTCGTTTTTCTTGTCATGCTCCCGGCGAAAATGGCGGCCGAAGCCGCCGGTTCAGCGGATCCCCAAAGGGTCGCCTGGCAGGCGGGCCTTGTGGCCTGCCTGGGCTCGGGCATCATCGAGTTCTCCGGGGCCTTCCTGGCCGAGCGGTTGAGGAAGGCCACTCCGAGGGCCGCCCTCCTCTCGACCCTCAGCGGCATAGCCCTCGGCTTCATCTCCCTGGGCTTTCTGTTCAGAACCTTCGCCCGGCCGGTCGTGGGCCTCACCACCCTTGGAATCATTCTCCTCACCTATTTTGGGAGGGTTCGGTTTCGAGGGGGACTTCCCGGAGGCTTGGTCGCCGTGCTCGTCGGAACCGCCCTCGCCTGGGTGACCGGGATCGCCCCGACGGGAAAGGTGCCCCGCTGGGCTGGTTTTCATCTGCCCATCCCCGTTTTGGGAGACCTCTGGCACGCGCTTGGAGCGGGGTACCTTCTTACCTATTTTGCGGTGATCCTCCCCATGGGCCTGTTCAACGTCGTGGGCTCGCTTCAAAATATCGAATCCGCAGAGGCAGCCGGGGACCGCTACGAGACGGCCCCATCCCTGGCCATGAACGGCCTAGGCACTATCGCCGCGGCCCTCTTCGGCTCCTGTTTCCCCACGACCCTCTACATCGGACACCCCGGTTGGAAGGCGCTGGGGGCCCGATCCGGCTATTCGATCCTCAACGGTCTTTTCGTGACCCTGGTTTGCCTCACCGGAACCCTGGCTCTCATCAGCTGGGCTGTGCCCATCGACGCCGGCATAGCCATTGTGTTGTGGATCGGCATCGTCATTTCGGCTCAGGCCTTTCAGGCCACGCCCCGGGAACACGCCCCCGCGGTGGTGGTGGGCCTCCTTCCAGGGCTGGCCGCCTGGGGCGCGATGCTGATCAAGACAAGTTTAAGGGCCGCGGGGCTGGGTGCCCCGGGGGCGCCCTTCACACCTCACTTGATCGAGGTGTTCAGCCGGTCCGACACGTGGATTCAGGGTGCATTCGCCCTGGAGCAGGGGTTCATCTTTACCTCGGTCATCCTTGCGGCGGCCACCGTCGCCGTTATCGAGCGGCGGTTTTTTAGGGCAGCCGCCTGGTGCTCCTTGGCCAGCTTACTGGCCATCGTTGGGCTCATCCATTCCTATCGCTGGACCGCAAGCGACACCGTAATGTCCCTCTCGCCCGCCTGGCCCTGGGCCGCAGCCTACGCAGCCATGGCGCTCCTCTTGGCGGGGGCCAGGTGGCTTACGGTGGAGGGAGGGGAGCAGGGCGGAGCAGAGCGCACGCCGCAATCGTGAATCTCGGCTCAGTCCCCTCATTTTTCAAGCGGACTAGGGCCAAATGGGGGATCAAACGGCTCCGCGCGTGCTGAGCACGGCGGGGATGGTCTTGATCAGAATGACGAAATCCAGCATCAGGCTCCAGTGATCAATGTACTGAAGATCCAGGCGCATCCAAGTGTCGAAATCGAGGTTGCTCCGTCCGGAGATCTGCCAAAGGCAGGTGATGCCCGGGCGCATCGAAAGGCGCCGTCGCTGCCACCTCTGGTATTTTTCCACCTCCGAGGGAATGGGAGGGCGCGGCCCCACGAGCGACATGTCTCCCCTCAGGACGTTCCAAAGTTGCGGAAGTTCATCCAGGGAACTCTTGCGCAGCAAGCGCCCCAGGGGCGTCACCCTTGGATCCTCCCGTATCTTGAATACCGGCCCGTCCACCTCGTTCATGTGTTGGAGGTGGTCCTTGAGGGCTTCTGCGCCCTGCACCATGGTCCGAAATTTAATGCATTTGAAGCGGCGGCCATTCAACCCCATTCGTTCCTGGACAAAGAAGATGGTGCCGGGGCTGGTAGCTTTGATGGCGACCGCAATGAGAGCCAGAAGGGGTGCCAGAAGAAGCAGCCCCAGCGATGAGATGCTGACGTCCAAGATTCTCTTGATAAAGAGTCCCACCGGATCGTGGGGCACCGTCGTGTAACGGAGGAGGGGAAGTTCCTCGAGCCGCTCCATCTGCACCGCCGCCGAGAGATGCGGGAAGAGGTTGGCGGCCACCAGCGTATCTAGCCCGAGGTCTTCACAGATCAGGAAAAGTTCCTCAAGGTCGGCGAGGTCCTGGGTATCCACGCAGAAAATCACCCCGTCGACCACCTCCCTCGCGAGGAAGTGCGGCAGGGCCTGGACATTCCCCAGATTGGCCACTCCCAGCGCCTCCAGTGCAGAAATGCCCTCCTTCTCGGTCTCTCTCCCCAAAGTCATGAAGCCCCTCGGGCGGACCCCCAGCTCTGGCCTCTCCAGTAGGCGTTTGGCCACCTTCTGAGCCCTTTCCCCGCTTCCCACGAGGACCACGAGGCGGCAGTCCTTACCGGCCGTGGCCCTTCGCCGGAACCAGAGGGCCACCGAGTGCTTCAGAACCGTGGAGTGAATCACGAAGAGGCCAAGGAAGGATATCAAGAATAGCCGGCTCATGAAGGTCAGCTTCAGGAGGTAGGCCAGGGCCAGCGTCAGAAGCAAGGCGATGGCGGCGGCCTTCACGTTACTCGCGAAGGTCAAGGTCAAGGAGACGCCTGGATGCTGCCGGTAAGCGCCCGTGAAGAAAAGCGTCCCCATGATCACGAGTGAAGCCAGGAGAAACACCGGAACATAGTCGTCGAACCCGAACATGGGGCGTGAAGCCAGAACGGCCGAGAGGTGGGGAAGCAGATCCCGCCGGGCCCAGAAAGCCAGGAAAAACGAAAAGAGCAAGGCCAGTAAATCGGCCAGAACGCAGACGGAGTTGAATTGGTGGCGGTAGTACTTCAGCAAGGGGCAAAACTCCTTTACCAGTTTAGCACATGCCTCGGCCCAGTTAAATTCTTCTGCCCGGGTTCCCCAATCCCGCGATGGGAACCGAACAGGCGGTGCAAGTTTTTACAAATCTTACAGATTCCAGGAATCGCTCCATCACTTGCCAAGGGATTGGGGGCATTCGACCCCGGACTGGATCCGGGGGAAGAATGCGCCAAGGGCGGGGTGAGGCTCCGCGGGCTTTTCCCGTGGAGCGGGGAGGGCCCCGAAGGGCAAGCCGAGCGTTCCGTCTGGCTTCGCCAGCGCGGAACGCGAAAGAGAAAAGCCCCCTCCCCGTTTGGGAGAAAAAGCCTTTCCCTCGGGAAGCACCTGCAGCGCCGAAGGAAAGACCAATCCATCGCGGAATTTGGGCGGTTCTGGCGCCGCCGTGGCTCGGCCCAGGATCCTTGCTTGCGCGGCAGCACCTCATCCCCTAAGATACAAGACCACGTTAAGGAGACCAGATGCACATCGGGTCGCAAGAGGTGGATTTCCTGAGGTCCCGGCGCAAATTTGTTCTAACAACCCACGTCTCCTCGGACGGCGATGGAGTGGGGAGCCAACTCGCGCTTGCGAGGGGGCTGCGGCAGTTGGGTTGCGATGTGGCGATCATCAATCCCACGCCCGTTCCGGAAAATCTGCGCTTCCTCCTCAAGCGTGCGTCGGAGATACAATCGGTTCGAGAAATGGAGGCGCCCGAACGCTATTTTTCGGGCGCATTGACGGTGGTGCTGGACATCGGCGCCTTCGAGCGCCTAGGGGACGTGGTTCCGCTGACCCGTCTGAGCGAAGGGATTCTCGTGGTGGATCACCACCGCATGGACAGGACGAGCGGAATCCACTACATCCTGGATACACAGGCCTGCGCCACGGGAGAGGTTACGGCGAAGATCCTGCAAGAGCTCGGGATCCCCTTGACTTTGGACATAGCCGAGCCCCTCTACGTCGCCATCCACACGGATACCGGCGGTTTCCGTTATCCCGGAACGACCCCTGAAACGCACCGTCTCGTGGCCAGGCTCTTGGAGGCGGGCGTGGATCCGCAGAAGGTCTACACGGAGCTTTTCGAGCGGCTAACACCTCTGAGGCTCTGGTTGACCAGTGAAGTCCTCGCCACCGTGCGCATTTCTCCCGGCGGGAAGGTGGCCTGGCTCCAAATCCGCCAGGCGGTCCTTCAAAAATACGGGGCCCGGATGGAGGATGCGGACGATATGGTCAACTTCACACTTGAACTGGACGGAGTCGTGGCCGGTTTCTACTTCAAGGAACTGGGCGATGGCCTGACGAAGGTTTCCTGCCGGTCGAGGGGGGATTTCGCCATCGACAAATTCGTGAGCCGCTGGGGCGGCGGCGGCCACCAGCACGCAGCGGGGGTGAAATTGGAGCTACCCATCGAGGAGGCCACAAAGATGCTGGTTTCCGCCGCCACCGACGTCTTGGAGAAGAAGGAGTGAGGCGAAGGATAGGGGTGTTGCTGACCGGCTGCGGTGCCTACGACGGCACGGACCCCCAAGAGGCGGTGCTGGTCATGCTGGAGATACAGGCCGCGGGACATGAATTGGTGCCCTTGGCCATGGATGTGCCGCAATTTCACACCGTGGATCATACGACAGCTCAGGAACTGGAAGGGGAAAGTCGTCGACAAATGCAGGAAGCAGCGAGGCTTGTGCGTGGGAAATTATACTCTTTGGAGGAAATATCGCCAAAGCTACTGGACGCACTTATTATTCCTGGTGGCCAAGGCCCCGTCAAGAACTTGCTGACCGGTTTCGCCACGTTGGAGGAGCGGAGCCCCATAGAGTCCGTAGGCCGCTTTCTTGGGGCCGTCCACGAATCTGGCGGGCTCATTGGGGCCGTCTCCCTGGCGGAATTTGTGGTGAGTGCGGTATTAGGCCCCTGGCCTGAGGGGAAAGGCTGCTTCGATCTTCAGCAGGATGAAGTGCTCGTGGACCCCCAGCGAGGGATCTACCTCACGCCGGGTTATACACTGGCCACCTCCCTGACCCACCTGCACGCCGGAATCCATAACCTGTGCCAAGCCATGTTCCAAGACCTCGAAAAACGGGACAAGGGCCAATGAAGGTGCGCGTAGTGCACTTTGCTTTGATGAGAGAGCTCTGCGGCTGCGACGCGGAAGCCTTGTCGCTTCCCGAGGCAGCCACCGTTCGAGAGGCATGGAGGGCCATCTGCCGGATCCACGGTGCTTTGCTGGATCTGCCCTACGAAGCGAGACCCGCGGTGAACCGCCGCTTTGCCTCCTGGGATGCCCCGCTTGCGGAGGGGCAAGAACTCTGTTTTCTCCTGCCGACAAGTGGAGGGTAGCGTGGAGAGCCACCCTGACGTGCTTATTGAGCTTACCTATGAGCCTATTGATGAGCAAAACATCATAACAAAGGTGAGGGATGACGCGGCCGGCTGTGTGGTGACCTTCACGGGGACGGTGCGGAACCATCACGGAGGCAAGCGCGTGTTGAGTCTGCGCTACGAAGCCTACGAAACGATGGCCGCCGAGCTCCTCCGGGATATGGCTGAAAAGGCACGCGAGCGATTGGGTCTACTTCGCCTCGCCATCGTGCACCGTCTCGGATCCGTGGCCATAGGAGATACGGCGGTGGTTATAGCGGTCTCTGCGGCCCACCGTGCCGCGGCCTTCGAGGCTTGCCGCCAGCTCGTGGACGCCCTCAAGGATGATGTCCCAATCTGGAAGCTGGAAACGACCGAGGAGGGGAGTGCCTGGCTTGCCGAGAGCCGCGCATTCAACCCGAAGAAGGCTGGCAAGGACAACTAACACCCGGGACGCGAAGCCTGCGGGCCCTGCGCTCTCCGCTGGCGAACACTACCAATACCACCTCATCCTTTCGGCACGTTAGGTCGAGCCGCTGCAGCCTTTCGGAGCATGCCGGGTGCTCTAGAGCGGCCATCACCAGGGCTCGGCTTTCATTATCCAACCCGTGAATTGCGAGGAACTCCGATAAGACGGCCTTCGCCACTCGGTGACGCGCTGACGGTTCGTATTCGGCCAGGTCGATTCGCAGGCACAGCATTGAAGTTCAAAGATACACCGACCGCTCGGAAAAGTGTGCTGAACAGCCAGAAGCTCGGGTTATTTGTAGGCCGGGTGGCGGAGCTCGTCGCGCATCTCCCGAACCTCGTGGCTCTTCTGGAGAATCCGCTACGTGCTCCGTGGCGAGCAGGGGTAGGTTCCTTGGCCGAGCAGCGTGTTAGACCTCCGCTGGCGGCCGGGCGGCAAAATGCCGCGCCGCGGGGATCGCGGGGAAGAAGGTGGCGGCGGGAATGGGGCGAGCTCCGCCCATGGCACTATATTTAACATAAGATATCTTATCAGACATAATGTGGAAGTCCCAAACGTTCCGTTCTCTTCGGCGTGGGTTCCACGCCTATACCGCCCGCTAACCGGAATCGACGGCTTTTGCCCTGCGGGCCTTGCCCTGGCCAGCCGCTCTGGGCCTACTCAGAGGGCTCCTTCGGAAGCGCGGCCTCTTCTCCCGCCTTTCTAACCCGGCCTGGAGTACGTTCCGGCTCGTCGCCCAAGCGCTGCTCCCACAGGTCCACGCGCATCTCCATATCTTCCAGAGCCTCCCGGTCGTCCATCCAGTCGTCTGGGGTCACCGGAATCAAGGGCACGGCAGAAGCCTGTGTCGCACTCCCCTTTCGCCGCCGTTTTGAGCGTATCTGAATTGCTGGCATGTGTGGCTCCCTGCCCCGAAAATAGGGTGCGAACGGGCTGTGTGCAAGCGGGCGCTTGCCGGACTTGTCGAGTGCAGAGACTCCCCCCGCTAATCCCGCGCTGGTAGATGATAAAAGTACCATTCATTGGCGGAATTAGGGCTTGAGGGGTGGCGGGCGGCTCCCGTCTCAGAGCCTCTTCGCGGTTGCCAGGTTTCGTTGCAAGGAGGCCGCGCAGCGCACCATGCGCCGCTCCCCGCTCCAACGCCGGGAGGTGCCGCGCCGCGGCCAGCGTCACCTTGGCGGCATAAAGGCGGTGTGGCTGTATATCTCCGGTGGCAACATCGAGCACGGAGCGCTGGGGGCCTTGAAGGAAAGCTCCCTAGCCGGTGGGCGCACAGTCGGATTTTAGTTGAAGATTTATAGGATGTTACTTAGGAAAAGTTGATATTTGAGGAGAGGCGAGGCAACCTCAGCGCTCACCGTCTTCTCTCCCTCTTGCGGCGGTGCCGCTTCAGCACTTGCTACCGCCAAGTAGTCTGGCCAGCCCTACGCCACCGTATGAACGCCTCTAGGATTTGGTTGCTGTGAGTGTAATCACCGTGGAATAGGTACCGGGGCGAAAGATCACGCTGGAAGCGTCGGGCACTTCGATGTCGAAGTGAAGATCCATCCGCGTCCAGGTGAAGCGGTTCGGCAAGGCCCCGGGATTGAGGGGCGAGAGGGTGCTGGTAAGGTGAACGGGCTGGCTTCCACCCACGTTGTAAGGATTGTTGGAAGGGCTGGCCATGACCCGGATGGCGCTCGTGGCGAAACCAGGGCCGGGAGAGGGGTTCCAGGTGGGCGCCACGGCCGCCTGAATCTGGAGCGCCCCCTCCTCCTTATTGCAGAATATAAAAATCATGAGACTGCCCGAGGCTGGCGCAGGAGAGGCGGCGAGGGTGCTCGGCGTTTCGCTCCTGGCGGCGTCGAAGACGATGGGACCGTGGTAACCAGGGGGAGGCGGGAAGACGTCGCGCAGCCCCTCTCCCTGTGGCTGCTGCGAGGTACGCTCCATGGTAGAGCCATTCACATCGAAGAGGAGATCCCCCTCTACGTCGAGAGCCACGATTCCTGGGATAGTGACCGTAAGGGTGGCCGAACTGCTGGCCCGTTGGGCACCCATGTGAAGGCCTCCGGCGGCTAACACGCTGAGGGAGACCGTGGCGGCCACTCCCGCCAGCGCGATCTTTCTGGCGAAGATGCTCAGCTTCCGCATGGGTGACCTCCCACCGGTCGGCGGCCGGCTCCTGCAAAGAGCTCTCGGACCGCCTTCCCCTTGCCACTTCGCAAGGGGTATGCCGCTCCGGTTGGCGCAGGTCACTCTGGGCAAAGAGCATTCATTTCACGAGCAGAAACCTCAATTGGAGGAGGCTCGGTCTGTCTAGGTCTTGCGATGGCCCTCCCCCTCTTTCTCAAAAATGAGAAGGCGCTTTAGCCCGTGGGTAGGCCCTAAAAGGCGCGGGGGCGCCCTCACTGGACGCCCCCGACGGAGAGCTACTCGAATGGGGCTGCGCTCAGGAACCGCAGGCGGGCGGTCCGTCGTCCTGGGTGTTGGAGTCGTAGAGAGCTGAGGCCACGGCGGCAGAACGATTTGTAAAGGTGGCGACGGCCCGGTGAGCATTGGTGTAGTCGATCAGGTTTAGCATGGAGCCCCCCGGCGAAGAGCGAAGCTGCAGGAAACCATTCCCCTTGAAAACGCTCCCCGTGCCCGTGAAGGAGCTGCCGGCCCCGTTGCCCGTTAGGACGGTGTACGACCAAGCCCCCGTTTGGCTGTTGGCGCAGAGGGAGGAGCGCCCCGCGTCGTCCCGAAAATAGAGGTCATAGGTACTGGGAGGAGGCGGCGGTGGCGGCGGCGGGGGTGGCGGAGAGCCGATCCCGGTGATACTCACGTCATCAACCTGCCACCACCAGTCAGGCCCCGTGGCGATATAGCGGAACCGCAGTTGGATGGTGCTCCCCTCGTAGGGCGAAAGGTCGAGTTGTTCCACAACGGGGCCACGAACACCACCGATGCCTGTAAAGTAGAGCAGGCTGGTCCAGCTCGCTCCGCCGTCACTGCTCACGTCCACCTCGGCGCTGTCGCTCGTGAAGGTTCCCACAAAGAGGTCCTGGCGGAAGGTGAGGGCCGGTTGCACGGCGTCCTGGGGAATGTCCAGGGCAGGCGTGATGAGGGAGAGATCCACCCCCGAGGAGCAATCGGCGCTGGAGGCCACGGCGCAGGGACCCGACCCACCCGTGTAGTTGGGTATGCCGAGACTGGCGGAGCTCTGCCAATTGCCGCACGGGCTGGCGGTGCTGAGGGTCCAGCCCGAAGGCGGCCAGGAACTAAAGCTTTCGTTGAGCCCCTGTTGCTGAGCCGCTACGGCCAAGGGCCAAGCCGCGAGGGTCAACGTGAGAATTCGAATGAAACGGCGGAATCGCATGGCGGTCCTCCCTCGCCTCACTGCACGGCGCCCATGTTGGAGCCGCAACAGACGTTCGTTCCCGTGCCGATGCAGGGGCTGCCGGAGCCGAGTTGGTAGAAGGTGGGCTGGGTCCAGTCGGTGACCTGGACGAAGAGTGGATTGGCGCTGAGGCTCTGGCTCCCCGCGGTCACCGTACCGTGAAAGGCGTAGTTGGATTTGTTGTTGTACACATCGTCATAGTTGGACACGACGCTTCCGCTCCCGTCCCAGCCCCAGCCTACGCCGTTGGAGGTGAGGATGTTGTCGTTCGACGTCACCGTTCCGCTCAGCCCCTCCGCGTAGAGGCCCAGGTAGTCGTTGCTATCGCAATCGTTATTGTAGACCAAGAGGCTCCCAACGGGTTGGGCCACGTGGATGCCGATGTAGCTCTGGACGCAGATGTTGCGGCGCAGCACCAAACCGGAGGAGCCCATGGAGAAGATGGCCTCGGCATTTTTCATCCGCCGAACCACGTTGCCGTCCAACGTCGTCCCCGTGCCCTGGTAGTCGTAGATACCGTAGAAGGTGGAGTTGTTGTTGCCGTCGATCTTGTTGTTTTTTGCCGTGGCTCCGTTGTCGGCGTAAAAGATGATCCCGTAGCCAGAGACGGGTACGCTCACGAGGCAATCGGAGAAGGTGATCCCGGAAGCCCCCTGCTCGGCGTAGAGCGCCACTTGGGTGTTCTGGATCTGGAAGCCGTCCACGGTGACGTAGTTGGCTCCGCCGCCACCCACGTCGAAGCCCACATCGGATGCAGGATTGGTGCCCTGGATGAGGGGCAATTGGCCGCTCGCGTTGGCCACTCCCTGAAGGAGGGTGGGGCAGCTCGCGGTGCCCGCAAGCGCCGCCCCGCTCACCACGAGGTTGGCCGCATAGGGGTTCCCGCTCTGGCTGTTGCCTACGTTCACGTAAATAGCCTGCGATCCGTTGGTGAGCCGGCTCAGGGCAGCCCCGATGGTGGCCAGCGGGTGGGCGATATCGCCGCTGTTCGAGTCGCTGCCCACCGAATTGTCCACGGTGAAACCGAGCACCGCCGTCCAGAGCAGATCGTCGATCCTGACCCGCTGCCAGGGCGAAGGGGCTGTCACGAGGTAACGCACGAGCATCTGGTTGGAGCCGTTCAGGAAGGAGGCGAAATTGGCCCCGAGGGAGTAGGTCACGGTGGTGTTGTTCGCTCCAGGAGCAACGTTGGAAATGGTCTGCCAAGAGCCGCTGGCCACGTTGTAGATCTCTACGGCTACCGATTCCGTCTCCGCTCCGCTCAGCACGTTGAAGTCGGTGCGCAGGCTCAACTGGCGCAAGGGGCTCGAAAAGGAGAGGGCGGGCGAGAGGAATCGCACGTCCACCGCGTTTACCACCTGTACGACGCCCTGGGTCGAGCCCTGGATGGGCGCTTGATTATCTCCGGAGGCGTGTCCTTGGAGAGTCATCCCGAAGGTATAGAGTCCCGTGAGATTGGCGGAATCGGTGGCCGAGGGCGCCGTGGCCTGAATGACGAAAGAGCTGGCGGGCGTACTGGTACCATTCGGGATGGTCTTTTTGGTCGTGGCGGTGACCGAGCCCGCCGCTGTGGAGGTGGGCTGGACGATGGTCGGCTTCCCCCACCAGGTGTTATCGCAGGCCGCGGACACTTGGGACCAGCCCGGCGGGATGCTCACCTTCACCTGGAGGCCCGAGGCGACGTTATCTTGACTATACTGATTGCTATCGTCCGTCTGACCTACGCGGATGGAGAAGGTCCCCACCGAACCCGCGGGAACGTTGGGGATGTAGGCGCGTGGAGTGAAGCTGGTTCCTCCCGCCAGATCAAACCCAACGACCGTGCTTGCGGCCCAGGTGGTGATGTTGACTTGAATCTGGTCAATAGTCGCGCTGTAGGGACCGCCCGTTCCGCTTGCCGTGAGCTTCAGCGTCACGTCGGTCTGGTTCGTGTAGTTTCCTCGGTTGGGCCTGGCCAGAACGATAAACTCCTGCGCACTATGGGGGGGCACCACGATGCTGCCATTCCACTGCAAAAGGTTCGCGTTAACCATGCTCCAGCTTCCCGTGGAGGGAGCCACGGAGGCCACAAGGGAACCGAAGGCGGGGCGATTAGCCGGGTTGGTCGTGGAGCCATCCACCGACACCTGGGTGATGGTGATGGCGTTGTTGGTGGGGTTCTCCAAAACACCCCCGTAGTAGTCTGGCCCCACGGCATTCAAATTCCCAGTCGTGTCATAACCCGTCTCGATCCAGCTCTCCACGAGGGGCAGGAAGGAGGGGGGATTATTCGTCTCCACGAGGCTCGTGGACTGGTAGTAGGCTCCGTCTAGGGCGTTGAGATTGCTCAGCGGCGAGCCGCTGACGGCAAACCCGGCGTTGTAGGAGACCGTGCTGTTTCCTCCCAGCATGGTGGACTGATAGCACCCCTGCCCCACCGCGGGGAGCGCGGCGGCCAACAGGAGGAGAGCGGCGCAGGCCGAATGCCGGAGGAGGCGGAGAGGGACGCCGGTCGGTGCGTTAGAAACGATGGTGGTCATGGTTGTTCCCCTTGGAAACGGCAGGGTCCGTCCCAGTGGACGCGGGCTCCAGCTCGACCGAGATGGAGCCCTGGTAGTTCCCCGCCGGCACGAGGCCCGTGAGGGTGTAGGTGAAGATGAGGCTCACGCTCTTTCCTGCCTGACCCGTCATGGGCCCCGAGGCGACGGTGATGGGTTGGTTCGGTGAGAGAGGTTGGGGCGCCCCCGAGGGAGGAAGCCAGGCGAAGGCGGAGGGCGGCAGCTTTAGGGAGGAACCGGGAACCTGCGGAGGCTCCGCGAGGGTGGCTACCAGCCGCCAGGGAACGTTGCTGGTCACCTGATAGAGTCTCGGCTCGAAAGGGATGGTTCCGGGATGCGTGGGGTCGACCGGCCGGCTCAGGAGAAAGGGCCGGGGGTCGGAGGTGAGACGGGCTACGGCGGCCACGTGGGCCGTGAAGCTCACCGCGGGTTGCACGGCAACGCCGTTGAGAAGAAAGGTCAGGGTGCCCTCGTAATCCCCCGCCGGCGTGTCGAAGGTGGGCCGGGTTTGCACCAGCAGTGTGATGGGGCGGCCCTGGCCGCCCGTGGCGCCACCCTCTGCCACCTGCACCGGCAGCCCGGGAGGCAGGCTCTGAGAGCCCCCCTCCTCGCTCACCACCAAAAGAGGGAGCTCCGCCGGGGCCGTCGCGCCGGCGACCGACCCCCGGCGGCGGTTCAGTGCCCTGAGGCCTCCGGCGCCGCTGGTGTAGAGGAGGGAAAGGCTCCAATTCTTGCTGGCGCTGAGCAGGGCCGTGAGGGGTACGGGCAGGCTGGAGGGCGAGGAGGGATCGAGAGAGCCGAAGGTGAGGGCGGCCGTCGTGACGGTGAGGGAGGCGCCGCCGTCGTCCGCGGCCGCAGCCGCGCCGAGGAGGAGCCCCACCACCGCCACGAAAAGAGCAACGGCCTTTCCCTTCATGGCCGTTTCCCGTCCTGGGAGGCCGGTGCCGGTTTGGACGGCGGCGCGCCCGCAGGGGGCTGAGGCGCCTGGGGAGCCAGCCGGCCCGAAGCGGCGCCCGAAGGCAGCCCCGCGATGGAGGTCACCGATTCGGCCGCCTCCTCCGGCTCCGGGCCGTAGCGCAGGTAGGAGTGGACCTGCAGCCCTTGCCACGGGCCGCTCCACGGGAGCAGCTCCTTGGCCGCGAGGGTGGTACCCGGTAGGGAGGTGAGCGGCCCCACCTCCTTCTCGGCCACCTCCGTGGCCCCCGATGAGGCGGAACCCTGCTGTTCCAGCGCGAAGGCGCCGTTCACGAGCACCGCCGCGTTGCCCGTGTTTCGGATGAGGGCCTTGGCCTCCACGCCGCCCTTTGCCGCGTCATAGCTCGCTTTGGTTGCCTCGATAGCGATCTTGGGAGCCAACGTCCCCTCCACCGAGACGATCACCGGAATGATGACCCTCGGCATGAAGAGGAGCCCCGTCCCCTCCCCCGTGCGCGGAGGGGGCGGCGCGGAAAAGGCGGCGAAGGCCCAGTAGCTGCCCGAGGCGTCCTTGGGGATCTGGGCCGAAATCTGGATAGAGGCGCGCCCTTGGGCGGGGGCCGTGAAGGTGAGCTGGCTCGCGCTGAGCCAGTTCAGGCAGCTTCGGGGCTGGCTTCCCGGGGCGACCTCTACGAGCTGGCCCTCTTCGTTCTTGGTGAAGTCGCCAAAGCTCACGGTGATGGAGGTGTCTACGGCGTTAGAGGCGCTCACCTGTACCACGCCGCTCACGCTTTCCCCCGGCTTGCCCACGAGCCCGAGCTGCACAGGGCTCACGAGGAGGCCCAGGGCCAGGGCGGGCAGGGAGAGGCCGGTCACGGCCGCCAGGATCGTCGCTCGAACCAGTTTCGCACCCATCGTCTTTCGTCCTCGTGGGGCCGGCGCGGCCCCGCTCGTTGCTTGCGCAGCTATTTGCTGAGCGTAATGGTGACTACGTTCGTGTAGTTGCCCGAGTTGAAGGTGCAGGCCGAGACCTTCGCCGTGTACAGCCGAAAGAGCTGGTCGGCCCGCGTCCAGGGAAAGCTCTTGGCGAGATTGCCTTTTGGCAGGGTCTGTGCTTTACCGCTCGTGAGGTTTGTCCAGAAACGCGGCCCTACGCCTTCAGGATTGTTGGCGCTGTCGCGCTGGATCTGGAGAACGGCCGCATCGGCCCCGCCGAAGGGGCTTCCGCCCTGCCAACTCCCAAGTGAGGCCTTAAGCTGCAGCACATTGGCCCCTCCTGGAATGTTGCAAAAGAGGGCCATCCAGATGGCCGCGGCACCGGTGTTGCCCGACGGGGGGCTCCACGTGGGAGGGGCGGGGGCGCCGCTGGTGGTGGTGGCCGAGGTGGGGGTCCAGTAGGCGGCGGCCGTGGAGAGTGGCGGCGGCGGGAAAAGATTGTTCGGTGATTGGCTGGCTATGGTTCCGGCGGGATAACTCGAGAAGTCCCACGCGAGGTCCGTCTCGATGTCGATCCCCACCACGCCGGGGATCGTGACGCTGAGGTGGGTGAGAGAGCTCCTTGGGCTCGCGCCGCTGCGCAACCCTCCGCCGGCGGCCCAGAAGCCCGCTCCCGCGGCCGCCGCCATCATCACGCCCAAGGCCATGGCCCCGGCCTTTCGCATCCAAGCCCCCCGAAGGCCCGCCCGCGCCGTAGCGCGGGCGGGGCCGTGTTCAGGATCACGCCTTGGCGATGGAGATGGTCACGGTGTTGGTGTAGGTGCCGGGGGTGAAAGTCGCCGCGCCGACGTTGCTTGTGTAGAGCTGAAAGAGCTGGTCGGCGCGCGTCCAGTTGAAGGTTGAGGTAGCCGTTCCCGCGCCCAGGGTCGTAGCCGTGCTGGAGAGGCTAGTAAAGGACGTCGGGCCGATACCAAAGGTGTTGTTGTTCGTATCGCCCGCCTCCTGCACCGAAACGGTTCCATTGAAGGGATCGGCACTGCTCCAACTTCCCAGTGTTGACTTGAACGTGAGGGTTCCCGAGCTGATATTGCAAAAGACGGCCATCCAGATGGCGGCGGCACCGGCGCTGCCACTCGGAGTGGTGAACGTGGGAGCGGAGCCGGGGGCGCCGGTGGTGGTGCTGGCCGAGGTGGGGGTCCAGTAGGCGGCGCCCGTGGAGAGCGGCGGCGGCGGGAAGAGGTTGTTTGCCGAGCTGCTGCCGATGGTCCCGGCGGGATAACTTGAGAAGTTCCACGTCAGGTCCGTCTCGATGTCGATCCCCACCACGCCGGGGATCGTGACGTTGAGGTTGGTGAGGGAGCTCTGGGGAGAGCCTCCCACCTTGAGGCCGCCGCCGCTGGCGAGAGCCGCCAGCGGCAGGGCCGCCAGGGTGAGGGCCGTGAGGACAAGGGTTACGACGCGTCGGCTGTTCATGTTCTACTCCTTAGGTAAGACAGGGTCCGATCCGGGTGTTCCAAAAATCCGTTCTTTGGCCGTCGCTCGGCGCAGTGTGAAGAGAACCTCCGACTCACCTCCTTTCACCACGCGCACCCTCTCGCTGGGGGCGCTCTCTAGCCAGAGCGACGGCGGAACCGTCGTTCGATCCAGTGTCACGAGGACCTCGCCGGCGGGCAGGACGCCGAAGGCGAAGCGGCCGCCCGGTCCCGAGGTGGTCTCCCTCTCGAAGCCCACCCCCTTCGCCTGGAGGCGGATGCCCGCCAGTTCGCCGGGAAGAAGCCCCTCTCCCGTAAACCGCAGCCGTCCCGAAAGCTTCCCCGCGGGCCTGAGGGGCAGTTCGACCACGACGCGTCCTTGGGGAGGGAGGGAGAGACTCACCGCCGCCCGCTCCACCACGTAGGAGAAGACCACCCCTTTGGGCAGCAGTTCCACCTCGTGGCGACCCGGCGCCAGGCGAAGCGAGAGGTCCCCGCCGGCGGAGGTCTGCACGCTCTCTCCGTCCACGCTCACCCAGAGCCCGCCCACGCCGGCCTCACCCTTCTCGCGGCGCCCATCGCCGTTGTCGTCCTCGAAGGCCTGCACCACGAGAAGCCCGGTGGGGCTCTGCTGGGTGTAGGCCTGGCCCATGATGAGGGAACGGCTCGCGAAGGGCGGCAGAGGCTGCGGTGGCTGGCCCCAGCCGAAGAGCCCCCCCAGGCTCACCTGGGCTATGACACCGCGGCGGCTCGGCTGGCCCGTGATATCGAGACGGTAGTAAGAGAGGGAGAGGCCGAGGGAGCTCTTCCTGAGCCAGCGGCCCGTCTGGTAGCTCACGCCCGCCGAGAGCTGGCGGCTCTCGAACTGGGAGACCCCCGCCGGCGTCAGGGTGTAGCCCGCCTGGACGGCGAACTGCCCCGCCTCGGAGAAGAGGCCGCGCCAGGAGAATTGGCCGTCGTAGTAGCGGCTGATGCGTTCGCCGCTGGGACGCTTGGCGTCGTAGTAGCGCAAGCGGGCTTGAAGGTTCTGGGCGTCGGAAAGCTGGTAGGCCGAGTCCCAGTCGAGGCGGGTCGAGGTGATCCCGAGGCTCGGCGTGACGGCGTCGTCGGTCTTCTCCCGCGTCAGCATGATGCTGCTCGTGAGACGGTTCAGGGCGAAGGCGGCCGTCAGCCCCGCGTCGTGGGTCGTGCTGTCGGTGGGGTTGAGCACACCTGGGTCGGATCGGGAGGTGGAGCGGCTCACATCGGCCGAAAGGGAGAAATGGGAGGTGAAGGCATAGCCCACGCTGCCGCTCGTGAAGGTGCTCAGCGTACCCGCCTGAGTCGGATCAAAATAGTTGTAGCTGCGGCTCTGGCCGCCGCTCGCCGAGGCGAACCAGCCCCCCTTGGGGTGGTAACTGGCGTAGAGGTTGTAGCTGTGGCGGTAGTCGGCGAAGACGTTGGAGCCGAAGGGGGGGCGGAAACCGCCGCTCAGGAGACGGTAGTAGCCGCCCACGTCGAGGTTGGCGCTGGCCACGGTGGGCTCGAAGGTGAGGGCGTAGCCGCTGCGCTGGGTGGATCCGCTCGTCACCGTCCCCGCATCCAGGCGCGACTCCTCCGCCGTGAGGCGGAAGGAGCTTCTCGGCGCGAGGGTCAGCGTGAAGCTTTGGAAGAGGTTGGTGTGGGAGAGCCCCGTGTGGGCCACGCTCCGCAGAACCCCCGCCCCCGCTTCCAGCAGCCCCTTGGGTGTGCTCCACGTGGCCTGGAGACCGTAGAGGTGGTCGGAGGAAAGGTCCGTGACGAGCTGGAGCTCACCGGGAAGCCTCTGATACTCGCTCTGGGCGGCCCGCCCGCCGAAGAGCTGGAGCCCCACGCGGCCGGGGAAGAGAAGAGTGGCCCCGCCCCCCCGAAAGAGCAACGTTTCGGGCAGGCTTGCGCCTGTGCCCAGGAAGCCCAGGCCCGTCTCCAGATCGCCCGCGGCCCACTCGCTCCAGAGGGGACCCAGGTGAAGGTTCGTAAGCGCCGCGGCGCCGTAAGGGGTGCTCAGTCCTTGGTGGGGGCTGAGTTGAGAGGCAAAGCCCTCCAGCGTGCCCAAGTCTCCGAGATTTTGGGCGAAGCCAACCTGACCTTGCCCCGTGTGATAGGTGGGTGTCCCCGTAGCCGTGGAGGAGGCGAGGCTTCCCGTGTAGGTCACGGCCCCCGCGTAGCGGCTCTTCCGGCTCTCGTTCGCCATCGTGCCCTCCTCCCGGCGGGGGGCCGGCTGGGGCCGGACGGCGAGAAGAAGACCGCCCGGTTGCGGGGTCACGATCCAAACCTGGGGGCTACGCGGGACAAGGCGGAGCCGGAGGCCGCAACCGCCTCCCTCGGCGTAAGCGAAGGCGCGCAGTTCGGAAAAGGGGCCCGAGCTCCAGGTGAGGCGGGAGGGTGGACCGGCCAGCCGCGCGCCCGGCAGAGTGAGGGTGAGAGTCCAGTAGGTTTCGTAACCGGGGGCGCTGATGGCCTCCTGCCTCAGCGTAGCCCCCTCGATGGGGCCCGTGGTGGCGAGTAGGAGCCCGTCAGGCGTGGGCGTCACCGCCGTTACCGCCACGGTGGGCGGACAGCTCGGCGAGGAGGCGGGATTAGGCACGGCCGCCTCCTGAGCGCAAAGAAGCGAAGAGAAGGCCACGGTGGCCGCCACGGCCCATGCCCGCCACCCGAACAGCCCCTTCGCCATCACCTTCTCTCAGCCATAGGAGAAGCCATTGGGGCTCTCTCCGATTGATAAGATGATACATGAAGTTGCCCTATCCCCTCAACCGCGGGGAGTACGGACAAAGCAAGAAGCATACCAGATTTGGAATGGCGCAATGCATTGTAAATTAAGCAGATCCACCTCGGAGGGGGAGAGGGCATGTTACCAAACGGTGATGAATGGGAGGGCTGGGTGACACCTGTCGGGACTGCGTGCAGGGAGCAGGGGGTGTTGCCCGGCGCTCTGCCCACCGGCCCGCACCTCCCCGCTTCCCGCTTCAGAAGGGACCGCACCGCCCCTTCGCTCGCCTCCAGACGCGCCGCCACCACCTTCGTCTCGCCCCTCTGCACGCGCAGGCCCATCCTTACGATTTCCTTCCGCTTCAGCAGGCCCATTTCGTTTTCCTTGGAGCTCTCGCCCCAGAACACGAGACCGGCCCTCCGGCGCGCAATAGAACTCAGGAATCCTTCGACAGCCATAGAGAACCTCCAGGCGGATGGTCCGCCTGGAGGTTGAGTTGGCTACCTGCGCTTTGTGACAGGCCGCTCACGGCGGCCTTGGATATCAGCCGGCTCAGCTGAAGCCGGATCCGCATCCCGAGGAGGAGCCTCCCCCGGAGGAGCCAAAGCCCCCGGAGGCCGCCGAAACTCCGCAGGCCCCTGGCACGGATATGAGCTTGTGCACCTTCTCCGAGCCGCAGTTCGGGCAAGGAGGAGGCGGCGCATCGGAGCGGAAGACGATCTTCTCGTACCGGAGTGCGCAATTTTCACATTGGTACTCGTAGATTGGCATCGCGAAGTTCACCCTCTATGAGAGGACCTTATCTAATAGCCCCTTCAGTGCGGCCTTAGAAAGAGCACCCACGTGCTGCTGCGCCACCTGCCCATTCTTGAAAATGAGCAGTGAGGGGATGGCCATGATCCCAAACTGCGCCGCCACGTTCTGGTTCTCATCCACGTTCAGCTTGGTGAATTTGATTTTATCGGAGAGTTCGCCGGACAGCTCTTCTACCACTGGGGCTACCATGCGACATGGCCCGCACCAGGGAGCCCAGAAATCAACGAGCACCGGTTTGCTGGACTGCAGAACCTCAGACTGAAAGGTGCTATCCGTCACTTCGGTTACGTTTTTCGCCATCACTTGGCCTCCTAATTTCCGTGGGACCGGACCCGGTCCCGCAGGATTGCGACATTCAGGTGTCGACCCCCATCTTCGGCAGCAGGAAGCGGTTGAGCAGATACCAGGCCGCAATCACCGCGCCGTAGATGAGCAGGTCGCGTCCCGTCATTGAAGCCCCGCCTTTTTTAGAATCCACATCATGGGGCACCAGTTGGTGAAAAGGGATTGAAGCAAGTTCAGTCCCACCAAGGCGGTGAAGAGGTACCACGCGGGGCTTACCCAGTATCCAAGCGCCACCGAGAGCAAGATGAAGAAACCCGCAATTCCTCTCAGCGTACGTTCTACGCCCATTTCTCACCTCCACGTCAGGGTACTATAGATGCGTGAGAGGTCGCAACGGTAACAGGGCGCCCCAATCCCGCGATGGAAGGCGAAATCCCCAATCCCGCGATGGAACTGTAACGGAACCCCCAAATGTTGATGAACAGGTGGTTTAGCTCCAATGCTCTTTCACCTGATAAGGGATTGGGGGCCTTTGAGCCGAAGGCGAAAAAGGCGTCCAAGGGTGGGGGTCCCTCCCTCTGGCTTTGCCAGCGGAGGGGGAGGGAA